>Ga0335073_10010248_pt1 | contig 13165 bp, 8 predicted proteins | sample Lox_Sample_22_FD_207093 | JGI IMG/M metagenome (GOLD analysis project Ga0335073, IMG submission 207093) | Soil microbial communities from Loxahatchee National Wildlife Refuge, Florida, United States - Lox_Sample_2.2 | ecosystem: Environmental > Terrestrial > Soil > Wetlands | place: USA: Florida...
TCGTCATCGTCTATGCATAGCCAGCCGGCGGCGGCTCTTCGCCATGCTCGGCGCGGGCCTCCTCTACCGTCTTCCAGGTGAAAGTTCCGGCATCCGTGGCGACGATGAATTCATCGAAGCAGGCGGCGACGAGCTCGTCTTCGATCGCCTGCAGCCGGTCGCGGAGCTCGAGCATCTTCGCCTGATCCATGGCTCCCTCGCGTCTGCCGGGGTTACGCCATACCTATTCGCGAGCGCTCAGGAGAATGCCTATCTTCGCGCGAAGCTGTAGCGGCGAGACTGGCTTTACGAGGTATCCCATGATGCCCGCCTTTTTGGCGGCGACGACGGATTCAAGATCGGCTCGGCCGGTCAGCATCAAGAACGGAAGCTTTGGGTCGCTGGCATGGACTTGCTTGAAAAGATCTATCCCCGACATGCCCGGCATCTCCCAATCACAGATGACGATGCTGAAGGGTTCTCTTGCCACCGAAAGACGCTCTAGCGCCTCTCCGCCGCTGTGAGCCTCGACGACGAGAATGCCGGCATTCATGCGATTGAGCATCGCGCATATCAGCTTCCGCATGTCTTCGTCGTCATCGACGACCAGGATGCTCAATCCTGCAGGATTCTTCCTCGCCTCATCCATAGCATCCCCCCTGTGCCCCCGAGCTACACTATAGCTTGCCAGACGACACGCTCGAACTCCTCAGCGTTTTCAGACCTGAGCCCGCGGGATCGAGATTGAGCGACGCTGTCTCAGAACCGTAATGCGCGCGGTCGTTTCTTGCGCTCGTAATTAGAGCCAGCAACCGTCAGTTAAACCGCCACTCATAGCATTCGCGTGTCCAGTCCCCTCCGGCTGGACGACAGCGCCGAGCCCCGTCCTGCCATGCCAATCCCAGGGCGGGGTCATTGCGCGACCGTGCTGAGCGTCAATCCCCTTAAGGCCGTCCTGCCCTGCCCGTGCTGCTTGAGCGCGGCTGTAACTTCAGGGCAGGTGCTCGTTGAGGCCAAGCCGCCCAGTATTGTGGAGATAGGCTTCGTTCTGCTGCCGGGCGACGCCAGCGACGACGCGCGCAAACGAGGACCCGCTGCCGGTAGGACGCGCCGCCTGCGCCGTGAAGCGCGCAAGCATCGCCCGGGCCTGAGCGGCGTGAGGCTCGTCTCCGAGCCGGAGATAGTCGACCCAGAGGCATGACCAAACATCCGGGTCGTTCGGGGTGGCGCGCAGTACCTGCTGCATCACCAGCACCGATCGCTGATAATTCCCGGTGAGTTCGTAGACTTCTCCGAGATTCTGCAGCCAGATCACATTCGCCTCGTCGCGTGGCGATTTGCGGCTCGCCTGCTCGTAGAGCGGAATCGCCTTGGCGTATTGTCCGAGCGCCGCATAGGCATCGCCGAGTTCACCCGCGTGGTAGCCGTTGCCGGGATTGAGCGCGACAGAACGCTCCAGCATCGCGGCGGCTTCCTGTGGTTGTCCGACATTGCCAAGCGCCAGCCCGAGGTCAGCCCAGGCGCGGTTGTTGCGCGGATAGGCGGCCACCGCCTGCCGCAGCGGCGCGATCGCCGCTGCATTCTTGCCCATGCCGAAGAGCACGCGCCCCAACCCGAACGCGGCCGCGCCATTGCCGGGATCCAGGCTCAAGGCTTGCCGGTAGTCATTCTCGGCCCAGCCGGGCTTGGCGGCCAGCTCCGCGCCGAGCCCGTGATAAAACCACGCATTCGCGGAATTGCGGTTCGCGCGTAGCCAAGTCTCGGCATAGCTTCGCAGTTCCGCGCCCTCGCCGGCACGAGCAAGTCGCGCTGCCTGCTGGTCCGCGGGCGATGTCATCGCCGGCACTTCGAAAGCGTCGGCGGGGACCGTCTCTGTGCGGGCCGGCCCCGCTGTGAGGCAAAGCGCCAGCAGCACTGCGCCGCCGGCGACGCGCACCCCAATCGACATCCTTGCCCCCTCCCCGCGGCCAGCCGCCCCCGTGAATTGCGCTTCCATACCAGAAATCGCGAGCCATGGCTCGGACTCCCGTGATCCGGCATCCTACGGCCGCGCACCGATGAACCAGAGGGCGCCAAACGGTCCGATCTGGCTCGGCTTAGCGCAGGAAAAAGACATCATCGTTGAGCAGCACGAGCGGCTCGAAGTCGTCACTAAGACGGGGCGCGACCTCCCTCCGGGCATCGTGCGGCGGGCGTCAGGGCACCGGGCAGCCAGGGAATTTTTCTTTGAAGCAGCGCACAGCCATGGGTGTGATAATCGGACTATTGAATAGGCAGCCGGACGCGCTAAAGGTGGCCGGACATTTCTGCGGTCGCGGTTGGGCGCGCGGTTGCGGCGCCGACGCAGTGCAACGCGGCAACATGGCGTTGCATTCCGCGAAACATTGCTGATCCGACGCGGTCGGCGGACACGGGCAGCAGTTCTGCGCCATCCGCGGAGCGACACCGGATCCGCTCGCGTCCGGCGTCGCCACGACCGCGGTGGCGCTCGATAGGTGCTTGGCATCGCCCGCGCGCGCAACCGGGATCGCGACGAGAGCGAGGCACCCGGCAATCAGCAAGGAAACAAGCTTCATCTGTCACCCCCCAATATTGTGATTATTGTCTCGAGATGGTCGTAACTTCAAAGGAATCCGCAACAACATTCAACTCTCCACGGCCAGATACGGCTTTTTTTGAACGAGACCCGGACCCTTTGATCGCGCGATCTGACACATCGCTGACTCAGGCTTCTTCTCTGGTAGGCAGGTGCTCCATGCGCTTCGTGTTGCTTCTGTGCCTCATGGGCTTTGCCGCCAATCAGGTCTGGGCGCAAGCCGAACCACCCGGCGACAACTCTGGCAAAGTTTGCCCGAACAACATGCCCGCGCAGCAAGCCTTGGCTGCGGGCTGTCGCTTCATAGGCAGCTACGGCGGCTACGACCTCTGCGCTAATCCAGGCTCCGCAAAGTTTCCGCAATGCGCGGCCATGTACACACCGCACAATGCCCAGCCGTCAAACTATCAGGTTTGGGTCAGCGTCATTATGCCGACGCAGAATTGCGAGAAGTACAACGCCAGCGGCCAAGGCTCGAAGCAGGATTGCAGCGTGTGGTGCAAGAGCTTTTCGGCCTACAACAGCACGCCCCTCAGCAGACCGCAGCTTCCGGCGATCTGCAACAAATATCTCCGGCGACCGCAAATTTGCTCGCTCGACGACATCGCGCAAATGGTGCTCGATTTCGATCGTGGTTTTTGGGACTTCACCACCCTCGGCATCACGAAGCAAGTGCGCGAATGGCTGCTGCAAGTAAACGGCGAGATACTGAATCAGGAGGCCGCCGATGTCGGAACATGGACGGCGGCCGCAACCAATTTCGTCGTTCCGATACCAGGGCCGGGCAAGCTTCTCACAATCGCGCAATGGTCGAGAGAGGCGGTAATCACCGCCGATGTCGCCCGTTGGATGGCAGCAAACGGGCGCCTCGTCTGGGAATCGCATCCCTTCGTGCGCGGGATCGTCATCGAAAAGGTGCTCGCGGCGACCACCTACAGCCGTTACCGATGGGTCGGCGTGCTGAACCAAGAAAAATTCCGGCTCATTGACTTCATTGACGAATATGGCCACGAAGCCGTGAGCCTAAAGACCATCTCTCGCTCGACTGACGCAGGTTGGCGAAGTGCCGAGCTTTCCATGCAAAAGATCGTGCAGGGTCTCGGTAACGTGAAAAACCTCCAGAAACAATGGGTGACGGTGCGGAGCGCCGCAGACCTCAACAAAGCGGCGTGCATTCGACAGGCGGCGAATTGGAAGCGCGTACTGGAAATTCGCGTGCCGCCTGGGATGCAGAACAAACTCAAAGATTTGATCCCCTATGGGCAGCAATACGGCGTGGAAGTCCGCATTCTGTCGTGGCCGTGATGAAATGATATTGACGAAGCCTCAATCTAGGCTCGCTGAACCTGCTTGTACTCGTGGGACATTAACCAACCAGCTCGCAACCGGCCATGCCGCTGAAGCTCTCGCCATCGTTGAGAAAGCAAGATCAACCGGACATGTCCCAGATATAGCAGAATCGATGCGACTGACCCGAAGCTGTCATTCGCATCGACGAGCCGGCTTGGCGCTATGCGTGGAGAGTAGACGCAAAAGTTGGCCGCATGGGGGGTCCGCTCTGCGCCACCCCGGCCGCTCAGGCAATGTTTCTCGGAAGCGGACATTAGGCCGGCACGTGCGTTCGACCGACATGTGCCAGGACCGGTCCTCGGAATATGCCGGAGTGTGTTGGCTGGTCTGGGCCCGGAGGAGACGTTCAGGCGCTTGTTGAATAGTCACCGAGTTGCTCTGCGCGTCGCGAACGCACACGTAGCCAGTGAAGCGACGGCAGGCACAGTCAGGCCAACCCGATGCGTTTGCCGCCCTCACGGAAGAGGGCCGCGGTGTCGGGTGCGAAGTGGAACGCGCCGAGGAAATCGGCGGTCGAGTAGTGCGACAGAGTCGTGCGGATGGACGCGGCAAGGGCGCGGCCTTCGTCCAGCCTGCCGGCAAGCGCGAGACAGTGAGCGGCGATTGCCAAAATTATTGTATGCGCATTTGGCCGCGCGGCCGCCCTGAGCGCCCAGTCGGCAGCCTCGTCGAACGCCCCCAGGCGAACGAGAGCCATCGCCCTCGCACCGAGCATGCCGAAGAGAAGCGGATCGAAGGGGCTCAGATTGCGTGAATGATCGGACGCCTTGATGGCGAGGGCCGGATCGCCCGATTGGCAATGGACGAAAGAGAGCGAGTAGTGGCCAAGCGCGAAATTGGGACTGAGATCGACGGCTCGTTGCAGCTCGCGCAAGGACTCGTCTTGACGGCCGCGCAGCCAGAGTGCCCGCCCCATCGCCCAGTGCGACGCCGGACTATGGTCGTCGACGAGAAGGCTGTGGCCGGCCGCCTCGAAGGCGCGGTCGCTTTCGCTCGCGCGATCGCCCCAGCGCTGGAAGGCGTTTTGCCAATGCGTGAATGACAGCCCTGCATAGGCGCGGGCGAAAGTCGGATCGAGCTGCACGGCTCGGGCAAAAAAGCGCCGCGCCAACGCGTTTTCGCTTTGCGTGAAGCGGTACATATGCCAGAGCCCGCGATGGTAGGTTTCCCAGGCATTCAGCGAGTTCGGCGCCTTAAGGATGGCTCGGTTTCGTTCGACCGTCTCGATCTCAGTGGAAATCGACGACACGATGCTGTTGCCGATCTCGTCGAGCACCTCGAATGTGTCGTCGAACTTGCGATGGAACGCTTCCGCCCAGAGGATGCGCGCCGTGCGCACCTCGACAAGCTCGACCTCGACGGTTATCTGACCTTCGCTTCGCCGCACCGTACCGCTGGCGACGAAATCGACGTTCAGCCTTCGGCCAGCCTCCTCCGGCCCCACGCCACGCTCGGCGAGCGCGAAGACCGAGCCGCGCGCGATGACGAAGAGATCGCGCAATTTGGCCAGCCGGGTGATGATGTCGTGGGTGAGGCCGTCGGCGAGGCCGCCGCGAAACCTTTCTCCGTCCGTCTCCTCTACAAAGGGCATGACGGCGAGGGAAGCGCGGCTCGGAGCAGCAATTTCGACGGCATCGGGTTGCGTTTGCGGGCCCGATGCCGCTTCCGCGGAGCGCGTCCCGGTCCGCCCGCCTTCTTTGATCTGCCGCCAAGCCGCCTGCAGGGGCGCAAAGTCGAGTCCTTCGGACTCGAAGAGCCGTGCCGCCGCCGCGAGATGCTCTTCGCATGCGCCGATCTTTCCCTGCCGCGCCAAGCCGCTCAGAAGCAACGTATGCGCGTGTTGATCGAAGGGAGAAATTTCGACCCAATTGTCGAGATACGCGGAAGCTTCCTCGCATCCCGGCGGCAACTTGAGGACGAGCTGCTCCAGTATCGCCGCCTCGCAAGCGGCGAAGCGCCGCCGATGCGCCGTGAGCCAAGCGCCGAAATTCGGGCTGCGATCGATCTCCAGCCCTTCGAGAAACTCGCCCGCGAACAACTTGGCAACCGCTCGCAGGCGCTCCAAGCCGATTTTTTCAAATCCCGCTTCCGCCGCGGCTGCGACCTCCCTCGCGTCCACCGCACAGCCGCCGAGATCGAGCGCCACCCTGTCATCGGAGGCCTGCAGCCGCGAGCTATGCGTTTTGTCGAGCAACCGACGAAGCTTGCTGAGGCACCAGCGCAGCTCGCCGCGCGGGTCGTTGGGCGCATCCCACAGAAGGTCGCACAGCCGGCTGCGCGCGACCGCGCCGGACGCCAGTGCAAGATAGGCGAAGAGAGCGCGCGCCTTGCGCGAGGTGGGGAGCTCGACCCGGGCGCCGTCCCGAAGGATGGTCAGCGGACCCAGCATGCGCACGGAAAGCCCGCCGTCGCCGGCCGCTATCGCGGAATCCATGGTCGTTTCCACGGTGCTTCCCACGGCATTCTCCCCGGCTGCAGTCTATCACTAAACCCTTGGCGGTCGCCACGGGCCGGCAAGAGGCGGCATCCCTGTATTTTCTCCGGCCCGCCCATGACTTGCTGCAGACTCCCCACGCAAAGCAGAGAGAACGGGAAATGTCTCAGACAGCAATCCGGAGCACCAAGGGACGGGGCCGTCTCTTTAGCAGCATCCTCGACACGGTCGGGGATACGCCGACTATAAGGGTCAATAACCTGGCGCCGGCTCATGTGGCGATATATGTCAAGGCGGAGTTTTTCAATCCCGCATCGTCGGTGAAGGACCGACTGGCGCTCAACATCATCGAGGAAGGCGAGCGCAGCGGGGCTCTGAAGCCGGGCCAGACCGTGGTCGAGGCCACGAGCGGCAACACTGGCATCGGGCTTGCCATGGTGTGTGCCCAAAAGGGCTACCCCCTGGTCGTCACAATGGCCGACAGCTTCTCCATCGAGCGCCGTAAGCTCATGCGCATTCTGGGCGCCAAGGTCGTGCTGACGCCGCGCGCGCTCAAGGGCTTCGGCATGTATCAGAAGGCGCTCGAGCTGGCCGAGACCCATGGCTGGTTCCTGGCGCGCCAATTCGAGACCGAGGCCAACGCCGCCATTCACGAGACGACGACGGGACGCGAGATCATCAACGATTTCGATGGGTCGCGGCTCGACTGGTTCGTGACCGGCTACGGCACGGGCGGAACCGTCGCTGGTGTTGGCAGGGTGCTGCGCCGCGAAAGGCCGGAGACGAAGATCGTCCTCTGCGAGCCCGCCAACGCCCAGCTTCTCGGCAGCGGCCGCCCGCAAGAGCGGACCCCCGACGGCGCACCGGCGGCGAGTCACCCCGCTTTCGAGCCGCATCCGATCCAGGGCTGGACGCCCGACTTCATCCCCTACGTCCTCCAGGAGGCAATCGCCGCGCGCTTCTACGATCAGGTCGTGCCGATCGCCGGCGCGGAGGGAGTCAAATGGGCGAAGGCGCTCGCGCAGAAGGAAGGGATTTTCACCGGCATCTCCGGCGGATCGGCCTTCGCCGTAGCGCGCCAGATCGCGGACAAGGCGCCCAAGGGATCGGTGATCCTCTGCATGCTTCCCGATACGGGTGAGCGCTACCTGACCACGCCGCTTTTCGACGGGATTGAAGTTGAGATGAACGAAGAAGAGCGCGCAATTTCCTGTTCGACGCCCGCCGCTCAGTTCGCGGTATAGCCCCGGCCGGGACCGGAAGACGCGCGATGCCGCCGCAAGAAAAGACCGCCAACGCCCCGACCGAGGAGACGCTCGACCCCGAGAATTGGGGCGAGGCGCTGGCGCTTTCGCATCGGATCGTCGAAGACGCCGTCGTTTATCTAGAAGGCGTCCGCGATCGCCCGGTGTGGCGGGAAATGCCCGCCGAGGTGCGTTCCCGTTTCTCCACGCCGCTGCCGCGGAAGCCCGAGCCTCTCTCGGACATCTACCAGACGCTCAGCGAGACCGTGATGCGCTATCCGATGGGCAATATCCATCCGCGCTTCTGGGCGTGGTACATGGGTTCCAGCAACTTCACGGGCGCTTTGGGCGATTTCCTTGCGGCGGTCCAGGGCTCGAATCTCGGCGGCGGCGATCACGCAGCGACCTTGATGGACCAGCAAGTGGTGAACTGGTGCAAGGAGATGATCGGCTTTCCCGCCGCCGCAAGCGGAACTCTCGTCAGCGGCGGCTCGATGGCCAATATGATCGGCCTTACCGTCGCGCGGAACGAAAAATCGGGCATCGACATACGCGAGCGCGGGGTGGGTTCCCTGGAGAAGCCGCTGCGCTTCTACGGCTCGGACCAGCTTCATGGCTGCCATCGCAAAGCCATGGAAGCGCTCGGCCTCGGAAACGCCGCGTTGCGACATATTCCCAGCGACGGCAGCTTGCGCATCGATGTCGCCGCCCTGCGCAGCGCGATTGCCGAGGATCGCGCAACGGGCTTGCAGCCCGCTTGCGTGATCGCCAGCGCCGGCACGGTCAATACGGGCGCGATCGACGACTTGGCGGCGCTGCGCGCCTTGACGGCGCAGGAGGACCTCTGGCTGCATGTCGATGGCTGCATCGGCGCGCTTCTCGCCATCGCTCCCGAGAACGCCTACCGCGTCGCCGGTATAGACAAGGCCGATTCCGTCGCGCTCGACCCGCATAAATGGCTGCATGCGCCGTTCGAGGCCGGCTGCGTGCTGGTGCGGGACGCGACGGCGCATCGCGAGACCTTCGCGGTCACGCCCGAATATCTGGAGACCGCAGTTCGCGGCCTCGCATCGGGCGTATGGCTGCACGAGTACGGTTTGCAGACCTCGCGCGGCTTTCGGGCGCTCAAGGTCTGGATGTCGCTCAGGGAGCACGGCATCGAGAAATTCGGTCGCTTGATCGACCAGAATATCGCGCAGGCGCGCTACCTCTCCGAGCTGATCAAGGCCGAGCCGACGCTCGAGCTGGTGGCGCCCACCAATATCAACATCGTCTGCTTTCGCTACCACCCCGCCGATGCCGATCGCGCCGATCTCAAGATCATCAACGCGGAGATCATGGTAAGGCTCCAGGAGCAGGGCCTAGCCGCGCTCTCTGATACGACGGTGCACGGCGAGCATTGCCTGCGCGCCGCAATCAACAATCACCGGACGCGGCGCGGCGATCTCGAGCTGGTCGTGCGGGAAACCGTCCGTCTCGGAAACGACATTCTAAATGAAGGCGACACGTCGAATCTTGCGATGCAGAGAAGGCTTCAGAGCCAACAGCAGTAGATCGCGCGCGCTTTGCCCGCACCCGAGCTCGACGCCGATCGGCGGTTCGTGAGCCGAGGGAGTTTACAATGGAGGTCGCAACCTGGCTTTCCGAGCTTCGCCTCGAATGCTATGCCGCCGCCTTTGCGGCCAATGACGTCACGCCGGACATCCTTCCCCACCTTTCGTCCGAGGATTTGAAGGAGTTGGGGGTTACATCAGTCGGCCATCGGCGACTGTTGCTTGCCGCGATCGGCAAGCTGCGGGACGGGAGTATCGCGCAAGACCGCCCCCCCGCATCGAAGATACCCGGATCCGCACCACCCGGTCCCCTGGCCGGCACCGAGGAAGGCGAACGCCGGCATCTCACGGTGATATTTTGTGACATGGTGGATTCGACCACGCTGGCGGGAAAACTCGACCCCGAGGATATGAGGGCGGTCACCCAGCTTTTCTACAAAGCCTGCGCCGAAAGCATAAAGGCCTATGAGGGATACATCGCCAAATATCTCGGCGACGGCGTTCTCGCCTATTTCGGCTACCCGCGCGCGCATGAGGACGATGCGGAACGCGCGGCGCGGGCCGGCCTCGACCTGATCGCCGCCCTCAGGCGGATCGAGACGCCTGCCTTGGTCAGCGTGCGCGCACGGATCGGCATCGCCACGGGACTGGTCGTCGTCGGCGAAGTGGTCGGCGAAGGCGCCGCACAGGAGCGGTTCGTCGCAGGCGACACGCCCAATCTGGCTGCCAGGCTGCAAGCGCTCGCCGCACCCGATACCGTCGTCGCTTCCGAATCGACACGCGACCTGCTCAGCACCGATTTCAGGTTGAGGCATCTCGGTAAGTTCAACCTCAAAGGCTTCCCGACCGAGGTGAACGCCTGGCGGATCGATGAGGCGATTACCGCGGAAAGCCGCTTCGAGAAGCGCCGGAGCAAGGAACTGGCGGATTTTGTCGGACGAGACGAGGAGCGGAGCTTGCTCCTCGACCGGCAAAAGCTGGCATGGCAGGGGCGCGGGCAGCTCGTGCTGATTTCAGGCGAGGCGGGCATAGGGAAGTCCCGCATCGCGGCGTGGTTGACCGAGCAACTGCAGGGAGGCTCTTACACGCGGCTCCTCTTTCAAGGCTCGCCCTACCATAAGGACAGTGCCCTTCATCCCTTCATCGCCCAGATGAAGCGGGAAGCCGGCTTCGAACCCAGCGATTCGCTCGAGCGTCGTCGTGAAAAGCTCGCGGCCTTGGTTGCCGACAGCGTCCCGGACAGCGAGATCGCTCTTGCGCTTCTTTCGGCGCTGCTGTCGCTGGACCTGCCCGACCGACCCTGCCTCGACCTTAGTCCTACGCAGCAACGGCGCGAGACTCTCCGTGTGCTGCTCGAACGCATCGTGGAGCTCTCCCGGCGCAAGCCGGTGCTTCTAATCTTCGAGGATGCGCAGTGGGCGGACGCGACATCGCTCGAGCTGCTCGAGCTCGTTGCCGAACGCATCACGCGCATGCGCGTGCTCGTCATTGTCACCTCGCGGCCCGAATTCGCGCCGCGTTGGCCGATGAGCGCGGAGATCAGCACCGTGAATTTGGTTCGGCTCGACCGTCGCCACGCGCAGATGATCGTCCAACGGCTTGCGAGCGGACGAACGCTGCCCGACGAGGTTCAGGCGCAAATCATCGCGAGAACGGACGGCGTTCCGCTCTTCATCGAGGAACTCATCAAATCGGTGCTCGAATCGGACCTTCTCGTCGAGGCCGCCGGACGGCTTCAGCTCAAAGCGGGCCTGCCGCCCCTTGCCATTCCAGCAACGCTGCAGGACTCGCTGATGGAACGACTCGACCGATTGGCGCCGGTGCGGGGAATCGCGCAGATCGCAGCGGCCATCGGTCGCGAGTTCTCGTTCTCCTTGATCAGCGCTGTCGCCGTTATCGATGCCGACTCGCTGGCCGAGGGGCTTTCTCAGCTCGAGGCAGCGGAGCTGATCTTCCGGCGCGGGACGCCGCCCTATGCGATCTACGCCTTCAAGCACGCGCTCGTGCAGGATACCGCCTACGGGTCGCTGCTCAAGAGCCGGCGACAGCGGCTCCACCAGGTCATTGCCAAGACCCTCTGCGACAAATTTCCAGAACAGGCGGAAACCGAGCCCGAAGTCATCGCGCATCATTTCACCCAAGCGGAATTGATCGGGCCGGCTGCCGCCTGGTGGGCAAAGGCCGGCCGGCGCGCGATGAGCCGATTGGCGAATTTCGAGGCCGTCCAGAGCTTCACCCGGGGCTTGGGGCTCGTCGCTGCCTTGCCCGAGGGCAAGGAGCGCGACAAGCAGGAATTGTCGTTCCGATTGTCGCTCGGGCTCCCGCTCTTGGCGACGCGCGGCTACGCCTCGACGGAGGTCGAGCGAAACTACGAGGCAGCAAGCGCGCTCGCCGCTCGCCTCGGCGATCGCGAAGCCCAATTCACCAGCGAGCGCGGCCTCTGGAACTGCGTCTACGATCGCGGCGACTTGGACCGGAGCGTCGCACTTTCGCAGCGATTGCTCGAGCTCGCGGTGGCCGATGACGACGTGGCGAAGCTGGCGCTTGCCTGGCGCGCGCATGGCTCGGCCCGGATGAGCAAAGCCGAGCTCGCCGCGGCAGAGGAGGCGTTCGACACTTGCCTTGCTGTCTCCGACCGGTTGTTGCCGGATTCCTGCATCGAGCGCTACGGCGAGGCGCCACAGATGGTTGCCTACCTCTACAAGGGGTTCGTGCAATCCATCAGCGGTCGTTGCGACCGTGCGCTGGAGAACGTCGCTCACGCCTCGGGCTTGGCGAAGAAGATCAAACATCCCCTGAGCCAGGCCTTCGCCTCGTTGCTGGTCGCCGTCATATTGCTGTTTAGGCGTGACTATTCGGCCTGCGAAGAACTGTCGAAGAAGCAAGTCGCGTTCAGCGTCGAGCACGGCTTCGTGTTCTGGTATGCCGCTCACCAGGTCACGCATGGCACCAGTGCGGCAAATCTCTCTCTCAGCGCCGCTGACGCCGCTGAGGCGAAAGCGGGCATAGAAAATTGGCGCAAGACAGATGCGTTGCTGCACATTCCGACGTGGTCCTCTTTCCTTGCCGATGCGGCGCTCGCGTGCGGCGATCTAAGATTGGCGGATGAGGCCATCGCCGACGGCCTGACCATCGCCCGCAAAAACAACGACGTCCTGGTCCTGGCCGATCTCCAGCGCCTAAAGGGACGCCTGCTGGCGAAAGAAGGCCGGCGGAGGGAAGCGCTGCAGGCGCTGATGGAGGCGATCGAGACGGCCCGCCGCCAAGGAGCCGAGCTCTATCACCTCAGAGCCGCGCGCGATTTGGCGCGCCTGCTCGCAGAAGATGACCGCCAGCAGGCGATAGAGCTCCTCGCCCCCGCCGTCGAAAGCTTCGTGGAGCATCGCAACGGTCTCGACTACCAAGAATCGGCGGCGCTGTTGCGGCAATTGCGAAACCGCCGATAAGCGACCGACTAATGCTGCGCGTTCGCTGAGGAGGCGCTGCCGCCCTGTCCTGGACTTGGGATCACAGTGATGAACGTCGGCTTAGGCCCGGATCTCGGGGCTCCATCGCGATGCCGCGAACGGTCGGAATGGTCTGCGGCGCCAACGTCGACTTCCGGGGCTGGGTCAGACTGAGACGACGCCTCAGTCGAGTTGAATGTCCGCTCTCCCTCATTTACCGCCGAAAGCCGTCCAACCGCTTAGGGCCCATGCCGGTCGAATGGGCCCTGGGATGCTTCGTCCGCTTTCGGGAAGTCGACCACGGTGCACCGGTGACCGACTTGGGCGCAAACCAGACGCCTAGCTCGTAAGTGTCGGACTTCCGCTCCGGGGTCAGGTGCAGCCGATAAGCCGCGCGGTTCCGATGTCCGTTGCCCGCTCGAAAGCGGTCGCGCCGGGATCGTGTCCCGGGAATTGGTGTAAGAGCGGCGGAGGCCGTCTTGATCTCCGGCAGGGCTTGCCGGCGTGTCACGCTGCCGGTACAGCGGACAGCATGACGAGAGGATCATCGCTCAGGGGAGCGA
>Ga0335073_10010249_pt1 | contig 13164 bp, 7 predicted proteins | sample Lox_Sample_22_FD_207093 | JGI IMG/M metagenome (GOLD analysis project Ga0335073, IMG submission 207093) | Soil microbial communities from Loxahatchee National Wildlife Refuge, Florida, United States - Lox_Sample_2.2 | ecosystem: Environmental > Terrestrial > Soil > Wetlands | place: USA: Florida...
AATATGCAGGATCGCCCATGGAACGACCCTGGCCCACGCCGCGGCCATGAAGTTACTATAGACGACACTCGTCCTACCCTGAAAGCTATCATCATGGACTTCAGCTCAGTCAACAATGTGGATGCCACCAGTATCCAAAATCTTATCGACGTCAGGAACCAGCTCGATCGCTACACCTCTCCGGAAGTGGCCGAATGGCACTTTGCATCCGTCAACAACCGATGGACGAAGCGTGCCCTTACAGCCGCGGGCTTCGGCTTCCCGGTGGCACAGCACAAGGATGGTGACCTATGGCGCCGCTGGAAGCCCGTTTTCAGCGTGGCCGAAATCGGTGGCTCCGAGTCGGCCGCCGACTACGCTCAGTGGGAGGTCAACAAGCAGATCCAGCGCAACTCGGTGGCGCCGCAACCCGGCGATGTCGAGGCCAACGTCAACGGCCAACAGGGTGCTACCAACGGCAAGGAAACCGCAGCCGTCGTTAGGGAGAGGCAGAAGGCACAGGGAGCCATAGTCGTCAGCAGCGTTAATCGTCCGTTTTTCCACATCGATCTTACGTCTGCGCTGCAGAGTGCCATCCAGAACATCGAGGTCAGGGACTCTGGAGAAGATGGAAAGCTTCTTGTGGAAGATGTCACGAATCTGCAGGAGCATTAGGGGCTTTTTCTTTGATATATAGTGACGACGTGTTTTTGGTTTAATATGCGGCTAGGTGAATGATATACCCTTTAATTCAAGTCTGAGTAGTATTGTATCGTACTGATGTTGCATTGGCTTTCGCGTCATCTGCACGTTCAAGTCCATATCCTAACCGGACTGAATACTCCAATCGGTAGTTGCTAAGATTCGTGACTATCTTCTCCGTCTTAGTCACTGTGAGTTCATATACTGAAGCCTGACCAAACTCAACCTGCGACTGAATTGCTTCGTGTTTTTGAATGATGCCCAAAATAGACAACCAGAACTAGGATCTAAGTCTTGGAAAGTCAATTTTCTTCAGATATCACACATTACTGATCATATCCAACCCCTGCTTCATAATATTTCATAAGCCATATCTCGGCTTTAGGAATCGCAAATAAATGGTAATGGATAAGTCGATTCGAGCGCCACAGAAGGTATAAATTAGGATAGCACCGCCACAGATTTGTGACTTTTTGGCCGAAGCTTTTTGCGATACCCTCGAAAGCACCTTGTTCTCTCGACAATTGTTACGAAACCGATTGTGGTCTCAGAGTCAGATTGAAAACCATGACAGGAACTCAGTGCTTGTACAATATATGAGCGATCGGGGCTGTTCTGAATGCGGGCGACGGTTCATCAAAATGACATCCATACTCAGAGCTCCAACTTCGTGTCTAATGCCATTTCTTTACCCATTCACTTCCACGGAATTGCGAAGCGCAACACGGTTTGCCAACCGATACATCACATACCAAGGCCGGCGCAAGCAGAGGAATTACAACACTATTCCAGCACGCTCCAACGAGCAGCAAGCTGTGCGAACGCCCTCAGGTATCCGCGAACCATCGGTCGAGACCTCCTCAGCGGACACCGTCTCTCCTCCCGCACACCTCAATCCGCCTCCGGACTCCTACACGCAGACACCCTTCCTCGACTCATGTACCGTCACGGTCTCAGGCGGCTCCGGCGGCAACGGCTGCGTTTCGTTCCTCCGAGAAAAGTTCATTGAGGAGGGCCCTGCGAACGGCGGCGACGGTGGCTCGGGCGGGAACATATGGATACAGGCAGTGCGAACGGAGACGTCTCTTCACAAAGTGGCTCGGAGGCGGGCGATCAAGGCAGGCTCTGGCAAGAATGGAATGGGGAGCTCGATGGGAGGGCGGCGAGGCGAGGACGTCATAGTTGAAGTGCCGGTTGGCACTGTGGTGCGTGAAGTGGAGCGGATCGATCCGCTTGCTAAGGACGAAGAGATCTGGCTGGAAGCGCAGCGCCGGCGGAAAAACCGAGCAATATTACCTGAGGAGGAGTGGGAGACGGCGAGGAGGGATAAGTGGGTGGTTTTCCCAGGCACTAAGCCCTGGGCCATCACCGCGAGCGATATTCCTGATCTTCCGAAACCACGGAGGAGTTCTATTGCTGCGATGATGCCGCGGCCACCGATCAGGTTGGATCTTGACGAGTCGATGCAGCGGCCAATGTTGCTCGTCGCGGGAGCCTTGGGTGGCCACGGCAACACGCACTTTGTGAGCAATGATAGTCCCCGTCCGAAGTTTGCAACTAAAGGTGATGGAGGAATGAGTATTACATTGCATTTGGAACTTAAGTTGCTAGCAGACGTAGGACTTGTTGGACTACCGAATGCCGGTAAAAGCACACTTCTGCGCGCACTGAGTAATAGCAAGACTCGAGTAGGAAATTGGGCTTTCACGACGCTCCAACCAAATATAGGGACGGTGGTGCTGGACGATTACAAGAGCAGGCCTAGGTTAAGGCCCTTGGACAGCAAGGGAGAATATCGGACAAAGTTCACTATTGCAGATATCCCAGGGTTGATCGAAGATGCGCATCTCAACAAGGGCTTGGGTCTAGACTTTCTACGTCACGTTGAAAGGGCAGCTGTTCTCGCATTTGTTATCGATCTGAATGCTGGAGACGCCGTGCAAGCCTTGAAGGCACTCTGGAAGGAGGTTGCTGAGTATGATGTTCTTCGACGCCGACAAGCCAACCTCGACTCTGAGACCAAGATTGTGGAATGGACGCCGATAATGGATATTTCATCAATGCCCGGAGTAAACGGTGAAAGCGATGATCAGGTAAACCAGCACGACGGAACAAAATCGAAGAGGTTACCGCCACTGGTTTTCCCACCGATTTCTTCCAAGCCGTGGTTCGTCGTTGGCACGAAGGCAGATCTGCCCGATACGCAGGCAAATTTCTCGGCTTTGCAGACGTATCTACAAGGTGTGGAGCAAGGTGTTTTGGAACATCCAAGCGGGATCAAGCATGCGTGGAAGAAACATCTTGACGCTGTTCCAGTATCTGGCATTAGAGGCGAAGGCGTAGATAGGATACCCGAGTTGGTCATTGACCTTCTCAATGGATGACAGATATCATATTTTGGCGTATAATCAGAGATACCCTCCTCCTGAGAATCTACTCCCAAAGTTTTGTGCACGATTAAGCATATCTCTTCGTGCAGATTGTCCAACCCTCACGCCGCCAATATCTTTCTCATAATCAAAGGCCCGCTTCGTGGGGTCGTCTTCCTTGTCTTCTGGGTTACTTTGCTGTTGCTCCTCCATGAGAGACTTTCCTCTGTGTTTCTCAATATTCTCCTTAATTTTCCGTGAAGTCTCTTCATCAGCCTTGGTCTTCGTTCTTGAAGTACTGCTTGTTGTTGTAGTCGATGGAGTCTTAATGCCCAGAACTTCGTTCTCTAAGCGTTTGCGACGTTCGTCAGGGCTCTCGTTCCATGAACTACTGTTGCTCAGCGCTGAGCTATGTTTGTTAAAAGCTCTCGCTTTTCCCATCACTCGTGACGGATCCAATCCCATACGTTGCGACAAGTCATCCTGGCCCTTGGGATCATACATCCAAGCTAGGCCCTTTGGTTTATCTTCAAGTGTTCTTCTCGCATCATCGGCAGCTGTGGTATCCTCTTTGTCGTCGTTCGTGGACTAAAAATGTGTTAGTGGCAACATAAGAAGTCTAAAAAACATGGTCATACTGTTGTAGTTTTGCCCGTGGGTATAGCAGGCCCAAATTCATCATCACTACTGCTTTCTTCTTCATCCTGCGCGCTCGTCTTTGGTAACTCTTCTAGGGGAGCCGGCGGGAGCGAAGGTCCAATAACCCGCCTGCGTTTCTCGGAGCTCTTAGGTGTTGCTGGTCTGGCCGTTGTAGCGGTACTGCTGTGAGGCGGTGACTCGTCCTTTTCGACTTCGCGCTTCCTTTTCGCGAGATGAGGTGGTAGTTCCGGACTCACTGAAGGCATGATTGAAGACAGAACGGGAATTGATTGCAGACTTGAGGTTGCGCAAATGTTCGCGAAGGCGTAGAAACGTCCAGCCTTGTACAGATGTTACCTAAGCAGCCACATGCGGCGTTGCGCTGCGGAGGAGCTTTTGCTCCGTTGAACTTCCAAATCGATTTACGAAAGCTTGCGAATGCGCGTTTTGCCTCCCCGAACTCCATGAAACGATACCTTCGGCGGGTTTGACTGCTCAATAATCGCCTACATCAATCTCATAATACAACCAAACGAGATTGACGATTCCCTCAGCGATGACCCGAACCTTGCGAAGATAGAAGCCTAGGACGGACATTATATCCAGAGAAATGTTGAGGACATGCGCAGTCCCAATAAGTCCAGATGAGCACTCATTCAGACGAGAGTGATGTCACCGCAAAACATGGAGATACCACACAAGAGCTGGAAGAGGAGCAGGAGGAGGATATGCCCGGGAGCAATGGGAGTATTGCTGAGTCCTTCAGCCGGACGAGACCGCCCGATGGTGATGAGGAGAGCGTTCTGGATAGCCCAGCGCCGGAACTCAATGGCACTAGTTTCCAAGGATACAGCAACGTGACCACCGAAAACGACGACGAGACCGATATCCCTAGCTCGCCGACTCTATCACCCCCTGCGCGAAGAGATGTCGAAAGCCGCGCGGACTCCGCTTCTATTCCAGATGATAGCCCTTCACGCAGAGGATCTATCATGTCCTCTCCAGGAAGCAGTCGTGATGCATCGCAGTTGTCAACACCGCGAGCTAGGCGACCTGGAGCTCTACAACCTTTCGACCGACGGTTCTCTGCTCGATTATCTACCTCTTCCTTGACTTTACCTCCAGCCATCTCACCTGCCTTCTTGGCACCGCGATCACGTCAAGCATCTTTTGCTAGTACAATCTTGGTCCCGAGTGATGATGGTTCAGATACAATACAGCCGCCTTGGGAAGTTGTGAGGTGGACGAAACTTAGGAAGATAACTGGCCAGGTCTTCTCCGAAATAGGAAAGCGTAATTACGGCCGTCCAACTGTTCTAGCTGTATCGGCGTCCATCGCAATCGGTACATCTAAAGGCTTAACGCTGATATTTGATTATCATCAAAACTTGACTGCGACTATCGGGTTGGGTACCAAAGCTGTGGAATCAGGAGCCGTAACCTCTCTTGCAGTCTCTGCGGACCACTCGACAATTGCTTCAGGACATGCTAATGGCCATATTTTCACCTGGGAGATCTCACGACCTGCGAAACCCTTTTTGCATATTCTGCCGCTCGCACGAGCGCAGTTGGACCAACGGAAGACCGATGGCCATGTGTCTGATACGCCTATTGTGCATGTAGGATTCCTTGGAACCCGCCATACCGCTCTCGTCTCCGCAGATGAGGGTGGTATGGCTTTCTCGCATCTAGCGACTCGCGGTCTCGGGGCGGTTGGTCGAGTTGTAAAAACCACCAGAATCTTGGGTCGCTACCCAGCTGTGGTAGGAACGCTTGACCGACCGCGTAAGGCGAGTTCGGTGCTGGCGTTTTCTCCATTACCGCTTGGCAATGTGGAGCAGGCAACCGATGGATTGGGTCTTACGGCTTTGCTAACACCATATCTCTTGGTGATCGTCTCAACAACACCGATCGCAGAGACACAGTTCAAAACTGCTCGACCTAAGGAAGTTGCGCCACACGGTGCTTTAAGTGGGTGTCTTGCCTGGTTCCCAGCGGTCAAGCTAAAGAAACCCATTCCTGGAACTGAAGATCTGGTCTCGAAGACTAAGCTAGTCTACTGTTGGTCCAACGTACTCACAATACTGGAAGTCGATATTGAACTCCAAGAAGAAAAGGACAAGCCTCCAATACTACACTTCAAACCAAGGAGTAGGTGGAAAGCAGAGGAAGCTATAGTCGGCGTACAATGGCTTCATCGATCCGTTCTGGGCGTTTTGACAATCAGTCAAAGACTCATTATCATAGAAGACCCTTCTCTGCGCGTTACCGACTCATTCGACCTAATTCATAAGCACATCTATCACCAAGATCTCTTTTCCAAGCAATTGAGATCTACTATAGAGCAGCTTGACGAAGATGATCAGTCCATGCACGGTGTTGTTGCGGATGCTTTTCACATGAGTTATAAAGCCTACAAAGGGAGGCTGTTTCTCCTGGGATTCAATGATCTGTCGCTAGGGACGCTTTCAAACTGGGCCGATAGGCTTCTAGCGCTGATGGAAGAGGGCGATGTCATTGCCGCCATTCAGCTTGCAACGTCTTACTACGGTGGTGAGAACGATAAGATATCTGTCGGTCTCCCAGAGGATGACGAAACACGACATGCACTTGTACAAGAGAAGTTACTGGATATGATATCGGCATCGCTAAAATATGTTTTTGGACGAGCTAGAGCTCCTAAAGCGGACGAGGAAGAGCAACAAGTGCAATTGAGGGACCTGGCAGTGTCTAGTTTCGCTGCTTGTTTGAAGATCCAAGATCCTGACTACCTCTTCGACGAAGTTTACGATACTTACAGTGAAGCCGGAAGGGAAGAAATTTTCTTCCAAGTTCTTGAACCATACATCATTGACGAAGAGATAACAGCAATCCCACCAGAAGTACTGAAGGATCTAATCACATATTACGCATCCAAAGACAAAGCAGCTCGATTGGAAGAGATGATTTGCCGATTGGACACTCGCACTCTAGACATTCACCAAACCACAACACTTTGCAAGCAATACCGACTCTACGATGCTCTGATCTATGTTTGGAACCAAGCGATCGGCGATTTTGTCAATCCGATGATTGAGCTAATGCTTCTCATCAAGATGATTGAGTACGATAAATTCGAAGACGATGAAGAGCAGACGGAATATATGGCTTCTGCTATGAAAATATTTCCGTACTTGGCATATGTTTTTACGGGTCGGATATATCCCAGTGGTGTGGACATGGACGATCAAAGCTCACAGCATGCTAAGACTGAAGCATTCGGCTTTCTCTTCTCAGGCTCAGTTCAGGATTGGCCTACTGGTAGTGGGCAAGTCTTTCGCACGAGAATTGGTGATGACGAAGAACCGCCATATCCATACCTCTCACTCATTCTGCGATTTGATACTCCGAGCTTTATGAGTATGCTCAATGAAACCTTTGAGGATCACTTCCTCAACGGTCCAACCGAGGAGTCAACAAATGGGACCATGGAGCAAGAGACTTCGACTGGAAAAGGCCGACGGCTTGTGCCTACCAGACAAACGATCATCAGCATCCTTCTCGATGTCCTGGGCTCCGAAAAGTTTGGCGCAGAAGACTCGATCTATCTCGACATGTTCATCGCGCGGAACTTACCAAAGTTTCCTCAATTCATCGTGCTCCCTGGCAATGTCCTTCATAAAGTCTTGGAACGGCTTTGTAATCATCCGTCAAAAGAGATCGTGGACGATTGTCAACTCAGCGTTGAATACCTTCTATCCTTCTATCACCCGCCTGACCTTACATCTCTGATTCCACTCTTCCAACAAGCTGGGTTCTACAGAGTACTAAAGACAGTATACCATGGCCAAAAGCGTTACGCAGAACTTCTCCAGACGTATTTTGATGATTCAACAGATCGAACATCGGTCTTTGATTGCATCAGAGATTGCCTACGTCCCGGTGCAAGTCTCACTGCAAAGCAAAGAAAGGAAGTTGAGACTGTCGTCCTTCGGAACGCACAGCTACTCGTCTCCATTGACACCATCCGAACTGCTGAGACTTTGCAAGCATTTGCACCTCATTTAATCGAACCTGTCTTAGACTTGCTCGAGCCAGGCTCTCAAGCACAGTTCATCCTGCTGCGAACTCTCATGGAGCCATTCAGGCCGGACGAAAATCGCGAGCAAGCTATCCCAAACCAGGCCTTCGTCGGCTTCGAAGAACGCTATGTCAGATTGATGTGTAGATATGATCGAACACATGTTGCAGATTACATCGGACTCCTAAACTCAGGGGATTTACGTCTGCAAGAAGTTCTACCCGCTATGGAGTCTAGCGGAGTAATAGACGCGGCTGTTATCTTGATGACACGGGATGGACTTGTCAAAGACGCAATGGAGCGTCTTGTCAAGCATATGCGTACTCTTGAGGTGGCTTTGACTAGCTTGATTGACGCGGTAGCGGAAAGTCCAGATGTTGCCAACACCTCCGAAGCAGTCGATGATCTCCTCGAAGATATTCAAAAGTACACCAAAGTTGGTATTTGGTTATGTCAGGGGCAGACCAAAGCTAGGCCGCTTGGAAACCACAACAAGAAACCTTCGAAACGAAAAAGCATTCTCTTCGATCCCAATGAAGACCCAGAAGCCGATCTACTACCGGACGAGCATCTCTGGCTTTCGCTACTAGACACTATTGTATCAGTCACCAAAGGTATCTCAGCCTCTCTGAGCGACCTTGACCTTCCATCCACCGACCATCCATCTTCCTCCTTTGATTCTTCAAGAATCACCAGCACACTCCGCACCACGGTCCAAACCTCCTTCACCGCACTCCTCACATCCACAACACGACCACCCTCCTCTGCGCCGCCAACCACACCCTCGCTGGAACCAGGCTCGCCAACAGAGATCAGACTGCCATCGGCAAGCGAGCCACACCCATCATTCCTGCTAATCCTGCGAGCATTCCTCGCCCGAGCAGCACGCTCCAGCCCAACACTCGCAGACCTGCGCGCAGTGCTAGCGGAGATCTTCGCGGCGTACACGTTCGAGGAAAAGATGCTAGGGCTGTCGAACGACTTCCTGAGCAAAGATCTGTTCGCGAAGGTGGAGGACGGGTGGGTGCGGCGGCAGCGCGGGTGGCGGCCCGTGGGCTACGCGTGCGGCGGCTGCAGGAAGAGGGTGTGGGGCCCCGGTGTCGGCGGCGTCGTCGTCGAGGAGTGGGAGCGCAGGCGCCGCGCCGAGTACCTGGAGCGCGTGCGCGTCATGCGGGACCGCTCGCGTGAGCTGGAGGAGGAGATGGGGAGGGGCAAGGGCAAGGTTAGTGGGAGGGCGGCGGAGCTGGTGGACGGAGATGACGACCGGCACCATGTTAAGGAGGATGGTGATGGGAAAGGTCCTTTGGTGGTGTTTGCTTGTAGGCACGTGTGGCACCGAGCTTGCTTGGAGCAGGTGCTGCGGCAGGATGCGCATTGGACTGGGGACTTGAAGTGTCCACTTGTACATGGAGCTTGAGTGTAAACTAAGAGAGACGTTTACTTGAGACAGTATATTGCTCATTTTCTAGTCAAATAATCATTGGGAATGGGAAAATTTTCGCAGGAATATTGAGAATCTGTCAATGTTCATTACCTTGCTACTCTCTTTCCAACTAAACCTAACCAACGGCATTAGCTACTGGATTTTAAAGCATCGCAGAAGAATATCGATTAGCTCATCCCTTCTAATCGTTTCAACAGAAGATAATTGACGACCCGATGAATGCGGTGATGAAATGCATGGTCTGCAGAGCTATGCACGGATATAGCGCTACTACGGGTCATTTATTTTTTGCTTTGAATTTGGTGCTGAAATGCATCGTACATCACTCTAAAGTATGCGGAGCTACCTTACACACGGGCATACATCTGCCACGCCTTGTAAATTTTGTGCTTCAATTTGATTTTCTTCAGAGTCCACACAGCACCATCTTCAACTCGGCATACGGCTCATCGTTCATCATCCACGGACAGCCATAGCCGCCAAATGACGTGTGAATAGGCACGATGGCGCCAGACGTGGGCAAAGCCAAGGCTGGCTGAAATGCGATGACCGGGCTGAGGGAACGCCATGGTAATATTGAAACCCGAGGGCGAAGGGAGTGTAATTTCGGGTATGCATGAGGGCCAACGCCCAATATAACCTCTTGCAACGCTTCGTTCCGACCATCGCCGGTGCAGAAAGCCCTAAACCTGAGGCTTAGGAGACTGCGAAACATCGGAAAACATCAAGAAACGTCAAGAAAACATTGCGGATCCGCGCCAGAACTCGTGGCGGTGTTTGTTCTAGATGGTGGCGAATCGAACCAATTGCAAGCTTCTCGGATTTATTCCACCATAATCAAGATTGGCGAGCTGCTCCCTGCTTTGACATACTTTACTTTGTCGTTTCCATTGGCCAATCCCTCGGTTCTCCAAGCTCTACGAGTGCGTAGTTCAGCGGAGAGCAAGATTCCGACTGTCTTCAGCTCACTCCTTCATCACCGTCGGGCATAATACAGTCATCCGGACCGGCCTTATCCCTTCGCGCCAGCTCGAACGAGTAAAGCTTCCGGCCCAGATCATCAGTTCGTGAACTCCGCACTTCAGAGCTGAAGGACCTTGCAATCTCATCCATATAAGCTTCATAAGTTCGGCATCCTCTTTCACCATCTGATTGGCTGCTCTCCCTAGGTTCGGCAATGTCATCGGCCTTCAAATATCTACCAGTTTCTGTTCTTGCAGGCTCGCTTCTGTTGGTCTTGACTCGTGGACCTGGATCCTTGCAAGAACCCATACTCCGCCTGTTCGGCAACCCAAAAAGTCATCAGCGGCTTATCGCCTCTCTCAAAGTGTTGCTTGCGCTAGGCTTGACATGCCAGGTTAATGCTCTGCTTTCGGCGTGGGCTCGTAACAATTGGCAAGTCGGAGAGAAAGCGGCCTGGAAATGGGATGAAGAGGTTGCCGTGGTCACAGGCGGGAGCAATGGCATGGGTGCGTTAGTTGTCAAAGGGTTGGCTGCCAAAGGACTCAAGGTAGCAGTCTTCGATATCCAAACCTTGCCTAAGGACTTAGAGGATCTACCGGGTGTGCAGTTCTTCAAGTGCGACATCACATCAGTGGACGAGGTTAAACGTGCTGCCGCAGAAGTAAAGTCATCGCTCGGCGCGCCGTCTATCCTCTTGAACAACGCTGGTATTGCTGATGCACACAGCATTCTAGATGCAACACCAGAGTGGCTAAGGAAAGTCTTTGACGTCAACGTTATCAGCAACTTCTATCTGATACAGGCATTTCTGCCTGATATGATACAGAGGAAGAAAGGCCATATTGTGACGACAGCGAGCTTAGCGAGCTACGTTGGCACGGCAGGACTAGTCGACTATTGTGCGACGAAAGCGGGAGTATTGACGCTACACGAGGGTTTGGCACAAGAGTTGAAGCATCGATATAAGGCGCCATTCATCAAGACGAGCATCATCCACCCGATTTACGTGCGGACGAAACTAATCTCGTCGTACGCCAGCTCTCTCAGCCGCAGTGGCGCACTTGTAATCGAGCCGGAGACAGTCGCCAACGCTATTATAAGGCAGATTATGTCCGGAAAGAGTGGTCAGATTATTTTGCCGGCTTGGATGGGCGCAGCTTCCGGAGCAAGAGGATGGCCAACATGGGTTCAGGAAATTCTCCGCGACACTACTGCAAGGGACGTGGACGCAAAGAACTAAAATGGCTTGATAATGTCCAAGGAGAACTTGGCATGCTTACATTGGTATGACTGGCAAAAGCAACTACTTGTATGCTCGTCAAGAGAGCGGCGTAGAGCATGGCGGCTTCGCCAATTCGGCACGGCGGCCGACTGGATGCATGGATGCGACAGCCACGAGTTCACGGGCGCAAAGCCACGTCGGAGGATGAGATATGGCTTTTAGTCAATGACAGGGTCAAAGCATCTCACGTTTGGGTCGAGGAGGGGCCAATTAAATGGTCCTGGAATTCCCGTCGCCATCGGCCGTTGATGGAAGGATGGAGTGACCGATGCCATATTGCAAACCACATTCCTCGCATCAAACACCAACCCACATCCTAGACCCGGCTATGCTGAGATGGCGCTGGGCCGGCCGAGCTTATGCAGTTTTAGTGCGGACGCGCTACTTTTAGCACGTACGGGCCTGTCAGATGCCGATTTGTGCGCCACCAAGATCTGCAACTGGGCAGCGTTCGCTGCAAAGCCCCCCTCTTCCGCCATCCCAACCCACATAGCCTGGCTGCCCCTGGTTTCGGACACGGCGCAGGCAGACTGTTAATGTTGGCTTTGTATATGATTCGTATCCACGCCCTCTCCATCCGTGTCGTACGCCTTAACTGTTCCGCGGCAGCCATCTTTTTACGTCCGTCGTTTCCCGCTCGTCATGACCTCACTCGCTTCCTGCTCTTCTTCATAGCCTCCATCATCTCCATCAGCATGCAATGTGGGAGAAGGCTGCCTTCCTCTGTTTCTACGCGACCCTGTGTGTCGCTCAGCGCGAGGCCATAGCGAACTTGAGAGGTGCGTGTGAGCGTGCGCCTGGTCGAGATTGTGGTTTAACTAACCCGCGAAGCAGAACGGAAAGTTGCACATGTAGTCGAGCCGTTACTTGTATCTTCACAAGATATCGCTCGCATTGCATTTCCTGTGAAGAACGTTGCCGTCTCGAATGGCCCAGAAACTTTGCATTTACATCTCCGAGCTCTCAACTTCACTCAAGAACTCAGCTCACCATCACCATCACTAAGCAAGCTATCACGACCTTCAATCTCAAATGGAATACCATCTGAGCCCTCCAACAATCCGCTCACACCCTCCTTTTCCTTGGATGGTATTCCTCACAAGCCCTCTTCCGTCGTGCCGCAAATTTCTCAAACCGAGAACACTTCTCCAACAAACGCGCTCGGCGTGATTACCCCGATACTAAATTCTATCGACTCTGCACAGAATACTCCAACGAACGCCGCCGATGTAATAAGTTTGAAGCTCTCATCACTTGATTCAGCATTAGCTTCCGAAACAGCCAACGGCGTAATACCACCGACTCCTACAAATCTTCCAGCACAAGACACCGCAACCGGTACCATTTTTTTCAGCATTCCTTTTCCTAGCATTGAGACAGGAGCACCCAGTTCTAGCCTTGACGTCGGAGTACCCAGTCCTAGCATTAACCCAGGCGCGTCCAGTAATCCTGTGTCTAATGGCGCGACGACAATCCCTCCAGTGTTTCCGGAAAGTGTTGGCTTAATCCTGCCATCAGTTTCAGGAACATCCATACAGACATCTAGCATTACTTCTCCGTCTGCCACTTCCGCATCCTCGAGTCCGTCCATAACATCAAGCAGCTCCAGTCAATCCTCTTCGCACTCATCATCCTCGACAAGCACCGGAGCCTCCAGCGCCGGCACCATGCTAGCAAACTCTCTGACGCGCACTACGCATCTCTCATCCGGCGCCATCGCCGGCAT
>Ga0335073_10010251_pt1 | contig 13163 bp, 11 predicted proteins | sample Lox_Sample_22_FD_207093 | JGI IMG/M metagenome (GOLD analysis project Ga0335073, IMG submission 207093) | Soil microbial communities from Loxahatchee National Wildlife Refuge, Florida, United States - Lox_Sample_2.2 | ecosystem: Environmental > Terrestrial > Soil > Wetlands | place: USA...
CAGTCGGCTACCAACCGACCCTTTCTACCGACATGGGCGCCTTGCAGGAGCGCATCACCACCACCACCAAAGGCTCAATCACGTCAGTGCAGGCGATCTACGTGCCGGCCGACGATCTCACCGATCCGGCGCCGGCGACCTCGTTCGCGCATCTCGACGCCACCACGGTGTTGTCGCGCTCGATCGCCGAGAAGGGCATCTATCCGGCTGTCGATCCGCTCGATTCGACCTCGCGCATGCTCTCGGCGTCGATCGTCGGCGAGGAGCATTATCAGGTAGCGCGCCGCGTCCAGCAAATCCTCCAGCGCTACAAGGCGCTCCAAGACATCATCGCCATCCTCGGCATGGACGAGCTTTCCGAGGAGGACAAGCTGACGGTCTCTCGCGCGCGCAAGATCGAGCGCTTCCTGTCGCAACCGTTCCACGTCGCCGAAGTGTTCACCGGCTCGCCTGGCGTGTTTGTCGAACTGGCCGACACCATCCGCGGCTTTCAGGGCCTGTGTGAGGGCAAATACGATCACCTGCCGGAGGCCGCATTCTACATGGTCGGCACCATCGAGCAGGCGGTCGAGAAGGGTAAGAAACTCGCCGAGGCGGCGTAGGAAGGCAAACAGGAAGTAGCGGACAAATTTAGCTCTTGCTTACAAACCCCTACTCGCTCTTCGCTACCCGCCCACGGAGTTAGTCCATGGCTGAACTGCACTTTGAATTCGTCTCACCGGAGCGTGTGCTGTTCTCCGGCGACGTCGATCAGGTGGATTTGCCGGGCGCCGAGGGCGACCTGGGCATTCTCGCCGGCCATGCGCCGGTGGTGACCGTGCTTCGCCCGGGCATCGTGACCATTTATCGCGGCAGCGCGCGCGAGCCCATCGTCGTCACCGGCGGCTTTGCCGAGGTCGGGCCCGCCGGCCTGACCGTGCTCGCCGATCGCGCCGTGGCGCGCGACGATTTCGATTTGGAGTCGCTCGGCGCCGAGATCAAGGATGCCGAGGAGGACATCGCCGACGCCACGGACGAGGCGGAGCGCGACAAGCTCTCGCGTCACCTCGCGCAACTCAAGGCGCTGCAAGACGCGCTTGTGACGGCCCCAGCGCATTGAGCGCCGCCTGGTTGCTACCGTAGAATCTCGATCAGCAACACCCAGGCAAGAGCCGCCGCAGCACCGACCTCGGCGATGAAGAAGTTCGCGCGCGCGGTTCCGACCTCGTCCATCCGGCAGTCCCCGCCCCCCTGACTCCAAGTTCAGGCGAACCTCCTAAATTCCGCGACGACACGCTCGTAAACCGTGCGCTTGAACGGAACGACCAAATCGGGAAGCTTGTCCAGCTTCTCCCAGCGCCATTCCTCGAATTCCGGCTCGTGGCCGCCAGCGGGATGCTTGACGTCGATCTCTCCGTCCTCGCCGGTAAAGCGCAGTGCGAACCATTTCTGCCTCTGGCCGCGGTATTTGCCGTTCCAAGCCTGGCCGACGATCTCGCGCGGAATATCGTAGGTCAGCCACTCGGCGATCTCACCGAGGCGTTGCACCGAAGTGATGTTGGTCTCCTCTCGCAATTCACGTAAAGCCGCCGGCCATGCGTCCTCGCCGGGATCAATGCCGCCCTGCGGCATCTGCCACACATGCGTGCTGTCGACATGCTCGGGCCCACCGATTCGGCGTCCAATGAAAGCGAGGCCTTGGCGATTGAGCACCAGAAGACCGGCGCTGGCGCGATACGCGAGGGTTTCGAAGGACATCACATGCCATTAGCGAATAGTGACGTAATCTATTCGCTATTTCGCCACTTCGCCATTCGATGTTTAGCTCTGCTTCATCTTCGACGCGACGGCGGTGATCGGCACCAGCAACAGGCCACGGCTTTGCGCCGCCTTGGCCCATTCAGCGATGTGCTCGATCGACACCGGCAGTGCCGAGGATATGCCCACTGCCACGCCGTGCTCGCGCGCCTCGGCTTCCAGCCGGCCGAGCGCGCGGTCGATTTCGGCCGGCGTGGAAACCGAATCAAGAATGACGTCGGCTTTGGCGAAGGACAAATTGTTGGCCCCGGCGAGGCGGCTGGCGACGCTGCGTGGATTGGACCCGTCGTCGACGAAGATCAGCCCGCGCTTGGCGGTTTCGCGCAAGATCGGGGCTAATGACTGCTCGGAGGCGGTGAAGCGCGCGCCCATCGCGCCGGCGATCCCGACATAGCCTTGCAAGCGGCTCATCAGCCAGTGCAGCCGGTCGATGTTTTGTTGGGGCGATAGCGAAATCAGAAGCGTCTGCGGACCGGAATCGTTATCGGGATAGTCGAAAGGCTCCATCGGCACTTGCAGCAGGATTTCGTGGCCTCCGCTGCGCGCATGCGCGGCCTGGCTTTCGACATTGGCGCCATAGGGCATGAAGGCGAGCGTAACTGCCCCGGGCAGCTTGGTGATGGCCTCGGCCGTTGCGCTGGTGCTGACGCCAAGACCGCTGACGATGAGCGCGACGCGGGGCGCGTCGGGCTTGCCCGGAATGGGCTGCACCGGCCGCGCAAAGGCTTCCGCTGGGCGAACGCCGTCGGCGGCAATTTTCGGAATCGGGCCTTGCGGCGTCAACTCAACGAACTTCTGATCGATCGGCGGGCTATCGGCCGTGCCAGCGCTGTTTCCGGCAGCAGGAATCACCACCTCCTGCCGTGCGCCGGTCTCGCCGTTGATGATGGTGACGACCTTGGTGTTGGCCGGCGCGGCTTGGCTTAGCGGCTTCGCGACGGCCGCGGGACGATGCGCTCGACCGGATCCAGGCATGACGGTTGGCACGGCCACCGCCTCTGGCGTCGTGCCGGCCATCACGTTGTGCAGTTCGATCGGCACCGAAACCATCGGCTCACCGCCAAATGGATCGTCGCCGATAACGGCCCACACCACGAATACGCCAAGGAAAAGCGCCAGCGCACCGGCGACGACCTGAGGTATCGGAACAGCAAATTTGCGCCCACGCTTGGTGCCTCGCTGGCCAAGCGGCGCGCTCAGATCATCGGCCGTCATGTGGCCGATTCCTGGTGGATTCCCTGGCAAATCGGACCCGGGCGAATCATACGCAGAGTCTATCACGGCGCCCATTTCCACGGCGCAGCGCCGCACCCGGGACACGCGAGGTCCCCCCCTAAAAAAGCCGGGCGGCTCGTCACCGCCCGGCGCCTTCCCCTCCCCCGCAAGCGGAGGAGAGCGGATTGCTGTCGCTTAATTCGGAACGGCGGTTTTCGGATTAGGCGGGAAAGCCGCATCGGTGATTGCGCCGCGCAGGAGATCGAGCGCCTCTTTCAGCGCGCGATCGTCCTTCTCATCCGGCGGCACATAGGATTGCGAGCCTGATTCTTCCTGGCCCTCCGCTTTCAGATGGCCACGCAGCGACGCTTCACCTTTGGTGTCGGTCCGCGCCTTGAGGTCGGCCGGCACGTCTTGGAGGACTTCGATGTCGGGGGTGATGCCCCGCGCCTGGATGGAGCGGCCGGACGGCGTGAAATAGCGCGCCGTGGTCAACCGCAGCGCGCCGTTACCCGCGCCGAGCGGGATGATGGTCTGCACCGAGCCCTTGCCGAACGAGCGCGTGCCGATCAGCGTCGCGCGCTTGTGGTCTTGCAGGGCGCCAGCGACGATTTCCGAAGCCGAGGCCGAGCCGCCGTTGATCAGTACGATCAACGGCTTGCCCTTGGTCAGGTCGCCCGGGCGGGCGTTGAAACGCTGGGTTTCCTCGGGATTACGGCCGCGAGTCGAGACGATCTCGCCTTTGTCCAGGAACGCATCCGACACGGAGATCGCCTGATCGAGCAGGCCGCCCGGATTGTTGCGCAGATCGACCACGAAGCCTTTGATCTTCTCGGCGCCCAGCTGGTTGGTCAGGTCGCTGATCGCCTTCTTCAGGCCATCAGTAGTCTGCTCGTTGAACTGCGTGATGCGGATATAGCCGACATCGTCGCCTTCGGCGTGCGAGCGCACCGATTTCACGCGGATGACGTCGCGCACGATCGTCACGTCGATCGGCTTGTCGTGTCCCTTGCGCATGATGGTGAGCTTGATCTTGGTGTTCACCGGACCGCGCATCTTTTCGACCGCTTGGTTGAGGGTCAGGCCCTGCACCTGCTCGTCGTCAAGCTTAGTGATGATGTCGTTGGCCATGATGCCGGCTTTGGCCGCCGGCGTGTCGTCGATCGGCGCCACCACCTTCACCAGCCCGTCTTCCATGGTAACCTCGATGCCGAGGCCGCCGAACTCGCCGCGCGTCTGCACCTGCATGTCGCGGAAGCTTTTCGGGTCCATGTAGCTCGAATGCGGATCGAGCCCGGCGAGCATGCCGTTGATCGCTGATTCGACGAGTTTGGCGTCGTCGGGTTTCTCCACGTAATCGGCGCGCACGCGCTCGAACACGTCACCGAACAGATTGAGCTGCCGGTAGGTGTCCGATGAGGCTGCTTTCGCGCTCGATCCGAGGAATGCGGTGTGGGGCTGCGTCGCCAGGAGCGTGAGACCGGCACCTGCGACCAAGCCAAGGAAAATAAGGGAAGTTTTGCGCATCATCCGCGAACCTTTTCACCTTCGTTTGTTGCCCACCATGGGCCGGGATCAATGGGAGCGCCGTCTTTGCGGAACTCCACATAAAGCACAGGTTGCTTGGACTTGGTCGCCGCGGCTGCGGATACCTGCGATCCGCCGCCCATCACCGCTACCGGTTCACCGGTCAGCACGAACTGGCCGAGATCGACGGAAATCCGTTCCATCCCCGCCAACAAGACATGATAGCCGCCGCCAGCATTGAGGATCAAGACTTGCCCATAGCTGCGAAATGCGCCGGCGTAAACTACCCAACCGTCGCACGGCGAAGTAATCTGCGCGCCGGGGTGGGTTGCGATGGATTGGCCCTTCTGAGTTCCACCGAGGCCGTCGGAAGCACCGAAGTCGCGGATTTTAACGCCGTTCACCGGCAGGCGCAGATGCCCCCGCGTGGTTGCAAAGGCGACCGCCGGCGTCAACCGACCCGGATCCTTGAGCGCGGCCAAGTCCGGCCGCCTAGCATCCTCCTCGATCGAGCGCGCCTCGGCGACAGAGGCGCGGGCGGCAGGATCGAGGCTCGATTCGAGCTTGGCGATGAGGCCCTTTAGGCTATCGACTTGGCGCGCCAGATCGGCGGCGCGCGCCCGTTCGGCGTCGAGCGCCTGTTCGGTGGCCGCTTGCTTCTTCTGCCGTTCGTCGATCAGAACGCTGAGGCGCAACTGTTCGCGCCCGAGCAAATCGAGATCGCGCGCCAGACGCCCGCGCTCGCCGCCGATTTCCTTGCGCACGCGCGTGAGATCGGCGAGGTCGGCGGCGAGCGCGTCGGCTTGGGTACGCATTTCCGGAAGCACGGCGCCGAGCATAATCGCGGTTCGGACCGCTTGCAGCGCATCCCCCGGCGCGACCATGAGAGCCGGCGGTGGCTCATGACCGGCGCGCTGCAGAGCCGCGAGAATCTCGACGATGGCCGTGCGGCGCGCATCGAGGGATTTCCGGATGGAGCTTTCCCGATCGTCGAGCGGCTTGAGGCGCGCTTGCGTCGCCGTGATGCTTGCCTCGACATCGCGCACCCGCGCGGCGGTGTCGATGAGCTGCTGATTGAGTGCGCGCCGATCGTCGCCAAGCTCGTCGATCTCGCGCCTGAGCGTTGCCTGGCTTTCCGCCGAGGCGCGCTCCTTGGCGCGAGCCGCACCAAGCTCCTGATCGCGCTGCTGCAATGCGTCGGTGCCCGTCTGGACCGCAGTCGCAGGCGCGGACGCGGAGGGAAGCGCTGGAACTTGCACCGCCGGCGCTTGTGTTGCAGGCCCTTGCGTTGCGCCGGCAGGACTGGGTGGATTTTGAGCGAATGCCAGATCAGCGCCGAACGGCAGCGCGAAGACTAAAGCCGAGCCGAGCACAAGACACGGGTCGCTGCGGCTCGAGCGGCGGAGAATCATGTTGTCCAAGGCTAGAGGACAGGTTCCGAAAGGCAAGATAAAGCCGCCACGATTCGACCGGATTAAGACGCGGACGAGCGTTGTCCGTCACATATTGGTGAGGCGAGATTAAGATGTATTAAGCTCCGTCAGCCCCGGTGATACGGGTGGCCGGTGAGGATCGTGCCGACGCGGTAGAGCTGTTCGAGCAGCATGACGCGGATTAACTGATGCGGCCATGTCGCGGCGCCGAAGGCAAGCCGGATCTTGGCGCGCTCGATCAGGCTCGGCGCCAGACCGTCGGCCCCGCCGATAATGAAGCACACCGCGGCGCGCTCTTGCGCACGCCAATCGCGGAGCAGCGCCGCAAGTGCGGCACTGTCCAGACTATCGCCGCGCTGATCGAGAACGACGACGATCGCACCGTCCGGAATCACATTGGCGAGCGCGATCGATTCCTCGACGCGGCGGCGTTCGACGTCGTGCGCCCTGCTTTCGCGAATTTCGACGACTTCGAAGTCGCGCAGGCCGAGCGGGCGTCCGACCGCTTCCGCGCGTTTACGGTACCACGCGGCGAGATCACGTTCGGGTCCCTGTTTCAGGCGACCAACGGCGGCGACGACAAGGCGCATAGTGCAACACGCGGGAAGTAGCAACGACCGGTGCCATGCACCGCCCACCCTCGAACCAGCCTCCGCTCCACCGGAGCCTCGGCGGGTGTGAGTCCGCCTGCAGTGCAAACGCACGTCCGGACCGGATATCCGCCGCACGGGAACGAACGGACTATAACTCTAGCTCGCGCGCTGCGCCGATTGTACCGGCCGCGCCGGCCGGCTGACCGACCACATCTTTTCCAGATTGTAGAATGCCCGGACTTCGGGGCGGAGGACATGAACGATCACATCGCTTGCGTCGATCAGCACCCAGTCGCAATGCGGAACGCCTTCGACGCGGGCGGCCACGCCGACTTTATGCAGATCTTCGACGACCCTGTCGGCGACCGAGCCGACGTGACGCTGCGACCGGCCGGAAGCAACGACCATGTAATCGCCGATCGAAGATTTGTCCCGCATGTCGATGGTGAGAGTGTCCTCCGCCTTCATATCGTCGAGGCGGGTGAGGACCAAACGAAGGATCTCCTCGGCGTCAGGACGCATTCTGGAGACCGGTTCGGGCGCGCGACGTTCGGCCCGAAGAGTTACAGGTATGGACAGGGGTCCTTATCCTTTCGCTCCATTTTCGGTCCCGGGACCATCAAGTCCGGAACTCGTACTAAGATAGGCACGCAACGTTAACAGTTTCAACCTTCTTGCGTTACAAGGCTGCAACAATCCGGAATGCGAGCGTCCTTATCGTTCACCGGCCTTGCAAGGCCCGTGCCGCGCGCAATGCGGTCGACGACAACGGCGATTTAAGGCCGTGAAGATAAATCCAGGCCGGCGGTCTTCGTTCCGGTAGCGTCTTGGCAGCCGCTTCAGGAATCCGGGCATAAGCGAGCGCCTGGCCGGCGGCGCTGGCGGTGGCATAAAGGCTCGGACCGAGCCGGTCGACGACGACGATCGGTACCAGCCCAGCTATGCCGCGCCAACGTTGCCAGCGGTGGAAGCTGCGCAAATTGTCTGCCCCCATGATCCAGACGAAGTGGACTTGCGGACAGCGCCGCACGAGATAGCTTATCGTCTCATAGGTGTAGTGCAGTCCAAGCTCCGCCTCGAGATCGCTCACATCGATACGCGGATGATGCGCGAGCGCCTTTGCCGCAATCGCGCGCTCGACGAGCGGCACCAGGCGGCTGGTGTCCTTAAGCGGATTGCCGGGCGTGACCAGCCACCACACCCGGTCGAGCCCGATCCGCTTCATGGCCAGCAGACAAGCACCGCGATGCGCAGCGTGCGGCGGATCAAACGTCCCGCCGAACAGCCCGATGCGCATGCCGGCCGCGTTCGGCGGAAGGACAAGTCGGGGTTTGCGAATAATCTGTACGTCAGCCCCACGTGGAGACGGGAACTCGCGGTTCATGGCCGTCTGAAACAATCCCCTCCCCCACGCCTCGACCGCCGACCACCGTTCGCGGCAGTCGCGGCGGAGAAACCAAACAGATTACAGAAGTTTAGTCTTTAGAAGAACGATCTTTAGAAACATGATCTTTCGGACCTTCCTTCCCGCCGAAGCAAGCTTCGCCAAGGCGGGAACCGGCTTCCACTTTCAGGACCATGCTCTAAGGCCGCGTTTGCCCGTTGCCGCGAATGCGGTAGTTGAAACTGGTGAGTTGTTCGACGCCAACCGGGCCGCGCGCATGCAGCCTGCCGGTGGCAATACCGATCTCAGCGCCGAAGCCGAACTCGCCGCCATCGGCAAACTGCGTCGAAGCGTTGTGCAGCACAATTGCCGAATCCACTTCGCGCAAGAACTTCTCCGCCGCCGCGCGGTCCTCGGTGACGATCGCGTCGGTATGGTGCGAACCATAGCGCTCGATATGCGCGATCGCCGCATCAACGCCGTCAACGACCCCTGCGGTGATGATCGCATCGAGATATTCGGTGCTCCAATCCGCTTCGCTCGCGGACTTGACGCGGCTGTCCGCCGCCTGCACCGCCGCGTCGCCGCGGATTTCACAACCGGCGTCGATCAGCATGGCGACGAGCGGCTTGAGCAGTTTCGGCGCGCCCGCGCGATCGACAAGCAAGGTTTCGGCGGCGCCGCACACGCCGGGGCGACGCATTTTAGCATTGAGCACGATCGCCTTCGCCATCGCGAGTTTCGCCGCGGCATCCACATAGACGTGACAGACGCCTTCGAGGTGCGCGAAGACCGGCACGCGCGCCTCGGCCTGCACGCGCGCGACCAAGTCCTTGCCGCCGCGCGGCACCAGCACGTCGATCGCACCATCAAGTCCGGCCAGCATCATGCCGACCGCAGCGCGCTCGCGCGTCGGTACGAGCGTGACCGCGGCGGCGGGCAGCTCGGCCTCAGCCAGGCCTTCGACCAGCGCCGCATGAATCGCGCGCGCGGTCCGAAAGCCTTCAGAGCCGCCGCGCAGAATCACCGCATTGCCGGCTTTCAGGCCGAGCGCAGCGGCGTCGGCCGTGACGTTGGGTCGGCTCTCATAGACCACCCCGATGACGCCGAGCGGCACCCGCACCCGCTCGATGCGCATGCCATTGGGGCGGCGCCACGAGGCGAGGATCGTGCCGACCGGATCTTTGAGTTTGCGGATCGCATCGAGGCCAACCGCCACGGCTTCGACGCGTTTTGCATCGAGCGTCAACCGATCAAGAAACGCGAGCGTTGCGCCTGCCGATTTTGCCTCGGCAACATCGTCGGCATTGGCCGCGAGGATCGCAACCCGCGAGTGCCGGATGGCCGTGGCCATGGCGGTGAGCGCGCGATTCTTGCGCGACGCTGGCGCGAGCGCCAGCACGCGGGCCGCTTGGCGCGCTTTCAGCCCGATCTCGCGCATCGCCGCCTCGAGCTTGACCTGGTCCACTACCACCTTGAGCGGAGCGTTCATGGCCTTGATCCGTCTTGCGTTCACGCAGTTCCTACCATGTTCCGCAAGGTCCGGCGAGGCGGTTCGGCGACGGGTTGTCCACACCGTTCCACAGCGTTTCGCGGGGCGGTCACACAATTTGCGGAACCTGCACAGATTGATAGCGTTTCGTCCCTTGTTTGCAGGAAGGAGAGGGTCATGAGTCTGCCGATAAGGCGTCTGCAAAGCCGTCTGCCGCATCGGTTCCCGGTCGGCGCTATGTACGTCGTGGAGGGTTATGGCGGCGAGGAAGGGACCTTGCGCGTCATTGCGCGCTACGTCGTTCTGCCCAGCGGACGGCGGATCAATGTTCCACCCGAACTGTCCACGGCAGCGTCGGCGCGGGCGCTACCGTTCCGACGCAGACCCGATGCCAAGCAATCGCGGGCCAAGCCTCGTGCCCGGCGGGTTGGGAAAAAATTCGTCGCTTGCAGCGGAACCGCCGGCGGTGCCCGGCGTTGACTGGGTGGCGCCGGGCGAAGCCCCCCAGCCCCTCACCCTCAATCACCCGGCGTTGAGCCCCGGCTGCGTAAGCGGTCGGGGCTCCCTCATTGAGGAGGCCGCCCGGCATATCACTGCGGCTCAACCACCAGATCGTCGCGATGAACCATTTCCGCGCGTCCGCTGAAGCCGAGAATTGACGCGATGTCCGCGGACGAACGGCCCTTGATCTTCCGCGCATCCGCAGCATCATAGGCACATAAGCCGCGGCCGATTTCTGCACCGCTGGGACCGCGGATGACCACGGCGTCGCCGCGGGCGAAATCGCCGTCAACGCCGATCACGCCGGCCGGCAGCAGGCTCTTGCCCCGTCGCAGCGCCGCCACCGCGCCGCCGTCGATCGTGAGCGCGCCCTTCGGTTCGAGCGCACCGGCAATCCATTTCTTGCGCGCCGTCACCGGATTGGCGGCGGTGAGGAACCAAGTACAGCGGGCACCGTCGGCGACGGCGCGCAACGGATGGTCGCGGCGGCCGGAGGCGATGATCATATGCGTGCCGCTGTTGGTGGCTATGCGCGCCGCCTCGATCTTGGTCTGCATGCCGCCGCGCGAGAGTTCGGATCCGGTCGCGCCGGCCATTGCCTCAATCTCCGCCGTGACGCGGCTGACGCTGGCGACATGCCGCGCCGCGGGGTTGGTATCGGGTGGCGCGTCATAGAGTCCATCGACGTCTGACAACAGCACCAGAAGATCGGCGCTCACCATAGTGGCGACGCGTGCGGCGAGCCGATCGTTGTCGCCGTAACGGATCTCGCTGGTCGCGACCGTATCGTTCTCGTTAATGACGGGGATGGCGCCCCATTGCAGCAGTGTGCCGATCGTGGAGCGCGCGTTGAGATAACGTCGCCGCTCTTCGGTGTCGCCGAGCGTTACCAGCACCTGACCGGCGATGATGCCGTGGCGCGACAGGGCTTCGCTCCAGGTCCGCGCCAGTGCGATCTGGCCGACGGCTGCGGCCGCTTGGCTGTCTTCGAGCTTAAGCGGACCGCGGGCGAGCTTGAGGACCGCGCGGCCGAGCGCGATGGCGCCGGAGGAGACGACGAGCACATCGCGTTTGTCGCGATGCATGTCTGCGAGATCGGCTGCCAGCGAGGCCAGCCATGCTTCCTCAAGGCGCCCGGCCTGCGCATCGACGAGGAGCGAGGAACCGAGCTTCACCACAACGCGGCGGAAGTCGGCAAGCGCGGGCGCAGTCATGGCAAAGCTGGCTGAATGTCGGTACGGCCGACGCCATCGCCCTTACAGATCAGCGACACGTCGTCGAATTTAGCAACTGCATGGGCCATTTGAAAAAAATCGGAAGCGCAGCTCGATTGGCGGCTACACCTCAGCTTCATGCTGCAGTTGCGCCTTGTTCTCAAGGCAATAATAACCGGACAATCGGCTCACAAGCTTGCGCCGTTTCCACTCCGTGAGGATGCGGCTGACATTTTCCCGCGCGATGCCCGCCATGGCAGCGATGTCGCTCTGTCCGATCTTTTGCCGGATGACAATGCGCCCCGAGCCGACATCCTGGCCGAAATTTTCTGCAAGCTCGAGCAGCGTCGAGGCAACTCGGCCCTTGACCGGGAGAAAGCTGCCGGCGGCGACCACGGTATCGGTTTCGCGCAGCCGCGTAGCTAGAAGCGTAATTAGCGATTTGTAGACTTCGGGGTGTTCCTGCGCAAAGGCCTCGAACGCGGCGCGGCTGAGAAAGCTCAGCGTGGCCGGGCGCACCGCCACCACCGACGCCGAGCGCGGCAGCCCGTCAATCATCGAAAGCTCGCCGACAATGGCACCGCGACCGAAGAAGGCAAGAATCCGTTCGCTGCCGGCGCGCGAGACCATCGTCACCTTGAGCAAGCCCTCTTCGATGCGATAGCAGCCGTCGCCAGGGTCGCCGGAAAGAAAAAGTACTTCGTCGGCGGCCAGCCGTATCGGCTTGGCGCCGGCAAACAAATCTGCCGCAAGTCGCCCGGGCAACCTCGACAACAGGCTCGGTCCCGGACGGATAGCTTGCACCATGGAGCCCCTTGCGCCGCACGGCGCGGCCGCAACCCAAGCATGCTGCAGAATTGTCCGTAATAAAAGCCCGCCCGGACGCCTGGGCCCGGGCGGGTTTTGAGTCGACCCTACCAAGGGTCATCGGGGTGTTTGGGGACCGAGTTCACCCCTTGGCTGTCGCCGCCGGCCGGCGGGGGTCGGGGGATGCGCGGCGCTACGCGGCAGACCAGGCCATTTGTTAATCAAACCCTACGACCGCCTGTGCAGGCGCGAAGTGACCACCATCACAGAATTTCATTTTCGATTAAGCGTTTGATTTCAATATCGTTTTCCTCGGTGTGGCGGCACGAAGGCGTGACAATATGGAATGGAATGCGTGCCAACTTCGCCGCATTTCGCCCACATTGATCGTTAACGCTCGCGCCGGGCGAGGGCGCGATACGGCACGCTGGAACAGAGCGCTCAACGGGGGCGGCGTTGAGACTGGTTCTCCGCTACGGCGTCATAGCCCTTCTCGTTGTTGCCGTCGCTGTGCTTCTGATCTCGCCGTTTGCCGGCTCTCTGGTTGAAAGATGGTCCTGGCGCGACACTGATATGCGCTCGAGCCTCGTCTTCAACTCCATTCGCGATGAACTAACGCTTCTGCTGGATCAACACGCGACCGCGCAGATTCATGATCTCTTCGCGCACATTGCGCTCGACGATCGTCTGCTCGCCGTAGGCTTCTGCGACCGCAACAATAAGCTCCTCTATCGCAGCAATATGATGCCGCCGACATTCTCCTGCGGGACAATCGCCCGGTCTGGGAAAGACGACGTTTCGACACTTGTTTTCGAGGGCCATCGTTTGATGGTCGCCGCTTTCCGCATCCAGGGCCGCACCGAAGCCGGACACTTGGTCATTCTTCACGATCTCGCGTTTGCAGAACGACGCGCCGCGAAAGCCCAAGAGTGGACCGTCGTCGCCCTTCTGGGGGTCGCGCTGTTCGGGGTAGCGCTCGCTTCCATGACGGCGCTGATCATCGGGCGGCGCTGGCTGCGCTCAGTCCGGCAGGCGATCGACGATATCAAGCTGGGACGCCTCACCCTCGTCGGCGGCGCCGCAGAAACGCCGCTGGCCAGCGAAGTTCGCCAAGTCTTGCGCGATCTCGTCGAAGAAACCAGGCAAGCGACCGACAGTCCTCGCATCGAATGGAATCCGGAAGTGTTGTCGCGCGTGCTG
>Ga0335073_10010253_pt1 | contig 13162 bp, 12 predicted proteins | sample Lox_Sample_22_FD_207093 | JGI IMG/M metagenome (GOLD analysis project Ga0335073, IMG submission 207093) | Soil microbial communities from Loxahatchee National Wildlife Refuge, Florida, United States - Lox_Sample_2.2 | ecosystem: Environmental > Terrestrial > Soil > Wetlands | place: USA...
AAATCCGCCAGCGTCTTGCGGGGCTCCGGCGAGCCCGTGTACGCCGTGCCGTTGACCGTCAGGGTGATCTCCGCCATCAGTCACTGCCTCTCGCCGGCGTTGTCCGCGGCCGCTCGCAGGCCGCGGCGCACCAGGGCGGCCGCGACCTTCTTCCGGTACTCCGCCGACCCGTGCAGGTCGGCAGGCGGGTCGATGTCGTCGGCCGCCCGCCGGGCCGCCTCGCCGAACAACTCTGCCGACGGCCGCCGGCCGGCCAGCAGCTCCTCCGCGCCCGTCGCGCGGACCGGCACATCGGACACGCCCGCGAACGCCAGCCGCGCATCGCTGATCGCGCCATCGCTGAGCGTCACCGACGTCGCAAGGCCAACCATGGCGAAGTCACCGTGGCGGCGCGCGACTTCCTGGAACGAGGTCCCCGTGCCCGGTCCCGAGGCGGGGAAGCGCACCTCGGTGAGCAGCTCGTCGGGACGGCGCGAGGTCGTGAGGTACCCTTCGAACCACTCCGCCGCGGGGACCACCCGCTCGCCCGAGGGGCCTCGCACGACGAACTCGGCGTCGAGCGCGCGGGCGACGGCGGGCAGTTCGGCCGCCGGGTCGGCGTGCGCCAGGCTGCCGCCCACCGTGCCTCGGCTGCGGATCGCCTCATGACCGATCAGCGGCAGGGCGGCCGCCAGCAGCGGCACCGCATCGGCGACGGTCTGCGACTCCTCGGCCACGTACTCCCGCGTCATCGCGCCTATCGACACCCAGCCGCCGGCCGCCGACACCCCGGACAGCCCGGCTACCCCGTTGATGTCAATGAGCACCGCCGGGCGGGCCAGCCGCAGCGCCAGCAGCGGGATCAGGCTCTGACCGCCGGCGAGCACGCTCGCCTCGTCCTGATGCTCGGCCAGCATGCCCACGGCCTCGGAAACGGTCGTCGGCGCCTCGTAGTCAACGGGAGGCAGCTTCATCGGCGTGCCCTTCGATCCGGCAGCGGTGTTTCACAGCGTTCCAGGCCCACTCAGACTGCCCTGACAACCATGCGGACGGCAACCATCTCGCTGGCCGCCTTTGCGGTCAATGGCGGCCGGGCCTTTCGGCCCTGCCCCAGCGGGACGACCGGCCCTGTCAGCACCGACGAGGGGCCCTGTCGGCCCACCGCAACCGGTTTGGAGTGTGGCAGTAGGAAACACAGAGCGCAGCCAGGACAATCCGCCGATCGCGGCGCCCAGCCCTGACTGTTCCCGAAGGAGGGAACGACATGGCTACTCCAAACCCGACTCCAAGCCCGCCCGGCGGTGAGCCCGTCCGGCTGGTCCACTCGGCCACGGAGCGCGCCGCCGAGCACATCGGCGCCGACCCCGCCTGGCTGGCGCTTCCGAGCTTCGTCGTCGGATCCGTCGCGTTCGGCATGGCACTGCTCGGCTACGTGCCGACCGCCAGCATCACCCCGATGCTGCCGATCATCATCGCGGCCTCGGTCGGGCTGCTCATGGCGACGATCTGGGCCGCCGTGGCCGGCCAGAGCCCGCAGGCCGGGATCTACGGCATCTTCACGGGCTTCTTCATGAGCGACGCCCTGCTCGCCCTCGGGATCGCCCACGGCTGGTTCGGGATCGCCCCGACCTCGATCGCCCAGACCGAGAAGCTGTTCACGATCGCCTGGATGGTCATCATCTCGATGCTCGTGCTGGCCACTGTCCGGCTTCCGGTGGTCTACCCGGTGGTGTTCGGGCTCGTCGACGTCTCGCTGCTGCTGTACCTGCTGTCGATCATCCAGAGCTCGACGACCATTGCGAAGGCCGGCGGCTGGGTCGTGATGGCGTTCGCCGCTGTTACCGTGTACCTCTTCCTCGGCTCGGCATCGCACGCCACCGGGGGCAGGGAATTCCCCCTGGGCCGGCCGATCCTGCACGGCTGACCGGGGGGTGCCTGACGGTGCCGCACCACGTGCGCCGTCGAGACCGACCATCGAGAAACCGGCCCGGACAAGGCCGGCGGCGCGAAATGACACCGCCGGCCCTGGCCGGGCCTTCATGACGAGGTCAGGGCCTTCATGAAAGAGATCGGGTACGAGGTAAGGGGATTCCTCACGGTCCGCAAGGACTCGGTGCGCGTGCCCCTGCGAGGCTCGCTGGCGCTGCGCGCGGATCCGGAATCCGGCCTGTTCACCGGGGACCTGGCGGTCGACCCGGCCTCGGTCAGCCGGACGGTGCTCGGCGCCAGCCTCGTGCGCGCCACCGTCCAGATCACAGCCGGATCCCCGGTCATCGGCGTCGTCGACCACGAGGGCCGGGTTTTCGCCGCGGTCACCGTGGACGCGGTCATAGCCGCCGCGCAGGCCGCCGGGCGCACGCTGATCGGCGGCGGTTCGTGCCGCACGTCCGATCATGCGATCGTGCCGCTGCGTTCCAGGCCCGGCTTCGACCTCGAGAAGGGCGGCCGCCTTGTCGGCAGCTACCGCCGGCCGCCGTTCACCGGCTGCGGATGGGCCACCCCGATCGTCAACCTGCTGGTCGCCGGCCCGGGAAACGCCGTCGTCATCGATCTCATCCCGGCCGGCCGCGCAGGGTATCCCGCAACGCCTCCAGCGCGGTGAACCGGGGCACCCAGCCCAGTTCCCGCTTCGCGCGGGTCGTGTCCATGATCGCCGGATGGCTGGCCGCCTCGACCCACTGCGCGACCGGCGGCAGGAACGGCAGCGCGGCGGCGGCCCGGGCCGCGGCCTGCGCGGGGCCCGCGGGCACGGGCACCGCGAGCAGGCCGAGTTCGCGGGCGATGTCGGCGCCGGTCAGGATCCCGTCGGCTGCGATGTTGTAGGCGCCGGGCGGCCCGGCGGCGACGACGCACAGCAGCAGCGCCCGGCCCACGTCCTGCTCGTGCACGAACTGCACCGGCAGCGCCGGCACCAGCACCGGCACCGGCACCGGCAGCGCAAGCCGGCCGGTGCGCCCGGTCAGGCGGCGGGCCAGCGGCGCCAGCGGCCAGCGCAGCAGGTCCTTCGCGCCCACGGTGTCCGGGCCCAGCACGATCGAGGGGCGCAGCAGGTAAAGGGCGGGCCCGCCGGGCCGGGCGGCGGCCTCGGCCGCCAGCAGGCGCTCGAGCTCGGCCTTCTCCCGCGCATAGAACAGCCGGGCGGCCGGGCGCACCGGCCAGTCCTCGGTCATCCCGACCGGGTTGTCGGAGTGGAAGCCGTAGGCCGCCACCGAGGAGGCGTAGACGAAGCGGCGGGCACCGGCGTCGGCCGCGGCGCGGAACGCGTTCAGCGTGCCCTCGACGTTGATCTCCCGGATCGCCTGGCCCGACGCGGCGCCGGTCACCAGGAACGCCAGGTGCACCACCACGTCGGCCCCGCCGAACGCGTCGCGAAGGGCCGCGGGATCGCGGACATCGCCGCGGCGGTATTCCATCTTCGTCCAGTCGTGCGCGGCCGGATCGAACGGCCGCCGGGCCAGGCCCAGGATCCGCGACACCCGGTCGTCGGCCTGCAGCAACGGGATCAGGCCGAAGCCGAACGTGCCGGTCGGGCCCGTCACCGCGACCGTCAGGTTTCCTTCGCCGCCTGGCATCGAAGACAGCATATGGCCGCGGGGCGAGGGGCGGCTCCCCGATCGCCGCCACAATCAGGGCCCAAGGTCCCGGCGGAAGGGACGACCGGCCGGGGCGGGCCGGGAACCGCGCGGCTTACCTTTCGAGCGGAAGAGGAATTCACCCGGCCGGCGGGCGCAGCGCGGCCGGGCGGACAGATCGTGCCACCCGGGAAGGGGGGCCGTCATGGACAGGCTGAACTCGCTGGACGCCCTGTTTGTCGACGCGGAGGACGAGGATCCGAACACGTCGATGGCGATCGCGTCGATCGCGGTATTCGAGGGACCGTGCCCGTCCCATGAGGAGTTTCTGGCGTTCCTGGCCGGCCGGCTGCCGCGGGTGCGCCGCTACCGCCAGAAGCTTCGCGCGGTACCGTTCCGCCTTGGCCGGCCGGTCTGGGTTGATGATCCGCACTTCGACCTTCGCTACCACGTCCGGCGGACCGCCCTGCCGGCTCCCGGCGGGGACCGCCAGCTCGCCGACCTGATGGCCCGGGTGATGTCGCAGCGGCTCGACCGCGATCACCCGCTGTGGGAGTACTGGGTGATCGAGGGGCTCCCCGAGGATCGCTGGGCGCTGATCTCCAAGGTGCACCACTGCATGGTCGACGGGGTTTCCGGCACCGACCTGTACCGCGTGATCTTCGACTTCTCGCCCGAGCCGTCGCCGCCCGAGACCGATGACCGGGCCCCGGAGCCGGAGCCGTCCCCGTTCGAGCTGGCCGCACTGGCCGCCGCGGACATGGTCGCGCTCCCGGTGCGGGAAACGCTGGCGCTGAGCAACGCGATCGCCGCCGACCCGGGCGCGGCCATGCGCCAGGCCGGCGACGCGGCGCGGGCGTTCGCCAAGCTCGCTCCCGCGTTGTGGCCGGCCGCGGGGTCCTCGCTGAGCGGGCACATCGGCCGGCAGCGGCGCTACACCTGGGCCCGGGCGTCGCTCGATGACGTCAAGAAGGTCAGGCGCAAGCTGGGCGGCACCGTGAACGACGTGGTCCTCGCCGCGATCAGCGGCGGCTTCCGCGCGCTGCTGCTTGCCCGCGGCGAGCAGCCCGAGCCGCACATGGTCCGCTCGCTGGTTCCGGTTTCGCTGCGGGCTCCCGGCCAGGAGGGCATCTACGAGAACCGGGTGTCGGCGGTCCTGGCCGATCTCCCCGTCCACATCGCCGACCCGGTCGAGCGGCTCGCGGCCGTCCGGGCACAGCTCGAGGACCTGAAGACGGCCGGCGAGCCGAAGGCGGGCGAGGCCCTGATCGCCCTCGGCAGGCTGACCCCGTTCCCGTTCCTGTCCTGGGGGATCAGGCTGGCGTTCGGGCTGCCCCAGCGGGAGATCGTCACGGTCACCACGAACGTGCCGGGGCCGCAGCAGCCGCTCTACGCGCTGGGCCGCAGGCTGGTGGAGATCATCCCCTATGTCCCGATCGCCACCACGGTCCGCACCGGGATCGCGATCTTCACCTACTGCGGCGACGTCACGTTCGGGATCACCGGCGACTTCACGGGCGCCCCCGACGTGGACGTGCTCGCCCACGGGATCGAGGACGGCCTGTCCGAGCTGCTGGCGGCAGCCGGGCACGCGCCCGGCCCGGCCAAGGCGGACCAGGGCCAGCGGCTCGCGGCAGCCGGGCGCGCGCCCAGGCCGGCCAAGGCGGACCAGGGCCAGCGGCTCGCGGCAGCCGGGCGCGCGCCCAGGCCGGCCAAGGCGGACCGGGGCCAGCGGCTCGCGGCAGCCGGGCGCGTGCCCAGGCCGGCCAAGGCGGACCGGGGCCAGCGGCCGGCTTAGCGTTGCGGGGATTTCGGGTTTCATCCCGGCCGCGCGCCCGGGACGTGCACCTATGCTTGCGCGGGTGGAGGCTGGCGCGGATGGCGACGCTGGCCGCGCCGGCGCGCAGGCGCCCGCCGCGCGCGAGTACCGCATCGGCGAGCTCGCCCGCGAGGCCGGGATCACGGTCCGCACGCTGCGCTACTACCAGGAGCGCAGGCTGCTGCCGCCGCCGCGGCGTGCCGGGCGGATCGCCTGGTACTCGCAGGCCCACCTGAGCCGGCTGCGGGTCATCGGCCAGCTGCTGGAGCGCGGCCACACCCTTGGCGGGATCGGCGAGCTGCTCTCCGCCTGGGAGCAGGGCTATGACCTGACCGACCTGCTCGGCCTGGAGCGGGCGCTGACCGCCCCGTGGTCGGACGAGGTCGCCGTGCCGGTGACGGTCGCCGGCATCTCGGCCCTGCTCAGCGGCCAGCTGACGCCCGACGTGCTCGAGGAGGCGGTCCGCCTCGGCTACATCGAGGTCGACGGGGATCGCGTCGTCCACGCCAGCCGCAGGCTGCTCGACGCCACCACCGCCCTGGTGCGCGAGGGCATCCCGCTGCCCGCGATCCTGGCCACCGGGCGCGAGCTGCAGGCGGGCCTGGACAAGCTGGCGTCCTCGTTCGTCGACCTCGTGATCGCCCACGTCCTGGACCGCGGCCGGGGCCTGCCGCCGCCGCAAGAGGTCGCGCGGCTCGCCGAGACCATCGAGCTGCGCCCCGTCGCGCGCACCGTGGTCGACGCGGAGTTCGGCCGGGCCATGGACCGGCGCGCCCGCGTCACGTATGACGAGTTCATCCGGGCGCTCACGCGCTGATTGGTCCCGGTTTGCGCAAGCGAGACCTTACTCGCGGGTACGGCCGTCGGCTAGCATCTGATAATGCCAGTAATTACTGGCATGATTGTCGATCAGCTGGGGAGATAGCGCAACGATGAGGCGACCCACGGACTTGGCCGGTCAGGTTGTGGTGGTCACCGGAGCGGCGCGGGGGCTCGGCGCGCTCGTCGCCACGCGCCTGGCCGCCAGGGACGCGCGGGTGGCGCTGCTCGGCCTCGAGCCCGGCGAGCTGGCCGGGGTGTCCGCCCGGTGCGGGCCGCACTCGCGCTGGTGGGAGGCTGACGTGACCGACGAGGACGCGCTCGGCGGCGTTGCCGCCGAGGTGGCGGACGCCTACGGCCGGATCGACGTCGTGGTCGCCAACGCCGGGATCGCGATCGCCGGCCCGTTCATCCACTCCGACGCCCGCGCGTTCGCGAGGGTCATCGAGGTCAACCTGCTCGGCAGCGTGGCCACCGCGCGGGCGTTCCTGCCCGCCCTGATCGACAGCAAGGGGTACCTGCTGCAGGTCGCGTCGCTGGCCGCGCTGGCCCCGGCGCCGATGATGGCCGCGTACTGCGCGAGCAAGTCGGGCGTGGAGGCCTTCGCCCACGCGGTCCGCGGCGAGGTGGCGCACCACGGCGTGAACGTCGGCGTGGCGTACCTGAGCTGGACCGACACCGACATGGTGCGCGGAGCGGACGAGAATCCGGTGCTGCGCGAGATGCGATCGGGGCTGCCGTTCCCGATCGGCCGCACCTATCCGCTCGCGCCCGCGGCCGACGCGCTGGTGGACGGGATCTCCCGGCGCGCGCCGCGCGTCTACGCGCAACGCTGGCTGCCGCCGATGCATCTGGTCAGGGGCGTCCTGCCGCCGGCCATCGCCAGGTTCGGCGCCCGTACCGCGGCGCAGATCGAGTCGCGGTGGCTTGCGACCGGCGCCGGGACGCTCCCCCTCGGGGCCGGCGGGGCCGCGGACACCAGGCCACGAGCATGAGCCCCGCGCGCGACGACACGGGGATCGTCATCATCGGGTCCGGGTTCGCCGGCCTGTGCATGGCGATCCGGCTGAAGCAGGCCGACTACCACGACTTCGTGATCCTGGAGAAGAACTCCGATCTCGGCGGGACATGGCGGGACAACACCTATCCCGGCTGCGCCTGCGACGTGCCCTCGCACATGTACTCGTTCTCGTTCGAGCTCAACCCGGACTGGTCCCGGATGTTCGCGCCGCAGCCCGAGATATGGGACTATATGAGGCGATGCGTCAACAAGTACGCGATCGCGGACCACATCCGGTTCGGCCGCGCGGTGGAACGGATGGAATGGGACGGCGGCAGCGGCCGGTGGCGCGTCGCGACGGCCACCGGCGAGGCGTACACGGCCCGCGCGATCGTCTCGGGCATCGGCGCGCTGCACGTGCCGTCGGTCCCCGAGATTCCCGGCGCCGACCGGTTCGCCGGCGCGGCCTTCCACTCGGCGCAGTGGGACCGGTCCTGCGACCTTGCCGGCAAGCGGGTCGCGGTGATCGGCACCGGGGCATCGGCGATTCAGTTCATACCCGAGATCGCCAGGCAGGCCGCCCGGGTTCACGTCTTCCAGCGGACTCCCCCGTGGATCCATCCGAGGCCCGACTTCGCGATCCCGCCCGCGGTCCGGGCCACGTTCGCCGCCGCCCCGCCGGTGATGCGGGCGTTCCGCGGCGGCATCTACTGGATGCTCGAGGCGCGCGCGGCCGGTTTCGCCGTGCATCCCCGGCTGATGGCGCCGTTGCGGCGCATGGGCGAGCGCCACATCCGGCGCCAGGTCGCCGACCCGGCGCTGCGCGCGAAGGTGACGCCGGACTACGCGATCGGCTGCAAGCGGATCCTCCTGTCCTCCGACTACTATCCGGCCCTGGCCAGGCCGAACGTCGACCTCGTGACCGAGCCCGTCACCCAGATCAGCGAGCGCGGGCTGGCCTGCGCGGACGGCAGCAGCTACGACGCCGACGTGATCATCTACGGCACCGGCTTCAAGACCGTCGAGGCAGTCGCGCAGCTCAACGTCGCCGGGCGCGACGGCGTCAAGCTCGGGGACGTGTGGCGCGGCGGCATCGAGGCCCATCACGGCATCACGGTCGCCGGGTTCCCGAACTTCTTCATGCTGCTCGGCCCCAACACCGGCCTGGGCCACAATTCGGTGATCTTCATGATCGAGACCCAGGTCCAGCACGTGCTGAGCTGCCTGCGGCTGCTGGCCGCCGGCGGCGGGGCGACGATCGAGGTGAAGCCGTCCGCGCAGCGCCGCTTCAACGACGCGATCCAGCGCCGGCTTGGCCGCGCCGTGTGGAGCCAGGGCGGCTGCACGAGCTGGTACCTGGACGCCGACGGCGTCAACCGTGCCCTGTGGCCCGGATTCAGCTTCGAGTACTGGGCGCGCACCAGGCGCGCCCGCCGCGGCGACTACGTGATCCGCTGACGGGCCGCTGATCCCGGTTCGTCCCGGGTGGCCGCGGCCGCGGTGGTGTCACGCGGCCGCGTCACGCGGGCCTTGCGGCGCCGCCGGCGCCCAGACGCGGTTGAGGAACTCGCTGATCTCCGCGGTCAGCCGCGCGGGCCACAGCCACAGCTCGGCGAACGTGCGGGTCCGGATCAGCCTGGCGTTGGGCAGCTGCCTGGCCAGGCGCCGCGCGTCGGTGAACGAGTGGATCAGGTCGATTCCGTGCCCCAGGACCAGCGCCGGGGCGGTAATGGCCCGGCGCTGGCCGATGGTCGGGGCGATCGGGCCCACCAGGACGCCGTGCAGCACGGCGGCGATCTCCTCCGGGTCCGATGCGGCGGCGCTGACGAACGAGCCGGCCGGGCCGAGCCTTTCCGCGGGCAGCCGCGACGCGGCCCGGGAGACCCACCGCAGCGGGGCCCGCGCGTAGCGCACCCCGAGCAGGAGCGGCAGGAAGACCAGCGCCGCCGCCGGGACGGCCGTCTCCAGCACCGGCATCTCCAGGACCAGGCCGCGGACCCGCTCGGGTGCCCGCGCGGCGGCGAGCAGGCTCACGTTGGTGCCCAGCGAGACCCCGCCGAGCACCGCCTGATCCACGCCCAGCTCGTCCAGCAGGCACAGCACCTGCTCCGCGTAGAGATCCATCCGGTGGGCCCCGGCGTGGCGGGGCTTCTCGCTCCGGCCGTGACCGAGCAGGTCGAGCAGAACGACCCGGTTGCCCTCCGCGGCCAGCCTGCGGGCCAGGCTCCGGCTCAGGTTGGCGTCCAGCAGCAGGCCGTGCAGCCACACGATGACCCTGTCGCCGGTGCCGTAGACCTCATAGGACAGCAGGTGCTCGCCGCAGGACACCGTGCGGCGCGTTCCCCCCGCGCGCGGGTCGTCCCCGGCTGCCCCGGGATCCTCGGGGTCTTCGGGATCCTCGCGATCTGCGGGATTTTCGGGCCCCATGGTCCTCAGCTGATGACGTTCGCCCCTGTCGCCGGCCACTTCACGCCGGAAAACCTTCATACATGATCGTAACGCGCCCGGCGAGGCGCCGGAGACGGTCTGGAGGTGCCCGATGAGCGAAACCCGCGGCAAGCCGGCAGATCACTGGCTGGCCCTCACCTCGCCGAACTCCGACGGCTCCCGCGGATGCCGGATCGAGAGCGTGGGCGTGAAGCTCCCCTCCCGCATGCTGACGACCAGGGAGCTGATGGCCCGGACCAGCCACCACACCCGCATCCAGCTCGAGCGGCTCACCGGCATCCACGAACGCCACGTCGTCGGGCCGGGCGAGACCTCCTTTACCCTCGCCGCCGGGGCCGCCCGCGACTGCCTGGCCCATTCACAGCGCCAGGCGTCGGAGATCGAGATGCTGATCAACACCAGCATCACCCGGTCAAGGGGCGGGTCCTCGCAGTCGTTCGAGCCCCCGCTCAGCCTGTTCGTCAAGCAGGCGATCGGCGCCACGCGGGCGGTGAACTTCGATATCTCCAACGCGTGCGCCGGCATGCTCACCGGGGTGTTCCTCCTCCAGGACGCGATCGCCCGGGGCGAGATCAGCTGCGGCATGGTGGTTTCCGGCGAGTACATCTCGCACCTAAGCTGGAACGCCGCGAAACAGATCCGGTCCATCTTCAGCAAGCAGCTCGCGTCGCTGACGCTCGGTGACGCCGGCGCCGCCGTGATCGTGGAACGCGCGCCCGAAGGCGCGGCCGGCATCGACGTCATCGGCTTCACCACGCTCGCCGAGCACAGCCGCCTGTGCCTGGCCTTCCCCAGCACCGTGGGCCCGGGCGCTCAGATGTACACCAAGTCGCGGACGCTGCAGAAGGTGGCGATCGAGGACATGGCGCCGCTGGTCGCCGAGGCGATCGGCGAGGCCGGGATCGACCTGGCCGACATCGACTACCTGATCCCGCACCAGACCTCCGCCCGGGCCATCCGCCAGGGCACCGAGTCGTTCGCCCGGCGCATCGGCGCCAGGCCGAAGCACGTGGTGGTCAACCTGGAGGAGTACGGCAACACGTCCTCGACGACGCTGTTCGTGGCGCTGCACAAGTACCTCGACGAGCAGCGGATCCACAAGGGAGACCGGGTGATGCTGCTGGCGCTCGCCTCCGGCATCGAGATCGGCATGGCTATTTTCACCATCGACAGTCAGGTGGAGCACTATGGGCGCACACATTGAGGGCGCCAGCGCGCTGACCGGCCACGGATTGCGCAGGCCGACGGCGCGGCGTCTGGCCGATGCCGCCGCGCAGGCCTGCCTCGCGCACGCGGGAAGAAACCCCGCCGACGTCGACATGCTGATCAACGCCGGCGTCTACCGGGAGGACAGCATGGGCGAGCCGGCGCTCGCCGCGCTGATACAGGAGGACATCGGGGCCAACCTGGGCCAGCCGCCGGTCGGCGGGCACGGCACGTTCTCGTTTGACCTGATCAACGGCACCTGCGGCGTGATCAGCGCCATCGGTGTCGAGACGGGCTTCCTGCGTTCCGGCATCATCCGGCTCGGCGCGATCGTGACCAGCGACGTCGAACCCAGCCTCCGGGATCAGGGAACCGCCCCGTTCCGGCCGACCGGCGGCGCGATGCTGCTCGGCTGGGAGGACGGGCCGGCCGGGTTCACCGACTTCTACACCGAGACGTTTGCCGAGTACGGGGACCTGTTCGTCAGCGGGCTGGCGTGGCAGGAGCACCGCGGGCCCCGGGTCCCCGGGGGGCCGGCCGGCCGGAACCAGATGATCATTGATCGCAAACCCGGATACCACGCCCGCCTCACCGACTGCGCCGAGGAGGCGACCCGCCGCTTCCTGCGCCGCCTGGGGATGGACGCCGGCGAAATCGACCTGCTGGTCCCCGCTCCCTGCGTCCCGGGATTCGTTGACCCGCTGAGGGCAAGACTGGGCATCCCGGGAGACCGGGTCGCCTACGTGGCGGAAGACCTGGAGGACGCCTACAGCACCGCGCCCATCGCCGGCCTGCAGGCGGCCCTGCGGTCGGGCCGCCTGCGCGAGGCCCGCAACACCCTCATGCTCGCGGCCGGCGCCGGCATCACCGTCGCCCTCGCCCTCTACCGCCAGAGCGCCCCGGGCGAGTGAGGAAGATGAACCGCACGGCGCGGTCACTGATCGTTGCGGCCGCACCGGCCGTGGGTGCTGCCGCGCTCGCTGCGAGCCCCGCGGTCCGGCAGGAGGCGCGGCGGATCAGGCGGTTCGCCCGGCCGCTCCAGCGCGCCGGGACACGGGCTCCGGTGCCGCCCTGCCTGCCGCCCGGCCGCGTGATCAACCTGCCCGGCCGCGGCGAGGTGTTCGTGCGCGACTCCGGCGGCAGCCCCTCGGGGCCCGCCGTGCTGCTCCTGCACGGCTGGACCGCCAGCGCCGACCTCAACTTCTTCCCGGTCTACGCCTCGCTCGCCGGGTCCTACCGGGTGATCGCGCTCGACCTGCGGGGGCACGGGCGCGGGATGCGGTCCACCGAGACGTTCAGCCTCGAGGACTGTGCCGACGACGCCGCCGCGCTCCTGGACCAGCTCGGTGTCCGGCACGTGATCGTCGTCGGATACTCGATGGGCGGCCCGGTCGGGCTGCTGCTGGCCCGCCGGCACCCGGGCCGGGTGCAGGCCCTGGTCATGCAGGCCACGGCGCTGGAGTGGCGCGAGAAGGCACGCGAGCGGATGGTCTGGCGCCTGCTGTCGGTGCTCGAGCTGAGCCTGCGGGTCGGCACCGGGGCCGGCTTTGTCGAGCGGGTCCTTCGCCAGGCGATCGAGGAGGCGCCCGAACTCGACGTCTACCGGCCGTGGCTGGCCGCGGAGTTCCGCCGCGGGCTGGCGCGCGAACTCGGCGACGCCGGGCGCGCGCTGAGCCGTTACGACGCCCGGCCCTGGGCGGGCCGGCTGGGCCTGCCCGCGGTCGTGCTCGTCACCACCCGCGACCGGCTGGTGCGCCCGGCCAAGCAGCGGGCACTGGCCAGGGCGCTGCGCGCGCAGGTGATCGAGATCGCCGCCGACCATGACCTCCCGCTGGTCAAGAGCGAGGAGTACGCGCGCCTGACCAGGCTCGCCGTCGACACCGCCGCCGCGGCCGCCGGGATCAGGGCTCCCCGCAGATTCTGGCGCGTTAGGGAGCCTGGTCCCCGGCTGTCAGGGCGGGACTGATCGCAGGGATTAGCTGCGCGACCGGCTGACCTGCGGCTATGCGCTGGACGTCGGGCCGCCCGGAGCCCGGCTGGAGGCGCGGTGAGCGTTGATGTACCAATTCCTGCTCGCCGCGGCGGCGCGGCCGGCTGCGTCATCGGGGACGCCCGGCGGCGGCCGCCGGCCGAAGCGCCGGCCTACCTCGTCGAAGCCGTGCAGGTGAGCGCGCCAGCCGTGGGCGGCCGCATCCGGGCGGCCCGCTCATGGTGCGGCGTGGTCCGCGATGGCCCCGCGTGGCGCCCGCCGTCCGCTACCCGAGCGTGAGCATCGCCTCGGCGACCTCGCCGACCGCCGCACCGGGGATCGCAGTGGCG
>Ga0335073_10010254_pt1 | contig 13161 bp, 9 predicted proteins | sample Lox_Sample_22_FD_207093 | JGI IMG/M metagenome (GOLD analysis project Ga0335073, IMG submission 207093) | Soil microbial communities from Loxahatchee National Wildlife Refuge, Florida, United States - Lox_Sample_2.2 | ecosystem: Environmental > Terrestrial > Soil > Wetlands | place: USA: Florida...
CATCAGGAGACTTGGAAGCAGTTGGCCGGAAATTCGTTGCTGCCGGTTGCGCACCATCATAGATGTCCAGCAATTTAAACTTGATTTTCGCGTTCGGCTGCTCTCGCCATCTTTGCAGCTCCGAGTCGGCGACAGAGATGAAGCCGCACTGCGCGTCCAGCCAAAGAGAATTCCTGTTGTCTCGAATCACCGCAAGTATGTCGTCGCATGGGAGGCCGTTACGTTTGTCGAGAGTCCTCAGTGTATTCGCCTTCCAACGGACAACGCCTTTTTCGGTTGCAGCCCATAACGACCCGTCGGAATCGGCAAGCAGGTTTCGGATTCGGCCAAAATCTGGAGAGAACGTTTCCAGATTATTTTGCCTGTAGCGCGCCAGATTTCCCGTGGTCAGGCCCAGCCAAATGCCGCCTTCGGGATCGGCCGTCAGCGAAGAGGGCCGGGGAATCTTCGGAGGATCAATTTCCTCGCGGACCTGAAAATCGCGAATGCGGAACAGCGCGGGCTGAGTGGATTCGACCCAGATGTTGTGATCTAGATCTTCAGCCATGGCCGTGACCACACCTAGCGGGTCGCCACCGGGCTTGTTGATCGGGCGGAACCGCCCGTCTTCGTAAACCGTCAAGCCGGCATCGATTCCCACCCACAACCGCCCCGCATCGTCCTGGAGCAACGAAGTGACCAACCGTCCCGGCAAGCCGCTTCGTGCTCCGATCGCGGAGAGTTTGCCCTGACGCAGAAAATCCAGCGCCTCGACATTGCCGATCCACACCGTGCCATCGCGTGCTGACAATACGGAACCAACCCCTTCGCCGCTAAGGCCCTCCCGGATCGAGAAGCTGACCACGCTCGTGTCATGAAAACGGTCGATGCCTCTGGAGGTGATCACCCACAGGTTGCCTTCGCGATCCTGAAAAAAACCGCTTACTGAGTTGCTCGATAGACCATCTGCGCCGCGGAAGTTGTCTGCTTCGCTGCCGCGAATGCGGTAAATTCCGCGGTTCGTCGTCCCCACCCAAAGACTGCCATCGCGGTCGGCCAACAGTGCTGAGACCTCGAGTGAGGCCCCCGGAAGCTCCGGAGCCATGTAGCTCTTCCATGCACCTCGAATCAGTTGCTCCAGGCCCAGCCCGCTTCCGCTGCGCTCCATGCCAACCCAGAGGGTATCGTTGGCACCCTCCGCAATTGCGCTGACTCCCATAAGACCGCTGGCTCGTTTGAGCCCCGGGGGAAGGTAGATATTGACCGAGCCGGGCTTCCAACGGCACACTCCAAGCGAACTGCCGATCCACAAGTTGCCGAGATGGTCTTTGGCCAGCGGTTGCGCGTAGGGAAAGGGAATTCCGTCCGCGGGCCCGTAACAGTGAAGCTTGTTGGCTTCGACGCGGCAAAGCGGGCCTTGGTTGTCATGCACCTGGGAACGAGTCATCCAGATTGTGCCCGACGCGTCTTGCACGATGGACTCCACGAATCCAGGAGCCGACGGATAATCTGCCAGCTGACCGTCCTTCCAGTGGGCAAGTCCCGCGCCGGTTCCGATCCACAGACTGCCATCTCTTGCCCCAAGCAGGGAGTAAATGCGGGTGCTGGGCAACTTCGTTTTGTCCGGCGGCGTCCAGGGAACAAAACGCACACCATCAAAACGCAGCAAACCTCCTTCGGTGCCAATCCACAGATAGCCGTCTGTGGTTTGAGTGATGGCATGGGGAGCACCGCTGAAAACTCCATCCTGAATCCGCCACGCGGAGTGGGCGTATTGCGTGATGCGCCGGTTTGGATCCAGGGCTGCCGACGAGGCGATGAGCACGAGCGGCAACAAAAGCCTGACCACCCGCAGGAACATCAGGGCCAAACCCTCCCTGGTTCCGGAACATGGGCGCAATCCGTATACGATTCTCGCGGACTGGAGGCGTGTTTCATTTGAGACATTCTACTCACGCGGCAGGAATCTTGCGCCTGGGTAACGGAGGGCTCGCCGGGTGGATAAGAAATGCTCAGTACCAAGCCACCGCAATATCGGTCAAATCGAGCGAGATCGATTTCTCTCCCTGAAAAAAAGCCCGCCAGACGGGCTGGCTGCGGTCCATATCGCCGACGACGATAAATCCGCCGGGACAACCGTAGTTGATTCGCATTCCGACGACCGGAGCCGTCGCTCCGGTAAATAGCGTGCAGCGCTGGCCGTTCGCCAACTCCAGGGCCCAAGGAAGGCTATCAGTGACCGGCTCGTTCTTGTGCCCCTCTGTGGGCAGCGAAGAGATGAGAGTCAAGAGCGTTACGTTGGCGTCCCAGGGCGTGTCCGGGCAAGCAAGCACTTTGGAATCCCCCATGACGTTCTCAAAGCAAGGATCATGAATGGCATTTCCAATACTGCAGCGCCAGGCGTCCGGACGTCCGGGCAGAGCCGCCGACCGGGCAAAACAACTGCCACTGCCGCGGGAGGTCACAGCAAAACCGATGCCCAGGTAACCGGCATGAAATGGAGTGATCAGTTTGATTTGAGTTGCCGTCCTGCACTCCGGTTGTCCCGACGCCGAATAGGCCGAAGGAATCAGGATTGCAGCCAATGCCAGAATCGCAATGCGTCCAAGGTACACAAATCCTCCTCTGCGAAGCCGCGTGGCTTGTCTGTCCGGCAGACCTTTAGCATCCACAGCCCATCGAGCACGAATTCTTTCCGGGACAGCCCTGCCCGTGTCATCTTTGCTCGCTCTCCTTGACAACGCGCCCATTGAGCGGCTGAATGGGACGCGCATTATCGGGGAAAATCCTGGCGAAGGCATTCACTTGCTCTGGTGAAATCTGGACCGGCGTTTTCAGCACAAACCAGGTCACGCCTTCGCTGCAGGGTGGCGTAGTGAGCGACCCAGGGTAGGTGTAGTAGGTAAGATTATGAGGCAAAAGATTGTCCGCGTTTACCTCAACTCCGGCGATAGCTTCTTCTTTGCCTTCAGTCCTTGGCATGTGTGTCCAGATCTCGTCGAGGGAGCGATTGGCCTTCCCCGGCGTCAGGAGAACCGCGATCACCGCCAGATTTCCTTGGCTGTCAGCATGAACCAGATGCGCCACCATGGCATAGGACTTACCTTGAATGCGCTCTTCGCTGGGGTGATGAAAGTGAAACTGCTTTAACTCGTAACGCTTATCTCCAACGGTAATGAAGCTGCCCGGCGCATAGTTCACCTGGATGGTGTGGCCGTTGTTGATGATTCTGAGCGGGCTGCTTTTGTACTGGAAACGGATCGCGGGTAGCGGAGCCTTGGTTGCGCTGCGAATATCAATCGGGGATTGCTCCTTGCCCGTTTTGCAGGTGGCATATTCGGCCTTGAGGTCGCCCCAATGTTGAGGGCCTGTCTCGCCTGCATAGCTCCACTGATGCTGATGATTTGCGTCCTGCGCCGGGGCCGAAGCAGCAGCGGCGGCGACCAGAACAACGAGTAGCAAGAATCTCGTCCGGCGGCTTTTCATTGTGATTCCTCCACGCGCAGAGATCTCGATGTCTTCAGAGAGTGATCCAGCACATTGCGTTTGTACCGGCTAATGGGCGCGAACTTTGTGAAGCATGATACTCCGCCTCCAACTCCGTTTGTCGGACTAGCAAGTTGCAGTGCCGGATTTCGCAGCTAGAGATCTTGAGAAGCTTTGAAATCCGGCACCGGCATGGCTAAGCGTTGGTGCGGGTGAATCTCAGGCCGAGTGATAAGCCCACTGTTACCATGCCCAAAAGGCCAAGTAAGGGAAGCAGGCTTCCGGTCTCGGGCAGCTCTGCCGGAGGGTCACCGGCGAGAACGGGCGCTGGCGGCACGAACCAGGCAAACAGAATCGGTTCGTCCGACGGCGGCGCCACGGCAGCAGGCGGCACCGTACCGGTCACCCGGGTCTGCCGCGAGATCACGGTTTCAGGTGCTTCAACGACTCGAGTCGCCGAAACGATCATGCCCTTCTTCAGACCCCAGGCATCGGTAAGTTTTCCGTTTACCGTGATTTTCTGCCCGGCAGGAATGTTGAATTTATGATTCGTGCCGTCGGCCAGGGTCAAAATCACGTAATTTGGCGGACTTGCGTACCACACCTTGCCGGTGACGCTCTGTGTAGTTGTAACCGTTCTGGGCGTGGTGGTCGTGATGGTGGTGCGCTGCAGCTTCATGCCCGGCTTCAGGTCATGAATGCCAAGTTCCTTGCCGTCCACCATCGCTCGCGCACTATCCGGAACGTTGGCAAAGTGCACGATCTTGCCGTCGTCTTTCTTTACGATCAGGTCGTGGCCGGATACGTAGACCACTTCGCCGCGTTCGATTTTGGCGATCTTGGTGGCCTGCCCGTCGGTGACACTTGTCTGTGTTTCAACCTGCGCGTTCACTGCCACAGCCAAAGACATGCAAATAATCCCAGCCGCGAAGTAGTGACCTAGTTTCTGCGTGAATCGAATCGAGTTCATTTTGTATTCTCCTTAGTTTGTAGTTTTTGCAAGGTTAGACTGGCTTGCTCAGTTGTTTTCTGTTGTTCAGAATTCATGCGGGAAGCGTGCACGATGTAACGCTTCGGCGCGCTTCCGACAAAATAAAACGGATAGCAAGTCACCAGCGTCAAGGACGGTTTGGAGCGGGGTCGTAAGACGCCAACATTCTTCGGGTCGACGATCTCGATCTCATCGACAATGTAGGTGTCAGTCCGCTGACGCCCTTCCAGTTCCACCTGGTCGCCTTTCCTTAGGTCCTTCAGCCCACGAAAAAAGCCGTCCCTGTGGCCGGCCAGGCCGATGTTTCCATCGTTCCCGACAGGCGCCGTCCCCTGGATCCAGCCGACGCCACGGTTCAACGTGAGATCATCTGTTCCCTCCCAAACCGGCACCTCCAGGTGAATCTTGGGAATGCGCAGCACAGCCAGCGGGGACCCGAGGTGTTGGTCCAAACTATCGCGGTATTCCCCGATACGCTTCTTGGACCACAACACAAAGTTCGGCCGCATCACCTCCCCAGGCAGTTGCGTGCGACTCTGCAGGTTGTCCGGAGATGCCTGCTTCAGAGCCTCGAACTGCTGCACTCCAGCGCGGGACAGAAGCGTTCCTCGCAACTTGCCCCCGAGATAGATCGCAAGCAATGCAACACCGGCGATCAGCAGCAGATGCTCCACCATTCTTCGGAGCGCAGGCGGCTTCTTTCCCGTGCCCCGCTCTCCTGCTGAACTCTCCGCTGTTCCGGACCTGGGTTCCGCCTTCGTCATTGACGTACTATGCTGCGGGTGTGCTGGAGTCCACATCACGAGATAAGCGGTTTTTTCTCTACCACTCGCGAGAAGGAGTTGAATACCTCTAATTGGGGATTACACAGACACTGCGGCGACGCGTCGGGCGTACGGCTGGCGGGCTATAAGAAGGGAACGCGGCTGATACCTTCTCCTGGAAATGCTATGGCAAGAACTCTTCAGTCGTTGATCGCCTGATAGGCGAGCACGTGAACCTCGCGGTCGAGGCTAAGATCGCCGCCAGGGTGCAACTGGGCCATGAAGATCACGATCATCTGTTCTTTTGGATCGACAGAAAAAGCCGTATAGAAGAAGCCTCCCCAGTCGTATTCTCCGGGCGAACCGAGTTCGGAAAGAGGCGCTTTGACGCCCTCGACTCCGAAGCCGAGGCCAAAGCCTTGTTCGGGACCGATTTTTCCCAATTGATCGTGCGTCATCAACTCCACCGATTTTCGGCTCAGAAGACGGATGTCGCCCAGCTTGCCTCCGTCGAGCAGCATCTGGCAGAAGCGGGCATAGTCCTCGGCCGTGGAAACGAGGCCCGCGCCTCCGGAGAACAACTTCTTTGGCCCGCGGTAGGGATAATCGGCGGAATATGAGAACGAGCCCTCGGTGATGGGAGTATCGGGGAAACGATTTAGACCCTTGCCGTCGTAGTAAGTGTAAGCAGCAGCCAGACGATCGAGCTTGTTGTCGGGAGGATAGAAATATGTGTCCTTCATGCCAAGAGGCTCGAAGATCCGCTTGCGGAAGAATTCGTCCAACGGTTGGCCGGAGACGACCTCCACCAGCCGCCCCAGCACGTCAACGCTCAAACTGTACTCCCAGCGGTCTCCAGGGTTGAAAAGCAACGGGAGACCCGCCAGACGCTTCACGCTGTCTTCGATGGTTCCGTCGTAGGGCAGTAGTCCGCTGGCGACATTGGCCTTTTCGTAGAGAGGACCGAGAGTGGCGTTCCACTGGTATGTTAGTCCCGAAGTGTGGCGCAAAAGGTCGCGAATCGTAATCTCGCGGGTCGCCGGAATGGAATAGGGTTCTCCGGTCGCAGGAACGACATACACCTTGGGATTCCTGAACTCAGGCAAGTACTTCGACACGGGATCTTCCAGCAGAAAAAAACCCTCTTCATACAGCATCATGACGGCCGCGCTGGTGATCGGCTTGCTCATGGAACAAATGCGAAACATCGTGTCCGGACGCATAGGCTTCCCAGCTTCGCGGTCAGCCATACCTTGCGCAGAGAACCACGCCACCTGCCCACGGCGAACCACCATGGTTACAGCCCCGGCGATACGTTTGTCGTCAATATTTCGCTGAACGGCAGTCCCGATCCTTTGCAAGCGTTCCGAGGACAGACCGACAGTCTCAGGCTTTGCGATCGGTAATCTCTGGGCAAAGCCTGCGCCAATCAGAAAAAAAATCACGATCAAACGGACGGAGACGTTTCGAAGCGTACGGCTACCTGTGCTCATGTGGCAATGCTCCCTTTGTCAGTACTTGTCCAGCTTTAAGAATGGTGCGACAAGAAACGTTCTACCTCATCTCCGCTTGGCATGGAAGACTGAGCTCCAGCGCGAGTCACGGAAATCCCGGCAACCGCCGTCGCAAACACGGCGCTGTCCTCAACCGCACAGCCGCGCATCAGCCCCACGGCAAACCCCGCATTGAAAGCGTCTCCAGCGGCAGTCGTATCCACAGCCTTGACGGAAAACGCGGGAACACGTTTCTTTGCCAGTGTTCCCTCGGCAACAAGACAACCACGCGATCCCAGCTTCAGCAAGACGTTCTTAGCCCCTCGAGCCAAAAGAACATCGGCGGCTGTTTCGGAGCCCTGGTCGTCATTTTTTATTTTCATTCTAAGCAACTCTTCGGCTTCGGTTTCGTTGGGCGTGATCCAAGACACCCTGCGAAGCAGGTCTCCGGAGAGCTCGCGTGCTGGCGCGGGGTCGAGCATCACCGGAATGTCATGCCGTTCTGCGAACCGAGCGAGGTAGTCAACCGTCTCCAAAGGAATCTCAAGCTGCGTCAGGAGACATCCGGCGCGTTCCAGAAAGGGTGCCACTTTTTCCAGCGACGCCGGGTCGAGGCGGCTATTGGCGCCGGCCACAACCACGATGTTGTTCTCGCCGTGTGGTCCGGTTGTGATCACTGCGACCCCAGATGGCCCTTTTACTGTATTGACATGAGTGGTATCCACCCCAGCGTTGCGCAAGCCCTCGAGCAGCTGGGTTCCAAAAGCGTCCCCGCCGACGTTTCCCACCATCGAAACCGGATAGCCGAGTCTTGCGGCGGCAACTGCTTGGTTTGCTCCCTTTCCGCCATAAAACGTCTTGAAGCTGTTTCCTGCGATGGTCTCGCCGACCCGTGGAATACGATCGGCCTCCACCACTAAATCAAGATTGATGCTGCCCACGACAACGATAGGCCTCTGCATTGATTATCCGGTTCCGGCTGCCTGATCACGATGAGCGCAAACCGCGATCAATACCGGCCGTTTGAGCGCGGTCTTGCTTTAGAACACAACTTTTGCGGCAAGTTGAATAATGCGCCCTTCGCGGCTGCCCGTAACCTGTCCGAACGGTCCCGTGTACCCATTCAGTTGGGTACTCACGCCGTTCCACTGGGTGTGATTGAAGGCGTTGTACATATCCGCGCGAAACTCAGCGTGCAGGCGTTCGTAGAAATTAATATTCTTGCCAAAGGAGATATCCCAGTTGTTCTGCCCGGGACCCCGCACCACCCCCGGCGAAGCGGTGCCTTGAACGTTGTTTGGCGGCACGATGAATGCGGTGGTGTCGAAATATTCCGCGAAGGTTCGTTTGGAATGGGGGAAATTCGGGTTGTGCACCATGTCAAGATTGCCAAGGCCGTTGTAGGGTGCGAAATCATTGGCCTGGTTGCCGGCTCCGTTGTAAACGGTCAAAGCATCACCCGATTCGAAAGTCGCAATGGCCGAGACGTGCCAGTCGCCGAGAACGGGACGCAGGTAGCTCGGCAGACGCTGCCCGTACTTGGGTTCGTAGGTTGTCTGGAACAGGAAGCGATGGCGGTGGGAATAAGTTTCTTCTCCGTAGGATCGGATGACGCTTTGCGGATAGTTGTACCCTGTGTCCTGAGTGCCCTGTCCGACGATTCCGCGTTGTCCGAGGGTTTTTGAATAGGTGTAGTGAGCGAGAATCTGTAGACCACTGGTCATCTGGCGCTGGAATTTCACAATGCCCGCGTTGTAGTTACTGTTCAAGCCAGCCTTCTGCAGGTAGATGTCGCCAAACCTGCCGGAGTTATACGGGCGAGCTGCGTTGTAGCCGCTACCGTCAGGGTTCCATCCCGTCTGATAGGGCGCAGCGTTGATATCGTCGAAATACCAGCCATTTCTGCCTTCCGCTCCCAGGTATGACACTGTGATCGCCGAGTCGCGCGAAATCTGCCGCTCGATATCCAGGAGGTAGCGGTGGATGTAGGGCGTGCGGAACGAATCTTTCCGATCGGCATAGAAAAGCGTCTGATAAGCTCCCGCTCCGTAGTAGCCTTGTCCCGGGCCGGTCGAACTCGGGAAGGTTCCCAGCGGCACTTGCGGCGACGGCTGGAAGACTTGCGAGATGCTGGCTTGCGTCGGATCGGTGTTATCGATTTCCGATCCGACGAATCCGCCGGGCACGCCTCCGTACAAGGCCCCGCTGAGAACGTTCGAGATTTGGCTTGCGCCTGAGTTGTAATAGAGCCCGTATCCTGCACGCACCACGGTCTTGGGGTTGACCTGAAAGGCCAAGCTGAATCTCGGGGCAAAGTCGTGCTTGGGCGCCGAGGCATAGTGCTGCGGCAGACCGGGTGCAATTCCGGGTATGGAGATCGTATCCGTGGACGGCTCATAAATGCCGCAGCAGGTGTTGTTGGTGGCAAAGATAGGTATGGGGAGTTCGTAACGCAGTCCGTAGCTGAGCGTAAGCCGCTCGGTCACCTTGAACTTGTCGTTGAAATACGCTGCGTAATATGGAATGACAACGTTCGGTTCAGGGGCGAAGGGCCCTCCGGAGGTGTACTCGAAGCGCTGGTGAATCACGGAAGGCAAACCCAGCAAAACGTCGGCGTAGGCGTCGCCGCCGACCCCCTGATTCGCGGTAAAAATCTGGGGCCCGTTGCCGCAATAAGCGCCCGGGGCGGGAGCGCAGCCGAACGCCACATAGCGAACATTATCGAAATCCTCTTCCCCTTTGCGGAGGTAGGTAAACCCGAAGGTCATGCTATGACGTCCGCGGATCCAGTTCATGTTGTCGGAGAACTGCCGTGAATTGTTGGAGGCAAGAAAGTACTCATCAAAACCGAGGGTTGGCTGGCTGAAAAGCAGACCATAGTTGTAGATATTCAAGCCGAGAATGCCGCCATTCGCGCCTGTCCCGGTATTCTGGAAAATCGAGTTAAAAGGGTTGGAAGAGCCATTGATAAATGAGATTTCCTGGGGACTCAACGTAATCAGAGCGCCGCTTCCGAATGCGAAGATGAACTCGTTGGTCAGATTGGTCGTAAAAACGTGAGCCTCATCGATAGTGACCACGTGCGATTTGTCGCTTACGTCTGCGTACACTGGATCGAGATCCGGGACCAGGCCGCCGGCATTGTTGGGTATGCCTTTGTACTGCGACCAGGCGACAAAAACGCTGTCTTTTGACGAGATTCGAACGTCGAAGCGGCTATCCCAATGATAGGGGTCGACCGCCTGCTTCGATGAATACTGATAATTGGCGCCGGAATTGTTCAGGGTGGGCGTAAGGTTAGCGTGCGGAAATAGATTGGTGATACCCGCAATCGGCGCGCTGACCGTCCCTGGATTGTAAAGCCCGGTAGTGACCAGATTATTGAAGGGTACAGCAGCGCCGGTATACGGATTGTAAATCTGCCCTGCCGGATTGGAGCACAGCCCGCTGACCGGGTCGAAACTGCCTGCAGTCAGCGGTCCCGTGCAGTCCTCCCCAAAATCCCCGCCGCGCTCCGCCTCACTCGGTACCACGGCCAGGTTGTTTGGTCCGGCCAGAGAGTGCGGATTGCGCTCGTAGTTGATGAAGAAGAACGCGCGGTCCTTGAGGTTGAGAACCTTGGGAATATAAATTGGGCCGCCCAGGCCGCCGCCATATTGGTTGAAGCGAAATGCATTCTTGGTGAATAGCCCCTGCGCCCTGTTGAAGGGAACCAGCGCGTTCAATGCGTCGTTTTCAAAGAAATCGTAGACTTCGCCGTGAAAAACATTGGTTCCCGACTTGGTGGTTGCGTTGAGGTTGGTAAAATCGCGGCCATATTGAGAAGAAAAATCCGCGACTCCGACTCTCACCTCACCAATGGCTTCCGCGGATGGCTGGAAGCTGCTGCCGCTTTCATAATTCTCGTTGGCATTAACGCCGTTCACATAGTATCCGTTGTCGCGCGAGCCTTCTGTGTTTCCACCGGCCGTGTAGTCCGCGCCGCCGGAGGTGTAGGACGCGCCGACTTCGAAGGTGCCACCGAGATTGATGTTCACTCGGGGAGAGGTGCTCACGCCGGGCGTCAACTCGGTCAGCGAGGTCCAATTGCGGCCGTTCATGGGCACACTCGTGATTTGTTCCTGGCTGATGTTCTGATCGTAATCGGCAGATTCGGTTTGCAGGAGGGGCGCGGCGGTAGTGACTTCTATTTCTTCAGAAGCCGCGCCCACCTGCAGTTGTACGTCGTAGCGGACGGGGGATTGAGGCGAAACCGTTAGTGGCTCGGAGACAGTTTTCTTGAATCCCGAGGATTCGACGGAGACCTTGTAGGTCCCCGGCAAAAGCTCGGAAAACTCGTAGTGCCCGTTCGCGTCAGTGCTGGAGGTCGAGGTTTGATTTCTGCCGAGATCCAGCAGCGTCACCGAAGCTTTGGGAACTACCGCGCCTGAAGCCTCGGTAACTACGCCGCTGATGCTGCCGCGTTGGGAGAATTGAGCGAACGATGCCGGAGAAGAGACGAAGAATACAAACGGCAGAATCAGTAAACGCGACAACAGGGTTCGCATAACGGTGCCTCCTGGCACAGACGCCACGCTGAAAACGTTGAAACGTTTTAAATAGCGAACGCGCGAATTTACCCCGGTCCTTCGGCCATTGTCAACCCCCTAAAAAGCAACCCGCAGTTGCGAAGCCAATCCCCGCCGATTCAACAACCGGATAAGGATCTGCGGGTTCGGGCATTCAAACAGAGGTTCGCGAAGTCGCCAAGGCGCAGGGTGTCATTTCGTATCAACTGTTTGGAGATTGGCCGTCACCCGTGCGGCGCGAGTGAGAAAACGCGGCCTAACGCGACAGCGTCCCGGAAAGTGGAAGAAAGGCCCGGAAACCTCTCGCCTCGCTCAAGACTCGTACATAGAACAGACTCAGGGTCAACCTTGCATCTGTTGTCAACGGTGACCGAACATAAAACCTTTCAATCCGGATATACTCAGCGCGTCCCTGTAAGCCTGCCGCTCGGCAGCGAGTTGCTCAAGACTGGGAGCAGCAACCATACGGAGCACCAACGATGGAAAACCAGAACCACTCAGGCTACCGCATTTCACGCCGGTCGCTACTCGGCTCGTTGGGCGTGCTGGCAATTTCTCCCACAGAAGCTTTGCGACGAGACTTCAAGCTTTCTGCTCCCGCATCAGTAGACGCCAAAGAAAGAGAATGGGCGAAGCACCCGGTTGTCCCCAACAAGGTACAGAACAAAATTCAGCCTTTGGAGTACGCAACACAATCTCTACATCCCGAGTCGTTTCTCGGGAGACGTCTGGATCTCAATACTCAGATCGGGCTATTGAAAACGATCGATATCGATTCCTACCTTCTCGCCTATCGCGAGCGAACCCGGCCGTTATGGCCCTCGGGCGAATACCTAGGCAGTTCATGCAGGGCTACTCGCGGATGTATCTCTATACAGGCAATCCCGAACTCCTCGAGAAAATGCAGCTGATTAAAAAAACCTGGGTCACGCATCAGCGTACGGATGGGTGAATCGGAACGGGAAAGCAGTGGGGCTCGTGGGATGTTTGGGAACACAAGTACACACTCGTGGGATTGCTCGAGCACTATCAGTTGACGGGCGATCAGTCAGCCCTGGATGGCGCAGAGAAGATCGGGAGTCTCTTTGCCGGCGAACTTGGAGCCGGACGCCGGGACCTTGTGCGAACCGGCAGTTGGGCTATGGGATCTGCCAGCCTCCTCGAACCGATGGTCTATCTCTATCGCTTCACAGGCGACGAAAAGTATCTAAGATTCTGTTTTGAGATCATTCGCGCCATGGAGGGCAGCACCGGCCCCAAATTGATCGCGATTCTGGGACGCGGCTCGGGCAGCGTTTACGACATTGTTGACCCTGCGAACAAGTGGCACAACGGGCGTAAGGGTTACGAGATGCTCGCGTGTCTCGTCGGCTTGCTGAGGATGTACCAGCTTACCGGAGAGTCCGAATATCTCTTGCCCGCACAACGCGCATGGCAGGACATTATCGAGAACCGACTTTACATCACTGGCGGTACTACGACACATGAGACGTTCCGGCCGGCCGGCGTTCTGCCTGGGGAATCCGCCGATGAGGTGGGCGAGGGGTGCGTATCGGCATACTGGATCTTCTTGAATCGCATCCTTCTCCACATCACCGGGGATACGAGGTACGCGGACGAGATCGAGAAGACGCTTTATAACCATCTGATCGGAAGCAAATGTCCCAGTAACAGCTACCAGGCATACTTCACAGCGCTCGACGGAAACCGGCCTTTCGAGTTGCAGAACATTTGGGGCGGACCGCCTCCGTGCTGCCTTTCCAGCGTCACGCGATCTATCGCGCGCATCCCCGAATCCATGTGGGGCAGACTTTCCGGTGGAGGTTTCGCATTAGTGCTTTACAATGCAGCCGAGACTTCGACGTCTATCGAGACGAAAG
>Ga0335073_10010255_pt1 | contig 13160 bp, 12 predicted proteins | sample Lox_Sample_22_FD_207093 | JGI IMG/M metagenome (GOLD analysis project Ga0335073, IMG submission 207093) | Soil microbial communities from Loxahatchee National Wildlife Refuge, Florida, United States - Lox_Sample_2.2 | ecosystem: Environmental > Terrestrial > Soil > Wetlands | place: USA...
GTCGATAACGGTCTCTCCTATTCAGTAATCACTTCGCTACCAGGCGGTATCCTTACCGTGCCGTCTTCCGAGCTGCAGTCTTTTCGTGGCCTCGCTCCCGGTGCCGTTACAAATGCCGCTCTATCATTCAATTTTGCAGATCTTCCACCAAATCATGTTCCTCTTCTTGCTTACGAGGCCGCGCTCACCTGCGACGTTTACCTTCTTGATGCTATAACTCTTGTATACCCATGGTGCCTCACTATCAATGAGGGCCAATACGCACCGATCTTAGTCTACCCAACACAGTTCCTGGAACTAGATCCCATATTCTCCACCTGCGGCTTTGATTTTGCCGGCGTGTATGATCCACCTACCGCGCTTGTTCCTGTAGGGTCCCTGGAGACGACGCCGGCCGCTGACGACAACGCTGCTCCTACGACGACAGCAGATCCAGGTTCGAGTGCGTATCCTGTGACTCCACCTCCGACTACTGCTTCATTTGTGCAGCTACCTGTGAGCTTGGTTGTGCCTCCAGGAGGCTCTGGAGTTCCTGCCGAAGATTCGGGAGCGGGTTCGGGGCCAGGAGATTCTGGAGTAAACGACATTCAAGGCTTAGGCTCTGGGGATCCGGCTTTTATGAGCAGCGGAGGTGGTTCAAATGGCAATGGAAATTCTGGCTCAGGCTCTGGCGGAGTGCCCGCCCTCGAAGACAACGATCCGCCTGCCAACGGCTTGCCGACAGGAGCGATTATAACGCTCGGTAATAACGGTCCAACGGTCACGGCTTCTGCAAACGGCCAGAGCATTGTAGTTGCAGGTCAAGCGATCACGCCTGGTGGATCAGCAGCTACGGTCGGTGGAAATGTAATCTCTGCTGCGCGTGGCAGTTCTCTTGTCATCGCTGATGCTAACGGTGATGTCGCTTCAACCGTCGCGTTGAGCCAAATTCCGGCTGCTGCTGTCTACACAGGCGCGGTTTTGACGCTCCTGGACGGAGATACAACGGTTACGGCCTCTGCAGACGGTAGCGGTGGAATAGTCGTGCTCGGAAAAATAATCCAACCCGGCGGACCTGCGGTCACAGTAGGAAACGACATAATTTCCGCAATCTCGGGACACTCTATCGTCATTGCCAGCGGTAACGACCCTACAACCATCGCCTTGAGCCAGATTGCTGGCAGCATATTTGACGCTCAGGTGCAAGTTTCGACTGTCGCTATGGTCACACTAGGCTCGGAAATCGTTACAGTTCTCCAAAGTAGCAATGGTGCCGTTATCATTGGTGGAACAACGCTTTCTCAAGGTCAGATCGCAACTATCCACGGGCAGACAGTGGCCGTCGCCTGCGGCGGTACAGCTATTGTCGTACGGCAGAGTAGCCTCACTATCACCATCCCGGTATCGCCGGCGACGACGAATGCGCTCGATCCGGGGACTTCGACGATTCTAAGTTCGTCTGGAAGTACGAAAGATCCTAACGCTATGATCACGAGTCAAAACAGTGGTTCGAATAGTGTCGAAGTCAGTCTGGTGGCTACGTTTGGAGCGTTCTTTGTTGGCGTTGGTCTGCTTAATGCAGTGGTGTAAATATTCACCTTTCTGGTTCGGAGCATTCAACTCTGGGGTTTTTATTGGCGTCGAATCATGGAATATGCGAAACTAGGTAACGCCTTTGTACTTATATAAAAGTTGGAACCTCCTGTAGGTGGATCCTACCTTAGGATCAGTGTTTTGGGCCCGCAATTAGAGAACAGGACAAATTTTGAGCGCCAATTTACCATCATATCGCAATCTTTACCTTTGTCACTATCAGTGTTCTAGCATTGGTTGCAGATTTTATCAATCTAGCGCTCGAGATCACTGGCACTTGGACGTGCTATCAAAATACCAGATTCCAGAAGATCTGCTATGGAGAGCGTAGCTCATCTGATAATGTTGTGGGTCGAGATTAATGGTATCTCAGTGATCCAGCTATGGAAGCAGACTATGTACACTGCCTAGACGCCCCCTGTGGTGTCTCTCGGCCTACAACACAAACGCCGCCTCACCGCAAGGACCAGACAATTGATTTGATGCTAGTCGTGCCGATATTGATTAGAAAGTAGTCGATCCACGTTACAACAAAACCAGGCCAGGTCCGATCATACCAATTATAAGATTCGATCCAATTATTTCACCATCCGCCAGTGTGATGATGCCGTTCTCAACACCAATGTCCACCGCATCCAGAACTCAAACCTAGAAGAGTCAAGGCGCTGGACTGGAACCGTCCCGAGAAATACCTATGAGAAGATCACGCACAGGTTTGAGGTGATCGGAAAGGCACTTTCTTATGCAACGATAAGTTAATGCGTATCGTATACTTAACTCCGAGCGTTGACACCGAGTTCGTAGACAATCGGACTTCTCCGGTTAGTCCTGTCAAGCCTGTTTCGCTTTCTGAAAAAGAATGAGCAGGTAAATGAGCGACAAATCACCCCAAACCACGTTAAGTCATCCTCTGCTTTGGCTTGGTGTCACGGATGCCCAGGCTATTGTTATATAAGCTAGACCTCCAGGATCTGCAGCGAGTCTGCAGATACTACCTGTCCTTTTGGTCCCATAGTGGAGGCGGTGAGAGGTCTACCGTGACACTTGGACGGCTCTTATGATCGTTAGCTTATATTGGGCTCATCCTTAATCGTGATATAGGTGAACGTTCTTACGCACATAGTAACAGAACTGTAACAAGAAGAGTAACCACGCCTACAACAATACCAATGATAGTATTTACATCTGCTGATGAAATGCCATCATTACTCTTATTGCCACAATTGATACTAACTCTGCTCGCGTTATCGTATGAGCCACTACCGCAGTCGTTGCTCTGACCACCGCCAATCTCGGTTATCGGGGTCGATGTCTGGATGGCCATTCTGGTAGCCTCTGGAGTGGGCGGCGAGGTAATTGAAGTTTCCGCGGCGGCTACAAAGCCCTTGGACGAGCAGTAGGATTCGTATATGCTGACTGCTGTCGAGATATCCAAGGACGAGTCTCAAACTGTGCACACATTGCTCACACAGGATGTAAGGAAGGACTCGGCGGCTGGTTGCAGGTCGGTTCGGCAGTAGCGGGAGTCTGACGCGGCGTAGCGGACTCCTGTGTTGCACGGAAAGACTGTTACACATCCAATTGCGCTGGCAATGACATCTGCCCAGCACACGTCCGGATTACCGTATGTAAAACACGATTGTGCGCATGGTTTTGGGTCGGAAAGCGCGGCAAGGCTGAAGAGTGTTTGTCGCGCGGTACCTTGGGAAGCCGTAAGATGGACGAGGCACAGTAGAATATATAAAATATTCTTGTAAGATACACGCGGGAAATACATTGCTAATAGTGAATCTATTAAGCTTCAAAACATGAGTTTCTGCTCGGGATTTTGCTAGAGTAGCGGGAGAGATTGCAAGCACCATCAGCATTGGAGCATTTCCAGGTACTGAGTTCCGCGTCACAATTCTTTCTTAGGCATCAACTTCAAAGTCCGGATCCGTTGTCACGATGTTAAGGAGCAACTCTCGATTAGTCATGTGTGAATGCCTGATCTGGCTGGCGAGATCTTTCCCCTGTTTCCAGGATTTGTCCCCCAATTAACACGTTGACGATGGTCGGGCGTTCTCTGGCCATCGATCAAGGCCAAGGTTCAGCCTTGCGTTCCTTGTCCTGGCACGTAGGAACAACTTTCGAGGGCAAGGAAGGCAAAGCTTGGCCATAGACCCCTGACAGCTACAGAGCGATCAGCCGCAGGCATGGCAGAGCAAGGCCGGACAATTAACCGGGATCAAATGGTTCCATGAGTTTGAGAGGGAAGTGAGCTCGATGTTGGTTCTCTGGTGGTAGAGTGCCTCTAATTACCAAATCCTTCACAAGGTGGTCGAAACCGACCCCTGAGTAGAGAGCCCCGTCGTAGGCATCAACGCTCTATATTTTGTGCATTTCCGGTGTTTGCAACCTTTTCTCGATATTATCGTCTTGATTGATGCATACTGCACCGAAACTGGTGAGTGGGTTGTCTAGGTTCAGCTCAGCTAGCCTCTCACCAGATTCTCCAAGTCGACAAATTCTCGGCATATCCAATCAGGCTCCACTCACTTTACTCAACGTCAAAATTGATGACCGTAATGTAGCCATTTTGTATTAGAATAGATTAGAGAGATACCTCATGTTAGACATCTCAGAAGAGATGCGATAATTGATCTCATCTGAACCGCTAAAATCATCGTCTTTTTTGCTATACTTGCGAAAGACCTCCCGCACGGCGGAATCATGTGGGATGCAGCACAAGGTTGTACGCACGGGCAGAGCTGGCTGGTGCTGCGAGATAACCACTCCTCTCGCAGCCAAAGGTATTGATGTGGGAATATCACACCCTGAGCACGGTCATTCCTGAAGACTCTGTACAAATCATGAAACGAGATACGTCAAGGGCCGGGATTGGCTGAGGCTTGTGGTCTGCTCTGATCAGCAGACCTAAATGCACGGCGATGCAACGCGTTATTATAGCTCCAGCTGAGAAGACTTTCAGCTGACTGAGTTTCGTCTCAATCGATTTCGCACATCAACACAACAACAACCAGGAGTAGACTCGCTGTGGTAACGGAGCAGACGGTTGTTAGCACAGTCTCGTCTCATCGTCACCAGCGACAATACAGATTCAGCGCATCTCGCAGGTTGGAAGATATCGGGGTGGAAGAATCGCAGAAAGAGAACGAAATTGTAGCAGCAACACACAACCTGCCTTGTCTCTCCTCTCAGCCTCGCTCCATCTATTCAAGGGTTCTTGGGATTTTGCCTTGTGCCGACCGTCATGGACACTCCAAACACTCCAGTGGAGGCAGTCGGGTTGACCCTCTTAAGTGACCCTCCAGAAGCGGTAATTGAGTACATCAGAGCCGTCAATCTCACTCAAAATCAATGTCAGAAACTGACTTAAACCAGTATAGTATTCGTTCACGGCCTTCAAGGGCATCCGCAGAGGACCTAGACGTTAGATTCGAAGTCCGCTCAAAAACTCTCTACGCCGGCCCTATCTCATTCCTCGCAAATCTCCCAAAGCGATAAGACTCGAGCCCGAATCCCCTTTCGCTTGTGGTCACAGCACGAACGCACGGAGTCTAGCCGCTCTGAAAAGGAAGTGGAGGTAGATCCGGCAGATGACAAAGAAGATGAGGAAACGCAAGGACAGGCTGTCTTCTGGCCAAGAGATCTGCTCAAGAAGGACTTTCCCAACGCTAGAATAATGACCTATGGTTACGATTCTAGTATCACACAAGGTTACCATGCAGTGCATCAAGGCAATATGTTCTCCCACGCAAGAGATCTGCTTTATAAGCTAGAGGCAAAGAGGAGGAAGCTAATAAGCAGAGACCTTGTTTTCATCGCGCATTCTCTTGGTGGGATACTGGTCAAAGAAGTCTTGCGACGCTCTGAAACCGATCCGGATCCCAAGATTAACAAAATATTCATGTCAACTACGGGGGTCTTCTTCTTTGGCACTCCCCATAGAGGAAGTAAGGATTGGTCCTCGTTCGGAGAAGGCGTCTCTGCTGTCGCAGGTCTTCTGTTGGGTGTGGACACGAACGATAAAGTCATTCACGCGCTATTGCCCACCGGCCCTGAACTTGAACTCTGTCGAGAATCCTTCGCGGTTCAATGGGCAAAACGTGGAGAAAGACTTATGGTGAGGACTTTTCAAGAGTCGAAAGGTATTACGGGCATTCGATGGGGAGGATTCAACCAGCTGGTACTGTCTGCATCTCACCTAGCGTCCCGCAGTAGACTAATTAATGAAAATGATAGATTGTGCCTCCGGACTCCTCTACGTTAGATCATCCGAACCAGCGCGCCCGGGTGATAGATGCCGACCATAGACAAATGGTCAAATTCAGTGGAAAGAATGATGGAAATTATGAAATGGTGAAAGATGACATCGAAGAGCTGGTCATGAATGCGGAAAAAACGGCTGGCGAGGCAGTGACTGGTATGTAGATCGTGCTTTCAAAGCCATGGATTATGTCATTACTAAGAGATCAACCAAAAGTAGAGGAAGCGCCCTGGCGCAAGCAGCCCGCCAGCAACAACGAAGCTTCCTCTATAGAACAGCATCGTCAGTGTTCCAATTCCGCTACACTCAAAGCCTATTCTGTAGATGATGCTGCAGAAGATCATCGCCAGTACTCCCAATTCGCTACACTTAATGGCCACTCGAATTGGGTCTGGTCGGTCGCATTCTCACCGGACGGCAAGCTGCTGGCGTCGGGCTCGCGAGACACGATGATCAAGCTCTGGGACGCCGGTACGGGTTCAGCGCGGCAGACTCTTAGGGGCCATTTACATCCAGTTCACTCAGTCGCATTCTCGCCAGACGGCAAATTGGCATCGGGTTCGGGAGGTGGAACGATTAAGCTCTGGGACACTGCGGTAGGTTCTACAATGCAGACGCTTAAGTGCCACTCGGGTCTAGTCCGGTCGGTCGCATTCTCGCCGGACGGCAAGCTACTAGCGTCAGGCTCTGAAGACGGGACAGTTAGGCTCTGGGGTTCTGCTGCCGGTTCAGTGTTATGGACGCTCAGAGGCCATTCAGATACAGTTCGGTCAGTTGCATTTTCGCCGGACGGCAAGCTGCTGCTAGCGTCAGGCTCAGGAGATGGGACGGTCAGGTTCTGGGACGCTGCTGCAGGTTCAGCGCTACAGACGCTCAAGGGCCATTCAGATCTAGTCCGGTCGGTCGCATTCTCGCCGGCCGGCAAGCTTCTGGCGTCAAGCTCGCGAGATATGACAGTCAGGCTCTGGGACCCTACTACGGGTTTAGTGCTACAGACGCTTAAGGACCATTCGGATACTATCCACTCGGTCGCATTCTCACCAGACGGCAAGCTACTAGCGTCGGGCTCGGGAGATATGACAGTTAGGCTCTGGGATACCGCTGCGGGTTCGGTAGTGCAGACGCTTAAGGGCCATTTGAATGGGGTCTACTCGGTCACATTCCCGCCGGACGGCAAGCTGCTAGCATCGGGCTCGGTAGACTCGAAGGTCAAGCTCTGGAACGTAGCAGCGGGTTAGACCTGTCAGCCTCTTCGCCACCAAACTTCTTAACACGAGGCTTCATATATCCGTTTATGGAATCTGGAATAGGTTGTCCAGAAATTCGTACTTAGAACCCAACTATTTCTAACTGGAAATTTGGTTGTGCGGAACTCAGAAAAAGCTTCTTTGGCTTCCTCCCTCTTGTCTTCTCAGCGCCAGAAAGGTTGCTGTCCGTCTTCGGCGTGGGCTCCTTTCGAAGGAACCGTAGATCTCCAGCATGGAGGTAATCAGGCGGGGAGCAATATGATACTGGAAGAGCTCCTCTTCTTTATTTACTTTATCAAAATCGAGATCGGAACCATGCATAGTAGTGGAAATCTAGGTAGTAACTGAACGAATACGGCTCGAATTGAGGACAGCGACCCTTTAAATATAGACTTTGGTTCTAGCTATCGTCCGCAATGATGAGTATCTAAAGCGTGATAATACGTCGTTGTCCGGCACCATTCCATGACGCTTTTGTCTTACCGAAAAGTCGGAGATTGGAGGCTATCCCTCGAATCGCGCGTTCACTGCAGCCGTCTCAGTCTGCTAAGAACACTACTGAGTAGCATGTCACCAATTAGCTGGTGCTGAGATGCTGCGAGATTTGGGGTCACAGTGGGCAGAAGACTGCTTCTCTCTTGACGATCACCTTTGCTCATCGGAAGGAGAGTTGGTGTTTCAGCACCGTAGAATGTATTGGAAAACGACAAAATGATCGTCTCCAGCCACAGTAGCGAGCAGCTACGGACAGCCACAGAGCGGCGCAAATGGGTCGGGTAAAATGCTGGCCAAGAGCAAGCACCAAGTACCGTGCGGTCAAAGTGTGTGTGCACGAAAAACCGGATACTGATTGTGCACGCCACTGTAGGTCTTTAACATGAAATAAGAAACCCGTTTAGGAAGAGGTGTCCATTCAGAATGTAAAATTGTTTCCATGTAAGTGGATGTGAATACTCCCAAGGTCCTTCGTATTATTTCGTAAATATCCTTGAAACTTGCTCATAATTTCTTGGCTGTTGGCGTTGTGACTTGTGAGGCGTTCAACAGCCACCACGTCCGCCGGGAAGCTGAGGATGAAACTGCGAAGCGTTCTCACCGGTTGGCTTGCTCGCCTTCAAGCAAGTGTAGGGATACGGCAGAATTAAACGCTGAAGTCCCCGTTCAGTGTAGAATAGGCATTCGACTTAGAACTAGCAGATTACGGTCCTTCATAATGCAGCGGCTATGCGCTGCTTGAGCTCCAGCCTTGCTCCTCTTCCTTCTCGCCTCTGCTCTTCCCAAACTTACCTTTCCAAGAAACACATTCCGGTTAGTAGTGATTTATCATCAACATGGCTTCTCATGGTGGGAAGACGAGAAAACTGTTGTCTCTGGGTAATGCAAATCCTCCAATGTTAGGTTTCGAGACCCAACATAACTGATGTACAACAGATAGAGGCGGCGTGAGGGGAATGTCTACCATCGCTATCTTGCGAGAACTCATGGAACGTCTCGCACGCGAGCGGGGCGTGGTAGAAATACATCCATGGCAAGAGTTCGACATGATCTGCGGAACCAGCACGGTATGGCCCTGCTACGCATATACCTTCTCAATCCGCACGAATTCCCTCTAAACCTTGGCTAGGGCGGTATCTTGGCCATCATGCTCGGTCGACTACGTATGACCATCGACCAATGCGAGGAGAAGTTTCTGGAGTTTTCCAAGGAAATTTTCACTCCTATGCGATCCCAGGCCAATTTTCCCGGCCGTGTCTCCGACTTTTTCCAAGCAAACGGCAAGTTTTCCACCCAGGTCTGGAGGAGAGCGTCATGAGAATAGTCCGGGAAGGGGATTTGAGCGATGATGAGCTGTTCCACGATACATCGGACTGTAAAGTGTACGACAGGGTCATTTTCTATCCATTGCCGTGCTACTCTCTTCAGATTCGTCTCCGTCGTGAGCGGACAGGTTGGCTCGAACACCGTACTGCGCTCCTACATCAACTCGAGAAGGCTGAACCGAATGAACAGGCGCTACAAGATATGGGAAGCTGCTAGAGCCACCAGCGCAGCCTCCACTCTCTTCGACCCTATCCAAATCGGAACGCGCGGAGAGACATTTGTTGACGGTGCCTTGGGCTTCAACAACCCCATTAGACTCTTAGATCGTGAATCGCGCGACCTATGGCCCAACGACGACCGCATTTTCCTAAGCATCGGCGCCGGCTCTCCTCCTACCAGGAATATGCCAGGAAATATAGTCGACCTAGCCAAGCGCCTAGGAGAGATAGTAGTTGAGACAGAACGCACTGCAGAGGGTTTCCAGCAGGACAATCCCACTCTCGTGTCTGAACACCGCTACTATCGCGTCAATGTCATCCATGGGCTTGAAGACGTCAAATTACAGGAGTACTGGGCTACGGCTCAAATCTATGCTGTCACTGAAACATACCTTGAGCTTTCAGATACCATTTCCAAAGCCGAGCTGTTCATTTCTTCTGTTGCGGCCCCGGGTAAGTTAATATTCCCAACTCAGGTCCATGCTCATGCTAAACATCATAGAATCTGCAATTTCTGAGCAATCTGCGACTAATGTCGCACCTCCTGTCAACGTATATGCGACCCCATGTCCTACCTCTCGTAAGTGTCCTCAAGTAGATTCCGATCTTGTACTCACGTGGGAATCTCCTCCGACATTCAACGGTCAAGATGGTCGTAACTCTGCCGGGAGTACCCCGAATTGGCAAATAGGCGTGAACATGGCTAGCATTTCACCTGGTCCCGCACCGGGCGTATCGCCGTACTCCCCTCCTGGTCCTACGATGGTACAATCGCAATACCCCTATGCTGCTGCCACGGCAATAGCATCGCAATACCCTCCTTCCGGTCACACGTCCGAACCATCACCTTACCTCCCTCCTGGTCAAACGTCCAGAGCATCATCTTTTCCTCCTAGCTCCGGTCCGCCTATCAATGGTGCTCTACCTCCAAGTCTATTTGCTGCACGACGGGAGAAGGAAGCACTGACGAAAGAGCTCATCCAGGCTCTTGACAACGATGATATTGCCAAGATGGTGACTCTACTCGGAGCGGGTGCTGACGCAAACGCGTAAGGCTTCTTTACGGGCCTAGATAATACGGAGCATTGGGCGATCTACGTAGCGACTTACAAGAAGCGCAACGACATGGTCAAACTGCTGATCGATAATGGCGCCGATGTAAACCCACCCACCGACACGCCGCCTCTGCGAGCCGCCGTCAGGGCCAAATATGAAGAAGGTGTTGAACTTCTGATTGACAGCGGCGCGAATCCGAATGTGTTCGACCGTGCTACTGGCACTACTCTCCATGACGCTGTTGCAGACGAAAACCTGTCGATGGTCAAGCTGTTGATTGACGGAGGGGCTGATGTTAATGGCGGGCCACAAACCTATCGCTCCATTCTCAGCATCGCGGTATGCGGATGCAATATCGAAATGTTACACGTCCTTGTTCAGCGTGGCGCCGACATAAACAGATTAGATTCGAGCGACCAGAATGCAGCCCGATACCTCATGAGATATCAGCCGCCTGCGAGTTCGTGGCGACCGCCCGCCAGTTCGGCTTCTTCTCCTGCGTCTGCTTCTGCGTCTGCTTCTGCGTCTTCTCCTGCGCCTGCTCCTGCTCCTGGGCCGGTTCCATATACAGGCGGTTATCCACCTGCGTCGTATGAGACTCAGTATATGAATCCATGGGGCTCTCAAACTCCCACTCCACCGGCAGCGGGCATGGGTTATGCTCCTCACCAGCCTCAGGCTCCTCCTAGAAATCCATCTAATCAGTACAACGCACCGCCTGCGGACCCACGGGCACAAGTTGTTCAACCGTATTCCTGGAATCAATAGCGCAGACGCTGGGTACGAAATAATGGAAATGTATGCAATGAGAAAGGGTTTTCTGGACAGACTTGCAGATCGGCTTCATCTGAGTACGTTGGCGCTGGTCGTACCGATGCGAATGTAATTTTCGGAGTGGGTGTCAGGATGTTCAGTATTGGCCACAGGGCGTGACGGCGGCGGAAGTGCACAAATATCAAGATGCAGTCAGAATTTCTATTGCCTGAATGTCAAAGTAACTTAGAGCCGGCTTCAGTGTACATGGTGTGCTTGTGCCAATAGCAAATCGTGAGCATGCAGGTTGTCACCTCTGCAAGTGTCCTGGTCATGTCCGCCGTCGTCGTAATGTCCGCGTTTTCCCGGTGCACATGATCATATGTGACGTCTGTATATCTGTCAGCTCATCTGCGGGGAGGAGCTGCCAACACCTTTTTCTCCAGTTCGCATTTGATAAGCCACGCTCAACTCAAACAAACGATGTGCGAATGACCAAGCTGAATGTGTCCAGCGCTAACTCTGCCAGATGTGCGATGATCTGTTTAGGAGGTTTGAGTGTGGGTGTGACCGAGCTATAGAGATTCAGTTCTGTCAAACGGCTATTGCCAACAACCATGAGGTTTGCGCAAATCGTGGGAGGGTGCAGGATGTCAACGACCCGGTTCTACCCGGAAAGTGTCCTGTGTGTGCGGGATCCTCCCCTGCCTCTACGCAGTGATCTAAGCTAGCTTTGAGCTAGCTCAATGTCGTTGAAGCGAGCAAGAAGTTTTGTGAACATATGAATTTGATATAGGAATGTAGTGCGAAGTCTTACAGCATACAGCTTCATGAAGCCCCTTGTGACCCAATCGCGCGACCCCAGGGTACGTATAAACTATGACGTTTGATATTCTGGAAACTCGTGCTGTGGAAACACCTGACGCACGTAAGTGGGTGGTTCGACAGAGGTTCAAAACTTACAAGCTGGAATCTTCGCCCTTCTCAGCTCGAAAACAACACAAAGGCACCTGACCGGGCGTGAGATCTCTATGGCTTGAAGCATCCAAATCGACAAAGACAAAACATTTTGTGTTAGGACTGTCGATTTGCGGTGGACAGTGGATGTAGTCGTGGTTGGGGTCGAAAGCACGCGTATAGTGACGCTTCAGCAGCTCTTCCGCAACTGTAGTATGACGACTTTGCGGGACTCCGTCGATATCGTCTGTGAGGAGCCTGATGACTATCCGGCAAGGGGAGGAGAGAGCCATATTACTCCTCAAAGTATGTGGGCGCGAGGCAGTGTCCGTTCGAAGTGGTTCTAGCAAGGCTGAGAGAGTGTTGCCCACCTGCGTGATGGAGGAACGCGCTTGCGTAGGGACTGAATGGATGACAGGAAGCTTGAGGGAAGTCGGGAGTGAAGACGGTGCCTACTGCATGCTGTGAGCTGTTTCTAGTTTGTCGCGCTCTGGTGGAAAGGCTGTGGTCGCTGTGTTGCCCGCTCGCGCACCCTGGCGCTGGCGCGTCACCGAATAGAGTAAGTTAGGATATGCTGTGAGATATGCTTAAAACTCCCTTAGAGGCTCACGCATGGGCAGATAGTACACTCAAGGAGGGTCTGAACGCGTTGATGCTGGTCCAGAGTTCGCTCCGTTCGTGTTCCGGCACGCAGGGACAGAATTGACACTCGCTGGAAACACGAGCCACAGTCTCATTCAGCCTCAGTGGCTTCGGCTTGCTTGGCGTTTGTATTAAATAATATGAAAGTGACCGTAATGATTTCATTACCACGCTTGTTGAATTTGCTCTCGACTTTAGCAAGGCACCCTTGATCGCTTTGATCAAAGGTACCAATCGACGGAGCGACACCCCTATCACAGCGCAACCCGGCCGCCACGGAGCTGACATGACAGCCCAAAATGGGGGGAAAAAACTCGGAAATCCAGATCAAATCGTCCAATGAACGCAAAAAGGAAAAAGAGCTCGGCGGTGGTGCTGCCGGTCAAGGGCACCTCAGTACAGCATAAAACAGACTCTGCGGAATCAAGGCGACAGCGACGAAGCGAGCGTAATTTTTCCGAGCGGCGGCAGGGAGTGTTCAGGAATGCACAAACAACATACGGGTTTTCACGGCAGCGCGCATGCTACTGCAGCGCGCAACCCCACCAAAAATCAATAAAACTCACCTACTTCAGAGGCCCATATCTCCACCAATATTCGGTCAATTGATTCCGAAATTACTGT
>Ga0335073_10010256_pt1 | contig 13160 bp, 11 predicted proteins | sample Lox_Sample_22_FD_207093 | JGI IMG/M metagenome (GOLD analysis project Ga0335073, IMG submission 207093) | Soil microbial communities from Loxahatchee National Wildlife Refuge, Florida, United States - Lox_Sample_2.2 | ecosystem: Environmental > Terrestrial > Soil > Wetlands | place: USA...
ATGCGTTGGACGCGCCCGCGGTCTCGCGCCTTAGCTTCGAACTATGGACCAGCAAACCAAGGATCCGGACGTCCTGAACGTGCTCGTGCTGGAGCGGGTCGACCGGACCAAGAATATGGCGCGCTACTACGTCTTATCGGTCGAGCCGACGCTATTCGCCGAATCGTCGCTAGTGCGTCGCTGGGGCCGGATCGGCGGCGCCGAGCGAACACGAATCGACCTTCATGCTTCCCCGCCGCTCGCGCAGATAGCGCTCAACACATGGCTCGAACGCAAGCGGCGCCGCGGTTACCGACTCCGGGCCTGATTGCCGGCTCTTGGCCGGAAACCGACCGGCGGCTTTGGAGGATCGAGCGCGAATAGCGGACGTTGACTGAAAGTCTAAAGGTTCCGTAGGCGACCGCGTTAGAATCCGGGATCGCTGACGTCCTCGACAAGCGCGTCAATCTCTGGCCCGCCTCGCGCATTGACGACCTCATGCCGCGGGCTTGGACGAAGCTTGCGCACCCGATCGCCTCGCCGCCTGACGAGGCGCCGTCATAGGCGGCCCTCAACTCATCAAGGCCTTGGGACAGGGGATCGCTTACGTTGGATTCGCAGCGTTGCCCCGAGGCAGAGGTCCCACCACCACTCAGACGCGCGCGCCGCCATCTCGGATCGCGCTGCGGCCTCAACGCCGCGACAGTCGGAAGTAGAGATCTGCGAAGCGGCGCGGTAGCTCAGTGGGGCGCGCAACCGTCACGTAGCCTGCCCGCCCGAATATACCCGCTGCCCGATGCGCGGCGCCTTCGCCCATAGCGACGCCCAAGACATCCATGCCCCTGTCTCTGAGCCGCGTCACTGCACGGGCAGCGTCCTCGATAAGATCTAGCGGATCGGTCACGTCGATGTCCGACGGCTCGGCGTCCGTCATCACCAGGACAAGGCGACGGAAAGCGCGGCGCCGCTCCAGCTCGGAGCCGGCGTGCCGCAGCGCTGCTCCGAGTCGGGTGGAGAGACCGGACTCGAGACCGGCGAGGCGACTGCGCGCCGTAGGCCCGAACGGTTCGTCGAAATCCTTGACCCGCGTCAGTCCCACACGCTCGCGCCCATCGGAAGCGAAGGCTAGAAGCGCCACTGGATCATGCGCCGCGTCAAGCGCGTCGCCAAGCAGCGATACGGCTAAGCGCTCCATTTCGAGCACGCTTGCTTCCCGCGTCGATTCCGAAACGTCCATGAGTACGACGGTCGCGAGGTCGCGCAACCGCGGCGCGCTGGCGCGATAGACGCGACCGTCGGGGGTCTCGCCTGTCGCCGCGCGGACGGCTTCTTCGACCAGGGCGTCAACGTCGAGATCGTGGCCTTCGGCCTGGCGCCTCAGGCGCGTCAGCCGGCCGGCCCGAGCCGACCGCGCCAGCCGGCGCACCCGCCGACGCAGATCCGGCGCGCCGTCCAGCAAGGCGTCGATACGACGCGCATCGCCGGTCCTCGGTAGGGCGGCCCTTACACAAGTCCAGTCGAGCCGTTCGACGCCGTGCGCGCGGTCCCATTCCGGATAGCGGGCGAGCACAATCGACTCCTCTAACGCCGCTGGCGCGGGGCGGGCGCGTCCGACGCGCTCGTGCGCCGCCGCCGGCTCGACCCGGCCATCTCCCTCCTCCTGCCGGACCCGCGCGGCGTCGATCATCAGCTCGATCGCCTCCGAGCTTTGCGGCTCGCCTTCGAAATCCCAAAGCCCCAGATTGTCGTCGCGGTAGGCCGGCTCGATCACCCAGTCGCGCGCATTGAACTGCACGCGCATCTGGCCGAGATCGTTGCCGATCAGGCCGCCGATGGCGCGCATGACGGCGGGGCCGGTTTTGTCGGCCTCATCGAACAGCCGACGCGCCTTGACCACAAAACCGTGGGGGTCGTGAAAACCAGGTTCAAACAGGGCGCGGGCCATGCGCGCCAGCAGGGCCGGCGCGGTTCCGCCTTCGGTACGCGCGACATGGAACGGCGCCCATAGCCGCCGCAGCCCGGGAAAGCGGAGCATCGCCAAAGCCTCGACGCGGGCATCCTCCATCAGCCCGATCAGCGAGACCTGGAGCGGCTTGAGGGAACCGAGCTTCCATCGCGAGGCGCCGAACATGCGATGGGCGGCGGCGTGCGCCGCGGCGGCCCGGTAAAGCCGGTCGATCGTGTCGGCGGGGGCGCCTGGAAACGAATCCGGGAAGAGAATCACGCCGTCAGCGATGCTGACGCGACGCGCCGGAGGCCGGCCAGGAGGCGTTGGAAACGGCCGCAGAAACGGGACGCGGCCAACAAGCGCAGTCAGGAAGGTTGCGAGGCGGCGCTCGTTGGCGGCGAAGCCATCATTCACGCCACGCGACAGCGTGCGTCGGGCGAGCGGATCCTCAAGCGCAAAGAACCGGCGACGTCGGGCCGCGTCGGCGCCTCCGGCCTTGAGGCCGACGGCCACGAAATCGGTGAAGCCGGGCTCACCGCCGGCAGCGAGAGCGGTTCCGGCATGGTTCAGGACCAGGGCAAAGCTCTCCGGCGCCTCGCGCGCCAGGCGCGTCAAGGTCGCCCACCAATGCGGACGGCCCAAGCGCTGCCACGCCTCGATGGCCGTCAGGACCATTCTGGCGTTCGTCTCCCGACAGATGTCAGCGAGCGCCGTCCCCGCGGCGCCGAATCCGTCGCCGCCATCTACCGCGCGCAGAAAGGCCAGCAGCGCGGTTTCGCCGGCGTTGGCGTGCAAGAGGGCGCTGGCGCCGTCCACCCAATCGCCAGCCTCGCCGGCGCGTCGGCTGGCGGCGACCGCGGCGCCTTCGAGCGCTCTGCGTCCGGCGAGGCGCGCCGTCAGTTCCTCAACAGGGGAGGTTTCGCGCAGCGCGCTCACGGCAGACAGGCGTCGATCGCCTCGCGGAGGGCGCCGCGAAGATCCTCCTCGTCGGTGAGAGGCAGCACGACGGCGGACTCGACCGCGGCCTTGAGGGACAGGCCCTGGCGCGCGAGACGCGCGGCATGGATCAGCGTGCGGGTCGAGGCCCCTTCCTCGAGTCCGTGGCCGCGCAGATTTCGTGAGCGCTCAGCGACAAGCACCAGCACGCGCGCGACATCTGTGTCGAGCCCGCTTTCTCGCGCCACGATCTCAGCCTCGACCTCAGCCGAAGGAAACCCGAAGTCGATGGCGACGAACCGCTGCTTGGTCGATTCCTTGAGATCCTTGACCGCGCTCTGATAGCCGGGATTATACGAGATGACGAGCTGGAAGTCGGGATGCGCCGCGATCTGCTCGTTGCGCTTCTCGAGCGGCAGCACACGTCGCGCGTCGGTGAGCGGGTGGATCGCGACCGTAGTGTCCTGCCGGGCCTCGACGATCTCGTCGATGTAGCAGATGGCGCCCTCCCTCACGGCCACCGTCAGCGGTCCGTCCCGCCAGACCGTCTCACCCGACAGCAGGAGGTAACGGCCCACGAGGTCGGCTGCCGTCATGTCCTCGCTGGCTGCGACCGTGATGAGAGGCCGCCGAAGCCGCCACGCCATGTGTTCGAGGAAACGGGTCTTGCCGCACCCTGTCGGCCCCTTCAGCATGACCGGGAGCCGCTCGCGATACGCGGCCTCATAGATGTCGATCTCCTCGCCGATCGGACGGTAATACGGTTCGAACCCGATGAAGAACGGCTCGACCGCGCTCGACGGCTTTGGCGCTAGTCTCGTCATTGACAGTACGCCCCGCCCATTGCGAAGCCTCCTGTGCTCCATCTCAGCCTCACGACGCGAGCAACTCCTTCAGCTTCCCGTCAAGAAACTTGACGTCGTCCGGGTTCGTGCCGGGACCGCCGGCAAAATGGCCCCAGACGGATGGAATCGGGATCAGTTTCGCATTCGACATATGCGCGACCTCGTATTCACTGTCTTCAATAGGGAAATAGAGGTCGGTCTTACCAGGCATGACGTAGGTCTTGGCCTTGATGGCGCCGAGCGCCTTCTCGAAATTACCGTTGTAGATCTCGTTGTCGCTGAGATCGCCGTGCTGCCCGGTCCACAGCATGGTCAGCAGATTGTTCGGATCCTTCGGTAAAAAGAAGCCTTCCCAGAAGCTGACGAGGAAGTCTTCGAGCGACGAATAGCCCATGCGCTCGAGATCGAGCTTCTGGCGATAAAACGTCTGGGAGAAGCCCCAGCCTGCATAGACGCGCGCCGCGGCGCGCAAACCCTTGTTGGGCTTCTCGTCATACCAGCCTTCCTTGAAAGCGCCATCAGCGGTAAGCGCGGCCTTGACGCCTTCAAGGAACACGAAATTGTGTCGCGAGCATCTTGCGGAGCCGCAAAAAGGCGCGAGCAGATCCATCATCTCGGGATAGACGGCGCCCCAATGGAACGCCTGTAGCGCGCCCATCGACCAACCGAGAACAAGGCGTAGATGCTTGATGCCGAGGTGCTCGGTCACGAGCTTGTGCTGCGCAACGACATTGTCATAGGCCGTGACATGCGGAAACCGAGACTTGTTATAAGGCTCCGGCGTGTTGCTCGGCGACGAAGACAGACCGTTGCCCAGCATGTCGGGGATGAGGATGAAGTATTTTGACGGATCGAGCGCCATGCCTTCGCCGACGAGCCACTCATTGTCATAATGCTGGCCGGAGTACCAAGTCGGGTAGACCATTGCATTGCTCTTATCCGCGTTGAGCGTTCCGAATGTCTTGTAGGCTAGCTTGCAGTCGCGGAGCGTCGCGCCCCTCTGCAGCTTGAGGTCGCCAAGATCATAGATTTTGTAGTCGACAGTCATTTTTCCTCCTCCGGGGTGCCGTCTTCGCTGGATCTCCGCCGATACGCGGTCATCCGTTCAGGACGGGCGGCTTGCGCTGAATCCATGGCCGCGCCTTCTCGAAACACGCGGAAGCCTTCAACACCAGCGCATCGTCGAGATGCCGTCCGACGATCTGAAGACCGACGGGCAGTCCCTCTTCGGTAAAGCCGGCGGGAACCGACGCTGCGGGCTGGCCCGTCATGTTGAGCGGGAACGTGAAGGCGAGCCATTGCGTTGTTTCAACCGCGCGTCCGTCGATTGTCTCAGGACCCTGGATGCCGAGCTCGAAGGGGGGAACCGCCAGCGTCGGCGTCAGCAAGAGATCGTAGCGTTGCATGAAGCGCCACATCTTATTGTTCACCGCCTTGCGCATCATCAAGGCGTCGGTGAGCTCTTCCGCCGTCCAGGGACGCGTCAGAAATGCGACGAGATGCGGGGACATTCGGTCGCCGTGAGCCTCGACCATTTTGCGCATGCCGCGAAGGTCCGTCTCCATCGCAACAAGTCCCCAGAAGGCGTTGAACGGGTCTTCCCAGCCCGGATGGGCCTCCTCGACCTTGCAACCCAGATCGCTCTCGAACGTCCTGGCTGCAGCGGTCGCGATCTTTCGCACTTCGGGATCGACAGCCGCGTAGCCCCAGTCGACGCTGAAAGCGACCTTCAAGCCCTTGAGATCGCCTTTCGTGGTTTCGCGCCAGTCATAGGGGGCGGCGGGCAGGGAGAATCGGTCGCGCGGATCAGGTCCTGCGATCACGGACATCATCAGCGCCGCGTCGTCCACAGTGCGGCTCATCGGACCAATATGTTCGAGGCTCTCCCAACTTGATACGCCCGGGTATCGCTCATCCTTCGTCCCCGGATAAAGGGGAACGCGCCCCATCGACGCCTTCAATCCATAAATTCCACTATGGGCCGAAGGAATGCGGATCGAACCGCCGCCGTCGCTGCCCAGCGCGAAGGGACACATGCCCGCAGCCACCGCGGCGCCGGAGCCGGCGCTGGAGCCGCCGGGCGTCCGGTCCGGGTTCCAGGGATTGCGCGTCGTCTCGAACACGGGATTGTGGCCAACCCCGCTGTAGCCGAACTCCGGCACGTTGGTCTTGCCAAGAATGACGCAACCGGCGGCCTTAAGTCGTTCGACAACGACGTCGTCCTCATCCGGCACGAAGTCTTTGTAAGCGATGGACCCAGAGACGGTCCTAACGCCGGCGGTGCAGATGAGATCCTTGACGCCAACCGGCGCCCCCGCGAGCGGGCCGGGGTCTTTGCCCGCCATGATATCTTTCTCGATCCGACGCGCGGTTTCGCGCGCAAGATCCGGGGTCGGGGTGCAGAAAGCATGGAGTTTCGGCTCGAGTCTCTCCATGCGGTCGAGGCAGGCGTCCGTGACCTCCACCGGCGACAGATTGCGCTTCCTGACCTCATCGGCGATCTGGGCGGCGCTCATATCGCAAATCTGATCCGCACTGTGAGACGGCATTGTCGTTTCCCGGTGAATGGGGGCGGCGGCCGGGTCGACCGCCACCCGGGTTTCATCATCCTGCGAGCGCAGGCGAGCGCTTGGCGGCGAAGGTCGACAGGATCCAGTAAGCGACGCCGGCTACGACCGCCGCTGAAATGGCGGTGCAGTATTCCGGCGCCAGCTTCTCAACCGCGAAGGCCACGATCGACCCGGCCGCCCAGGCAAGGAAAGCGATCGGACGCCAATCCTCGTTCGCCTCGCCGTCGCCTCGCATCAGATACTGGTCGACCAGGATGATCGCCCCGATCGGCGGCACCAGGATGCCGAGCAATGACAGCCACTCGATAAAGAACGCCCAGACATTCCCCGCCGCGATTGCAATTCCGATCACGCCGAGGATCACCGCCATGAGCCGCATGTGGGAGCCAAGGATGCGCGACCAACCCGTCGCCGAATTGTAGAGGCAGTGCGAGCATACGGAACCGAGATTCACATACAGGAAGATGAACGCAAGGACGCTCAGCCAGCCGATGCCCAGCTTGTTCATATAGCCGAACATGTTGTCCGTTCCGAAAGGATTGGCGTTCGGAACCGCGAGCGCCGCCGTCATGACGCCGCCGACGAGCATCGCCACAAGATTGGCGAAAGGAAAGGCGGTGAAAGTCGCGATCAGGGAGTCCGGACTCGTCCGCGCCCACCGGTTGAAGTCCGGCGTCACCGTTCCGGCGTCGGCGAACAGAGCGATGACCACGGTGAGGCCGACGCCCATCGACATGGTCGCCGTTCCGTTGTTTCCCGCATAGTCCATGATAGCTGACCAGGTTGTCGTCGAGGCGGCGTGGAAAGCGACGAAGAGGCCGAGGATCACGAACAGCGGCACCGAAGCCAACCCAATCCAATGGAGGCCGCGGACGCCGATGAACGTGACGCCGATGTAGAGCAGCCCCGCCACGATCGTCATCAGCACGTAGTTCAGTCCGTATGTGCTGCTGACGAGCGCGCCGGTGATGCCGGTCTGCACCGCGTACCATCCGAGCAGCAGCGTCGAGAGAAGTCCCGAGGCGACGACGAACCCCTTCGTTCCGAAGACGCGGCTCGCGATCAGGCCGAAATTCATACCCGACCGGGTTCCCAGCAGACCGAGCAGGCCGACATAGAAGAACATGATGATGTTGCCGATGATCATCGCCGCCAGCGCGCGGCGGAAGCCCATCCCAAGGACGAGAATGGAGCCGGTCATCGCGCCGGTGATGATCATCGGAAAGCCGATCCAGACCATCGCGTTGGAAAACAAGCTTCGCCGCGCCGCCATCGGGACCGGCTTGTGCTCGTATTCGTCGCCCAGGATGTGATCGACTTGGTCTTCTGCGTCTTGTAGCGTTGAATGCGGGGCCATGAGATTAACTCCCTCGGTTGTTCCAAGAAGGACCTCCTCCGGCCCCCCTCCCGTTCAAGAACGTTTATGGCGGATCTTCGCGTCCGCAATTTCCGTGCCGTCAGCGATGACCGACCGCTTTCTTGAAAGGTATGCCTTCGATCGGCGCTTCCTCAGTGCCGACCGTCTCGCGTGTCAGCTTCTCGACCATCTCCCGGGTCGCGTCGGGGTCGGTGATCCACTTCTTGTAGAAGTCGTAGGGGCAGGCCGCGACGCCGCGGTCGCCGTCGCCGGAATTGATGAGCCCGGTATAGCCGCGATGAACAAGCTTGAAGAGATGGTTCTCCGACTGCATGTTCTTGCGCGCGTCGCGGATGAGGAACTTCGAGAGCTGTGCGTATTGCACGCCCATCTCCTCTTCGCCGCATTCGCCGAGCGTGCGCCCGTCGAAGCCGATGATCGCCGAGTGGCCGAAATAGCTGTAGACGCCGTCAAAGCCTGAGGCGTTGGCGACCGCGACGTAACAGTTGTTCGCCCAGGCCATAGCCTTGGCCATCATGATCTGCTGTTCCTTGGCTGGATACATGTAGCCCTGGCATCGGATGATGAGCTCCGCGCCGCGCATAGCGCAGTCGCGCCAGATCTCGGGGTAGTTGCCGTCATCACAGATGATGAGGCTGATCTTGAGCCCCTTCGGGCCCTCAGACACGTAAGTGCAATTGCCGGGGTACCAGCCCTCGATCGGCACCCACGGCATGATCTTCCGGTACTTCTGAACGATCTCGCCCTTGTCGTTCATAAGAATCAGCGTGTTGTAGGGCGCCTTGTTCGGATGCTCCTCGTGGCGCTCGCCGGTCAGCGAGAACACGCCCCAAACTTTCGCACTACGGCAGGCTTCGGCGAAGATCTCGGTCTCCTCGCCCGGAACCGAAGCGGCCGTGTCGTACATCTCCTTCGAGTCATACATGATGCCGTGAGTCGAATATTCGGGGAAGATCACCAGATCCATGCCCGGTAGACCGACCTTCATGCCGACCAGCATATCGGCGATGTTCTGCGCGTTGGCCAAGACCTGTTTCTTTGTGTGTAGGCGCGGCATCTTGTAATTGACGACCGCGACACCCACGGTGTCCTTGCTGCTCGAAATGTCTCCGTGAAGCATAGCGCTCTCCTTGGTTTGTGAACTTGCATAGCTGGGGATCAAACCGTCATGTGTTTATGGACAAGGGAGTCCGTCAGGTTACCGATGTCGCCCTCAGCGGCGATCGTGCCGCGCTCCATGATGATGAAGCGCTGCGAGGCGCGACGGGCGAATGGCACGTTCTGCTCAACTAGAACGACGGCAATGCCATGCTGCCGATTAAGCTTCAGAATGACGTCCTCGATCTCCTCCACGATGCTCGGTTGGATGCCCTCGGTCGGCTCGTCGAGAAGGATGATCTTCGGTTCGGTCAATAGGGCTCGGGCGATTGCGAGCTGTTGCTGTTGGCCCCCTGAGAGGTTTCCGCCGAGCCGGTTAAGGTGCTCCTTGAGCATTGGAAACAGCTCAAAGATGAAATCGTCGATAACGGTCGTCTGGCGTTTGCGCGCGAACAGCCCGAGATAGAGGTTCTCGCGAACCGTGAATCTCGGAAGGATGCCGCGCCCCTGCGGCACATAGGCGATGCCGATCTTGGCTCGCTCGTCGGTCGGCACACGCGCGATATCTTGATCACCGAAGCGCAGTTCGCCCGTCATCCGGTCCATCAAGCCGATGATGGTGCGCAAGAGGGTGGTTTTGCCCACGCCGTTGCGGCCGAGGACGCTCAGCAACTCTTTGTCGCGAATCAACATGCTAACGCTCTGCAGCGCCCGGCTGTTGCCGTAGAAGGCGTCGACGTCGACTAGCTCAAGCACCGGAAATTCCTCCCGAGCCGAGATACGCGCGTTTCACTTCCGGGTTCTGCTCGATCTCGGCGATTTTGCCCTCGGCCAAAATGCGGCCCTGATGCATCACCGAAATGATGTCGCCGATCTCCCTGACGAAACCCATGTCGTGCTCGACCACGATCAGCGTGTGGCGGCCTTTCAGGCGGGTGAACAGTTCGGCGGTCTTGTGAGTTTCCGCGCTGGTCATTCCGGCGGTTGGCTCGTCCATCAGGATTAGATCGGCGTCCTGGGCGACCAGCAGAGCTGTTTCCAGCCACTGAGTCTGGCCGTGCGAAAGCCGGCGCGCCTGCCGGTTCAGTTCGTCCTTAAGGCCAACGATCTCGGCAAGCTTTTCCAGCCCGTCCATGCTGCCGCCGTCGTGCCTGCTTACAAGATTTCGGAAGATGCCGAGCTTTTTGCAGTGGGCGACGCGCAGGTTCTCGCGGACGGTCAAATCCTTAAAGACGCTCGGCACTTGAAATTTACGGCCGATGCCGAGGCGAGCGATGAGGTATTCCTCCCAACGAGTGATGTTGCGGTCGCGGTAGAGGATCTCGCCGGCGACCGCTTTTGCCTTGCCGCAGATGACGTCTAGAGCGGTAGTCTTGCCGGCGCCGTTCGGGCCGATGAGGCAGCGCAACTCGCCTTGCTCTACGGTGAGGTCGAGCCCCGCGACGGCGTGAAAGCCGCTGAAGCTCACATGCACGTCGCGCATCTCGAGGAGAACTGGCATTTTCAGCCCTCTCGCACGCGTTTGGAGCGCTCGAGCGCAATGTCGCTGACGGTCATCGCTGGGCGTTTCGAGCGGTCTTCGCCAGTTCGAGCGCGCCTGCGGTTGATCGCTTCGACACCGATGTCGATCAGGCCGATGAGGCCCTCGGGCAGGAACAGCACCACCGCGATGAAGATGGCGCCCATAAACAGCATCCAGGTATCGAGAAAGGCCGGCGATTCCGACAGGGTTCCCTGCACACCGGTAACCAGGATGGCGCCCAGGGCGGCGCCGATCAGCGAACTCCGACCGCCGACCGCGCACCAAATGACGATCGAAAGGCTCAAGGGGACGGCAAGAAATGTCGGCGAGGCGAATTCCATCACCAGCGTGTAGAGCATGCCAGCGAAACCGGCGACGCCGGCGGACACCGTGAGGGCGAAGTTCTGATAGGCGGCCACGTCATAGCCGAAGTAGCGGACGCGGTTTTCGTCATCCCGGATAGCCTGCATGATCAGGCCGGTCTTGGTCTGGGTGATGGCGAGGCCGCCGAGCAGCACCACGCAGAGCGCTCCGGCGATCAAATAGTATGTGTTGGCGCTGTAGGCGTCGAAGGCGACGCCGAACACCTCCAACGTGGTGAGATCCGTGATACCGTTGAAACCGCCAGTATATCTCTGCTGATCGATGATCAGCAGGTTCACCACCACCAGCATCGCAAGCGTAATGATCGAGACGAATACGCCGGTGATCCGGCCGCGGAACATGAACCAGCCGAGCAGCAGCGCGAGCAACATAGGCGCCGCTACGCCGGCGAATATGGCGAAGGCATAGGAGTGGAACGGCTCCCAAAACCAGGGGAGCGTCTTGACATCGTTCCACACCATGAAATCCGGTAGCCCCTTGGCGCCGGTCTGGATCGGAATCGTGCGCAGCTTGAGCGCCATCGCCATGGCGTACGAGCCAAGCCCGAAGCTCACGGCCTGGCCGAGATTGAGAATACCGGCGTAGCCCCACGAAAAGGAGAGCGCCGCGGAGAGAATCCCGAACACCAAGTAGCGCATGAACTTGTTGAGCAGGTAGTCGTTGTTGAGGATCACCGGGAAGATTAGGATGAGGCAGCAGAACAGCAGGTACCCTGCCAACCGCCAGCGCGCGTAGTTGGACGCGTTCATCTCAACCTCGCCGCACGTGCACGGTGAACATGCCTTCGGGTCTGATCCGGATCAGGATGACGACGCCGAAGAAAACCAGCGCCTTGGCCAGCGTGTCGTTGTAGAGATAGGCTAGGAGGCCAGAGAGTTCGCCGAGCAAACCGGCGCTGGCCACCGTTCCCAAAAGGCTCGACACGCCGCCGACGACCACCACCATGAAGGCGTCGACCACGACATTAGTGCCCATGTCGGGCGATACGCTCTTCAGAGGACCGATCAGCGCGCCGGCGACGCCCGCGAGGCCGGCGCCGTAGGCGAAGGTGAGACTATAAACGCGCGCGGCGTTGATGCCGAAGCAACGCGCCACCTCCGCGTTTTGCGTCACCGCGCGCAGGCGGAAGCCGTATCGGGTTCGGGTGATGAGGAAATACGTGAGCGCCAGCAGCGCGACCGTGAGCAGGAAGATGAAAATGCGGTACGCCGACACGTCGACGCCGAATATCGGAACCGCTTTGGTCAGCCAGTCGGGCATCTTGATGTAGCGCAGATTGGCGCCGGCGCTGAGCCGGACACCCTGCTGCAAAATCACGCCGACCCCCCAAGTGGCTAGGATGGTGTCGAGCGGTCGCTTGTAGAGATGCTGGACGATCAGCCGCTCGACGAGCCAGCCGACGGCTGCGACTAGGAAGAAGGCGAAGACGACGCAGATCAACAGATTGAGTCCGAAGACCGTCTGCAAGAGCCAAACGGAATAGGCGCCGAGCATGACGAACTCGCCATGGGCTAGATTAATCACGCCCATGGTGCCGTAGATGATCGCAAGCCCGAGTGACACCAGGAGGAGAATCGACGCGATACTGAGTCCGGTAAAAATCTGGTTTAGAGTATCCGCCATTCAAACGCTCCACGTCGGCAGGTGTTCTAAAGCTCGCCGTCACGGGGGTGCGGGCGCGATGGAGGAAATACCGCGCCCGCTTGCTGCACCTTCATCGTAAAAAGGTGCGGACTCGCGCTCGTTCGGCTGGCGCCGTTACGTCTTGAGACCGGTTGGCGAGCAAACCTGCCCCGGGTAGGCCCAGTAGGGCTTTGGCTCGACCCACTCCTTGACCTGTTCGATGATCTTGAACTGACCGTCCGTCTGAGCCATGCCGATCTTCGGCCATAGATAGGTGTGGGAATTCTCCGGATCGATCTTCACGAGACCTTGCGGAGCCTTGAATTCCTGCCCCCAGGCCGCCTTGCGGATTTCGGGTGGAGTCAGGTTCTTGCCACCGAGCTTTTCGACCGCCTGCTTAAACAGGTAGACTTGGAAATAGGCGGGCTCCGAGACGAAGTTTGTTACTTTGTCGTTGCCGTATTTTTTCTTGAAGGCCTCGACGAACTTATGGTTTTCTGGCGAGTCGTAAGACATGAAGTATGGCGCCGAGGTGAAGTGCCCGGCCGCGAACTCGCCGCCCATTGCCGCTATTTCTTCTTCCGAGGTGGTCAAGCTGGCCATCGGCATCTTGGCCGGGTCGAGACCGGCGGCCTTGTACTGCCGGTGCAGCGCCACCACAGAGTCCCCGACCACGGTCGAGAAGATGACGTTCGGCGTCGTATCCTTGAATTTTTGGATCACAGAGCTGAACTCGGAATGGCCGAGCGGCACGTATTCTTCGCCAACCACCTCGCCGCCTAGCCGCTTGAGCAAGATTTTACAGACGTTGTTTTCTTCCTTGGGATAGATATAGTTCGATCCGATCAGATAGAATTTCTTGCCGAAATTCTTAAGC
>Ga0335073_10010258_pt1 | contig 13160 bp, 17 predicted proteins | sample Lox_Sample_22_FD_207093 | JGI IMG/M metagenome (GOLD analysis project Ga0335073, IMG submission 207093) | Soil microbial communities from Loxahatchee National Wildlife Refuge, Florida, United States - Lox_Sample_2.2 | ecosystem: Environmental > Terrestrial > Soil > Wetlands | place: USA...
TCGTCCAGACTCCCGACCAGTCCAGCCTTGACCAGCGCGCGTGCCACGTGTGGGCGACCGGGGGATTTGCAGTTGGCCAGCGCAAAAACCGTCTCGACTCTCAGCGGCACGTTCAAGCCGTTGAGCCGGGCGACCATTTCACGAATGCGATCCTGGCGAACGGCCTGAAACCTGGCAATGTCCGACAGCAACCTTTCGTTTTGTGTGTCCACGAAATAACCCAGAATATGTATCTCCGTGTCGTTGTTCTCGGCGGTGAGTTCGGTGCCGGGTATGAAATCAATTCCTGCCGCCTCGCACGCGGCCGCCATGCGCGGGCAACCCTCCACCGAATCGTGGTCCGTGAGCGCCAGTGCCGCGAAACCGAGCCGATGGGCGTGCCCAACCAACTCCTCCGGCGAGAACGTCCCGTCGGAGAAATATGTATGTAAATGTAAATCCGCGAACTTCATTTCACGATTCTGGCGGATCGCATCACCTCGCCTTTGATTTTATCCAAAATCCCGTTCACAAATTTGCCGCTATCCTGCGTGGAAAATTTTTTGGCCACATCCACCGCCTCGTTGATGCTGACCACGGGCGGAATATCGTCGCGGTACAACATTTCATAAATTGCCAGCCGCATGATGTTGCGGTCCACCGTGGCGATACGATGAAATTCCCAGTTCTTCGCATGACTCTTGATGCGTTCGTCAATCGCGTCGCGGTGTTCGAGCACGCCCCGGATCAGCGGGTCGGCGAACAGGCGCGTCTCGGCTTCTTCGGCGGTCGGCGGCGGCAATTCGTGGGGTTGGCCCCAAGTCGCCGGGCCTTTTTCCTCGGCAATGGCCGCGGCCCGCTGTGTCTGCCAGAATTCCTCCAACGCCCGGTCCAAATCCTCCGGTGGATTCAGATCGTGCTGAAACAGGAACTGGACAGTGCGCTCGCGCGCTTCACGGCGTTTGCCCATGGTCAAATTCTAAGGGCAAAAGGCTAAAGCCCAAAGTCAAACAATGCGCTCGACTTTGGACATGTGACTTTGGACATTGAACTTAGTATGAGCAAGGTCACAAAGCTGCTGCACACGCGCTATCGTGTGAATGATTTGGAGAGTACGGTCAAATTTTATCACGAGGTCCTTGGCCTCGAAGAAGTCAGGCGGCACAAATCGCCGCGCGGCTCGGAACTGGCCTTTCTCAAGGCGCCGGGCAGCGCCGAGGAAATTGAAATCTGCCATTTTCCCGGCAGCGATTCGGTGCGGGTGCAACCGGACCTCACACATCTGGCGTTCGAAGTGGACAGCCTGGATGAATTTGCCAAACATCTCGCGAAACAAGGCCTGAAATATTCCGACGGCCCGACCACCAGTTCGAGCGGCACGACGTTCGCCTTCATTGACGCCCCGGAGGGCTACGAAATCGAGCTGATTCAGAAAGGCAAAGGCGGTCACTAAAAATGTAGCGGCGGTCTATGACCGTCGCATTTGAGAAGAACAATCAGATTCCGGCGTTCATAGAGCGCCGCTACAATTCACAAATAACATGAGCGTTTTAATTGTCGGTTCCACCGCGCTGGATTCCATCAAGACGCCCAAGGCCGAAAACCCACGGCTGCTCGGCGGTTCGGCCAGTCACGCCGCCGTCGCATCGAGCTTTTTCAGTCCGGTGAAACTCGTCGGCGTGGTCGGCGAGGATTTTCCCAAAAAATACCTTCAGCTTTATCGCCGGCACAAAATTGATCTTGAAGGCTTGCAGGTTTTGCCGGGCAAAACGTTTCACTGGTCCGGCGAATACGAGGAGAACATGAACAACCGCCGCACGCTGCTGACCGAACTCGGCGTATTTGAAAATTTCACGCCGCATTTGCCGGACGCGCACAAGAAATCGCCATTCGTTTTGCTCGCAAACATCGCCCCCGCACTGCAACATCATGTGCTTGATCAAATGCAGCGGCCCAAATTTGTCGTCGCTGACACGATGGATTTGTGGTTGAACATCGCCTTGCCGGATTTGCTGAAGCTGCTCAAGCGCCTCGACGGCTTTGTGCTCAATGACAGCGAGGCGCACCAGTTGACCAAGGAAGACAACGTCTTCGCCGCGCTGAAAGAAATCCATAAGCTGGGGCCGAAATATGTCATCATCAAAAAAGGCTCGCACGGCTCGATTTTGTCCGGGCCGCGCGGTTATTTCATCTGCCCGGCGTATCCACTGCACAAAGTCGTGGACCCGACCGGCGCCGGCGATTCGTTCGTGGGCGGGATGATGGGCTGGCTCGCAACCGCACGCGGCTCGATTGACGATAATTTCCGGCGCGCAATGATTTACGGCAGCGTTGTGGCGTCTTTCTGTTGCGAAGGCTTTGGCCTGACGAAGACCACGAAAACCAAGCGCGCCCATATTGAGCGGCGCGTGAAGGAATTAGAAAAGCTGACGAAGTTTTAGTGCGACGGCACGGCTACGCGCTCAAATATTTTCCGACGAAATCTTTTGGTGACATCGCCTGGACGGATGAAAGCCGGAAATCCTTCACATTTCGCGTTACGATAAAGTCGGCACCAAAACGCTTCGCGCAGACGCTTTGCAGGGAATCCTCGAAATCGGGAAAACCGGCGTGAATCGCTTCCAACGCCAGTTCCGTGTCGCCACTGACAACTTCCACAAAGGAAAGCAAGTCCTCAAAAAAAGCCAAAGCCGCGGCGCGATTGGCGGCCAGATAATAAGCATTTGCCAGGGTGTGCCACGCAATTGCGCCGTGCATTTCACCCGATTCACAACTGTCGAACACCCGCGCCGAGTCGGCCAGAAACTTCTCCCGGCCAGCCATCACATCCAGCAACACATCGCAATCCAGCAGGACCTTCACGAGTATTTTTTAGCCAGGAACGTTCCCCGGCGATCCGATTTTCCCGGCGCGCGCGACGGCACTTTGCCCGCCCACCGCTCGGAAAACGATTTGCCACTGCGGGCGTGATTGCGTCCGCCGAGAAAAAACCCTTCGACCAGCTTCGACATGCTGGTCTTTTTCTTCCGGGCAAGCTGCCGGCCAAAGGCCAGCGATTCCCGGCTCAAGAGCAAATGAATGCGTTGTGCGCTCATGCCCACAAATTAGCTTTAGTGGGCATTCGAAGCAAGGCTTTATTTGTTCCGCTTCAAAAGAAATTCCGCCAGAGCTTCAAGGGCGACGGCTTTACCTTTGAATAGCTTCAACGCAGCAAAAGCTCTGACCGTCAGTTGCCCGGCAACCTTTCGGGACTTTTCCAAACCCACAATCGCCGGATAGGTCGCCTTTTGCGCCGCCGTGTCTTTGCCAGCCGTTTTGCCGAGTTGTTCGCTGGTCTGCGTCACATCGAGGATGTCGTCAATCACCTGGAAGGCAAGACCGACGTGATAGCCGAAATCCGTCAACGCCTTGAGTTGCGCAGCCGTGCAATTGGCACTCATGCCGCCGAGCCGGACGGAGCAGCACAACAGCGCTGAAGTCTTCCGTTCGTGGATGTAGCGCAGTTCGCTGGCGGAGATTTTTTTCCCTTCACCTTCCAAATCCGCCACCTGCCCGGCGACGAGTTGCAGCGAGCCGGATGCTTTGGCGATTTCCAGAATCAGAGTCTGGTGCGGATAACGCGGCCAGCCTTTCGCCTGCGCGGCGATTTCAAACGCCTGCGTCAACAGCGCGTCGCCGGCCAGCACGGCGATGCCGTCGCCGAAAACCTTGTGGTTGGTCGGCTTGCCCCGGCGGAAATCGTCGTTGTCCATCGCCGGCAAATCGTCATGGATGAGCGAGTAGGTGTGGATACATTCAACGGCGCACGCGAGCGGCAGGGCATCGGCTTCGCGTCCGCTGCAGGCTTGCGCGGCGGCCAGGCAGAGCGCGGGGCGCATCCGTTTGCCGCCGGCAAAAAGCGAATAACGCATCGCCTTGTGAATGGTCGCGGGCCTGGTCTTTTCGGACGGAAGAAATTTATCCAACGCCTGATTGACGGTTTCAGTGCGCGTGGCGAGAAATTTTTGCAAATCGAATTGATTCGTTGCTGACATTCACCATTGTTTTTAAGAAAAAATCGTGGAGCGAGCAAGCAACGGGTTTTTCTCGGTGAAGTAGATTATTGAGCAGATAGGAACGACCTGTAGTCGTGCGATCACCATCCCCTTTTCCGTACTATTTGCCCGCAAAATAGCACCAAATTTATTTTTGCAAAAAGGCAAGTTTTTTTATTGCATCTATTAGCGCAACGGCTATTCTTTTCCGCTCGTTTTCTCGACCTGAAATTGTGAACGCTGAATTGTGCAAGAAGGCCACCGAAAAGGTCGGCAACCCTAACGTCCTGGTTAATCTCATCTCGCGTCGCGTGCGCCAGCTCAATTCCGGCGGCGGCCTGAGCCGTCCGCTCGTGGCCAACACCACCAATCTGGGCGCGGCGGACATCGCGCTGCGCGAAATCCTGGAGGACAAAATCGGCTGGGAACTGCCTGAACCGGTCGAATTGGTCCGCCCCGCGGCCAAAAAACGCCGGAAACGGTGATGCTTTAAATGCAGAAGGCAGAATGAAGATTGAAGAAACCATCCATTCTGCGGCATCAGAAGGCTGCTTGGAGCGGTTTTGATTCTCTATTGGCAGTAACACTTTTTGTTTCTGCATTCTTCCTTCTTCATTCTACATTGGGTTTATGGCTGACATCGTGACCAACCACAAGGCGCGACGCGATTACCACATTATCGAAACGTTTGAGGCGGGCATCGTGTTGCGCGGCACGGAGGTCAAATCGCTGCGCGCCGGCAAGGGACAAATCGCCGATGCTTTTGCCCGCGTAGAGAAAGATGAGATTTGGCTTTACAACGCACACATTGACGAATACTCGCACGGGAATCTCCAAAATCACCAGCCCAAAGCGCCGCGCAAGTTATTGTTGCACAAATCGGAAATAAGAAAACTGTTTGGCTTGGCTGCCGTAAAAGGCAACGCGCTCGTGCCGCTGGCATTTTACTGGAAGAACGGAAAAGTGAAAGTGGCGTTGGCCGTTGGCAAAGGCAAGCAGCAATTCGACAAACGCGAGGATCTGAAGCGGCGCGAGTCGGCCCTTGAACTTAAACGCGCTCAGATGCACCGGCTCAAAGGGAAATAAAAAGCGATGCAAACACCCCCACTTGTCGAAATCCAATTTTGTCTCAGGCTTTGGCCGCTTCGGGCTTTTTCCAATTCCGTCGGGGTGCCTTGATAACAAGACCTTTTTTGATGGCGCTGGCGGCGACGCGGATATAGCGGACTTCGCCGTTGGGCAGTTGCGCCTTGACGCGCTGCAAATTGGGCAGGAACCGGCGTTTGGTGATGGCGGTGATGTGGGTGCCGATGCCGCCCTGTTTCTTCGGTTTGCCACTGCGCCAGATGATGCTGCCCTTGCGGGGGCCTTTGCCGGTTAATTCACAAATGCGTGCCATAAATTTCAATAAGGGAACCGAAGCATAGTCACAAAGAGCGGGATGGCAAGCACTATTTGCGGCAATTTCGGCGTGCCTCGAATCTGAATCGCCCGTATCTTCGCGCTGTTTTTATGGCTGTTGTAAAACCATTTGCTGCGTTGCGGCCCAAACCCGAATTGGCGGAGAAAATCTGCGAACTACCCTACGATGTGTTGTCATCGGAAGAGGCGCGTGAACTTGCTGTTGGCAACCCACTCAGCTTTTTCCACGTCAGCAAACCGGAAATTGACCTGCCGCCGGAAATGGATGTTCACGCCTCGGAGGTTTACGACAAGGGCCGCGGGAATTTCCAGAAATTCGTACAGGACGGCACGCTTAAACAGGATACGCAGCCCCGCTTTTACCTGTATCGCCAAGTCATGGACGCGCACGCGCAGACCGGCCTCGTTGCCGTCGCGAGTTGCGAGGATTATCAGCGCGGCATCATCCGGAAGCATGAACTGACTCGTGTGGACAAAGAGGACGACCGCGTGCGGCACATCGAAACCTTGAACGCGCAGACCAGTCCGGTTTTTTTAACTTATCCCGCCGTTCGCGTTTTGGACGAATTGATTGCCAGGCAAACTTCCGGCAAACCGGAGGCTGATTTTACGGCCAAGGACGGCGTGCGACACACCGCTTGGACAATTCGGAGTCCACAAGAAATCGAATTTATCGAAACACAATTTGCGCGGGTTCCGTTCCTGTACATTGCCGACGGCCATCATCGCAGCGCGGCGGCCGCACGCGTTTTTCAGTCGCGCCATGGCGCCGGGCAAAGCGGACAATTTATAGCCGTGATTTTTCCGCACGATCAGATGCAGATTTTGCCTTACAATCGAGTCTTGAGGGATTTGAATGGATTCACACCAGAACAACTTTTAAAAAAACTTGAATCCATTTTCACCATTGCTTCGTCAAGCAGCGGCAGCCCGGCGCGCAAACATGAAGTGGCTCTTTTCTTCGGTGGAAACAAGTGGTTCAGATTGACGTTCCGACCGGAATTCGTTGCGTCAAAGGGTGTGACTGAAGATCTCGACGTGACGCTCCTGCAACAAAATGTCCTGGCGCCGATTCTCGGTATTGACGACCCGCGTACGAACCAGCGCATCCAGTTTGTCGGCGGCATTCGCGGCACGGCGGAGTTGGAAAAGCTGGTGAACCGCGGCGAATACGCCTGCGCGTTTTCCATGTTTCCCGTGAACGTCAAAACTTTGATGGCCATTAGTGACGCCGGAGGCGTCATGCCGCCCAAAAGCACTTGGTTTGAACCGAAACTTCGCGACGGGATGTTCTGCCACTTGCTTTGACACGTGATGTTCCAGAAACGTCGCTTAAATTTGCGGTGGTTGCTGGCCGCCGTTACAATTTTCCCGTGCCGTCCAATCGCCTCCAACGCAGTCTTCGCGCCACCTTCATCGGCATGGCGGCAAACGGTGTTTTGTCAACGGTTAAACTGGTTGCAGGTATCGTCGGCCATTCCCACGCGCTGGTGGCCGACGCTGTCGAATCCTTCGCCGACGTCTTCAGTTCGCTCATCGTCTGGCGCGGCGTCGTGGTGGCGGCGGAACCGGCGGACGAAGACCATCCTTACGGACACGGCAAGGCCGAGCCGATTGCGGCGGCGATTGTATCGGGAATACTTTTGTTCGCAGCGGCATGGATTGCAGTAAAGGCGTTCGGCGAAATTGCGCAACCGCATTCGCCGCCGGCGCCATTCACGCTGGCAATTTTAGTCGTGGTGGTCATTGTGAAGGAAGTCCTCTTTCGTTTTGTCCGGCGTGAAGGCCGGGCGATGGACAACTTGGCCGTCCGCGCCGATGCTCGGCATCATCGCAGCGATGCCATCACGTCTTTTGCGGCGGGCATCGGCATCAGCGTGTCACTTGTCGGCGGGCCCGGCTACGAGGCGGCGGACGACTGGGCGGCCATTGCGGCAGCGTGCGTCATTGCCTGGAATGGCTGGCGGCTGTTGCGCCCGGCCTTGAACGAATTGATGGACACCGCGCCCGGCCGTGAAATTCGTGACGAAATCCGGCGGCTGGCAGAAACCATTCCCGGAGTCGCGCGCGTCGAGAAATGTTTCGTCCGCAGGATGGGTTATCGATTTTACGTGGACATGCACGTGGAGGTGGACCCGCAAATGACCGTGCTGCGCTCGCACGAAATCGCCCACGAGGTAAAGGACAAAATTCGTGACACCTTGCCGACGGTCAATGACGTGCTGGTGCATATCGAACCGTTGAATATTCCGGCGCCACCACCCAATAGCTGAACGCCAACCTTGCAGACCCTGGAATCCGGTTTAACCCTCCTGCAAATGAACCCGGAATTAAAGGCTCATGTGGGAAAGCGCGTTGGAAATCAGCACGCCAGATACACTCAATGTTCGAGGCAGGTGTTATCGAGTGGCGAACGCAATGGACTGGACCGGGTTCCCGACCGGATCAATATTTTTGTCACTTTTGGCACGTTTGGGGCCACTTATACGTGTTATGCGAACTAACACCTCTATGTGCGGTGTGGCTTCCAGTGAAACGGAACTGGCGAATGCTTGCTTTGGCGGCCAGCATACCGTTCATCCTCTTGGCGATAACTTGACAGCGAAAATATAACACTACCAACAAGATACGTAAAATCCAAACGCCTTGCTGAATGAACCCAAATCTACATGAAAAACTCCCATTATTTCTTGCGGCTTGCAACTATGATAAAAAGCGATTTATGAATATAAAACAATCATTCAAGGCATCTCATAAATAAAGTTCGATGAATTTTTGGAACAAATTTAAAAATAAAAATCGTGCAACTATTGGCCAATTTTCCCTTTGTATATGGTGGCACGATAAATCGTCGGAACGAATCATAAAAATCCTATGAAAAAACTCGCTATTATTATCTCGCTCGGTGTTGCGGCCGGCGGCCTGTTGCTGGCCGGGTGTTCAAAATCCAAAAATACGGCGACCCAATCCGGGAGCGGCGCCGATGCCACGATGGCCAACGGCTCGTCCGGCGGCCCCGTGGAGATGAAGATCAATTGGGTCGTTGGCAAAGCGTATCCCATGCACATGGAGATGGAACAATCCACCAAAACAGATGTGCCCGATCAGCCCCAACCCGTAGTGCAAGAAGTGAAACTCAGCCAGGATTTTACCATCTCGGTGGTCAAAGCGCTCGACAATGGCGGCCGAGAACTGGAACTGAAATTTGAGAATGAAACGATGAATGTCTCTCAAGGCGACCGCAACGTGTTGAGCTTCGATTCCACACAAAGTCCATCACAAGACGCTGACAATCCAGCGGCCCCGGTGTTGCGCGCGATGATTGGCGCGCGCATTCAATATTTCACCGACGCGAATGGCAAAGTTGAAAGAATGGAGGGCGTGGATGCATTGACGCAACGCATTGCCGCGACCGGAAACCCGCAAGAACAAGCCATGTTCAAGCAAATGTTCAGCGAGGATACCCTCAAACGGTACGTTTCATTTGCCGATGCCTTGCCGAACCGCGCGGTGAATGTGAGCGACAGTTGGCCGTTTCAAGAAGATGTGCCCAGCACCATCGGTGTTTTGTCGTTGGACATGAACTATACCTTCAAAAATTGGGGACAGTATGGCAACCGCCAATGCGCGCACATTGAAGCCACGGGCAATGTTTCGAATAAAAGCATTTCAACGGAAACGGGCGCGATGGTCGAAATCAAAAAAGGGGAAATTTCAGGCGATTTTTGGTTTGATCCGACACTCGGCATGATCGTGGCCGTGAATAACGATCAAAACATGACGCTGAAAATCAGCACCCGGGCACAGACAATGACCGCTCAATTCAACCAGAAGGTCCGGCTTGCCTTGGTGAATACCGATTAAAATTCTAAACCAGCCTCTCCCTGCCACAAAAATTATGAGAAGCAGCGGCAGCATCTTGTTCAAACTGAATTCCCAAAGGGCATTCACGTTGATTGAGCTGCTGGTGGTCATCGCCATTATCGCGATTCTGGCGGCGTTGTTGCTGCCGGTCTTGTCCATAGCCAAGGACAAGGCCCAACAGGTTCGTTGCTTGAACAATCAGAAACAGCTTGTCTTGGCCTGGCAAATGTTCGCCGACGACAACCATGGCGCCTTGGCCTCAAACGATTGGTATTTCCGCTCGCCAAACGTGGCCGCCAGCCCGACCAACTCGTGGGTCACGGGCAATACCGGCTTTGACACAAACATCACGACCATTACCGCCGGCACGATTTATCCCTATGTGAAGAGTATCCAAGTTTACCGTTGCCCCGCCGACCGCAGCCTGGTTTTAGGCACAAGCATCCCGATTTTGCGCACCTATTCCTTGAGTTGTTTTATGGGCGGACCGCAGGCAGACACAGATGATTACGGGATCAAACCCTTGCACCAAACAAGTCAAATCCGCAATCCATCCCGGACGCTCGCGTTTCTGGAGGAAGACGATGCAACAATTGACGACGGGCATTTCCTTTACTCGCCCTTGATTGATAACTGGTACAACATTCCCTCCTGGGCGCATCAAAACGGCTTAACGCTCACGTTCGCCGATGCGCACGGGGAATACTGGCGGTGGCGGGGCGCGCGGCCGACGACCACCTATTTCACAGCCGGCAGCGCGCTCACTGACCCAGCGGCGCTTGCAGACCTCAAGCGAATGCAACAAACCGCTCCGGCCTCGAATTGATTTTTCCGGTTGCGCAAGTATTCTTCGCTGGAGTGAAGTTTACACGCGCATTCACTTTGATTGAATTGCTGGTGGTCATCGCCAGCATTGCCATTCTGGCGGCGATGCTGTTGCCGGCGCTGGCCGCGGCCAAGCAGCGCGCCTGGACGATTGCCTGCAATTCCAATCTGCACCAAATCAGCCTGGGGATGACCATGTTCGCCGACGATCATCACGGCTTGTATCCCGAATCGGGCGGGGTGATTCCGTGGGGACAAACTGATCCGCATACCCATCAAGCCAGTTGGATGGAACAAATTTCTGCCTACGTCCAGAACACGAATGTTTATCATTGCCCGGCGAACCGGGAGCAGCCCATCTCAAGCCAGTCACCCTTTAACTACTTTAACGGCGCCCGCGCGGCGTATGTGCTGGTGAACGATGAAGCGCCGGTCAACGGCAAAAAAATTCTTTTTCCCTCTGAATACGTGCTGTCCGGCGACACCATCTGGGACAACCCCGAAGCCGCGATTGACGCCGACAAGGATGATTACACGCAGAACTGCGTTGGCGGTCCAACCAACGGCGTTCCGTCCGAGCAATGGCAGGCGCACAACGGCGGCCAAAACATTCTTTTCGCCGACGGCCACAGCCAATGGTTCAACGGCTATAAAACCAACGCGATGACCTTTCGCTACGACTCCATCCACGGCTGGCAGTAACCGCCATTTCCACTTTGCGTTTTACGCCCCTTGGATGGATACTATCCGCTCATGAAAATCGTTCTGGCATATTCGGGCGGCCTCGATACTTCGGTGCTGCTGGCGTGGCTCAAGGAAACCTATGACGCCGAGATGATCGCCTTCTGCGCGAACATCGGGCAGGAGGAGGAATTGCGCGGCCTCGAAGCGAAGGCGAAGAAAACCGGCGCGTCCAAGATTTATATCGCGGATTTGCAGGAGGAATTCGCGCGCGATTTCATTTATCCGATGATTCAGGCCGGCGCGATTTACGAAGGCCAGTATTACCTCGGCACCAGCATTGCCCGTCCGCTCATCGCCAAAGGCATGATTGACGTGGCCAAAAAGGAAAAGGCCGACGCCATCGCCCACGGCGCCACCGGCAAGGGCAACGACCAGGTGCGCTTTGAACTCACCGCCGCCACGCTCGCGCCGGATTTGCAGGTGATTGCCCCGTGGCGTGACGCGCGGTATCGCAATGAATTTCCCGGACGGCAGGAGATGATTGATTACTGTGCCCGGCACAGGATTCCCGTGAAGGCCAGCGCCAAGAAACCATTCTCGATGGACCGGAACCTTCTGCACATCTCCTACGAGGCCGGCATCCTGGAAGACCCGTGGATGGATGCCTGCGACAGAAAGTTTCGAGGCTCGTTCACGACGCTCTCGGTGTTTCCCGAAGACGCGCCCAACAAACCGGAATTTGTCACGCTCGACTTTGTGAGAGGCAACTGTGTCTCGGTGAACGGAAAGAAATTGAATCCGCTTGGAGTGATGAAAGCGCTGAACAAGCTCGGCGGCAAACATGGAGTCGGGCGGGTGGACATGGTGGAAAACCGCTACGTGGGCATGAAATCGCGGGGCGTCTATGAAACGCCCGGCGGCGCGATCCTTCACTTTGCGCATCGGCAGATGGAAAGCCTCACGATGGACCGGGAGGTCATGCACCTGCGCGACTCGCTCATCCCGCGTTACGCGGAGCTGGTGTATTACGGCTACTGGTTCTCGCCGGAACGGCTGGCGTTGCAGGCGCTTGTCACCGAGAGCCAGCGGAACGTGACTGGCACCGTGCGCGTGAAACTTTACAAGGGCAACATCATGGTCGCCGGCCGCAAATCTCCGGTGAGCCTCTACAACCCGCACATCGCCACGATGGAAGCCGACCCGACGAAAGCCTACAATCAGGACGACGCCACCGGCTTCATCCGGTTGAATGCCCTGCGCCTGAAAGTCGCGGCGAAGGTGCATGGGAAAAAGTGATTGCAGCCCAATCGGCGTGATGTGATATTCCCGATTATGAGTGCCGTGGAAAAAATCAAAGCAGCGGCAGCCGAACTTGATGCGGACGAACAGTACGAACTGTTCCGGTGGTGGACGGAATCTGACGCTTTTCGACAACGCCAGCTTGCCGCGCTGAAGCGCGACATCGCCATCGGCATTGAACAACTGGACACCGGTCGTTATCAGACTTATTCCGAAGCGAACGTGATGCAACTGGCTGAAGACATTGGCAACGCTGGAAGAAATCTGGCTTTATATCGCGCAAGATAATCCAGATGCGGCGGACAAATTTGTTCAGATGGTTCTTTCTCGATTTCCAAAATTGGCGGCGATGCCGGAACTCGGTCGGCAATGTGAAGAATTGTCGGCGCGAGTGCGGAGTTTTCCAGTTGGCCGTTACGTGATCTTTTATCGCCCGATGGAAAATGGAATTGAAATCGTCCGTGTCTTGCATGGTGCGCGAGATTTGCCGCCGCTATTTGAATAAAATATGATTGCCACGATGGAAGCCGACCCCGACCAAAGCCTACAATCAGGACGACGCCACCGGCTTCATCCGGCTTAACGCGCTGCGCCTAAAAGTGGCGGCGAAAGCGCACATGAAAAAGAAATAAACGTGGCTGAAAACAAGCATAGTCTGGTAGCTTACTTTGACATCTTGGGATACCAATCTTTTCTCAAGAATAATTCGGCTTTGGAAACAGCGGAAAAGGTCTTTCAACTGGTAAAGAATGCTTCTAAAGAGGCCATAAAACATTGGAGTAATCCAGACAATCTTAAAAATGCTCAATGGAAGAAAGTGATGGATTCAATCCAATCACTAGTTTTTTCAGATACAGTTGTTATTTCTTGCCCAATCGCTGAGTCAGGTCCGACAACATTGGAGATTGCTTTGTTGGCAGGCGTAGCCAAGAACGTCTCGTTTTCCATGTTTACCAATGGCTTACCAGTTCGGGGTGTAATTACTACGGGTTCCTTTATCTTTGAAGATACGTGCATAGCAGGCAGGGCTGTTGTTGATGCTCATTCCTTGTC
>Ga0335073_10010259_pt1 | contig 13159 bp, 4 predicted proteins | sample Lox_Sample_22_FD_207093 | JGI IMG/M metagenome (GOLD analysis project Ga0335073, IMG submission 207093) | Soil microbial communities from Loxahatchee National Wildlife Refuge, Florida, United States - Lox_Sample_2.2 | ecosystem: Environmental > Terrestrial > Soil > Wetlands | place: USA: Florida...
CCGGACTCCCCCTCCGCGGAGAGGCCGAACTCGATCGAGCTGACCTGCTTCGCGTTCGACGCGCCCGGCGTGAAGGTGAACTGGATCGTTTGGCTCTGCCCGGTCGCCTTCGCCGTGATGCCAGTCGGCGGATCCGGCGCGCCCGCCGCCTGGGACGCCGAGGACGACGTTGCGGTCTTCTTCCCGTTGCCCGCCGCGGGCGCCGTGCCCGCCGCGGGCGCTCCGGGCGTCTGGCCGGCGACGACCGGGGCCCCGGCGGTGGCGCCCGGCGCCGACGCGGACGACGCCGAGGACCCCGGCGACGCCGGTGACCCCGGCGACGCCGGTGACCCGGACGACGACGCCGACGAGTCGGCCGACTGAACGTTCGCCGCCGAAGCGGCGGACTGGCCATTGTGGCCGGGGCTCACCATGAGTGCCGCCACGATCGCCACGACCGCGAGCAGCGCGACGCCCCCGGCAAGCGCGAGCACGCGCCCGGACCGGGCCTTGGCCCGGCGTCCCGCGCGGCCAGGAGCGCCAGTGTAACCGCGAGCATTCGCGGAGCCGGGACCGGCCGCGTATCCCAGGCCGTTCAGGTACCCGGGGCTGGTCTCGTGTCGTGGACCGGGACGCTGGCCGGTCACCTCCGGGGCCTGGTCATAGCCGACGGCCTGCGCCAGCCCGGCGCTGCCGGCGGCCGGGCCCCGCGTCACGGTCGCGTCGTAGCCGTCGCCCAACGGCGGCTGCCCCGGCTGTTCACCGTACGCTCGCCGCCGGGTCGTCTCACCGCTCAGCCCGGCCGGGCGGGTCAGCGTGCCCCCGTCGAGTGCGTCCGCGGGCAGCTGGCCAGCCGACAGGACGGGCTGGGTGAGCGGCAGGCGCAGCTCCTGCTCCACCGACTGCAGCCCGTGAATCAGCTCCATCGCCGTCTGCGGGCGTGCCGCCGGGTCCTTCGCCAGGGTCTGCCACAGGAGCCGTTCCAGGCTGTCGGGGACATCGGGGCGCTGCGTGCGCGGTGGCGGGTCCCGTCTGATCCGGTCGATCAGCGCGGGCGTCGCGTTGCTTTCGCCCGGGTACTCGAACGGCGACCGGCCGGCCAGCAGGTGCCACAGCGTGGCACCGAGCGAGTAGACGTCGGAGCGCTGGTCGCCCGGGCCGGTCCCGGACAGGATCTCCGGCGGCGACCACGGTACCGACATCCCTTCCGGGCCGTCGCCCTGCGTCGTCGCGATACCGAAGTCGGTCAACACCGGCTCGCCGTAAGAGTCGGTGAGGACGTTCTGCGGCTTGATGTCCCTGTGCAGCACCCCGGCCCGGTGGCTGGTCTCGACCGCGCTGCCGACCTGGATCCCGAGGCGGAGCACTTCTGCGACCGAGAAGTGCGAACGGCGGGCCCGCAGCGCCAGGTTGGGCAGCGGGTAGTACGGCATCACCAGGCACGGCCGGCCGTCGTCGGTGACCTTGGCGTCAAACAGCTGGACGATGTGCCGGTGCTGCAGGCCCGCGGTGACGTTCGCCTCGGCGATGAACCGGCGGCGGGCGGCCTCGGACCGCACGGACTCGCTGAGCACCTTGACCGCCACCTGGCGACGGGGCAGGTGTTGCTCGTACAGGTACACCTGGGCGTTGCCGCCCGTCCCGATGAGCTTGACGAAACGGTACCCTGGCAGCCCAGGCGGGGCGACGTCGGGCCCGGGAGCGATGCTCACCCGGTCCTCCGTCGGGTAGCCTGCGCAGCCCTCACCGCCGGCGCGCCTGTGGTCGCTGTGATCATGGGGTTTCTCCGCATTTCTTGTCGCTAGGTGTGGTAACTGCCCGAGGCGCTCTTGCCGCCGCCGGAGACGGTGATCGTGACCGTGGAGCCGTCGTTCGCGTGGAGGCAGATGGTCTCGAAGTTCGCGGTGCCCGAGCTGTTCGTCGTCGTGCTGCCGCTCTCCGTCTGGGTGGTGGTGCCGCCGCCCGGCGGCCAGTACTCGCCGCCGCCGTCGGCGCAGCTGTAACCCAGGGTGGTGCCCCCGGTGAAGTTAGCGGCGGTGATGTCAAAGAAATAGCACGTGATGCCGGCGCAGGAACCCGAACCATTTTTCGTGGAGCTGCCCTCACTGACCGACACGGTCGCCGGAGGCGTTACCGTGGTCGCCGACGCGGATGCCGTCGCGCTTGACTGGCCCGCCGTGTCGGTCAGGTGGCCGGTGATGGTCTCTGTCTGGCTGTTGCCGTAGCTGGCGGACGACGAGCCGCTGTAGCCGCCGGTCGCGGGCACCGGGTAGTTGGCGCAGCTGCCGGCGATGCATACCTGCAGCGTCTCGGCGAGCCCGTCGCTCTGCGCGCTCCAGGAGTAGTTGATCGTCGTACCGTTCGCGGTCGCGCTCACGGTCGGGGCGGCGATCGGCGCGTAGGGAGTGACCTGGGCGGAAGGCCCGGAGAACGAGCTGCACAGGCTGGCGTCGTTGCACTCGGCGACGTAGACGGTCACCGGCGTGCCGTTCGCGATGGCGCTGCTTTGCGCGTTGGTGAGGGTCTCCGTGTAGCTGGTGCCCGCGGTGAACGGGCCGGCGATGGTGCCGCTCTCCGTCGCCCCGTTTATCCCGTACTCAATGGAGCTGACCTGCGTAGAGTTCGCCGTCCCCGGGGTGAAGCTGAACTGGATCGCGTCGCTCTGCCCGGTCGCCTTCGCCGAGACGCCTGCCGGCGCGTCCGGCGGCGCGACTGCACGGATGGCCGGGGACGACAGCGGTGACGGGGCCGACGTGCCTGCCAGGTTGGCCGCGGTGGCGGTGTACTCGTACCAGGAGCCGTCGTTGTTCACCGTGAACGTGGCGCTGCCACTGGTCACGGTTTCTGTGGCGACCGGGGTACCGCTGAACGGCCCGCCGCTGGAACTTGCCTGGTACTCCTGCACGGTGTAGCCCGTGATCGGCGAGCCGTTGTCGGCATTGCCCGCGGCCGGCTGCGGGGTGACGGTGATCGCGAGGGTGGCCGCCGGGTCGGGCACGGCCGCGCTCGTGGCGGACGGCGCGGGCATTGTCAGCGGCTTGCCGTACGGGACGGTGGTGACGCCGAGCGACCAGGGGCTGTTGCCCGCGGCGTTGGTTGCCATCACGGTGAACGTGTACGTGGTCCCGTTGGTCAGCCCGGTGAACGGCTGGGTCGTCGTCGTGCCGCCGACGGTGGTGATCTGCTGCCCTCCGCTCGGCGGCGGGCTGACCTCGACCGAGTACCCGGTGACCGGGGTGCCCTCGTCGGCCGGCGCCTGCCAGGCCAGCGTGACCGTGGTGTCGCCTGGCGTGGCGGCGAGCCCGCTCACCTGGCCGGGGACCGCGTTCGGCTCGGCGGTGGCCTGAGCGCTGACCGGGCCGGTGCCCGCGCTGTTGGTCGCGCTGACGTCGACCGCGTACGTGGTGCCGTTGGTCAGCCCGGTCACGGTGCACGGGGAGGCCGCGCACTGGTGCGCCGTGCCGTTAGCGTAGACGTCGTAGTACTCGACAGGCGCACCGTTGGCGGCAGCGGCGGCGAACGACACGACGATGGTACGGCTCGACTCCGATACGGTCGGCGTCCCCGGCTGGCCCGGCTTGCCGATGACCGTGACGGTGATCTCGACGCTGATCGCCCGGTCGGTACGGCCGGCCACGTCGGTAACGGCCGCGGTGAGGGTGAGGGTGCCGCCGCTGGTATCGGCTCCCGGCGTCACGATGACCGTCGAGCCGCTGTGTGTCACGGTGGCGGTCGCGGTCGAGCCCGCCTGGGTGGCAACGCTGAGCACGGAGATGTCCGGCTGCGGTAGCGGGCTCGTGACGTACTGCCCGAGGTCGACCGTGACGCTCTGCCCCGCCTTGGCCGAGACGCTTGCCGGGCGGCCCGTGGGCAGCGGCGCCTTGACGACTTCGACGCTGAGCGTGCCGCCCGTGCCCGTGCTCCCCGTGCCGCCGGCGTCCTGGCCGGCCGGGGTGATCTTCAGCGTGCCCGTGCTACCGGGGACGGCGCCGCTGGTGGCGGACAGCTGGAGGCCGGTGCCGCCTGGCACGCTGACGCTCACGCCGCTCGCCGCCCTGGTCCAGGTCACGGTGTAGCGGGGCAGCTGGCTGGCCGCGGCGTCCACCGAGACGTGGCAGAGCTGGCCGATGTCGTAGGACTGTGCGGCGCCGCCCTCGACGACCTGCAGCGGGGTAGCCGGGCAGTGCATAACGGGCGCGCCAGAACCGACCTGGACCGGGATCGTGACGGTGGCGATGGTCCCGTCTTGCATTGTCTGGCCGTCGTAGACCTGGACCGTGACCGCGCCTGGCCCGCTGTACCCGCCGAGCGCGTGCAGGGTGAACGCGGTCTGCTGGTTCGCGCTGACGGCGAGGTCGCCGGCCGGGGACGCGGTGAGATCGGTGGTCGTGGTGATCTTGAGCTGTCGGCCGGCGGAATCGGTGAGGTAGGAAGCGAGCGGCGCGCTGACCGTCCCGTTCTCCGGCACCTTGATCATGGCGCCCGGCTTGACCGTGATGCTGGACGACTGCGTGCCCGGGACGTAGGCCACCGCGGTGGCGGTGAGCCCGTCGGGCGCGGTGACCTGGAACGGCACCTGCGCGGGATACGAGCCGAGCCTGATGGTCAGGTTCGGGCCGTCGACGGTGACCCCGGGGGGCGCCCAGCTGACCTTGAGGTCTGACTGCGACCCCACCGGGTCGTCCGCGGTCTTCAGCACGTTCACCGTGACGGTCCTCGCGCCGGGGCCCGGCTGCGGCGCGACGACGTTGCTGGCGACAGGGGGGATGTCCGCGCCGGGCACAGCGTGCACGATGACCTGGGCGAGCGACGGCGTGGACCCGTCGGTGGCACCGTAGGTGAACTCCACGGGCGGCGCCGATGCCGACGATGGCACCGTGAGGTACACGTAAGGGCTCGCGAGCCGCACGCCTTGCGGCTCCGTCGTGTTGGTCTTGGCAAGCGGCTCGACGGTCACCGTGTCGCCGGGCACGATGTAGTCGTTGGCGAGCACGTTCCAGTGCAACGGCACGCCGGGCCGCGCGCTGATCACGTCATCGACGGCGACCGGCGGCTGCGGCGGGCCCGGCGGCAGCACGGCGATCCGCACCTGGCCGGTGCCCGTGCGCCCGTACGGGTCGGTGACCTGGTAGGTGAACGTGTCAGTGCCGGCGGTGCCTGGGTACGACTCGTAGGAGATCGAGTCCGGGGCGACGGCGACGATCTGGCCGAGCGCCGGCGGCACGGTCACGCCGGTGACCGTGACGGAGTCGCCGTCCGGGTCGACGCCGGACGTCGGGACCTGGATGACCGCGACGTCGCCCGCCGTCTCCCTGGTATCGATCTCCTCGGGCGCCGGCGCCTGGTCCGGGCCGGCCTTGGACGGCGGCGGCATGATGGTGACGTCGAGCTCGCCCGCCGCGGTGGTGCCGTCGGCGTCGGTCGCGACGTAACTGACCGCCGTCTCCTCCTCTGACTTGACCCCGGCGGGCGCGTCGACCCTGATGTCGTTGCCCTGAACGCCTGCGATCAGCCCGGCGACCGGCGGCGCGGCCGTGGGCGGCGTCCCGGCCAGCGACAGCGGCATCCCCGTCGAACTGGCATCGCCCGCTAGGACAGGGACGTCGGCGCTGCCACCCGACCGCACGGTGATCGTCGACCGGGTCGTGGTGATCTGGTCGGCGCTCGGGTCCGCGGCCACGGCGGAGACGGCCACGGTGCCTGCCGCACTGCCCTTGCCATCGCTGACGGTGTAGCTGACGGTGGCGGTCATGCCGGGGACCGGGTCGTCGGCGCTGATCCGCAGCCATTCCTGGCCGATGACGGTGACGTCCACCCCGGGCGTCGCTGAGCTGGCGTCCGTGACGCCGAGCAGCCAGCCCTGCGGGTCGGAGTCGTCGGCGAGCACGTCGACGAGGGCCGGCTGCTGGCCGTGCAGCACGGCGACGTCGGGGGTGGTGACCGGCGGCAGCGGCTTGCCAGGCGACGCGATGACGTGCACCCGGATCGTCCCGTTCGCGGTCGGCGCGGCACCGTAGGCGTCGGTGTAGCTGAGGAAGAAGTCGCCCGGGTGCTGTGCGGTGAACAGGACCGTGCCGTCGGCGACGTCGGTGGACGTGACGGCGCCAGGTACCTGCGCGGGCGGCGCGGCGAGCCTGAGCTTGGCCTGCGGGTTGGTCGGGTCGACGCCCGGCAGGTCGTTGGCCAGCGGCTGCAGTGTGATCGGCGTCCCGGCCACGGCCTGCGCCGCATCGGGCTCGGCCGCCGGCTTGACGAACGCCGTGGACGACGAGGCGAGCACGGAGACCTTGAGCGTGGCCATGGTGGGCCTGGCGACCCGGCCGTCGCTGACGCCGTAGGTAAGCGTCACTTGCTCGCCCGCCGTGGTGCGCGGCGCGGTGAAGGACAGCGCGCCGCCGGTTGTCACGGCCGCGGCCCCGGCGCTCGGCGTCACTGAGCCGCTGTCGATGTAGAGCGGGTCGCCGTCGGGATCGCGCCAGTCCCCGATGACGGGAACGACCAGGGTGCCGCCCGAGGCGACCGACAGCGACGGCGGCTGGTAGTACTGCTTGAGTGCCGGCGGGCTGTTTTGCGCCGGGGTCCTCGGTACCAGCGTCACCTCGCCGGTAGCGCTGTGGCCGTGGCCGTCATCCACCGTGTACTGGAAGTGCGCCTCGCTGGTCAGCGAGGTGATCGTGGCCAGTACGGTCTGCGCGTCTGGCGCGATGGACAGGCTGACGCCCGGCTGGTCGGCGCTGCCGACGGAGACGACCGCGTACGTCAGCGCGGGATCTCCCTTGACCGCGTCGAGTACGTGGACCTCCGTCGTCACGCCAGCCCGGACGCCCTGGGTGAGCGGCTCGGTGCGGAACTGGTCTTGCTGCACGGTTCCCTGCGTCTGGGTCACCACGGGGCTCTTGATCCCGGTGGTGCCCTGCTGCCACTGCGGCGTGACGTTGGTGACCTTCGAGTCGACGAGGAAGACGCCGCCGTCGGCCGTGTCGTTCAGCACCACCTCGCCGTTGTTGACGCGGAAGACAAGCTGCGGGCTCGCGTCGCCTGTGCTGAACGACTGGGCCACGGCCGTGGCAGCCGACGGGGTGCCGCAGTCGCGCACGTAGCTGCCGGCCTGGCCGGCCGCCCAGGCCGCTTGTATGCAGCCGGCGACCTGGACCGGCGCGGCCACCGTGCCCGAGTGGCCGCCGCTGAGCTGTATGAGGTTCCCCGTCGACAGGCTCACGCTGTACAGCGAGGTAGTTGAGGCGGCGACCACGACACCGCTCGCCTCCGATGACTGCTGCAGCTCGAATCCGGCCGGTGTCACCGTGGACGGCAGCCGTACCGTCCGGTTGCCGTCAGGCAGGTACAGCCACTGCGCGGCGGGGTCGGCGACGACGGGGACGTTCCCGACCACGGCGACCTGCACCGGGTCGGCTGCCTGCATGACCGGCGGCAGGCTGGTCCTGACTGGCGTGCGTGCGCCCGCGGGGAACTGGAGCAGCTGGCCGCCGCCCGCAACCCAGATGGTGCCGTCGGTGCCGACGGCGACCGCGGAGTCGCCCGGCAGTCCCTTGGCGAGCGGCGCGGCCGCCTGGGCCAGCGGCCCAAGCTCCGGGCCGTCGCCCGCCGTCAGCGCGGCGGACCGCAGCGTGTGATCGGTGCCGAGCACGGCGAGGATCGCGGTCGCACCGTCGGGGTCGCCGCCGAGCGCGATCGCGCTGGTGTCCGGGGTGGTGACCGGAGCGATCGCCGTTCCGCCCGGGTCGGCGAGGTCTGTCTCGTCGACGTTCACCGCGTACAGCCGGCCGCCGGCGCCGCTCGCGCCGTAGGTGGCGACGAGCGGACCGTCCTGCCACACGTCGACGCTGGTCGCAGACCTGGGAGCCACCCAGCCCGCGGGCTGGCCGATCGGCTTGACGAACCGGCCGACGCCGACTTGCCCGGCCGTGTTGTCGGTCACCCAGATGCTGCCGTCGTTCAGGCTCACGTGCTGCAGGGGAAAGCCGTGCGCGGACGCGGCGAGCGCGGCAACGGTCACGACCGCGACGCCAAGGACTGCCGACGTGGCCAGACGACGCACCTGCATGTGACGGAAGATCCTCCCCCTGGACGAGCCGCCGGCCCGGCACCCAGCCAAACCCATGCCGCCCGCCCCCTCACGGCGTGCGGCATGCCAGAGAATTCCAGCCGCCTATAAGCGGCGGAAGGTATGGAGTCGATGGTAGGGATCAGCCGCCCCCCACGGAGGCCAATTCGGCGAAATACGTCAATGTCGCTTGATATCCCGATACTTAGCAACACAAATAATCGGCTCAGTCACGCCACGTTAATTCCACTATATGCGGGAAAGTTGTGGTATAGGTACTACTTATTTGATTTCCGTCAATATAAAGCGTTCTCACGGCCAGCAAACCCGCTGCGACGGGTCGGATGCCGTGCCCTCGGCGTTCCTGACCTGGACGGTGAGGCACGCGAGCTGGCCGCTCCGCACCGTGACGACAAGCTCGGGCTTGGTTGTGTCCCCTGATGAGTTGCGCACCGTGCCGGTCAGGCCCCACTCGAAGTCGTCGGTGGCGACACCGCCCTGGTAGGTCCAGGTGAACTTGACCTGCGTCGCACTGAGCTTGGTCGCCGTGATGACCGGCGTGCCCGGCGCGCTTTCGCCGAGCGCGTTCTGGGCTTGGCCCTCGCCCGTCGCGGGCGGGTTGCTGGCCGGCGTGCCGCCCGGCTGAGCGCTGCCGTGGGAGAGGACGGCCACGGCCACGCCCGCCGCGACCGCGAGCGCCGCGGCACCGCCGGCCAGCGCGAGCACGCGGCCCCTGACGCGCTCCTGCCGGCGCGGGCCCGCCATCCCTGCCGGGCCGGCGGCGGTCGGGCCCGGGCCGGTGCCGCGCCGGCCGAGGTCACCGCCGGCGTCCACGCCAGGGAAACCGGGGCCAGCGGGCCCGGCACCGGGCGGCCTGGCCACCGTGGCGGCCTCAGGCGTCTCGCGGTGGAACTGGCGGACCCGCCCGTAACCGGGGATGGCTCCGCTCGTCCACGCGTCAACCGCGGGCTGGCCGGGCGGCCCGGCCGCCGGGCCCCTCGGGTCAATCCTGATCGGGCCGCGCTTCAGCGTTGCCTTGTCGTTGTCGTCCGCCGGCCCCGCCGGAGGCGCCCACGGGCCCGGGCCGCCGCGTGTGCCCGCGCCGGTTCCGTCACGGGGAACCGTTCCGCGGGAGGCCTGGCTGGTACCACCCCACCCGGGCTTGGCCGGACCGCCGGGGTGCGGGCCGAGCCCTCGGGTGAATGTTTCCTCGCCGCCGCGGCCTCGCGGCACGGAGATCGTGTCGCCGCCCTGGGTGTGGCCGGCCGGCTCGTCGGCTACCAGGGTGGGCTGGGTGAGCGGCAGCCGCAGTTCCTGCTCGACCGATTGCAGCCCCCGGATCAGCTCCATCGCCGACTGCGGCCGGGCGGACGGCTCCTTGGCCATCGATTGACGCAGCAGCCGCTCCAGGCTGTCGGGGACATCGGCCCGCTGCGTCCGTGGCGGCGGGTCAGACTTGATCCGCCCCGTCAGCGCGAGCGTGCCGTTGTCACCAGGCACCTCGAACGGCGACCTGCCCACCAGCAGGTGCCAGAGCGTCGCGCCGAGCGAGTAGACGTCCGAGCGGTGGTCTCCCGGGGAGGTGCTGAAGAGGATCTCAGGCGGCGACCACGGCACCGACAGGCCCTCGGGGCCGTCACCGCCCTTCGTCGTCGCGATGCCGAAGTCGGCCAGCACGGGCTCGCCGTAGGAGTCGGTGAGAATGTTCTGCGGCTTGATGTCGCGGTGCAGCACGCCGCCGCGGTGGCTTGTCTCGACCGCGCTGCCGACCTGGATGCCGATGCGTAGCACGTCAGCCACGGAAAAGTGCGCGCGGCGGGCCCGGGCGGCAAGATTGGGCTGCGGGTAGTACGGCATCACGATGTACGGCCGACCGTCGTCGGTGACCTTGGCCTCGAACACCTGAACGATGTGCCGGTGCGCCAGCCCGGCCGTGACGTTCGCCTCGGCGACAAAGCGGCGGCGGGCCGCCTCCGACAGCGCCGAGTCGTTGAGCACCTTCACCGCTACGTTGCGCTTGGGCAGGCTCTGTTCGTATAGGTAGACTTGGGCGTTGCCGCCCGCGCCGATGGGCCTAATGAAGCGGTATCCGGGAAGCCCGGGAGGGATAGCCTCCGGCATCATGCTGCGTAAGCCCCTAACCTTGCGTGAAACACTCCTAACCCACGGCTCAGAATAGGCCGGTGCCCCGTCTGGCAGGCCCGGGAGTTCCGGCTATTTCCGCGGCCTCACCCGGGCGGAAAGTCCAGCCCATATTAGGGCAAGCCGATCTCCAGCCATGCGTTTTCTATTTATCCCGGCCAGGGAGAACAATAAAAAATCAACAAGTTTGAAAAGTTCGGCTCAATCGGGCACCTCGTAGCGGAAGTAGATGCCGTCGGCGAGCGTGACGACGGCACCCGACTGGATCAGCGTCGGCTCGCCTGCCCGCAGTTGCTGCGGCTCGTGACCGGGAAGCGCTACCAATGTGCCGTTGGTCGAGTTCAGGTCGGTAACGAGCACATGCCAGCCATCCAGGGTGACGCGCAGGTGCGTCCGCGAGACGTCGCCGTCAGCCGCCGGTAGCTTGACGACGTGCGGCCGCTCCGCGCCGTCCGCGGCGAAGTCCGGGCGCGGGTTTCGTCCCATGAGCACGCCGCGGTCCAGGGTGATGACGTCGCCAAGCGACAGCCGCAGCACACCGAGCACCGGCCGCGGCACGGGCACCGGGTCGGGCGGAAGCGACGCACCGCACCGGCGGCAGGTCGCGCCGCTCGGCGGGTTCAGGTGCCCGCCCGGGCAGACCAGCGCGGGCACCACCGGGCCGATGCGGTCCGGCGGCACGGTACTGGCGACCGGCGAGGGAACGTCGGCGCGCTTGACGGTGGCCGCGGATCCGCCGGGGCTTGCTAGCCACTGCGGGACGTCGATCAGGCCGCCGGGCGGCCCGGGCGGCTGGGAACCTGACGGAGCCGCGCCGGGCGGCCAGGGCTCAGCGGGTTCTCGCCACAAGCGGGTAGGCGGCGCGGGATCCGGGTACCCGGCCGACGGTGGCCCGCTCGGCAGGGCGCCGTCCCACGGGCCGCCGGCCACGGGCACGCCATCGCGCGGAAGGGGACCAGGCGAAACCAGGTCACCATCTCCCGGCCCTCTGACCGCGGCGTCTTCCACCGTCCTTAGCTGCGTCGCGCCCCACAGGAAGTCGTACTCGCCGTCGCCGGCGTGCTGGCCAGCCGCGAGGTGAGCAGGTGCGGTGGCAGGCCCCCCGCTCTCCTGGCTGGCCCGGCCCGCCTGCTCCGGCCCACGGCCGACGCCCGCGGGCGGCACGGTGATCGTGTCGGGAAAGTAGACGATCGTCTTCTTGGGCTGCGCGGGGTCAGCGGGCGCGGTCTTCGTGGGCTGCGCGGGATCATAGGACCCGGTTGTTTCCCGCTCAGCGAAGTTCGTGAAGTCGATGGCCACGCAGCCCGCGAGCAGCACCCCGGACGTCGCGGGCAGGCGCACCGCGCTATCCGCGGGTGGTTCGCCGAGTACGATCCTCGCGGCGCCGACGACCACCTGTTCGCGCCAGGTCAGCAGCCCGGACCCGCTGACGCGCTCGGCCGCTCCCTGAGCCTGTACGGTGGCGCAGACCGCGCCGCGGCAGAACAGCCGGTGCTGCCCGTCGGCCCCCGTCGTCAGCAGGGCCATGCTCGGCACACCGCGGAATCCGTCCGCGAGCAGGCCGGCGAGCACAGCTTCCGCGGCAGGTGCCTGCCCGAGCCGCTGCCAGATCCTGGTCACCACCGGGGAATCCGGCGAGGCCTCGACAAGCGCCCAGCACTGATCGCCGGCCACGGCGACCAGCGGACCTGGCACGTAGCTGACGTCAGGCACGGCCGTCGGCACCCGGGTAGAGGTCGTCGGCACCCATCCGGCTACCGTCCCTCTCCGCGCCGCTCGCCCAGCGGCAGGACCTCGCGGGGCAGCGTGGTCTCGTCGGCGGCGTCGTCGTCCGCGTCTATGTCGATGACGACCACGGTCACGTTGTCGTGTCCGCCGGCCTCGCAGGCCGCCGCGACGAGGGCCTCCGCGGCCTGCTGCGGGTGGCCGGCCGCGAGCAGCGGCAGGATGACGTCATCGGGCAGTTCGCTGAACAGGCCGTCGGAGCAGATCAGGTACCGGTCGCCGGTGACCGCGGGCAGCAGCCAGTGGTCGGGGAGCAGGCCAGATTCGCTGCCAAGTGCGCGGGTGACCACGTTCCTGCGCGGGTGGGTCCGCGCCTGCTCCCGTGTGATGACCCCGGCAAGCACCAGTTCCTGCACTTCCGAGTGATCCACGGTCAGCTGCTCGAGGCGGTGGCCCGCCAGCCGGTAGACGCGCGAGTCGCCCACGTTGAACACCATCAGGTGGTCACCGCCAGCGGTTTCCAGGCCTGCCAGCCCGGTCACCGTGGTACCCATCCGTGTTGCCTCGCCCCGCTCGATGATGTGCCTGTTGGCATGCTCGAGCGCGGTCAGCACCGCCTCCGCGAACAGCGGGCGGAGCGGCACGCAGGCGGACATCTCCTCGATGGCGATCGTGCTCGCCACGTCGCCGGAGCCGTGCCCGCCCATCCCGTCGGCGACCACGAAGAGCGGCGCGCGCGCGAGAAACCGGTCCTCGTTGACCTGGCGGACGCGACCTACGGAGGTGGCCGCGCCATGGCTGAAGCGGATCATGTCACCTGCCGGGAAGCGCTAGCGCGAGTGCATCGCGGATTACCACTCCGCGCCTCCCATCGTGGCCGTTTTCCCTGGCAGTATGCCAGAGGATTTACAGATTTGGTGTAATTTGCTGCCCGGCTTCCCCTTGCTCCCCGCCGAGCGGCCCGGCACCGACTGTTACCTTTATCCTGATATTTTCCCGGGAAGGGGCAGCCGATGCCGCAGCCAGGGGCCGCCCTGGAGAAGCTTGGGTTCCTGACGATCGGGCTGTTCGACGGCCAGGATCCCGGACCCGGGCACCGGGTGACGCTGGAGATGATCGAGCTGGGCGAACGGCTCGGCTTCGACTGCGCCTGGGTGCGGTGCAGGCACCTGCAGTACGGGATCTCCTCCCCCGTCGCCGTGCTAGCCGCGGCGGCGCAGCGCACGTCGCGGATCGAGCTCGGCACGG
>Ga0335073_10010260_pt1 | contig 13159 bp, 9 predicted proteins | sample Lox_Sample_22_FD_207093 | JGI IMG/M metagenome (GOLD analysis project Ga0335073, IMG submission 207093) | Soil microbial communities from Loxahatchee National Wildlife Refuge, Florida, United States - Lox_Sample_2.2 | ecosystem: Environmental > Terrestrial > Soil > Wetlands | place: USA: Florida...
CCACCTTGTGCGTGACCACCTGCCGCGCGCTCTTGCCCAGCTCCTTCTCCGCCGCGGCCTCCAGCGTGATCCCGAGCGACCGCGGATCCGACAGCGTCGCCGCCGCGTTCACCCCCGCCGCCAGCCGCCGCCGCGACACCGCGACGTCGAGGTCCTCATACTCCGCCAACGCCTCCCCCATCGGCAGCATCCGCACCTTGCCGCCGGTCAGCAACCGGTCGAGCCGCCCCGCCGCGTCCCGCACCTGCGCCAGCTGGTCCCGCCTGGCCCCCGAAAACACCCGCTCCAGCAACCCCGGGCGCAGCTTGCCGTCAATAAACAGCGACAACTCGCGCACCACGCGCCGCAGCAACTCGACATACAGCCCCAGCGCTACCGCCGCCGGGTCACTGTACGGCGAAGCCGCCGCCTGCAGCGTCGCCCCGTCCACGTACGCCGGCACGATCCCCAGCTCGTCGAACCGAGCCAGCAACTCATCCTGCAACCGCCGCAGCAAATGCGTCTTGCCCGTACCGCGCCGGCCGAAGATAACCTGATTCCGCTTGTTCTGCAATGTCACAAGGAACGCCGTATCCACGTACGTTGCGGTCACGTCCGCCAGCGCCTCGGCCCGGTCCGCCAGGCTCGCCACGGCCGCGTACCACGCTCTGGCACTCGCGATCTCGGCCATAACCTCTAAAACCCCGCTACATTCCGTCAAAGACCCAGCCAGGCCAGCAGCCGTTTTTTTTTAGCCTTTTCAGACCTTTATCGGAGCACGCAAGAGCCACGGACTCCACTGGTCATCCAGTAGACATCTTTTTCGACTCCGGGCCGTTATCCTGGAGTATTACGCCCACCATAACGGCTCACCCAGCGTAGCGCTACCCGCTGACCTGGGCAAACGTGAATCTGGCGGAGAGCCGGCCGCGGAATGGAGAATTTACCTACCGGAGCGGATTGTCTGACTGATACCTTGCGCGCCATGCGCGGCTTACAAAATGGCTGGCGGCACGCCGGGACAATGCGCTAGCTCCGGCGAAAACGCTGGGCACTGCCCGCGGGCTAAATGGATGCAGGCGGCTCTCCCGGCTGCGCGGGCTAGCCCCCCGCGGGCCCGATGCGGGCGCGATTGGCCATCTCTGACCAGAACGTGCGCATCTGGCTCGCCCGCAATCCCTGCCAGCGTGCCGTGCTCCGGCGAATTCGCGCCCGGCGCACAAGCATGTACTGGTGACGGCAGAACGCCTCGCTCAGTTCGGCCCGGTGCGGCTGCTGCCCTTTCGGGGGGTAAGGGCACAGGTCGAACGGGCAGCCATTAACGCAACTGCTGCCGGGCGGGTTGCTCGCCGCGGTTCCGACGGTGCGGTCGGGCTTGAGTGCCAGCCGGTCCCGCCTGATGCACGGCGGCAGTGAGTCCCGGTTCGCGCGCTCGAGCCATTGCTCGATCTTGCCCGGCTGCTCGCCGCGCTCGGCGAGGTTCAGCAGCAGCAGTACATCCGCAACCAGTTGCTGAGCGCGCCGGTCGAGCCCGCTCCAGCCCATCGACGGCTGGATCCACTGGTCATGCCGGCGGGCCTGGGAGTCCGTCACTTCCCGGCTGGACCCGACCCGGGTGACAAGGTCACTCTCGTCCATCCACAGGAACCGCTCGGGATGGCCGGTCTCCAGTGCCCGGGCGGCAAGCACCGCCGCAGCCTGGACGAAGGGGTGGATGCGGCGATCGCCACTCCCCCCACGAGCGTCCACGCCGTCTATCTCTTCCAGCCAGTGGTTCACGATGGCGTCGGGGTTCCACTGCTGCCCGCGAGCGGTTGCCTCGCCCGCCTGGATTTCCCAGAGGCAGAGGGCCTGGATCAGGGTGAGCTGCGAGAACCAGTAGCGGGCGTTCTTGAGCATCTCGAGGGCCTCTTCCTGAAGATGCCCCAGCACGGCCGGCCGGGAGTGCACCTGCCCGTAACGGTGGTTGGCCGCGTACTTGAAGCCCTGGGCCAGCGCGATTTCCTGCGAAATCGGCAGCCTCGCTCCGCTGAGTCCGCCAACCCCGGCACGCCGGCGCCACTGCCTGAGATAGTCTTCCGCGCGCTGATACGGCGATCCCGGCCCGTGGTCGTCGCTAGCGGCGGCAACCGACGCGAGGAGCAGCGGCGCGAGCCAGGCGCTTACCTGTTGAGCCCATTGTGCTCCGCCATCGGCCGACACCGGGTTCGCGGCACGGCCATGCGGGGCTTGGTCGCTCCGCTGTTTGCCGTTCTCATAGCGGGCTTGCGACTCTTCGTCGATCTGCCCGGGTACGGCGAGCTTCCGCCTGATTTCATGGAAGGCAACAGCACCGCCGCGCCCGATCTCCTGGGCTGCGGCCAGCCTGATCCGGTAGGAACTCTCGATCAGGCAGATGTCATACAGCTGGGCGTACCCGAGGCCGCCCGGGCAGTCGTGCCGCCGGGCGGTCAGCGTGTGCAGCGCCTCGCCGAACCGGCACACCAGCCCGAGCTTCGCCTCCTCCAGCGTTTGCGCGTCCTCTGACCTGATGTCGGCCCATTCATTCTGGATCTTCTTGGCGAGGTCGATGTGCGAACGGCTCTTCGCCTTGTGCGCGTTGGTGCCAGGGGATCCCGCCGTCACCTGGCTGCCCTGCACACCGTTCGCTACGGCCCGGCCCTGCGGTCGGCGGTTCCCGATCTTCGCGGCTGCCTGGCTGGCGAGCTGTGCCCCGCCTTTGCGCGGCCCGCCGCCCGTCCCAGCGACGGCGCACCGGTGATCCGTGGCAATGCTGCTGATCTCCATGGCGGCCGCGTAGATATCCAGGGCCTTGTTGTCGTGCCGGGCGCCGGCCGCCTCAGCCAGTTGGTAGCAGACCGTTCCAACGCTGTCCGGGAACGCGCCGAGCGCGCCCGATGGCTGACCGGCGTCCTCCTGCTCGATGAGGTTGCTCCGGGAGTGCAACACGAGCGCGATCAGGAACTCCCGGCCCGGGCCGGTGCGCTCGCTACCCGGCTTGCCGTAGAGCGCCGCTTTCATGTAGTCGCGGTCACGGAGGGCCGCGCCCATCAGCTGAGAACCGAGAAAGGCCTGAATCAGGCTGTGCTGGAACCGGACGCGGCTGGCCAGCGGCTCCACTAAGCCGAGCCGGGCGCCCCAGGCCGCAGCAAGCCGCTGGTCGACAAGGCGGAACTTGCCGCCGGTTCTGCCATCGATTTTCTCAAGGCGCTTCGTGACCTCGGCGTGGATCTCTCCCTTGACAACCGAGTCCAGGCGGACTTCAAGGCTGTCGTCCTTCAGGCCGACGCAGGCGAGGGCTGACAGCCATACCAGGGCGACCTCGCGCTCCTCCGGCCGGAGTGGCACGTCCGGGCGAAGATCGCCGCGGATCAGCGCTCGCTGCCACGTCTGCAACAGGCGTACCCGCAGCTCGGATGGGTCATCGCCTGGCGTCCCCAGCACTTCGGCCTTGCGCGTCGCGATCTGGTCAAGCAGGTCAAGGCGGTAGATCTCCTTAGTGATCTGCAGGTACAGCGGGGAATCGGCCACATCGGCGGTCTCCACGATCCAGCTGAGCCGCCGCTCGTCCTCGGCCGGACGGTCCGCTGCGACGTAGGTCAGGGCGGCGTCCTTGCTGAGCGGCTCAAGCTCGTGGATGGTCGCGTCCATCTCCCGCAGCGGGGTGTGCGGGCGCGAGGCGATGAGCAGGGGGAGGCGCTGGTCATAGGCCTTACGGATGGCGATGCGGATCTTGCTGTCCCGCTCTTCCGCGTCCTGGGCACTGGACAGGGCTTCTTCCAGCCCGTCAGCGAGGACGACGATGCGGCCATCCTGGAGCAGCCGTCGCCAGACCTTCTCCCCTTCTCCCGCCGAGGCCAGCCGCTCATTGATGGTCTCCATGAACTGCTCCCTGGCGAGTGCCGAAAAATCGAGCGTCTCCGCGTCTCGCAAGCGGATCGGCACCGGGATCGCTCTGCGCTTGGCCAGCATCTCGGTAAGGAGGACGACCACCGCGGTCTTTCCGGTGCCCACGCCGCCGACCAGAACGTGCGGCCGGCGGGAGCCGCCATCGCGCAAATCCTCCATGAGCACCCGGCACAAGTCGTCGCGCCCCACGATCTTGCCGAAGATGGGGCCGGCCGTCGGCACCAGGTCACGGGCATGCTGACGTGCCCTGGCCCGGTACCTCCGGTCCATCCGCCAGAACCGCCAGAACAAGAAAATGACCGATGCCAGCGCGATGGAAAGCAGCGAGGTGATCCACCCGCTGATGGCGCCGCAGGAGACGTCGATGTTCCGGCACAGGGCGTCGTCGTTCGGCGGAACGCTCCACGGCTTCCGCAGAAAGAAGACCACGTAAACGGACCGGAGCATCCAGGCCACGAGAATCAACGCGACCAGGGCGATGGCCCAGCCGGTCGTGGTCATCAAGGGCCGGCCGAGCCAGCGTCGCGGCCGGTCCACGCCCCGGTCCCGGAGCCTGAATAGGCGCAGGCGGTGCCTCAAGCCGTAGGACTTCTTCCGCAACTTCGACCAGGCTCCCGTGAACAGCAGCACGTTGCCGCCAGGCTCCCGGGCCCGCCTGGCCCGTCTGAGCAGATGACCAGGCATCGCCACCCGACCCCCCCACAACTCAGCCGATACGCTCAATATCGTCATGAATGACAGGCACTAAACGACTTTCACGGCTCAATGGCTACGGATCCCGGCTATTACGTCATCGACCAGGGCCGAACGGCCCGGCTCGCCAAAGGCGCTGAATCATTCATGTACCGCCGGCCGGTCATTCCGCCGTCGCTGGTGACGGGCACGGAAGCTGCTACGTCCTGGCCGGGGACGAGTTAGGCCGGACGCGGAAGTACCCGGCGGGCGTCTGGCCGGTGTGCCGGCGGAAGGCCGCGACGAACGCGCTGGCCGACTCGTAGCCGACACGCCGCGCAACGTTCCCGACCGGCTCGCCCGCGGCCAGCCAGGGCAGTGCCGCCTGCAGCCGCAGCAGCGCCCGCCAGCGCCCGAACGCCAGCCCGGCGCCCGCCACGAAGCCCCGTGCCAGCGTCCGCTCGCTCGCCCCGACCTCGCGCCCCCACTGCGCCAGGGTGCGGCGGTCGGCCGGGTCGCCGGCCAGCGCCAGCGCCACCAGCCGGGCCGGGCCGTCGGCCGGCATCCTGACCTCGATGGTCGCCATCGGCACCGGCTGCAGCAGGTCGGTCAGCAGCGCCTCGGCGTGGGCGCGCGGGCCGGGTTCCAGGCCGGGCTGCTCGAGGTAGCCGATGAGCTCGGCCAGCAGCGGGCTGGCCGCCACCGGCGTGCAGTCCGGCCAGCCGATCGGGCACAGGCCCGGCCTGATGTACAGGGTCCGCATGACCGCGGTGCCCGCCGCCAGCGTCTCGTGCCGCACCCCGGCCGGGATCCACAGCGCCCGGCTGGGCGGCAGCGACCACGCGGCCGCGGCGGTGCGGACGGTCAGCACGCCGCTGGCCGCCCAGGCCACCTGGTGGTCCTCGTGAGTGTGCCAGTCGAACACCAGCCCGGCGGGCATCGGGAACGTCACCGCGACGACGGCGGCGGGCCCAGGTTGTCCGTCCCGCGACACAGCTTGGCAGCCTACGCCCTTGGGCGCCGGCCCGGCCGTGCCTAGCGTCGGCGTCATGAACGAGAACCACGCAAAGGTGTGCGGGAGCCCGGAATGGGCGGCGCTCATTCAGGACGAAGTCCTGCCGTGGCTGACCCGGGACGCCGACCTCGGCCAGGACATGCTCGAGATCGGCCCGGGGCCGGGCGCGGCCACCGGGTGGCTGCGGGAGCGGGTGGGCCATCTGACCGCGGTCGAGGTCGACGCCGAGGCCGCCCGCAAGCTCGCGGACAAGTATCCCGAACGCTCCGTCTCCATCGTCACCGGCAGTGCGGCCGAACTCGGGTACCCGGACGAGTCGTTCGACTCGGTTGGCACGTTCACGATGCTGCACCACGTGCCGACCCTGGCCGGGCAGAACAAGATCCTGGCCGAGGCCCTCCGGGTGCTGCGGCCCGGCGGCGTGCTCATCGGCTCGGACAGCCTGGGCGGCAACGACCTGCACCACTTCCACGAGGGCGACACCTACAACCCGGTCGACCCGGCCGGCCTGCTCGCCCGCCTGCAGACCCTGGGCTTCGCGGACATCACGATCAAGGTGGACGGGATGCTGAAGTTCGTGGCCCACCGTCCGGCCGCCGCCGGAGCGCAGGAGTGCCCGTCGTGACCGGCCTGCGGGCCGCCGTCATCGGCCTGCTCGGCTTCGCCGCCGCCGAGGAGCAGATGCTGCTGGCCGACAGCCCGGCCGGCGAGCGGGGCGGCCCGGGCTGCTGGGCCGCCGCGCCGCTGGTGCTGCGTCGGCTCTACGCGAGGCGATCACCCTCAACCCGGACGTACGGGTCAACGCCGCCAGGGACGCCGACCTCGAGATCCTGCGCGGCGGCGGCCGGCTGGAGGCCCTGCTGGCCTGACCGGCCGTCGTGCGCCCTCCGTGGCCGGCCCCCGCCCGGACGCCCCGGCGCGCCGTTCGTGGCCGCCTTCCCCGCCCGGACATCCCCGGCTTGACCGGTGCCCGGGTCCCCGCCCGGACATCCCGCGCCCGCTTCCTCCGGTTCCCCGCGGCCCGGGCGGTCGCACCATGATCGATGTGGCGCTGCATCAGTTGGGTGTGACCGGAATTCACATTGATCATGGAATTCGCCGCCCGCTGAGCCGGACATCCCCGCGCCTCCGGCGGGCCGGCAATCCCGGGCCTCGAGCAAGAAGTCAGCGAGGCCGCGGACGGATCCCGCCCGGGGCTGGCTAGCCGTCCCCTCCCGGGCCGGGACCGCCCGCGGCTCTCGCTGATAACCCCCCTCGAACTGCTTCTGCAGTTCATCCCCTGGGTTTGACTAAACCGCTTGGATGCGTAAGTGTCTATACGCATATTGCGCACCGAGCGCCTTCAAGCCCCCGGGGGGATGCGCACGTAATGCATGTTTCACTGGATATCCTGCGCCGAGCATCGCAATTCGTCGACAGCCTCGCAGAACTGGACCAGCCGGACAGAGCGCCGGACTTTTTCCTGCCCGGCCTGTCCGATTTGATCGGCTGCGACATAGCGACATACCAGGAGATGAGTCCCGAGCCGGATCACCTCGGCAATTACACCGAATATCCGGCGGGTAGCCTGGACCCGGCGGCGCTCGAGGTCTTCCGGGCGCACATGGCCGAGCACCCGCTGGTGACGCATTCGCTGGCCACCACAGACGGCGGGCCCGCCAGCATCAGCGAGGTGGTCGGCCGGCAGCGTTTCCGACGGCTGGGCATCTACTCGGAGTACTTCCGGCACGTCCCGACCGATGACCAGCTCGCGTTCACCCTGCCGGGCACGGCGCGGGGCCAGGTGATCGGGATCGCGCTGAGCCGGTCGGGGCCGGATTTCAGCAAGGCCGATTCCGCGGTGCTGAGGTCGGTCATGCCGCCGATGCGCAACGCCCTGCGGCGGTCGGTGCGGCGACGCCGGGCGCAGGCCGCCGTGGCGGCCGATCCCGACGCCCTGGCCGGCCTGACCGGCCGTGAGCTCCAGGTGCTGCAGATGGCCGCGCGGGGCCGGACCAACCTGGCCATCGCGCGCGCGATCGACGTCAGCCCGCGCACGGTCGCCAAGCACCTCGAGCACATCTACCGCAAGCTCGGGGTCACCGGCCGCGCCGCCGCGGTGTACCGCACCGCGGGGACGCCGGATTCGGGCCAGGTGGCCTTAGCGCGCCGAGCGCCGTCAAGCCCCCGGGGGGATGGGCATAATGAACGTTTCGCTGGACACGCTGCAGCGAGCGACGCATTTCATCGACAGCCTCGCAGATCCGGACCTGCCGGACCGGGTGGCCGAGTTCGCTCTGCCCGGCCTGGCTGCGGTGATGGGCTCCGACATCGTCACGTACAACGAAATTACCAGCGCGCCGGATGAGCCTGGCTATTACGTCGAATATCCGGCTGGGTCCGTGGATACGGCGTCCCTCGTTGCTTTCGAGGCCCACCTGCATGAGCACCCGCTGCTCGCCCACTATCGGACCACGGGCGACGTCCATCCGGCCAAGATAAGCGACTTCGTCGACCGCCAGCAGTTTCACTCGCTGGGGATCTACTCAGAATTCTTCCGGCATATCCCGGTAGAGCACCAGATGGTCTTCATCCTGCCGCGGGCGGGCGAGCAGAGGCTGCCCGCGATCGCCTTCAACCGGGCGCAGGGGGACTTCACCGAAACCGACCGGGCGCTGCTCGGCATCCTGGCCGAGCCGCTGGGCAACGCGCTGCGGCGGGTGCGCAGCCGGCAGAAGGCCCGCGCCGTCATGGCGGATTCCGGCGATGACGTGACCGGCCTCACCGCCCGCGAGATGCAGGTGCTGGAACTCGCCGCAGCCGGCCGGACCAACCTGGCCATCGCCCGCGCGATCGACGTGAGCCCGCGCACGATCGCCAAGCACCTCGAGCACATCTACCGCAAGCTCGGGGTCAGCGGCCGCGCCGCGGCGGTGTACCGCACGGCCGCCGCCCCGGGCCGGGTGGCGTTAAGGACAGCCGTAACCGCGGCTCACACGGGCGCCCCGAGCTCATCCACCGTTGCGGTTCCCCGCCACATCTGCCACGCCCTGGCGGCCTTGTGCCGCAGCAGCCCCGCGCCGGCGCGCGCCGCCTCCGCGGCCAGCTCGGTCATCGACGGCCGGGCGGACCGGGCGATCGCCTCGGCGTACACCTCCTCCTGTGCCTCGGCCGTCCGCTCCACGCTGTACCGGGCAACGACCAGGGACCGGCTGTACGCCCCGAGGCGGGCCCGGGTCTCGGGCTGCTCGAGCAGCTCGCGCAGGATGCTGGTCAGCCGGATCGCGCCGGCCCGGCGGCTTTCCGCGCCCAGCCCGTACCATCCCTGCCGGATGAGCTGCGGCGCGGTGTCCGGGGTCAGCAACTCCCAGAAGCCGTGGTCGCCCTGCACCACCAGCGGCTTGCCGAAGGCCAGGCCACGCAGCGCCGAGCCGCCCATCCCGAGGATCACGTCGGCGGCCGCGTAGGCGGGACGGGGGTCGCTCAGCGCCCCGATCAGGGCGATGACCCGGCGGCCGGCGCGGGCATTCGCCTTGTCGGCGGCCCGCGCGACCAGCGGCTGGGACGGCCCGTCGCCGACCACCGCGAGCTGTACCGGCGAGCCCCAGCCGGCCAGCTCGGCCGCTGCCTCGCACGCGCCGAGCAACCCGCCCAGGCGCACCTCGGACGCCAGTCGGCCGACGGTCACCACCAGCGGCGCGGCCGGGTCGAGTCCGTGGTCGGACCGGAACGTGCCGGGGTCGAAGTCCGGCGCGTTGGCCCGCAGGTCGACCGGCGCCTCGAGCAGCGTGACCCTGTCGTGCCCGGCCCGCATCGCGCGCAGCCTGCCCTCGTCGGTGCCCACGACAAGGGGAACGCTGCGCGGCAGGAACGGGGCCAGGTACATCGAGTTGACCGTGCACACGACGGGCAGGCCGAGCCTAAGCCTCGGCCCGGCGAACGACTCAAGCGCCGACGGCCACTCGTAGCCGTGCACGACGTCGATCCGGTTCTGCCGGGCCAGATTCGTCAGCTGCGCGGCCGCGTGCCGGGACGGGCGCAGTGCCGCCCCGTCCAGCAGCGCCAGGGGCAGCCCGAGCCGCATGGCCATCTCGGCCAGCGGTCCCGGGCGGCTGGCCACGAGTACCTCATGGCCGCGTTCTCTGGTCGCCGCGGCTATCTCGACCGCGTCAAGCTGTGAGCCGCTGGTCCCCGTTATATGCGGGCAAACAAGAACCCTCACCGCAAGATCCTCCTCGGTTCGCGGTCCCCCGAGCATGACCCACGATATCCATTCACCGACCGGAATGGCCGCTGGTCCGCAAACAATATTCTTCGCATAAAGGCCGTACGGTCGCCATTCGCCGCTAAAGGCTGCGCAATATCTCGGCACCCAATCCCTGTCAAAGAGGGCTATCAAGGGACGCGGAAGGTTCTTCTCCTCTGATATGCGTTTCCAGGGCGCCGAATTCGGCCGGCCCGCCGCCCGCATGCGCCGCCGCCTGCGCAGCGCGCGTCGCGCCGTCCCCTCCCCCGCCCACGCCGCTTTGACCACGCCCGCCAGTCGCCCCAGTCACGAAGCCCACGCCCAGCCAGCCGCCCTACCCAGGACGCTCGGACGACGTCGGCCAGGCCCGGACGCAGAGCCTTCGAAACCCCGGCCGAACCCCCGGACGACCGAAACCGGCCACGCCGGTCTCTCGGAGGACGGAACCACGGCCGCGCCAGAGCATCCCATCCCTGTGACTCTCGGACCACGCGGCCGAACCCCGGACCACGAAGCTCGTGCGACCAGCCCCGATTCCCGCGCCATTGGCCTGGAGTTTTCTGGGTAAGAGTTCTCGGTCCGCCCGGCGAATGGAGGCAGCGATGAAGCATCTGAGGTGGGTAGCGGTCGTCGGCGTGCTGACCGCCTGCGTCGTGCTGTTCCGCAACAAGGACGACATGCGCCGCATCACGCAGATGCGCCAGATGTTATGCGGCTAGGCGGTCGCTGCGTTTTCGTTCTCGCTAAGCGGGGCCGGATGTAGCCGACCAGCCTGAGCACGCGGGTTCCGGGCAGGCGGTGCCTGGGCCAGTCCCGCGCATACCGCGGCCGCCGGACGCCTGGGTACTCGAGCACCGCGACCCGGTCCGCGCCCGCCGGACCCGGAGCAGACGCGCACCCGGCATAGAACGCGACCGGGATGTACTGCTGACCCCTGATCAGGCATGGCGGCCGCACGCCCAGGGCGCGCAGATCGGCCACGATGTGCGCGTAGTCGTCGTGGAATGTCACCGTCCCGGCCACCTCGTGCTCGAGCACCACGTGCTGGGCCGCAAGCTCCGCGGCCAGGCAGAAGGCCACCGCCAGCCGTGCGAGCGGCCGCAGATCGGCGCGGACCCGGGTGACCAGCCAGCCGAGCCCGTCGGCAACCGGCAGCGCCAACAGGCCGTAGGCGGGCAGCAGGAACCGCGGCGCGGCGTAATCAATCAGGAACAGGTACTGCGCTGCCGCGCAGCAGCCGCACCCGGCGGGCAGCAGCGCCGTCCCCAGGCGGCCGGCCCGGCGGGCCGCGAAAATCCCGAGAGCGACCAGGCCGGGCAGCGCCAGCCACCACAGCGCGAGCTCGGGATGCCGCCATCCCACCGTGCACGGGCGGCACAGCGTGGGGCCGTTCAGTGAACGCAGCTCCGCCCATACCGCGAGGTGCAGCCCGAACCCGCCCTGCTCGGCCCCGGCCGCGTGCAGCCGCGCCAGCGGACCGCCGAACCGCAGGTACGCCTCCGCCACCCACTCGGCGCCGCCCGCGACCAGCCCCGCGATCACGGCCACGGCGAGCGGCCAGCGGCGCCAGCGCGGCACGGCGATCACCGACGCCACCAGCGGCGCCGCGAGGAAGATCGCGTCGCCAGGGCGGATCAGGGCAGCGGCGCCGACGCAGCCGGCCAGCCCGGCCAACAACGCCCACGGCCACCGCGTGCCCGCCGTAGCCGGCAACCCGACCTCCGACGGCGAGCGGTCCGCGCTCCCCAGCGAGCCGCCCGGCGGATCATCCCTCCGGGCCGCCACCCGGAGGAACAAGCCCACGGCGGCCACAGCGGCGAGCGCCACCCACAGGTCGGGCATCGCCTGCGGCCCGTAGTACTGCGCCACCCACAGCCCGCCGAAGCACACCCCGGCCAGCGCGATCACCCACGCCGGCCGCAGCCGCCGCCACGCCATGAGCGCTCCGAACAGGCCGGCGCCCGACGCCACCGACAGGTACACCCGCAGCGCGGTGACCGAGGAGGTCAGCAGCGCCACCGGGGCCACGAGCAGCGGAACTCCGCGGGCCCGTGCCGGGTCGAAGTACGCGGCCGGCGCGTGCCCACTCACCTGGCTGACGTAGACCACCTCGTCCCAGCTCAGCCCGAGCCGGGCCGACACGAACGCCAGTTGGGTCGCGGTGAAGGCCGCGGCCACCAGGCCGATCCACCAGGCGCTATCGGGCCCGGGCAGCCAGCGCCGGAGGCCGAGCCCGGGACCCGCCTGGCGCGGCTGACGCAGCGAGCGGACGGGCACGGTGCGGGACACGCCTATCAGGATTCCCAGTTCCATGGCCAGGCTCGCCGCGGCCGTGGGGTAAGCGCGAACACAGGAGAGTTATTTGCCCTCCCGCTGCCTGCGCGGCACAGACCGCGCCGGAAGCCGGGATTCGGACGTGCTCATCGGCAAGACGTACCTGCCGAAATACGGATCTCGCCCGAAATTACCGCCTCGTGGAGAAAAAGCAAGGCATAACATTCATAACTGGCGCCCTTGTCCCTCATTCCGGTGTGGCTCATTAGCGTGGATGGTCCATCACTGTTGCTGTTTTAGCGGTAATGGGACTTTCCCGCTAAAACTCCGGAGCCGGGAAAGGCGCGGTCGGCTACGCAGCCTGGTTCCGTGCCCGGCTCGCTCCAGCACTCCATTGCGGTACAGCCGGGTCCGGGCATCGCATCGGGTGGTCGGCCGGCGGATCACTGCCGCGGCGGCGGTGATCGGGTCCGTGGCGCATAACGCGGTCCGGCCGGCGCCCTGGGCCAGGACAAACGAGGTCTGGACAAGGTCGAGTACCGGGCGGTCAAGATTTCCGAAGTCGAGCTGTCGATCTGCTGGCTTGTCGTTCGTCTTAGTGCGTGACTATCTGGTGGTGACGAGGAGGAAGCGATGAAGTACGTCATGCTGATCTATCAAGGCGCCGCGCTCGAGCGACAGGCCGCGCTGACCGAGGAGGAGCAGAAGCAGGTCTACGCCGACTACCAGGGGATCAATCAGACGCCGGGCGTCACCTCCGGGCCGCCGATGGGCCTGCCCGAGAACGCGACCACCGTACGCGTCGAAGGCGGCAGGACCCTGACCACAGACGGCCCGTTCGTTGGGATGAAGGAGGCCGTCGGCGGTTACTTCGTCCTCGAGGCCGACGACCTCGACGCGGCCATCGAGGTGGCCGCCCGCGTCCCTGCGGCACGCTATGGCGGCGCCGTCGAGATCCGCCCCTCGGAGGTGTATTGGTAGCGAGGCTCGAACAGGTCTTCCGCGAGGAGTGGGGCCGCGTCCTGGCCACCCTGGTCGGCTTCCTCGGCGACTTTGACCTCGCCGAGGAAGCCGCCCACGAGGCG
>Ga0335073_10010261_pt1 | contig 13158 bp, 8 predicted proteins | sample Lox_Sample_22_FD_207093 | JGI IMG/M metagenome (GOLD analysis project Ga0335073, IMG submission 207093) | Soil microbial communities from Loxahatchee National Wildlife Refuge, Florida, United States - Lox_Sample_2.2 | ecosystem: Environmental > Terrestrial > Soil > Wetlands | place: USA: Florida...
TTACGCCACGAGATGCCGGTGGTGTAGATCGTGTACGGCACGGTGTACTGCCAGCTCTGGTCGTAGAAGGGGTTCTGGAAGTCCGGCCATTCCTGGGTGATGTTGGGCAGGTAGCTGTGGTTGAGCGGCTGGATCAGCTGCGACTCGATCAGCTGGCCGAGCACGTCGACGGTGACGCCCATGAAGACGTCGAACGACAGTCCGCTGCGCAGCTTGGCCAGCGCCTCGTCCATCGTGTTGAACGTCGTCACCTGGGCCTTGCAGTTGTACTTCTTGGCGAAGCTGTTCACGCACGCCTGGTTGACGTAGGCCACCCAGTTGAAGATCTGCAGCGTGGCGCCGCGCTCGGGCTGCAGGCCGCTGGCGATGGCCTGATTGCCCTTGAATTTGGGCCACGTCACCGGGTGGCTGGGCCGCGGCAGCGGCACGTTCACGTTGCCGGACAGGTCGGACGCGCAGGCCGAGAGCAGCGGCCCGCCCGCGCCCGCCAGCAGCCCGGCGGCCAGGCCGCCCTTCAGGACGCTGCGTCTGGTGGGCCAGCCCGGCGGCCGACTTCCGTCGGCCGGCCAGCCTTCTCTTGGGTGCATGCCACCCCCAAGCGGTCCTCGGGAAGGACCTTGACTGAACATTCGGTCAAGGCAAGGTGTTACCGCCTAGAACTACTACCGTCGGGCCCCATACGCAAGGCATACGGGATAACAGAACGGACTAAGTGCACTTCTCCGCGAGTTCGCCGGCGGTGTCGGCGTGGTTCTCGCCGCGGGCCGGCGGCTCCGGGCCGGCCTCGGAGAGCGCGGGCGGGGCAGGCCGGGCAGGCCGGTGCCCAGCTAGGAGACCTGCGGACGCGGTCGTGGACGGGACGGCGGCGCGGTCCAGCGCGCCGCCAGGCGTTCACGGGTCTAAGCCACCGGGCCCACGGGTCCACGGCCGGCACCAGCAGCCCGGTCAGCCGTCTCTGCTAAGCACGAAGAGCGGCGGCGAACTCGGCGAAGTTCTCGGTGAAGCGACGGATGTCCGCCTCGTCGTGCTGCATGGACATCAGCCACTGCTCGCTCTTCCCCCAGGGTGGCAGGAAGACCCCTCCGTTGTGCTGGTAGAGCCAGTGCGCGTGGCTGTAGGAATCGTCGACACCGAGGAAGTCGCGGAAATCGCGGACTGGCTCGGCGCTGAACACCACGCAGCCCTTGGCGCCGACCGAGACCACGTGCGCGGGCAGGTTGTTCTGCTCGATGGCTAGCTCGAGGCCGGCCACGGCTTGCTGCCGCAGCGCCTCGATCCGTTCATAGGCGTCGGGCGTGGCCACCTCGCAGAGCATGGCCCGGCAGGCCGCCATGGCCAGCGGGTTGCCGTTGAACGTCCCGACCATCTCGTAGTCGCCGTTGGAGACGTGCCCCATCGCTTCGGCGGTGCCGCCGATGGCGGCCACGGACACGCCGCCGCCGATCGCCTTGGCCAGGCAGATGATGTCCGGCGTCACCCCGGTCACCCCGGTCGCCCCGCCGGGCCCTGCGGTGAGGCCGGTCTTGACCTCGTCGAAGGTCAGCAGCGCGTTCCGGGAGTGCAGCAGTTCCTTCAGGCCGGCCAGGTAGCCCGGCTCGGGCTTGATGATCCCCGCGTTCATCATGATCGGCTCGATGATCATCCCGGCGATCTTGCCCGGATACTCGTCCAGCAGCCGGGCGGCGCTGTCGAGGTCGTTGAAGCCCACCACCAGCGTGAGGTCCATGATTGCCCGCGGGATCCCGGTGCTCGAGGCGACCTGGGCCGGCTTGTGCGCGGGCCCGACCTCGTCATCCTCTGGGCAGACGGAGACCTGGACCGAGTCGTGGTGACCGTGGTAGCAGCCTTCCACCTTGATGATCAGGTCGCGGCCGGTGATCGCGCGCATCAGGTGCACGGCGTCCATGGTTGCCTCGGTGCCCGAGTTGGCGAACCGCCATAGCGGCAGCCCGAACCTGCGGGTGAGCTCCTCGGCCACCAGGATCGACGTCGGCGTGGGCTGCGCGAAGTGCGTGCCGAGCCCCGCCTGGCCGCGTACCGCCTCCACGATCGCGGGATGCCCGTGCCCGGCCAGGGCCGCGCCATACCCGCCGTGCAGGTCGACGTACTCGTTGCCGTCCACGTCGTAGATCTTGGAGCCCTTGCCGTGGCTGAGCCAGACCGGCTGTGGGCGGGTGATCTGCCAGCTGGAGGTGACGCCTCCGGCGAGGGCGCTGTCGGCCCGGCTGGCCAGCCGCCGAGACTCGGGCTGGCGCGCGGAGAAGATCGCCTCCTGCGCAGCGATGATCTCATCGACGGTGGCGGGGGTCCCGGAGCCTGCCGGGGAGCCGGCCTCTGAACTCGCCTCGGGAACGGGGATCGGGTCCGCAGAATGAGCGGGGTGACCTGTGGGAGATTCGCTACTGCCTGGTGATTCGCTCGAGACGGCCTGGTGGCCCATTGCGCGCTCCTCACGCGATTGACTGAATGTTCAGTCTACGATGAGCCAGATGAACGGGGCAAGGGCGGCGCGCCCGTGGCCCAGGCCCGTGCCGCCGTGGGCGCAGGCCCGTGCCGCCGTGGGCGCAGGCCCATGCCGCCGTGGGCGGCAGGCATGGCGGCAATCGGTCGCCGGCCAATGTTCTTACGGCGGCTAACGGCGGCTAACGGCGGCTTCGCGTGGCAGCTCGCCACGTCGCGTGGCTGGCCACTACGACTCGCCAGCCGAGCAGGAACAGGCCCAGGAAAGCCAGCGCCACGCCGATGAACGCGAGTGCGGTGCCCTGGCCGGCCACCACCCGCAGCAGCATCCCGACCGCGACGGTGCCCAGCCATGCGCCGAGTCCGGCCGGGACGATCGCCGCAGGACGCCGCCAGGCGCGGGTGACCAGGAGCCCGACCCCGAGCCCGGCCAGGAACGGCCACGCGGTACTGGCCAGCCCGCCCGCCGACTCACCGTGGTGGTGGCTGGCCCGGCCGATCGCGACGAACGCGATCACGCAGCACACGTCGATCACCGCGGCGGTCACCGGGCGCATGACGGAGGCCGGCCGGGTCCGAGATGCCGCCGTGAGCATGCGGTCAGGGTAGCCGAGCGGTCCGGTCTGGCTTCACCTGCCGCGATGGCCCGAGTCAGCCGGCAGCCCACGGCCGGGTGAGTCGTCAGTGTCCGGCGGCGATTCCGAGGGCCGAGCTGAGGGCGGCGATGATGGCCCCGCCGATCGTGATGGCCAGGAACGACCGGGTGAAGCTGGTGCGGAAGAACCGGCGCCGCAGCCAGGCGAGCAGGACCAGTTCGCTGGCCACGACGGCAATGGCGGCGCTGATCGCGGCGTGGTAGCCAGGGATGAGGAACGGCAGGGTGTGCAGGATGCCCCCGGCGAAGGTTGCGCCGCCGGTGATCGCGCCGCGGAGCAGTGGGCGGCCGCGCCCGGTCAGGTCACCGGTGTCGGACAGGCCTTCGGAAAAGGCCATGCTCACGCCCGCGCCCAGAGCGGTCGCGGCGCCGGTGAAAAACGCGGTCAGCGGCCGGTGAGTGGCCAGGGCCACGGCGAAGATGGGCGCCAGGGTCGACAGCGCCCCGTCCATCAGCCCGCTGAGCGCAGGCTGGACGCGAGTGAGCAGGAACGAGGGGGTGCGGATGGGGTGGGGTGAGATCTTGAACGGTGCGATAGTGCTGCTGGTGCTCATCTGAGTGCTCCCACGGTCGGCCATACCAGCGATGCTGCCGGTCGGGCGGCCGGGTGTCGTCGGGCGAGGGAAGCGTCTTGTGGCTGGTCAGCGGGGACGCACCGGTCCGCGCGGGTACTGCGCGAGGAGTAGCCGCAGATGGGTCCCGCAGTGCTGACGTCTAGGCTCGGTGCTAATGCCGACATTGCTGATCGTTCATCACACGCCTTCGCCGAACCTCCAGGCGATGTTCGAGGCCGCCGCGGACGGCGCGCGGACCGATGAGATCGAGGGCGTCGACGTGCTGGTCCAGCCCGCGCTGACGGCCAGCGAAGTTGACGTCCTCGCGGCCGACGGCTACCTGCTCGGCACGACCGCCAACCTCGGTTATATATCGGGCGCGCTCAAGCATTTCTTCGACGGCATCTATTACCCGTGCCTCGAGGCGACCAGGCGACGCCCTTACGGGCTGTACGTGCACGGCGGCAGCGACACGGGCGGGGCCGTCCGCGCGGTGGAGTCGATCACGACCGGGCTCGGCTGGCGGAAGGTCAGGCCTGCTGTCTCCGTCACCGGAACGCCGGGCAAGGCCGATCTGGAAGCGTGCTGGGAACTGGGCGCGCTGCTGGCCGCCGAGGTCGCCGGGTGATCGTCACCGTCACGCTGAACCCGGCGCTGCACGTCGGCTATCAGACGAACCGGGTGAGCCGGGGCGGTGCGAACCCGGTCAGCCGGGTCACTTACCGGGCCGGCGGGCGAGGCCTGGCGGTGGCCAGGGTTCTGCACACGTTCGGCCATGACGTGGTCGCGGCCGGGCTGGCCGGTGGTGCGTCCGGCGAGGTGATCAGGGCCGAGCTGGCCAGGGTCGGCGTGGCGACCCAGTTCACCTGGATCTCCGGGGAGTCCCGTCGGGTCCTCGAGGTGACCGACGAGTCGGACGGCACGGTCACCACCTTCAGCGAGCCCGCGCCGTACATCACCACCGAGGAGCTGGGCCGCCTGGCTGCCGACTACCGCTCGCTGATGGCCGACGCCACGGCAGCGGTTCTGTGCGGCAGCCTCCCGGACGGGCTGCCGGCCGAGACCTACGGCTCGCTGGCCAGCTATGCGGCGGAGGCGGGCGTGCCGGTGGTGCTCGACGCGCCCGGCAGTGCCTTGCGGCACGCGGTGAGCAGGCGCCCGGCCCTGGTCATCCCGGGCACGGAGGCCGACGACCCGGCGGCGCTGGTGGCGGCGGGCGCCGGGGCGGTGGCGATCCTGTCCGGTACCGGCGTCCGCGCGATCACCGGCGAGGGGGAGTGGAGTGCCCGGCTGGCCGGCCAGCGCACGGTGGCCGCGACCCGCGACGCGATGGTCGCTGGCTTTGTCCCCGGCATCGCTCTCGCCTGGTCGTGGCCGGACACCCTGGCGCACGCGGTGGCGCTGGCCGCGTCGTCGGACCGGGCCGGAGATGTCGACCTCGAGGCATATGAACGGCTGCTGCCCCGGGTCTCAGTGATGCCAGTTTCTACCTAGTGGGCGGCAGGTCCGTTTTAGTAGTAATCATCCCAGGGCAGGGTTTAGGCTATGCGCCGTGAGCCAGCGAGGCGTGCGGTGAGCCAGACAGGCGGGGAGCTTGAGCGCCTCCCCGGGAGCACGCCGGTTCCCTATGTTCAGGGCCAGCGCAGCGGCGATATCGGGAACGTCATTGACTGGCCGGAGTTCGTGGCGTGGGCCCGTAACCGGGGGATCGTGCTTTTCGGCCTCGTCCTTATCGCAGCCCAATTAATATGGAAATCAATCTTCCTGAGTCATTACTACTTCTATCAAGACGATTTCCATTTCATGGAGCTTGCGCTCGGCCACCCCTTCACCTGGAGTTACCTGACGCTGGTGGGAGCCGGTCACCTTTTTCCCGGCGTCTACGCGATCTGCTGGGTGGTAGCCAGAGTCGCGCTCTATAACTGGGCGGTCGCGGCCACGATCACCATAGTCATGCTGGCCGCCGCGTCACTGGCCGCGCTCCGGCTGCTGCGGACCCTCTTCGGCAGCCGTCCGGCGATCCTGGTGCTGCTCCTCATCTACCTGCTCTGCCCGCTGGTCATGATGGACACCCGGTGGTGGTCGGCGGCGATCGAATTGCTGCCGCTGCAGCTCGCCATCTTCATGGCCCTGAACGCGCAGGTGCACTACGTGCGGACCGGCCGCTTCCGGCATGCGATCGCGGCCGCCGCCTGGCTGGCCGTCGGGCTGATCTTCAACGAGAAGGCCCTGATCTTGCCGCTGCTGCTGTTCGCGATCAGCTCCGGGTTCCTCATGGAAGGGCCGTGGCCCGCCGCGGCCGTCCGCTGCCTGGTGAAGTACTGGCGGTCCTGGGCGGTGCAGGCGGCGATGCTGGCCGGATACGCGGTCGTGTTCGCGTTGTCGCTGCACACATCGACCGTGCAGCCGAAGATCCCGGACACCGCCGCCGGGGTGTTCACCCTGATCTGGGAGCTGGTGAAGGACACCTTCGTGCCGGGCGCCATCGGCGGGCCATGGCAGTGGTTCCCCACCTCCGACGCGCAGTACGCGGCGTCCGCGCCGCCTCCCGCGCTGGCCTGGCTGTCCCTGATCGTGGCCGCGGCCGTCATCATGGCCAGCATCTGGTCACGCCGGTACGCCTGGCGGGCCTGGGCCATCCTGGGCGGATGGCTGCTCGCGGCCGACGTGGCCCCGGTCGTGGTCGGCCGGATCGCCGAAATGACCCCCGGAGTGCTCGCGCTGCAAACCCGCTACGTGGCCGACGCGGTTCCGGTTCTGGCCATCTGTATAGGTCTGGCCTTCCTGCCGCTGGCCGGGCAGCCCGGGCAGACCGGGCAGCCAGACACCGCCCGGAAGCGTCCGGTCACCCCGGACGGCGGCCAGACGGCACGCCTGGTCGCGGCCGGCCTGGTCGGCGCGTTCGTCATCGGCTCGGTGTGGTCGGTCCAGGATCTGCAGAACACGACCTCGGGCCTGATGAGCCAGGTCTACGTCCAGAACGCCGAGGCGGCGGTCGCGCAGGCGCCCGCCGGGACGGTGATCGCCGACTCGGTGGTGCCTTCGGCGCTCATGATCGGCGCGTTCGGGAAATACGCCCGTGCCTCCATGGTGATCGAGCCGATGGAGAGCGCCGGGGACGCGGCCAGGATCCGGTGGACGTCACAGCCGGACGGGACGATCGATCACCTCATGGTGTTCGGGCCGGACGGCAGGCTGCACCTGGCCGCGCTGTACGGGCCCGCGAGCGTCCCGTTCTCGGAAAAGCGAGGCTGTCAGCTCGTGCGCCATGGGAGGACGGTTGTCCGGTTCACAGCCCCGACCGCTCCGGGGACTGGCGTGCTGCGCATCGCCTATCTCGCCTCCGGGACGGTGAACGGCGACGACGTGACCGTCAGGTACGGCGGGAGTACGCGGGTGCTCACGGTCAAGGCCGGCTTGCACGCCGCCTACTTCCCGGTGCGGGGAACCGTGCGGAGCGTCACCGTCTCCGGGATCTCCGGGCCAGCGGTGACCGGGCTGTGCGTCGGCGCCATGCAGGCCGGCTTCATCGTGCCCGCCAGTTCAGGGCCGGTGATCCCGGCGGCGTCCTGAGCACGCAGGTCAGCCGGATTCAGTCGACGTCAGCCGACGTGCCGACGGCGTCGCCGCTGCGCGCGCGCTCGATCAGGCGGGCGTGCTCGTCGTCGGGGACCGGCGCGGCCGCCTGCGCGAGCAGCACCGGGATGTCGTTCTCAATCCGGTAGCTCCGCCGCAGCCGCGGGTTGTAGAGCAGCGCCTCGTCGGCGAAGTACAGCAGGCCGCGCTTGTCGATGGGGCAGACCAGGATCTCAAGCAACGTCTCGTCGAAAGCCATGAGCCTCTCCCTCCTTGCGCCAGGTTCGCCTCGCCTTGCCCTGCCTTGGGGCGTGCGGCTCCGGGGGGTGCGGCTCCAACTGTGCCGTGGCTGGCTGCCTGGACAGCAGCGCCACGACGCAGCACGCGACGACGATGCCGACCAGGCGCAGGGTCAGCCGCACCGGGTCGGCGGGGAGCCGTTCATGGAACAGCCAGGTGCCGGCGACCAGGAAATAGATGCTCCCCAGCACGTTGGACACCGGAGCGACAATCGAGATCCGGCAGCGCTGCAGTGCGGTCTGGAACAGCAGCAGGCCGGCCGCCGAGCACGCCGCCATCAGGTACAGATACGGCGAGGACAGCAGCGCGACTGCCGTGCCGGTGATCCCGTGACCGTGCAGCAGCGCGCCGGACAGCGCCTTGATGGCCAGGGCCGCCACGCCATAAAGCAAACCGGTGGCGATGCCGTAGGAGACGCCGCTGGGCGGCGGCCTGTGCTTGCGCGCCCCCGCCCCCAGCGCGCTGGCCGCGGCGAACAGGGCGAGCAGGCACGACGCGACCGCCACCGCCGCCAGCCGCACCCCGCTGACCTCGTGGCCGACCTCCGCGGGGGTGCCATCGGCCGACAGCGCCAGCAGCACCACGGACAGGGCCATGAACGCGACGCACGCGTACTGGCCGCGCCCCAGCCGCTCGCGCAGGACCAGCCGGGACAGGACGAGGACGATCGCGACGCCGCCGGCTATGACCGGCTGGACGAGGGTCACCGGCGCGAAGATCAGGGCGAGAACCTGAAACGCCAGGCCGAACAGCATCATGGTGAACCCGGCCAGCCACCGCGGCGATGTGGCCAGGCTCAGCACGAAGGACATCACGCGCCCGCCGCCGATGGCCGGGAGCCGTCCCAGCGCCTGCTTCTCCACGATCAGGCCGCAGTTGTAGGCGGTGGTGGAGAGGAAGGCCAGCGCCAGCCCCGCGTCAGTGCTACCGCTCACCGTCGCCGCCCTGGCTGGTGACGTCGTCCAGCGCGGCGCGGTAGACGTCGCGGAAACGGCCCGCCGCCGGCTCGCTGAACAGGGCGCGCCGGTACCTGAGGCACAGGTGCAGATTCCCGCCGATCGTGACGGCGCCGACCGAAAGGCCGCGCGGCATGTGAGCGGACGTCGAGAACCACAGGCCGGTCGCTGGCACGTTCCCGAATCTGATTGGTTCGGGAACGACGCCCAGGTTGGACAGCAGGGACGTGTCGCAAAGCCGCGGCCCGGCCGTGCGCAGGGCCAGACGGAGCAGGCGGCGCTTGACCACCGGGGGGCACCACGCCCGGGCCAGGGCGCGGCTGACCGGATCGACCTGAGGCCCGGGATGATCCTTGGCCGAGCGCGTGGCCGCTGCCACCTCCGAGATCAGCGCGCTGAGGTCGCTGCCGTCGGGTGGCGCCTGCGCGGTCACCGCGGCCAGGCGGGAAAGGTTGCCCGCGGCGCCCGCCCCGTCCGGCGGCCGGGAGTTGACCGGCATGGTGATCCGGATCCGGCCCGACGGCCGCGCATGGGAGCCGTTCCAGCGGCCGATGGCCACGATCAGCGCCGCGATGAGCAGGTCGTTGACCGTGGCGTTCGGCCCGGGCCCGTCCCGGTGATCGGTCGGCACCGCCGCGCCCGGCAGCAGCAGGAACCCGTAACCGGACTGGTCCCGCCGGGCGCGGCCGGGCCCGGTGTCGGCGGCGATCCGAGCGGCGCGCCTCGGCCGCGCACCCGCGCGCCCGGCCCGCTTGTCCGGGGTTTGCTGGGTCGGCGCGGGCGCCGCTGTGCCCGCGGGCTCGCCCGCGCCGCCCGAGTAGTGGTGCGCCACGCTCCGCACCAGGTCGAGGCAGGAGATGCCGTCGAGCGCCGCGTGGTGAGCGTTGAGGATGATGCGGTCTTCGCCCGGCCCGGACGCGAGCAGGATGCGAACGGGCGGGGAACTGCCCAGCGGGGGCGCGACGGCCAGGAACCGCGCCCGCTCGCGCGCCAGTTCGGTCTCCTCGGCCCAGGTGGCGGCGGTGAGCGGATCGCAGTCCGGCCGCCTGGGCACCTCCCACGCGTAGCGCCGCCACCAGCCTCGCGCCGCCCGCCGGACCAGCGCACGCGGCTGCGCGGCCAGCGCCGCCGCGGTGGCCCGGCGCAGAGCCGCCGGGTCCAGGTGGGCGGGCACCCGCACCTCGATGTGCACGTTGCAGGGCTCGGCCGGCGTGTCGTAGTAGCAGCTCAGCTGGTCGGCGATGCCGAAGGGAACTCGCCGCAGCCGCTCGGTGCCCGGCAAGCTCAGCTTGAACGTTGACGCCCCGGCGGGGGCCTGGAACGCCGGGCTGGCGGTGGCCGGGTGCCCCGTGGCGCGCGCCGTGCGCGTCACGGCCGGCCCGGCGCCGGGCAGCGGCCGGGGCTGGCCGCTGGCCGGAAGCTGGGCAACGCCGTCCGCGGCGGGCTGCGGGCGCGCTGGCCGCCAGCGGCCGGCCCAGGCGGGCGTGGCCGCAGCCGGGTAGAGCGCGGCGGCCAGCGCGACGAGCGCGCACGCCTGGCCGGCGGGCCCGAACGCGCCGGAGCCGGTCGCCGCGGGTGCGGCCGCCGTGGCGGCGATCAGCCCGGCGGCCAGCATCGCCGCGAGGCTGACCGCCGGAAGCCACCGTGGCCGCAGCGCCGCGATGACGGCGAGCACGGGCACGGCCAGCACGAGGGGCCCGCCGACCGCAGCGATGAGACCGGCCACGGCGAGCGGGCCGACCCAGCGCAGGATCGCGGCAGCGCGGCGGCCGGCCTGGTGACTGGCCTGGCGGTCGGCCGCCTGGGTCCGCCGCCGCCATCCGGCCGCCACGGCCAGCAGCGCGATGATGGCCAGGGCAGACAGGCCGAGACCGGAGTGATACCAGGTCGCGGGGGCGAACGTCATGGTGATCGTGCCACCCGCGCCGGCCGGCACGACGTAGGCCTGCTGCCAGCCGTCCAGCGTGGCCGGGGCCAGTCGGCGCCCGTTCAGGGTGGCCACCCAGCCCGGGTTGGCGTTCTGGTGAACCTCGAGGTAGGACTCCCGCCCGGGGCCGATCCGCACGGTGCGGTTGTCCGGCTGCCAGCTGACCACCCGCACCGCGCGGCCGGGCGCGGCGGCGTTGGCCGGGCTGGTGGGCCCGGCCTGCAGGGCCACATCGGTCATCGTGAACAGCCCAGGCGAAACGAGCAGCCGGTGCTGGCCGCCGCCGAGGCTGACCGCCGAGCCGCGGGTGCACGGCCGCACCGACACCGGCTGGGTATCGGCCAGCTCGCCGAGCGTTCCGGTCACGGCCGTCTGGTAGTTCCGCCCGTCCAGCGCGATGACCGGCCCCTGGCCGCAGGCCAGGCTGAACCTGGTGTCCGGGTTCGGGCCGGCCACGTGCAGGCCGGACAGCGCCGGGATCGTCATCTTGGCCAGGCCCAGCACGGGCTGCCCGGACGTCGCGGCGGGCTGCTGGTCGGACGACCAGCCGGGAAAGCTCACGCTGAGCTGGTCGGTGGTCAGCGGGGGAAACAGCGTGGCCACGCCGCCCAGGCCGATCGTGGCTTCACGGGTCCCGAAGAAGCTGGTCACCTTGATCGTGGTCGGCGCGGCCGCGCCGTACGCGGGCTGGACCACGATCTGCCAGATCCGCCGGTAACCGTGCCAGCTCAGGCTGATGACCGGATCCGACGAACCCGATATCCACGGTGTCGTGCTGCGCGGGGTAAAGAGGTTGTCCGGCCCGAACTCCGGCAGCGATCCCCAGGTGGGCGCGCTCACCTGGAGGGCGGACCTTCGCGGCGGCGCGAGCCGGCCGAGCAGGGCGTCGAGCCCCGCGCCCGGCTGCACCACGGCTTGCGCGGTCAGCCGCAGCCGCCGCGCGGAGGGCAGCGTGAACAGGCGTGCGAACGGCTCGGTCGCGGCCTGGTCGGCCTCACCCGCCGGGGCCGGCGGCGCCTGGTGGAACGAGAACGCCACCGATGGGGCGGCGCGGCCCGCGCTGTCCTGCGCCGGCTTCAGGTACGGGGTCACGCGAACGCCGGGTATCAGCACGTCCCTGATGCCCGCGCCGGGATTTCCCTGGATGACGTTACTCGCCCCGGTGATCGTGATCCGCAGCCACTTCGTCGGGCCGGCCGGCACGCTGAGCTGCTGGGTGGCGCTGGTCGGTGCCGTGGCCGTGCTGACCCGGCCGGCTGCGGTGCTGACCTGCAGCTCGTTGGCGATGGACCGGCTGAAGCCGTCGTCGAGCAGCTGGACGCCGATGTGGTCCGGCAGGTCGAGCGGGTGATCGAAGGTGATCTGGATCCACTGGCCGACCGGGGTGGCGGGATTGCCCTCGGCCCAGGCGGTGGCGGAGTTGCCGTCAAACGCGTTCACCGGATCGTATTGCGGCTCGTAGTAGAGCCACGAGCCGTACGACGACGCGGTGACGCTGGCCGCGCCGGACAGTACCGTGACCGTCTGGTGCCCGGCGGCCGGCACCGGAAGGATCTGGCGCGGCGGCCCCCCGCCGCCGCCTAGCGGGTTGTCGGCCGGGTTGGTCTGGCCGGCCGTGTAGGTGACCGAGGTATTGGCGTTGAACAGCCCGAACGCGTTGTCCTGCCGGCGCTGCCCGTCGGTGACCGCCCACAGAGCCGGGCGCCCGGCCATCTGGTCGCCGGCGATGACCGCGGCCCGATCGCCGAGGATGCCCTGGCCTTCGAGCTGCAGCAGGGAGTCGGGCCCGCCGTTGACCAGCGCGGCCCCGCTGACCGGCAGCGCGGCGACTGGAGAGGACGCCCGCTGAGCGGCGCTGGCCGCCTGGAACACCTCGATGGCGGGATACCGGGGCAGGTAGGCCTGGACCTGGCGGAGCGTACCGGGACTGGTCTGCGTGCCGGTCACCACCGGGCCGAAGGTGGCCACGCGGGTGAACCCGGACAACGCCAGCGTCTGCAGCACGATCCGCGGCTGCGTGTATCCGATCTGGGTCGGGCTGAGGTCGTTGCGCACCACCAGGTACCGGACGCCGGCCCGTTCCAGGTACGCGGCCAGGCCGGGGACCTGCTGGCCGGACTCGATGGCACTCTCGACGGTGCTGGCGAAGACCTGCGATCCGGCGCCGCCGTAGGGGACCAGGCTGCGCTCGGCCCAAGGCGAGCTGGCCAGCGGCTCGAGCGGTTCGTCGATCGGATCGCCCCACAGGTAGATTCCGTGGCTGTCACCGGGGACGACCAGCGCCGTCTGGTTCTTGGAGTGAGTGGCGAGGAAGCTCGCCAGCTGGTACCAGTACCTGGGCACGCTGGTGAACGAGCCGGGCTGCAGGATCTGGTCGGTCAGGTAGGGGAGCGCGAGGCCGGCCAGGACGAGCGCGATGATCGGGGCCAGCGCGACCCGGGCCGCCACGCGGCGGGATCCCCGCGGCGCGGGCAGGACCCGGTGCCAGGCCTGGCCGATCGCGTGCGCGATGCCGAGCGCGAGCGCCAGCGCGATGACCGGCTCGAGCTTGCTGACGCTGCGGAACGGCGCCAGCGAGCCGTTCAGCAGGCTGCCGACCGGCCCGTGCAGCGGCCCGCCGAACGCGCCGGGATAGCCGGCCAGCGCGGCCAGCGCGGCCAGCCCCACGCAGAGCCGCAGCCACAGTTGCTCGGGCATGTCGCGCCGGGCCAGGCCGTAGAGCCCGGCGGC
>Ga0335073_10010262_pt1 | contig 13158 bp, 8 predicted proteins | sample Lox_Sample_22_FD_207093 | JGI IMG/M metagenome (GOLD analysis project Ga0335073, IMG submission 207093) | Soil microbial communities from Loxahatchee National Wildlife Refuge, Florida, United States - Lox_Sample_2.2 | ecosystem: Environmental > Terrestrial > Soil > Wetlands | place: USA: Florida...
GCGACTGCCGCTGGTGGCTGGCCGGGGGCCTGGTCGCGGGCCTCGGCGTGGCAGACGACCACAGCATGAGCTTCTTCGCCATCGCGCTGGTCATCGGCGCGCTGCTCAGCGGCGGCCGCCGGATGATCTGGAATCGCTGGTTCCTGGCCGGTGCGGTGATCGCGGTGGCCTTCGAGGTCCCCGACTTGTGGTGGCAGGCACAGCACGGGTGGGCGACGATCGCCATGACCGAAGCCCTGAACCGGGAAAACGGCGGCCTCGCCAACATCGGCACCTGGATCGTCGGCCAGCTGGGCGTGGTAACCCTGGCGATGGTCTGGGTCTGGGTAGCCGGGCTGCGGTTCCTCTGGCAGTCAGACCGGCCGCTGTGGCGGGCGATGGCCTGGGCGTACGGGCTGCTGTTCGTCCTCTTCGCGGTCACCACCGGCGCGAAGACCTACTACCTGGGCGCCGCGTACGTGTACCTGCTCGCCGCCGGCGCCGTGGCCATCGACGCATCGCTACAGGCCCGGCCGGCCCAGCTGCGCAAGCTCCTGCTGACCAGTGCGCTCACCACCGCGGTGGCCGTCCCGTTCGTCTTGCCGGTGCTCCCGGCGGCTGACATCGGCTGGGCAACCAAGATCAACTCGACCCCGGCAGAGACCGTCGGCTGGCCCCAGTTCGTACAGACCGTTGACGGTGTGTGGAAGTCGCTGCCGCCGCGCCAGCGGGCCAGCGCGGTGATCTTCACCGGTGACTACGGCGAAGCCGGCGCCATCAACGAACTCGGCCGCGGAACCGGGCTGCCGACAGCCGTGAGCGAGCAGAACAGCGAATGGTGGTGGGGGCCAGGAAACCCGCGCGCCACCACCGTGGTTGCCGTTATGCCCGGGCCGGTCGACATCAGCAGCCCCGCCGCGACCGCCTATCTCAGACAGTTCTTCACTCACGTGCGAGTGGCGGCCACGCTGTCGAATCCGTACGGCATCCACAACCAGGAACGGGATGGCCACGTATACATCTGTACTGGTCCCCGCCGCCCGTGGGCCCAGCTATGGCCGCGGCTACGCCACTACTCCTGACGCGAGGGCACGTTCTACGAGGTCGAGATCGAGGGATGCAGTGGCTGCCGAACCTTGACCTCGTATCCCACGGCAGCACTCTCCTCGTTCAACAGAAGATGGCCTTGCCGAGTGTTCAGCTCAGCAAGGCCACCGAAACTGCACGGGGATCAATTTAGCTGCAGCCGCTGGTCGAGCCGCATCCCTCGCAGACGTAGCAGCTACCGGCCGGGCGCATCTTCGAGCCGCATGTCAGGCAGAGCGGCGCATCGGCGACACGGCCCAACTGCGACTCGATGAGCTCAGTTGTGCTCGTTGGTGCGCTCGGCGTCGGCTGGGCCGGCTTTGCGTCGGTGGCCTGCGGGCGCGCCGCCTGGACGCGTTCCACCGCGGCCGACTGCGCTAGCTCCTCCGGGTCGAGATCATCGCCAGACGAGGCGTCGCCATTCAGCTGCGCCGTACGCTCGTCGGTCGTCAGGATCCCCATCTCCGCCCGCTGGTCGTAGGGCAGGTGATCGAGCGCGAGCCGGCGGAAGATGTAGTCCATCACCGAACTCGCCATCCTGATGTCCGGGTCGTCGGTGATACCGGCCGGCTCGAACCGCATGTTGGTGAACTTGGCGACGTAGGACTCCAGCGGGATGCCGTATTGAAGTCCGACCGAGATCGCCATCGAGAAGGCGTCCATGACACCGGCCAGCGTCGAGCCCTGCTTGCCCAGCTTCAGGAAAACCTCGCCGATGCCATCGTCCGGATAGCTCGAGGCCGTCATGTAACCCTCGGCACCCGCCACCGAGAACCTGGTCACCATGGCGGACCGCTGCCTGGGCAGCCTGCGTCGCACCGGCCTGACCTCGTGCGGCGTCGCTGGCTCCGAAGCCTCAGCGGCCTTCTTCTTGGCGGCCGACAGCGGCTGTCCCACCTTGCAGTTGTCCCGGTAGATCGCCAGCGCCTTGAGGCCGAGCTTCCACCCCTCGAAGTAGATCCTCTCGATGTCCTCGACTGTTGCGGACTCCGGCAGGTTCACGGTCTTGCTGATGGCGCCGGACAGCGCAGGCTGGACCGCCGCCATCATCCGGACGTGACCCATCGGGCTGATCGCCCGCTCGCCCATTGCGCAGTCGAACACCTCATAGTGCTCCAGCCGCAGGCCAGGCGCGTCGACGACGTGACCGTGCTCGCTGATGTACTCGATGATCGCCTCGGCCTGCTCCGCCTGGTAGCCAAGGTTCTTCAGAGCACGCGGAATCGTCTGGTTGACGATTTGCATGGACCCGCCGCCGACCAGCTTCTTGAACTTCACCAGCGCCAGGTCCGGCTCGACGCCGGTCGTATCGCAGTCCATCATCAAGCCGATCGTGCCGGTGGGAGCGAGCAGGCTCGCCTGCGCGTTCCGGTAGCCGTTGGCCTCTCCCAGCGCCAGGCACTGCTGCCAGGCCTTGTTCGCGGCAGCCAGGATCGGCGTGTCAATGCCGCCGAGCGGGCGGATCGACGCACTTGCTGTCGCGTGCTTCGCCATGACCCGCTTGTGCGCCGTGGCGTTCCTGGCATAGCCGTCGTACGGCCCGACCACCCCGGCCAGCTCCGCCGAGCGCCGGTACGCCGTTGCAGTCATCAGCGACGTGATGGCTGCCGCAATGGCGCGTCCGCCCTCGGAGTCGTAAGCGTGGCCGGTAGCCATCAGCAGGGCGCCGAGGTTGGCGTAACCGATGCCCAGCTGCCGGTATGCGCGGGTCGTCTCGGCGATCTTCTTAGTCGGGAAGTCGGCGAAGCAGATGGATATATCCATCGCCGTAATGATCAGCTCGCTGAGCTGCTCGAACTTCTCCACGTCGAATGTGTCATCGGCGCGCAGGAACTTCAGCAGGTTGATGCTCGCGAGGTTGCAGGACGAGTTGTCCAGGTGGACGTACTCCGAGCACGGGTTACTTGCGGTGATACGCCCGGACTCGGGGCACGTGTGCCAGTCGTTGATTGTCCCGTCGTACTGAATGCCCGGGTCTGCGCATTCCCAGGCGGCCTTGGCCATCTTGCCGAACAGTTCCTTAGCGTCGACTTCCGCAAGCGGCTCGCCCGTAGTACGAGCTGCCAGTTCGAAGGTGCGGCCTGATTCCACCGCGCGCATGAACTCGTCCGAGACCCGGACCGAGTTGTTCGCGTTCTGGTACTGGACACTGGCAATGTCCTTCCCGCCGAGATCCATGTCGAAGCCGCCATCGCGGAGGACCCGGATCTTCTCCTCCTCGCGCGCCTTGGTCTCGATGAACTCCTCGACGTCGGGATGATCCACGTCCAGGACCACCATCTTGGCTGCCCGCCGCGTCGCGCCCCCGGACTTGATGGTCCCGGCTGACGCGTCTGCGCCGCGCATGAACGAAACAGGGCCGCTAGCCGTACCGCCTGAAGACAGGAGTTCCTTGCTGGAGCGAATTCTCGACAAGTTGACGCCAGCGCCGGAGCCGCCCTTGAAGATCAGCCCCTCCTCGCGGTACCACTCGAGGATCGAGTCCATCGTGTCGTCGACAGCCAGGATGAAGCAGTTGTGCACCCGCACGTTGCCAGACAGGTACTCGCCGCTTTCGGTCTGAATGTCATAGACCTCCATCGGGCCGAGCTTCTCGACCTTGCTGATGTCAAGCACGGTACGGTCCGAGCCGCCGACATCTGGCTGCACGTACAGCAGGTGATCCCCGGGCCGCAGGAAGCCCGCCACGGTGAACTCGCCGGCGTCAATATCGGTAGCCCGCCAGACCAGGTGATCGGCGGTGGCCTCTAGGACATGGCCAGCTGTCGTGTGCAACCGGAGTACTTCCTTGACGCCATTGGACTTGGTCGCCACGATCCGCGTCGTGCCGTGCGCGTCGTAGACCTTCGTGCCCACTGCGTTCGATGCGACCAGGCTGCCGATCGCCACCGGGCCCGCCGGCGTGTTCACGGGCGCGTGGTATGGCTGACACGCCGACACCTGCTGCGGCGAGGTAGTCCCGACATTGAACCAGACCGGCGAATTGAAGCTGAATATCTGGTGGATGAGCGCGTGTTTGAGCTCGTGCTCAAATATCTCCGCATCCTGCTCGGTTGCGAAGTAGCCGTGCTCGCGTCCCGCGGCCCCATACGTACCGACAACCCGGTCCACAAGCTGCTTGAGGCTCCACTCGCGCTGCACCGTGCCGACCGCGCCACGGAAGTACTTGGTCGTCACGATGTTCGCCGCGTTGACCGACCAGAAGTCGGGGAACTCGACGCCGCGCTGCTCGAAGTTGACCGAGCCATCCCGCCAGTTCGTCATTACGACATCTCGGCGCTCCCAGGTGACCTCGTCGTAGGGGTGAACACCTTCGCGAGTGTAGATACGGCGCAGCGTCAGGCCCTTGGCGCGCTTGCTGCTGCCCTGCGCCGCTGGACCGCTTGCCGTCTCGGTCATGTTCTCCCCCTTCGCGGGTCTCGCCGGACCCGATAGCGGGCCTTGCAAGGCCCTCCCAGTGTGAATACGTCGCCGGCCCGTCTAGCTCGCCGGCGCGGGCTCCTGCCCGCGAGGCTTAGCGCCGCTTCCTCCGGCTGACCGCCCGGCGCCACGCTCGCCATCAGGGGCCAGCCCGGCCTCCTGTGGCAGCTGTCCAGCGTCCTCGGGCAGCCAGCTATCGAGATGCGCGGCGCGCAGCGCAGCAATCTCGTCCTCGAAGTCAGTTAGCGACTCGAAGCCCCGGTAGACGGAAGCGAACCTCAGGTACGCGACTTCATCGAGGTCCCGCAGCGGGCCAAGGATGGCAAGGCCAACCTCATGCGAGGGAATCTCCCCGCTGCCTCTGCTCCTGATCGTGTCTTCCACCTGCTGTGCCAGCAACGCCAGCTGATCTTCGCTAACTGGCCTGCCCTGGCACGCACGCCGAACACCGCGGACAATCTTGTCCCGGTTGAACGGCTCGGTGACACCGCTTCGCTTCGCAACCGTCAGGATCACTGTCTCCTGAGTAGTGAAGCGGCGCCCACACGCGGGGCACGCGCGCCGACGGCGGATCGCGGCGCCATCGTCGCTAGTCCGGCTGTCAATGACCCTGCTGTCGGGATGCCTACAGTACGGGCAATACACGCGATCACCTCCCCGGCGGGTCTGCAAGTCGCTTCCGTGAAGCACAAGGTATAGGAAAATTACACGCGTGCAACTACTACATATTGTGGTCCGTCCGCGCCGGATGCGCAACTCAGTCACGCCCTTGGCAGAACCTGCTGGTAGACGATGCTCCGGCAGTGGCCGACCCGTCCAGGAATTCGCTCAACACGCCGGCGTGTCGCGGCGAAGTCGGATCACAAGCCCCCGCAGGCACTGACAAACTCCGGAGGTCCGGCCACCTGGACAAGAGCGACAATCGCGCCATTGCTCACTGCTGACGTCAGCGTGGCACCCAGAGGAGCTGACCCGCGCCGATGCTGGAACTGCTCAGCGCGTTAGCGGTCATGATCTCCTGGACAACAACGCGAGTGTCAGCGGTCGGCTCAGCCGCGAGCGCAATGGACCACAGGGTCTGGCCTGGCTGCACCACGATCTTGTGCATCCCCCGGTAACCGGCGTTCGGCTGGCCGTGGTTAGTCGCCTGCGCCCGACCCGATGCAAGCACGGTCGCCAGCAGTGCCGCGATCGTCAGGCCGGTGACCACAAAGGCAATGACCACCACGCGGCCGCGCCTGGTCAGCCGGACCGGAGTCCGCGATACGCCACGCCGGGCAACAACAGTCCCGGCAACAATCACCGGACGCCGCGGGCTCTGGTCTGTCGACGGAATCGAACTAGAGCGCGGCTCACCTGCGTTGCCGGGCGCCGTCGAGGGCCCGGAGCCAGCCGCCCCGACCGGCTGGCGTACCACCCGGAGCCGGGGCCGACCGCGAAAATCGGTGGTCATTGCGCCGCCGGGCTCCGATCCGCTCGGGCCCGGCGCCCCGATGACACTCAGAGCGCTCATCACAGCCTCCATCTAGCGAATGACAGTTCGATCGTATCTTCGTTCTATCGTATGTTAGTTCGATCGAACGAAGGTACGGCACTTTCATATCTCAGGGGTACGACATTTTTGAAGATGGTCGAACAGATGTTTGAGATCCCGGACCGAAACCGTTAGCGTCGATGTCAACGGCACCGCATCCCGACAACCGATACCACCCGAGCCGGAGGCCCGAAATGAGCGATGCGACCAGCGATCGAGGGGCGCGCGAGGCCTCGACCCTCGATCTCGAACTCACTGACACCGGATCGGATACGAGCGCACCGCAACGGCCGCGCGGAAAGCCCGGCAGAAGGCCGAAGGGCACGGTTCCCGCTGTTGTGGCTGACCCGCCAGACAAGCCAGATCCCGACCACGTACTTACCTGGCGCCAGCGGAAGGTGCTACAAGTCATCCGGGAGTCGGTACAGCGCCGCGGCTACCCGCCGTCGATGCGGGAGATCGGCGAGGCGGTCGGCCTGACCAGCACCTCCAGCGTCTCGTACCAGCTGTCGACGTTGCAGAGCAAGGGCTACCTGCGACGCGATGCGGGGCGCCCGCGAACGGTAGAGGTGCGACTGCCCGGCCATCCGGCTGTCCGCCCGGAGCCGGACATTGACGATGACACCCCGATGGACATCGCTTCGCAGGAAGCGGCTTACGTCCCGCTGGTCGGCCGGATTGCGGCAGGCGGGCCCATCCTGGCCGAGGAATCCATTGAGGACATCTTCCCGCTGCCGAGGCAGATTGTCGGCGAGGGCAACCTGTTCCTGCTGAAGGTCGTCGGCGACTCGATGATCAATGCTGCGATTGCCGACGGCGACTGGGTTGTCGTACGCCAGCAGCCGGTCGCGGAGAACGGCGACATTGTCGCCGCGATGCTGGACGGCGAGGCCACGGTCAAGACGTTCAAGCGGTCAGCTGACCACATCTGGCTAATGCCACACAATCCCGCCTACGCCCCGATTCCGGGTGATGAGGCGGAGATTCTCGGCAAAGTCGTGGCCGTACTGCGGCGGGTCTGACCGCCAGCGAACGGAACGGCCAGATGGGCCCACGGACCAGTGCGGCAAGGACCGTACGGCAAGCTAGCACCTATGCCGGATCACACTGTGCCCGACAGCTATGCGCTGGACGCTGACCTGCCTGATGCCAACCCCGGAGACGCTAACCGGCCAGACGCCGATCTCGCGATCGTCTCGGCCGCTGCGCTTTTCGACCTCGCCGGGTGGCAGCACGGCGAGTTGTTCGCCGGCTGCACGTTCGGCTGGCAAGCGCTGAGCCACCTCCCGGAGTACCTGCGGTCTGTCTTGCGACCAGGTGTGCGCGGCGACGTGGAGCCCGGCGCCTACGTCACTGGTGACGTAGAAATCGCCGAGGGCGCACGAGTTGAGGCTGGCGCGTATATCCGCGGGCCAGCGCTGATCGGCCCTGGTACTGAGGTGCGGCAGGGTGCCTACATCCGCGGCAACGTGCTCACTGGCGCCGATTGCGTCATCGGCCATGCCAGCGAATGCAAGTCAGCGGTCTTCCTGGACCGCGCTAAGGCGCCGCATTTCGCGTATGTCGGTGACTCAATCGTCGGCACCGACGTCAACCTGGGCGCGGGCGTCCGGCTGGCAAACCTGAAGATGGTACCCGGCACGGTGGCGGTCCGACTGGCCGACGGTACCCGCGTCGATACCGGGATGCCGAAGCTCGGCGCACTTGTCGGCGACCGCGCGCAGATCGGATGCAATGCGGTTACCTCGCCGGGAACGGTCGTCGGACCTGACTGCATTGTGTACGCAGGCGTCTCGGTGCAGGGGTACCTGCCACCCGGTTCGATTGCGGCATGGCGGCCCGAGCTCAGCATCCGGGCCCGTCGCGGTAACCTGAGCTGACCCTGAGACGAACAGCAATAGCGGGAACGGGGACCACGATGGACTGGCGATATCGACTGCTCGGTGCTTTCGCGCAGCCGGCTTCGACCATCGACTGGATCAGGACTGCTCTGCAATGGATGAGTTGTTCAATCAGGCCCCCACTCTTCACCGCACAGCCGCGGACGTCATAACGGCTGACGAACTCCGCGCCAAGATGGCCTCCGGGCGGCCGCTCCGGATCAAGTACGGGGTGGACGTGACGGCCCCGTTCCTGCACATAGGACATGCGGTCAATCTGTGGGCGATGCGGGAGCTGCAGCATGCCGGCCACAAGGTCGTACTGCTGATCGGCGACTTCACGACCCGGATCGGCGACCCGACCGGCAGGTCCGCGACCCGGCCCGTGATCCCCGCCGAGCAGATCGAGCGCGATGCCGACGAGTTCGTCACGCAGGCCAGTCGGGTTCTGCTTACCGACCCAGCGGTCCTTGAGGTCAGGCGAAACTCCGAGTGGTGGACGCCGATGCGCCTGGAGTCCTTTCTCGGCCTGCTGTCCGAGGTAACACACGCCAGGCTTATCCAGCGCGACATGTTCGCTGCCCGGATCGCCGACGGCGCCCAGATTCGCATGCACGAGCTGCTGTACCCGATCCTGCAGGGCTACGACTCGTGCGCGCTCGACTCCGATCTGACGATCGTGGGCACCGACCAGCTGTTCAACGAGCTCATGGGGCGCCTCCTGGCCGAGCGGCTGGGCGGCACGCCGCAGGTCGTCGTGACGACGGAAGTGACGCCTGGCATCGACGGGCGGGCCAAGCAGAGCAAGAGTCTCGGCAACTACATCGCCCTCAGTGACAGCCCGCGCGACATGTTTGGCAAAGCCATGAAGCTGCCTGACCATCTCGTGATGATCTACCTGCGGCACTACACGACCGTGCCGCTGGCGGAGATCGACAGGCTGGACTCGGCAGTGACAGCCGGCGTGCTGAACCCGATGGAAGCCAAGCGGCTTCTCGGGCGGTCGCTGGTCGAGCGCTACTACTCGGCCGCGGACGCCGACCGCGAGCAGGAATGGTTCGCCACCGTCTTCTCTGGCCGCACAGTGCCAGCCGACGTGCCCGCGATCTACGTCGCTGACCCGAATGCGACTCTGCTCGAGCTGCTCCGGCACTGCCTGCCCGAGGCATCAGGCACGGAGTTGCGCCGGCTGATCGGCGATGGCAGCGTGCGGCTCGACGGCCAGCGCAAACTGACTAATCCTGACCAGCGTCACCCGGTGTCCAGCGGCGAGGTGATCCGGGTCGGCAAGCGCCGGTGGTTCCGCCTCGTGTTCGGCGGTTAGCTACCAGCTGCCGGGCTCGCTCCCGCGGTGCGGCTCGGCTGCGGTGCTAGCCGACTGCACGCCGTCCTCCAGCATGTCCTCGGGCTCAAGGCGCATCAGATCCTGGCGGCTCCAGCCGCGGTGCGGCTGTGCCGCCAGCCGGTAGGCGTGCCGGAGCCTGGCCCGGTCCAGCTCGTTGCGCACGCTGCGCGCATTGGCGAAGTGAGGCTCGCCCATCTGGCGCTGCAGGTTCTGCCGGAACGCCTCCGCCGCCGCTGCAGAAAGGTGGTAGCTGGACCGGTCGAGCATCAGCTGGCCGATGCCCGCCAAGTCAGCAAGGTCATAGGGAGCAAAGTCCAGGTGATGAGTGATCCGCGAGCTCATACCAGGATTAGAGGTAAAGAACTCATCCATCCGGTCCTTGTAACCGGCCAGCACCACGACCAGATTCTCCCGGTCGTTCTCCATCACCTGCAGCAAGATCTCGATAGCCTCCTGGCCGTAGTCCTTGGAGTCCTTGGCCCGATACAGGTAATACGCCTCATCGATGAACAGCACCCCGCCCATCGCCCGCTCCAGCACCCGCTTGGTCCGCGGCGCGGTCTGCCCGACGAACTCCCCCACCAGGTCATCGCGCATCGCGTGCACCAGATGACCCCTCTCCAGATAGCCAAGCCGCTGCAACAGATCAGCCATCCGCAACGCCATCGTGGTCTTCCCGGTGCCAGGCGGCCCGGTAAAACACATGTGCAAGTTCGGCCGCGGCGCGCTGAGACCGAACTTCAGGCGGGCCCGATCCACCAGAAGCAGCGCCGCGATCTCCTCAACCTTGTGCTTGATCGGAACCAGGCCGACCAGATCACGATCAAGACCCGCAAGCACCTCATCGATATCCGCCGCCCGCCGCTCCTCAGCGAAAGTAACCAGAGCCTCCGCCGGCAGCAAATCAGCCGCACTCTTCTTCCGCTGACGGGCAGCCTTACGCCGCTGACCACGCGCCTCCTGCGACGCCGGCACCACATGCAACTTGCTCTGATCCTGCTGCGGCGACGTCCACGCCTGCGTCTGGCGCTTCGCTCCGATGAGGGCAGCCGCGCCGAGAAAACCGATAGCGCCGATGGCGACGGCTGTGCTTGCAAGTTCCCCGAGAGCGCTCATATGTGCTCGATGCGCCAGATTAGGCTGAGACGACGTTCACCAGTTTGGGCGGCCGGACGATCACGGTCCGGACGCCGCGGCCGGCCAGTGCGCGCTCCACAGCGGGGTTCGCCAGTGCCAGCTCCCGCAGACCTTCCTCGCTGACTGAGGTGGCCACCTCCGCCCGGTCCCTGACCTTGCCATCTACCTGGATCACGCAGGTCACAGTGTCCTGGACCAGCAGCGCCGGATCGGCGGCCGGCCATGCGGCCCTGGCCACCGACAGCTCGTTCCCCAGCATCTCCCAGCACTCTTCGGCAGTGTACGGGGCGAACAGCGAAAGCATGATCGCCAGCGACTCCGCGGCCTCGCGAACTGCCGGGTCGCCCGCGCCGGGGCCAGCGTCAATGGCCCGCCTGGCCGCGCTGACCAGCTCCATCAGGCGGGCTACCGCCACATTCAGCCGGGTGGACTCGATCAGCCTGGTGACCTCGTCGATCGTCTTGTGCGTCGCCTTACGCAGCTCCAGGTGGCCGCCACCGCCCGGTCCGTCAGACCCGCCAGCCCCAGCCGCACCCGCGACGTCGGCAGCGACCCGGTGCACCCGCCCCAGGAACTTAACCAGGGCGTCCGGGTTCATGTCCGCCCAGTCGATATCGTCCTCGGGCGGACTAGCGAAGATCATCGTTAGCCGGATCGCGTCGACACCGTGCGCCGCAAGCTGCTCCCCCAGGTTGACCCCGTTGCCCAGCGACTTGGACATCGCCTTGCCCTGATTGATCACCTGACCCTGGTTCACCAGCGCCGTGAACGGCTCAGTGAAGTCCAGCATCTTCATGTCATGCAGGACCTTGACGAAGAATCGCGAGTACAGCAGGTGCAGGATCGCGTGCTCTACTCCGCCGACGTACAGATCAACTGGCGACCAGCGGCGGACCGATTCCACCTCGAACGGCCCGTGCTCAAACTCGGGCGAGCAGTACCGCAGGAAATACCAGGACGAGTCGACGAACGTGTCCATCGTGTCGGTGTCGCGCTTGGCCGGGCCGCCGCACTTGGGGCACTCGGTGTTGACCCAGTCGGCCGCCGCCGCCAGCGGTGAGCTGCCCTTCGGGGCCAACTCCTGGCCGCGCAGGTCCGGCAGCAGAACCGGAAGCTGGTCGTCGGGTACGGCGACCTCGCCGCAGCCGTCGCAGTAGACGATCGGAATCGGCGCACCCCAGAAACGCTGCCGGGACAGCAGCCAGTCACGTAGCCGGTAGTTCACTGCAGCCCTGCCCAGCTCGCGCTCGCTCAGGATCTCGACGATCTTGCGGATCGCGTCCTGCTTCGACAGCCCGTTCAGCGGGCCCGAATTCACCAGCGTGCCCTCGCCGGGCGCGGCGATGCCAGTCTCCGCCGGGTCCGGTCCGCCGGTGTCCAGTACGACCTGGATCGGCAGCCCGAACTTCCTGGCGAAGTCCAGGTCCCGCTGGTCATGCCCCGGAACTGCCATGATCGCGCCGGTGCCGTAGTCCGGCAGCACGTAGTCAGCGGCCCAGACGGGTATCCGCTCGTTGTTTACCGGGTTAATCGCATACCGGCCCAGGAACACGCCGGTCTTCTCGCGATCGGCCGACTGCCGCTCGATGTCAGTCAGCTTCCGGACCTCGGCCAGGTAGGCCTCAAGCGCCGCTCGCTGCTCCGGTGCGCATAGCTCGGCGGCCAGCGACGAGTCAGCCGCAACGACGAAGAACGTCGCCCCGTACAGGGTGTCCGGCCGGGTCGTGAAAACGGTGACGGCCTCGGCCCTGCCCTCGATCTGGAAGCTGACCTCGGCTCCCTCGCTGCGACCGATCCAGTTGCGCTGCATGAGCAGCACCCGGTCGGGCCACTTGCCCTCGAGCGGCGTCATGTCCGCTAGCAGCCGGTCCGCGTACTCGGTGATCTTGAAGTACCACTGGGTGAGCACCCGGCGAATGACCTCCGACCCGCAGCGCTCGCACTTGCCGTTGATCACCTGCTCATTGGCCAGCACCGTCTGGTCCACCGGGCACCAGTTGACGTAGCCATCGGCCCGGTACGCCAGCCCGCGCTCGTAGAACCGCAGGAACAGCCACTGCGTCCACTGGTAGTAGTCCGGGTCGCACGTCTGCAGCCGCCGGGACCAGTCGAACGAAACTCCGTACTGGCGGAACGATGCGGCCTGGACCTCGATGTTCTTGTACGTCCAGTCGGCCGGGTGGGTGTTGTTCCTGATCGCGGCGTTCTCGGCGGGCAGGCCGAAGGCGTCCCATCCGATCGGGTGCAGCACGTTGTGCCCGCGCAGCGTGTAAAACCGGGCCATGGCGTCGCCCAGCGCATAGGCCTCGGCGTGCCCCATGTGCAAGTCGCCGGAGGGATAGGGGAACATGTCCAGGACATACGTGCGTGGCCGCGGATCATCCGGGTCATCGCTGGCACGGAAGATGTCCGTCGCAGCCCAGCGCTGCTGCCACTTCTCCTGAATCGCGCGCGGATCGTAACGATCCGCGGTATCGGCGGCTGTCATGACTTCCTCGCGAACATGGTGAGGTCCGGATCGGCCCCTTGCACGCGGGCCAGCCACGGGAACGAACGCAACAGTCCGGCGCGGCTAGCCAGGGAGCAGACCGGCAAAACGCACCTACACAGGGTAGCGCATACGCCCCAGCGGCGAGTGCTGGCGCCGGACAGGGCCTGCGACGGCCGCGGCACTGTCAGGAGCGGCACTGTCGTAGGCGGCACTCTCGGCCGGTTCTGGCCAGCACGCACGAGACGGGCCGACCGCGCTAGTTCGCACGTTCCTCGACGCATTTTTC
>Ga0335073_10010263_pt1 | contig 13157 bp, 11 predicted proteins | sample Lox_Sample_22_FD_207093 | JGI IMG/M metagenome (GOLD analysis project Ga0335073, IMG submission 207093) | Soil microbial communities from Loxahatchee National Wildlife Refuge, Florida, United States - Lox_Sample_2.2 | ecosystem: Environmental > Terrestrial > Soil > Wetlands | place: USA...
TGCCGTCGAGATTACCCGACTCAAGAAGGGTACCGAGTTCACCGTCTTCCCCACGGAAGTCCAGCTCACCGACGACGGGTCAATCCGCTGGAGCGGATCCCTCGCCGACTTCGTCGAGTTCGCTCGGAAGGTCGGGGTGAAGACGCTCTACCTATCGGAGTGGGGCGAGGACTCGGACCATCCGGAACGGGAGCCGGAGGGGGACCTAGAGGTCGGGTTCCTTCTCGACGGGCGGATGCACGTCTTTTCGACCGTGGCAAGGGAAGAGAGCGAGGCGCCTGTCGAGGAGGACGCCGGCGAGGAACTCGTCAAGTTTCTGAACGACAACCGGCCCGGCTTGGTCAAGGCGGTCTGCGAGGACGTCCTCCGTCGGCCAGAGGTCGGCTGGTCAACCGCCGCTGCGATCTCAAGCCTGCTGCGTCAGCGGCTTCCAGTAGGGCTCGTCCCGGAATCGAGCATACACTCACTGGCGTCGGATACTTCGCCGGCCGGATTGCTGCTCGCCGAGATTGAGACGGAGATACTTCGGGCGGTTCAGGAACGGGAGCGACCGATCGTAGAGGCGCTTTACCCCAAGTGGCTCGACTTTGCGCGCCAGATTGGCCTACACGTACTCGGCCAGGCGGACCTCGACGTGTTCCTCGGTCGGGAGAAATCGAGCCTGACTCGAGATGGTAGGCAGTCCATGTGGACCCGTGCCAAGGTGGACTTGCGGGCCGAGAAGACCGCGGAGAAGCTTGAGAAGGGACGGTCGAAGCGGCGGCCCGGGGAATGACGGTGTTCCTAACCGCACGTTTCCCCAGCCCGGGCAAGCTTCGCAGTCGCTCCATCGTGGAAGGGGTTTCGAGCACCGCCGGCTGGGGACACCGCTCTGAACCCTCCCGTTTTTCCCGGGAAGTCGATGGCTCGGGGCGCGTGCGCCCATCGGCGGCATGATGCTCTCGCTTACTTCTGGCCAGAGCGACCGGCGCGCGGGCGTCGCCCACTGCGCCAATGCGGCCATCTTCCTTGAGCGGGAGAACTCGTTGACGCCACAGGGCGACGCTTAGCCTGCCTGTCCTAGAAGACCTCGGAATCAGCCTGGGGATCTATTCGAAGAGGCTCAGCAAGCGGACCTCGTGAAGGCAACGAGCCCCGGCAACGGCAGGTCTGGGTCGATCGGAGCAGGCGTGGGCCCTACGGGGCCCAACGTCCAGTTCCAGCCACCGGGCACCAGATATGTGACCGTCGGCCCAGAATAGACATGCAAAGCTGGGGAATCGCACCACCTCAGCAGGCCAGCAACAGCGATGTCGGCCCCGTTGACCTCGACGTTCAAGACGATCGGCAGCTGGGCTACGCCGTTTAGCACAAGGGAATGATTCCCGGTGACACCGCAGAGGTTCCAGTCGATCGGCTGCGCCGGGCCTGTCGCTCCGGTATGGAGTGAGGTGTCGAACCAGGTGTAAGTTCCCGTAGACTGTTGCGGGCACCCAGGGTAAGTTTCCGATCCATTGAAACCTGCGGTCCCATTCCAGACGTGGGGCTCGACTGCGTCTGACGCATTGTTGGCCAAAGGCATGACCGCCCATCCCCCGCAGCCACCGCCCGGCAAGTCTATCTCAGCGACGTAGGATTGGGTGCACGGGCCGGGGGAGGCTCCGATCAATGAGATGTTGGACGTATGGTAGAACGTCCAGTTCAAGTCGCCGTATTGAACCCAGATCCCGGCCCGGTTTAGCCCGGATCCTCCGCTGACTCCGGATTGAATCGGACCCTGAGGTGGTTCGAGCGGGTTCAGTGTCAACGATCCTGAGGCGACGGTGATGTTCCATTCATCCGTCGCAAAGGTCACGTTGCCACCGTCGGGAATGTTGATCATCTGCATTGGAGTCCAGATTGTGTACGTGCCGACCTCGGCCCCAAGCTGGCAGGTGGTAGCTCGGGGAAGGAGCAGCCCGGGGGGCCCGATTCCGAGCACAAGGAGGAGAGCTGCGGCAACCCCGGCGAGGACGGGGAGCGACGACGACCGATGCCCTCTCCGCCCTAACACACTGACCTCCGATTGCAAGCCTATCGTCCCGATTCTGACTAACGAAGGGCGACGGAACGCTCCACCCGCCCTCGAGACCTCAGTTCTTCTTAGTGAGGACCACCGACTGCCCTTGTCGGACGTAGGTGTAGACATCGACGTTGGGCGCTTCCCGTCTCGCTTCCATCAATCTCGGATCGGGATCTCGACAGACGATGATGCCCCAGACGGACTGGTCCTCTTTCACCATGTTGCCCCGGACCCAGGCCATGTATGTCTGCACCTGGCCAAGGGCAGCGAAGCTCGTTTGTCCGCGCTTCAATTCGATAACCGTGTAACCGGACCCGTCCTTGTTCTTGCAGAGGAGGTCGATGCGCCCGCGGTAGCTCGTCGGGTACTGCCGGCGCGGGGTTTCGAGCCCGGACGACAGTGGGATCTTGTCCCAGTTCCTGATCAGGTCCTCTTCCAGCTCCTTCTCCAACTCATACCCGGTGCCAGCGAGGTCCCCATCGTGCGGGATAGAAACTCGGATGGTCTCTGGCAGTGCTCGAGGTATTTCTGCGACGGGAAGGGCCTCAACCCACAGCTTCCAAATGGCAGCGCAGGCAGTAGGGGTGAGGGTTGTGAGGTGGAAGTGATGCTGAACTCGAGACCAAATGACATCCACCCGAACCCTGCCGTTCGGACTAACCTCTACCTTCGGTAGCCCTAGAGCACGCGCTTCACGTACCTTGACTTCAGCTCCCTCCGGCGCCTCCTCCATCGCCCGGGCGACAGCTGCCTTCACTGCTCCCCTAAGTTCCGCCTCTGCTTCAGCCATGGGCGACACCTCTGCCCACTGCCGCGCTGCTGGGTCGCGCACATGCGCCCATAGCAGAAGGCCGCCACCTTGCCCCACTTCTTTCAGCGCAAGCACCAGCGAGTCAGGCTTCACACCGAAGGCGCTCACTCCGCCCACCATGCCCAAGGACACAGGCGCTTCGCTCTCCCTGTCCTCCATCAGGATCACTCCATCGGTCGGACTATCCTTTGGTTCCGCAAAAAGGTCCCGTTGTTTGGAGGGGGTCCTCACTCCGTCTACTCGACCGTTGAATCGGAGGGGCGTTTGTCCGGCCCTAGGGTCTCGGTCGAGACACGATCGCACCCATCCAACATCAGTTGGGTCGTCCGAGTGAGAGGGTGGGGCGAGCTGACTGGAGCCCCTGCTGAAAATCTTCAGCTGGCGAGCCGCGCTATCGACTGAATGCTCTCGTTATAATGAAGGACTCCGAAATTGGATCAATACGTAGACGTTTTCGTACCGAGAGGGGGTCCATTCCATTATCCCAGAGAGTAGTGATTGGGATTCTGAAACCTCAAGCTATGCTAACCCCGTCTCGGAGTGATAGTCCGACCCTGGAACATCCGAGCCAGTGCTGTCCGACTGTGTGGGGTTCATGGTCTGCTGCGATATCCGGACTCGGATTCTACATATGGGAGTGCCCTTTTGCGACCTGGGCCGGGTGGGGCCATTAATGACGTTCGGTTCACAACGCGCCAGGTGTGGAGTTCTCGTGAGTGTCACGATCTTCGTGATCGTTGTCGGCGGGCTGAACCTAACCGTTTTTCACGGCAGCACTACGGTAGGCGTGGAGCATGAAGCGATGGGCGTTCGAGCGGCTCAAACGTTCGCGTCCCCGACGAGCGTACGCGTCAGCTCCCGAGCGACAATCGATACAGAATCCGGAGTGGTGTTTTCAGGTTCGGGTGGATCCTCTCAGGTGGCGCTGAATCTTCTGAACGGCACAGACTTTGTCTCCCCCTCCCTTGTTTACGCCGGCAGCAACAACAACAACGTGTCGCAGACCGGACTGCTTCCTGAACTTCTCACTGGCAACTCGACCTCGCAATTCTGGCCGAGGTCCTCACCGGTGATGTTGATGGCGCCGGCTTCGAGTACCCACTACTCCGGACTCTTCCTGTATAACGCAAGCCCAGGGGAGAATGTGTCCGTGGACTCGATAGGAGTAGGGTATCCTAATGTCGCCGGAGACGGGTTTGAGGCCTACCTATTCGTTCAGCCTGTTACCACTACAAGCTGGGGGGACCCGTATTTTGCGACAAACTTTGGCTACATCGATGGATTGGGTGTCCATGGATTGGTCATCCTGCCCTATTCCGAGTCGCCTTACATCGTGGTCCAATGGGACCCCTACTACAACACGGTGGGAGGCAACTCCTCTCCCGCTTTCAATCTCTGGCTTGTCACTCCCCAACCAAATGGCACCGTTGCTGAAGCCAACGTCGGGGGGTTCGGGTCCCTCGGGTCGACCTCGGGTGTAACTCCGCAAGCTGGAGACTACCTGTCATTCAACACTAGTTACTCGTATCAGACCAACACGGTGACTGCGATTCTGAGGGACGAGAATGCCTCCGGAGTGAATTATTCTCTTGATGTCAATCTGACAAGTCACTCCTTCCTTCCCGGCGAAGGATCCTCAGGTTCCTACTTCTTCGGCGCCGGAGCAAGTACTGGAACAATCGGGCCCTCCGGATGGGGTCTGCTCTACAACGATTTTAGATCGAGCTCTTCGCCGGTGACCTTTACCGAGAGCGGGTTGCCACCCGGGTCTGAGTGGTCCGTGAATATCACGGGAGGCGGTTCGCATACCTCGAGGACAAACACGATTACCTTCGACGAGCCAGTCGGATCTTATCGCTACGCGGTGAGCGCCGCCCCAGGGAATGCGGCCACTCCCAGTTCCGGAACATTCACTGTAGCAGGAATGCCACTGTCCTTCAGTGTGAACTTCACCGCTGAGCCTGTGTACCCGGTGTATTTCGTTGCGGAGGGGCCACTGTATTGCGAGACTTGGAGTGTGACACTCAATGGGTCGACGCAGGGTTCGCAGATGCCACCGTGTTTCTCGTTGGAAGTCCAGTTTTCCGAGCCGAACGGAACATATCCATTCAACGTGACGGCAGAGATGGGCTACATGGCTAGTCCATCGTCAGGCAATGTCACCGTCAACGGTACCTCGGTGGTGGTCACGGTGAATCTGTCAATAGTTCAGAACCGTGTTGAGTTCAGGGAGACTGGGCTTCCGACGGGGAAGAGCTGGACTGCGGTGCTCAATGGAACCGCGATTCGCGCAGCGGGAGCTTCGCTGACTTTCACGGAGCCGGACGGGAGTTACACGTACATGATCGTGGGTCCCGCGGGTCGGGAAGTGTCTGGCGTCGCGGCGAGTGGCACTCTAGTTGTCTCGGGTTCGATGACGGAGTCATTCGCTTTCGTGAAAGGGCCAACGCGCACGCTGACCTTCCACGAGGCAGGCCTGGCACGCGGGCAGCTGTGGAATGTGTCCTTGAACGGGTGGTCCGTTTCGTCAGGTAAGCCGACCATCGTGTTCGCCAACCTGACGCCGGGAACGTACACGTACTCTCTGCAATCGCCACTATCGGGCCAAGCTGTGACTGCCAAATCTGGAGCCGTCGGGGAGCCCCTCAATGGTACGGTCTCGGTCACTACTAAGGGGCAAACTATCGCGTACAAGTTCGTGTACGACTATGCAATCACATTCACTGAGTCGGGCCTCCCGTCGGGGACGAACTGGAGCGTGAAGATCGGACCAGAGACGAAGTCATCGGCAACGAGCGTCATCGTCTTTGAAGAGAAGAATGGGAGCTACGGGTATACTGTCGGTTCAGAGACGGGCTACGCTGTCTCTAAGGCTCCTGGAACTCTGCATGTGGTCGGTGGGCCCGCTACAGCGATCGTGACATTCCGGTTGAAGGGGGGAGCACAGCCGGTTTCGATCACTCGAACCTCACATGAAATCTCTGTCGACCCGCAGAGAGCAGTGTCCTCCGGGGTTGGGGGTCTCTTGGCACTCTGGATGACTGTGTGGATGATCCGGGGCCCCAGGCTCAGGTAACGAGATGCGGGAGTGAGTTAGCGAGCGGGCTTGGTGGGGGGGACCTTCATAGCAGGGCGTAAGGTTCGCCCTCGTCGGGGAGAGTCCTTGACGACCCTCAGTCGAGAAGCCGTTTGCCGGAGTGGCTTGGCGATTTTCATTATGGTCCTGTTGGTGGTTAGCGGGTTGAGCCTCGAGGCTTCCGTGAGAGATCACTCCGCCACGACGGCATACGATTCGAAATCTCAAGCGGATTCGGCTACGGGGACTGTCCCGTCGCTCACCAAAGCGGCACCGAGTACTCCAGATTCGGGGCCCAGTTACGATGTGACATTCGCTGAGTCTGGAGTCCCGAATCCGTCGCCCGGGTGGAATCTCACCTTTAGTGGGGGCCCGTGGGTCCACCTGACTACGCGTACCACATCGTTGAGTGTGGAGAACGGGACCTATCCCTACGGCGTGACCGCGCCTTTCAGTTCGGTCTACTACGTGATAGGGGTTCCTGCGGGTCCGAACCACTTCTACGGCAACGTCACAGTTAACGGGGGAGCCGTCAACGTCTCCATCACCTTCTATGAGCAAACCACTGTTGATTTCCACGTAAACCAGAGTTCCGTCCCGGGCCCTTGGACCGTAGTTTTCCGAGGAACATCTCCGTCGACCTGGGTCTTTAATGGAACTCGCTCGCTAAGCACAACGTTTGATCAGAGTTACTCGGCGGAGAACGGATCCTACGAGTACGTCGTCGATCCACCCCAAGGGTACACAGCCAGCCCAGCGAGTGGCAACCTGACAGTGAACGGTGGCCCCGTCACCGTCCAGGAGGCGTTCAAGATCGTGCCGCCTCCTTGCGGCGCCCCCACAATCTCGCTTCAAAGTCCGACCCCGACGAGCTCAACCCTGACGGTAAGTGGTTCAGCAGCGCCAGGGGGATCTAGTTGCACAATCACCTCCATCTCATGGTCTTGGGGAGATGGACAAACGTCGACAAGTTTCCTTCCCGCGTCCCACACATACGCAGCCGGCGGGACGTACACAATAACAGCCACCGCCGAACAATCCGACGGAAAGTCGGCGATGGCGTCAGTTTCTGCAACCATTCCGACAATGTTCGACGTAACTGAGACTGGCCTAAACGTGGGAGTGATCTGGGGAGTTTCTCTACAGGACGTGGAGCTGGGGGCGTCAACAGCGAGCGCTGACCCGGCTCAGAATGAGATTTCCGTTGCCGTTCCGAGCGAGTGGATTGACGAGACCCTCGACCTGCTCGTCTTGGCCGAGTCGGGAGACTATACACTATCCTATGCGTTGGCACCGGGTAGCCCAGGTACCCTGTTCACGAACGTCAACGGACCGGGCGAGGGCGTTGAGATAGACATCCCCCAGGGCCCCCCTGTCGAACTAGACGTCACCTTCGTACCAATTCCCTTTACCGTTGAAGTGAGCGTCAACACCTTACCGTCAGGATTCTCCTGGTCAGCTCTGCTGGCGCCAGCCGGGGTCTCTTCGCCTTCGGCGATACAGCCCCTCAAGTGTGTCAACTCCCTGGTCAACTACTGCGATTACTCGCTGCCCGACGGGAACTACAATTTTGGGGTAGTCATAACCGGAACGGAATCCGGGTCTGCGGAGACCACTTCTGAACCTGCGACTGTGCTGGTTCTGGGAACTGTCCAAGTGGAAGGCAACAACGAATTCATCACGGTGACTGCATATTGGGCTACATTCTTCGAGAACCAGTGGCAGTCCTGCCAACTTCTCACTGGGAATCCCAATGATTGTGTTCTGGATGCGTCCGTGACCTTCGTTTCACAAGCTCCAGATGACTTCGCCCAAGCTGAGCAGACTCTCGAGTACTATAGCGCACTATGCGACCTGGCATTGTTTGTCCTGCTTGCGACAGACTGCGGCGGGGACGGACTTGCGGGGCCATTCGATATTGGTGCGGACTCACCAGTCAATATTCTCGTGACCGATCCCGATGGGAACATTGCAGGATACTATGCGAACGGGACTGAAGTCGATCAGATTGCCGGTGCAGTGTTGTTGGGGCCGTGCTCGACAACATCCGATCAGTTAGTCTCCGTGTTCGTTCCTGCACCAATCGCAGGGGCCTATCGAGTCACATTGTACCCGGCCTGCGCAAGTGCTAATGGCTCCAACTACACGGTATACGAGCAGAGTGCCACTGGCACGCAGACGTATCTAGAATCATCGGCCCAAGGGAGCGCAGCCCTGAATGTTACGGTGGCGCTCCCGGTCGCCTACTCGACAATCTTCAACGAATCTGGACTTCCAAGCGACACTCCTTGGTGTGTAAACGCCACAGGCGTGGCACCCCTATGTAGCACGTCAGGCTCCGCAACGACGTATCTGTCAAACGGCACCTACCATTACGTTGTCAGCACAGAGAACAAAGAGTGGGCGTCGTCGGGCGGCTCGTTCGTGGTGAATGGGACACTTGTCTCAATGTCGGTGATTTTCAAGCCTGTGACCTACAATCTGACGATTACTGAATCCGGAATCCCGACTAGACTCTTGGCGAGATACGGATGGACTGTTACGATGGCTGGGGCAACCCATCACGAGAGTAATGCGATCTTCGGCGACTCCATGGTGAACGGAAGCTACAACTATCTCGTGCAGGGCCCCTCCGGCTATCGGCTCACGACCTCTTCCGAACAAACGATCAACGTGAACGGCGCGAATCTGACTGTCTCTGCAGACTTCGTTCCCCACGCGAGTTACTCGCTTTCGTTCCACGAGGTCGGACTACAGACGGGCACCTCGTGGTGTGTTTCTATCTTGCTGAAAGTTTGCTCGACGACCCCAACGCTTGTGTTCAAGAACATGTCACCGGGCAGCTACGAGCCATCAGTCGGTTCGTTCGCGGGAATGACCACCTTGGAGAAGGTTGGGACTGATTGGATCCGTGGTTCGGCCCTGACCGCGACCCTCAGCCGTGGTCAGACGATCCAGGTTCGCTTCGGCTACCCGGTCACGTTCACGGAGACGGGGCTGCCGAGCGGCTGGTTCTGGTCGGTCAGGTCAGACGGAGAGTTCAACCAATCGGACTCGGCGACGACTGTGCTCTATCTGCCCAATGGTACCCACGGCTACACGGTGGGCCCCGAGACGGGATACACCCACATCGAGACCCCTCGGACGCTGCATGTTGTCGGCGGGCCCCTGTCGGCGAACGTAACGTTCATGGCGAGGCATGCGGCAATGCCGTCGCTGATCCCGATGTTCGCAAACGGGGCATCTGTAGCGGCCTCGCTAGACGCCGTTGTAATGGCCGTAGCTGCGGTTAGCGGGCTTTTGGCTCTCGGAGTGGCCCTCGTGTCGATTCGGGGAGGAAACCGCCGTTAGGGGCTGGAATCGGCGGGTTTCCCGCCGTTCCGGGCTCCGGGTCCCGAACGGGGCCGCCCTGCCGACTGCTCTTCCGGTGCCCAGCCTCGGGCCCGGTCGGGAGCCGGAGGCCGAAGCCCCTGCTCTAGAATCGGCCACGGACTCTCCGGAACAAACTCTGCACCTGAGAGAGACACCGTCTAAGGTTGAGTCTCCGTTCCGGAGAATCTGAGTCTCCTAGCTCGCTCCTTCTGCTGCCCCGAGAGTCTCGATAGAGCTCGTTTGATCTCAGGCTTCGGAGGACTCACTCTGCCAACCAACTCACCCTCCCACCTCCCTTCCCGCCAGGAAGGCGCGTACGAGGTTCCTACCCCGTCAACGAACCAGCGCCGTTGTTGGAGCTTCTCCCAAGTGAACGGCAGTCCCCTGTCGACGCACCCCCGATAGACTTCGAGAGCCAATTCGACCGACGGTTCCCCCGTGTAAGCCAACAGGCGTCTTCGGTAGCGCTCTCGAAGCTTTCTCTGAGATTCAGTGTACTTCACGATCTCCGGATTGAACAGTAAGTCCAGGATGGGAAAGATGGGGAACTTAGCTGCGTGGAGGCGCTTATCCTTCCGCCGATTGCGCCAGTTTCGTAGCAGGCTTTGGAGCTCGGCCTCGTGCCAACCTTCGTCCGTTTCAAGGTAGGCACGAACCACCACGGGACGGAACACCATGGTCCAGAGCTTCCACAGTTCACCCGGGAGCCGCTCATTGATCGATTGTCCGAAGGTCCCGTCAGGAGCGACAGTCGCGACAATGGACTCGCCGGTGCCGTCGTGGGCTGAGACTCGGTAGGAGGTCGTGCCGGATCCACACTGTGACCTGGCCTCCGGCCCTGCTCTGCGGGCAACTTGAATCGACCCGCTGTGAGGGGCTACCAGTCTCTGCCATTGCGCCCGCTTCACGAAGTCGAAGAAGTGACGGAGCATCTTCCTAGTCTCACAGACGGGGCAACCGGCCATGTTGCAGCCTGCCGCCAGCCAACGCCGCGCTTCGACGAGCGGAGTGGCCTCGACGTCAAAACTGGCAGGCGACGAAGCGACGCTTCGCTCTATCTCACCGCGCCAGTCGCAGGTGATCGAAACGCCGTTCGTCGAACAGGTGGCAACATTCCTCCGATTTTTGTCGGGGACACGAGTATCGGCAATGACTCGACGAGCGGCCTCCATCGCCTGTGTCTTGGCGAGCTGCTCCACGTCCATCGTACCGACTTGACTCCGCTCGATCCAGGGACCCTTGTCCCCTTCTACAATCCTGAAGAATCCGAGGCCCGGGTGAAAGACGGTGGATCGACGATGTCTGGGAATAGGACAGAGCAACATTCGTCGGGACTGTTCGAGAAGAAGGAGCAACCGCTGCCGTAGAGCCTCGGGCGACGCATCGGCAATCCGGGGCGTCTCGAGCAGGCCCAGTTCTGGCAGCCCAAGACGAACCGCCAGGTAGCGGCATTCGATTTCTGTTATTCTCCTGGCTGCCGGCTCGCGGAGCAACTCTCCGAGAGCAAAGACTCGGAGAAGCTTGGTCTCAAAGGCCGACTCTTCGTACCCACAGTTGCACCCGCGGGGGGGAGGAGACTTCCACTTCCTCCCACGAACGACGTCATAAGGCCGGTGGTCTTCCCCGTTGCCGAGGACCACGATTCCTCCGCGCCCCAGGCGATTGGTTCTCGCGCTGGGGCAACCTTCTCTCAGGCGACGATCGTTCCCACCTCGGCGCTTGGGGTTGAGGGGCGCCGGTCGGCTCGTTCAACTCAGTCGATCTTCGCTCGATTGCGGCGAACGCCTCGTCGAGTCCGCTGCGTTGAAACAAGAACAAGTCGGGGGAGGGAGCCTCCTTGTGCCTCATGACCGCACCTCGCCAAGTTCTCGCAGCGCCGCCTCGCGGACGACGTCAGTAAGAAATCGCCAGAATGGAACGCCGCGAGAAGCGGCGGCCATGTGCCCAAGTCTTCGAGTCTCAGTGTCGAGCCCGTCGTGAGTCGGCGGGCGGTGTCGGTCGCTCTTACTCATCCGCCGAGCAAAATCTGCTCAGCGGACCTCCCAAGTCCGTGCCCGGGTGCTCCGGGACCCCGTAGGGCTGTGCGTGGTACCCGCATGGGAACCTCGAGTTCTGATCGGTCTCGAGTCTCATAAAGGTCTCGCTGGAGTGCACCGTTTCGGACGGCCTGACGAGGTCGGGCTGACTATGAGTCCTCTACAACACTGCGCGTCGTCCAGCTGCGCCCCGCGCGATGATCAATCTCGAGATTGACAAGTCGTCGGACGATCGCTGCCAGTTCTTTGTCAGCGTGGCGACGGACAATCCGGCCCTGCCCGTCGACGAGGTCGAAGTTAGACACTGGGTTCCCACGAAGGACTCGATCTTCAAGAGACTGTTTCGAGTTGTCCTTAACTTTGAGCTTCCCTCCGTCAGTCAATGTCTGCCGCGCCCTCGCTCGTATCTTCTCGAACAGCGCTAGAGCCGCAGCATCGCTTAGGTTGAGCTCACGACTGAGCCGGGACACGAGCGTTTGATCGGTTGTCATCGACTGTTGATGGCCCGCAACTGGCGAGCGAGGAACTCCACGACTTGGGGCTTTCGAAGGAGTTCGGCCAGGCGCTCTTGTCGGGCCTCAACATCTCTAAGATCCCCCACCGCTGCGAGCGTAAGGGGTCCTCCGCAGGTCAAGCAGAAGTTTGCTTCGGCCGTATTGCTCGTCTCACACCGACCGCACGTTCGGGGAGTCCGGGCGGGAGTGGGAGGCCGTTCGGGACCTGAGTCCCCGACCTGGTACCTTCGATTCAAGGCCGCTCGGACATCGTCACCAGACAAACGAACGTAGTGCTTCGCGACGCGTGAACCGGCGGTCCAACCTGCAACTTTCTCCAGCACCGACTGAGAGATTGATCCGTCCTTGGCCAATTCCGTAAGACGGGACCTGCGGAGATGGTACAGGGTTGCTGGCTTGGTGATACCCGCGCGCCGGCTTGCCTTCTCGAGCACCTTGTACATCGCGCGGTAGCCCGCAGCCTGTCCCCGTTCTCCGACTCGGAGGTTTACCCATAGCGGAGCCCGAACATCACGAGCTTTTGGATGTGCCTTGAGCCAAGCGAGCAGGGCGGGCACCGCCTCCTCATACACGAAGGCGGGAACGTGTTCGCTATCCTTCTCTCTACGGACGAGCAGCTCGATGTATCCATCCTTTGGAATCACATCGCCGATTCGAAGTGTGAAAATTTCGCCGGGGCGGCACCCGCTCGAGTAGACGGTCCAGATCCAGGCGCGGTCCCTGAAGTTTTCCGTCGCGTCAGCGATACGGGCGACTTCTTCGTGAGTCAACATGTCGGAACCACCGTACGGAGACTTCCATCTACCAAACTTCAGCCGCAACTGGTCCGGGAACGGCTTCCCCTCGAGCGCAAGTCGGTAGCGCCAAAGTCCCATCAGGAGCCCGCCAATTGTCTGGCGCGAGTGAAACTTGTAGGTGTCCGTGGGAAACGCATCATTGAAGACGGACTGGACTCCCGGCTGAGGCTGAAGGAACGAATCCCCCATTCGTCCAGCCGCGACGGGGAGCCACGCGAGATAGTTTCGCAGGTGGAGTTCTCCGACCTCACCCCTCTTCGAGGCGATGAAGCCGAGGATAGCGTCTCGAGCATCCCGGGATGGATTGGCATCCCCCACAGGCCCACTCCCCTTCAGCGCCTCGAACCGATGATCGATGAACGTCCTGACGGCGGTGTCGTGGGGGCGTCTCGGGGGAGGGGGTGGAGGCGACATCGTCTCCCCCTAGGTCGTTGACAAGATATGAACCGTTGGGGAATAGCGGGGCATGGATTTGAACCATGGATCTACGGGTTATGAGCCCGTCGGGA
>Ga0335073_10010265_pt1 | contig 13157 bp, 18 predicted proteins | sample Lox_Sample_22_FD_207093 | JGI IMG/M metagenome (GOLD analysis project Ga0335073, IMG submission 207093) | Soil microbial communities from Loxahatchee National Wildlife Refuge, Florida, United States - Lox_Sample_2.2 | ecosystem: Environmental > Terrestrial > Soil > Wetlands | place: USA...
ATCAGTATGCTTCCGAAAGAAGAACAAGTCGTTTGCATGGACGGCATGATTGACGCAGCCGTCAACTTCAGCACTTCTCAAAAACCCAAGACGTTCGATGAATGGATTATTCGAATGATGGGTAAACCCTTTTTCACTCTCCCGCGGACAGAAGGTTGATCAGTGTAGGCGAGGGAATTGCAGACTTGTTTATGCGTCCGTACAATTTCAAAGTATGGGCTGTACCGACGACACGAATGCAATGCCAATGGCTCGGTGAACGCGTCGCTGCGCCCAACCTTAAAGCAGTGACCAAGAATGTCATCTTGAATAAAACCGCTGGGAATTGGGGTCCCAATGCGACGTTCCGATTCCCTGCGCATGGTGGCACGGGAGGGATCTGGAAGGCTGTCGCAAAGACTTTGCCCAAGGACAAGTTTTTGATGGATACCAAGGTTGTCAAGGTTGATGTGGAGAATAAGTCGGTGCAATTGAGTAATGGGTCGAGGATTGCGTACCGAAAGTTGGTTAGTACGATGCCTGTTGATGAACTCTCGAGTATGATTACGGCGAGTCCGAGTGTTCTCAAGCCTATTCACGAGGGTGTCGGAGAACTCTTCTACTCGAGCACTCATGTCGTCGGAATTGGCATCCGAGGAACGCGACCCGACAGAATTGGAGATAAATGCTGGGTATCTCACATCTCACTCTCTCTGTCACAATACTGACGATAGCTCTACTTCCCCGAATCCGATTGTCCGTTCTACAGGGCCACCATTTTCTCCAATTACTCTCCTTACAATCAACCCCAAACCTCGACCCGTCTCCCAACCCTCCAACTCGCCAACGGGGACAAACCATCCTCCTCCACCGACAAAGAAGGTCCCTACTGGTCCCTCATGTTTGAAATCTCTGAATCCTCCATGAAACCTGTCAACGAGCCCTCCCTCCTCGCCGACACCATTGCCGGCGCCGTCAACACCACTCTACTCCTCCCTCACGACGAAATCGTCTCTGTCTACCACCGTAAATTCCCTCACGGGTATCCCACGCCCACGCTCGAGCGGGACGGTGGATTGGCCAAGGTTTTGCCTGCGCTCAAGGCCAAGGATGTCTGGTCTAGAGGCCGTTTTGGGAGCTGGAAGTATGAGGTTGCGAATCAGGATCATAGTTTTATGATTGGAGTGGAGGCGGTGGATAATATTTTGCATGGTCAGCCGGAATTGACCGTGACCTTTCCGAATCTTGTCAATGAGAATAAACTTAGATGAGAGCAATTTTGGAATAGAGAGAGAGAAGTGGAAATGTACCCTGGGGATTATTTTTTATGGGTGAAAGTAGAGTAGAGATTGAAGCATGAAGGCCGATAATTTATGATCAGACGTAGTAAGGTATATGTATTTTTTTGTGGCGGGAGAGGGAAGGGATAATTCTATATAACTAAGGCTCCTTTACTTTCGCTCGAATTCAGATGGATCCCACGGCATATGTGCCATCATTGCCTTCCTGGGCCCATCAATCTTTTCCAAGGCAGTAATCACGAATCCAACAGGAATCTCCTCCTTTCCCTCCACAATTCCAGCCCAAGCAGTCTCCATAAACTCGTCCATGGTAATCCCGATCTGTCCACCATTTTCAATCGTGGGTTGGTGTTTCGCGTCATGAAGTTCGGTCTGCACGGCCGGAGGGAACAATTCAATCACCTTGACCGAACTGCCTTGGAGTTGACGACGAATGGACATGATAAATTGATGCAACGCCGCCTTCGTCGCGTTATAGTTTGGACAACGAGCGATAGGGACAAGAGCGAGACCAGAAGTCGTATACATGATGGAAGACTTCTTCTTCAAAAGGAAAGGGAGGAAGTATTTCGTCCTATTATTAGATATATTGGCCGAAGAGGTATGTACAAATGGACATAACTCACGTAATTTGTCGTCCATTCCAAATCGAGTTCGTTGAGATCCATAGTCTCAGGCTTTCCAGCGTAAAATCCACGTTGAATTCCACTATCTATCAATTTTGCTTTACATTGAGTCTCACCTGTTGAGGAAAACGCATTCCAAGTCAGGGTGTTCGGCAATTACTTCCTCCACAAATCCGGGGATCTTATTCAATTGCGCGATATCACAGACTTTGGTGGAAATCATGCCTTTGTGCTTGTTTGCAAGCTCATCGAGTTGTTTCTGTCGACGTCCAACTGCAACGACATGCGTTCCTGTCTCCGCATACTTCTCTGCCAGTGCAAGACCGATGCCTTGAAAGAGTCAGCCGCTATTATAGCGAGGGCGATGGTATTTACCAGAGGTAGCGCCGAAAAGGATGACTTTTTTATAGGGAGCAGACATGTCGGTATCCGCTGAGAAACTAGTTGAAAATAGTGGTGGGAGGTTGGTTTTGTGTCTTTTTAATGTTTGATGACGGGGATTATTACGGATTTTTCGATGGCGGGGATTACGCCGACACGAATTAAATCCGACTGAACGTGGGCCGGCAGTTCCTGAGGATTTTAACGTCAACACTTTTGATAATGTTAATTCGCTTGACTTTTGACGAAAGGGAATTAACCAGATTTGAAAAAGGCGCCGAACTCCGTCAAACAACACTTTGATCAACACAACCATCAACTCGAATCCTTGAGTAATGGCCAAGCGAAAACGAGAGGCAATGGACGACCAAGGGCCGGAAGCTCCGCCTCTTCCGGATGAACCCCTTCCTCCATCAGAAGAACAGCCTCCCCTCCCCGACGAGGAGCCTCCACCACTGCCGGACGAAGAACCTCCCCCCTTACCAGAAGAAGACATCCCGGATGACACACCTCCTACCCCCAACGAGCCACTTCCTTCATCCTCGGCAGATTCCGAAGAAGAGCGAGAATCGATCAGAAATACATCAGCCAAACCAGAGACATCCACTCTAGTCCCTAGCACCGAACATCCAACCGCCCCCGAACCAGATGCATGGCAAGCGATTTGGGAACCGAGCGCCAACGCCTACTACTTCTACAACTCTGAGACCCATGAAACGACGTGGCTCAACCCTCGTATTCCTCCTGATGAAGCTGCTGCCGCGCTAGCCGCCAATCCACCTATTCTCGACCCTACGGCGCTCCTGAAAGAACGTGCTCCCGAGGACGTTTACGATCCCGAGACAGGGGAGTATGGATTCACTGCCCGTTTCAACGCTCGTACGGGCAAGTTTCAGAATAACCCTGAGCACACTGCTGAGAATTTTTCTACGATGGGTCAAATTATGAGGACTTCGCATGACTATTTTGATGTTTCGCAGATGGAGAAAGGACATGTTGTGGGGAAGAGTGGGGGGATGTTGAAGGCGGATCGAAAGGCTATTTTTGATAATATGCCAAAGAAACAGAGAAATGAGGTGCTGCGGAAGTTTAAGGAGAAGAAAGATCAAAAGAAACGAGAATGGTATGCGAACGACGATATCATTGTTCGGAAACATTAGTTATTTTCAACATATGTTCTGTTCATATAGTGTCTTATACTCTACGCTAGCGGGCGGAGGGGGAATATTATATTTAGCTATGAAGACAATGTGTACAAACTCCGGAAGAAACTAAGATTACAGACCCAAAGTTTTCCTCGTCAATTCCCGTACAATGCGATTATATCCTTCCCTGTCATTTCTCCAGACTTTCTGCACAATGTTAATTGTTTTCAGGGGATGAAAGGGTATGTTACGCAAGCATCGATGTTGGCTCCACTTTCGTCGTTGGGTTCAGCGAGCATGCTCATGACGCTCAAAAGAATCTTCTCGACACTTTGTACGGGAGACCACCTCTCCGAACTCGACTCGTAATGATTCGGATCATCGCCAGGGGGATGAAGAATCGAAATACATACCGTTCCGTCCTTGTACACTAGTTATGAGTCCCCCAATGCCGTATCAAGTGAGGGCGTACCATTCGGATGAAAAATGTCACAGATGAATTTCATGGTCGGCGGACTCAACGGGTAATCCTAACGTCAGTCAGCAGGTTCCGGGCGGAGGACGGCAAGGGAAAGTGTACTTTGGGGAAGGACAGAGTCGCGGGGAAGATGCCGCCTTCAAAGGGTGTGCCTTCAGGACCAGAGATATAACATTCCCATTCGAAAAAGTTTGATTCATCGACCGGACCTAGCAGCGTTAGTAATGCGTTTTGAAACACGTCTGGTCGGTCGGTTGAGCGTGTACCTGCGAGAATCCCTTCTGGCGCATTATTCGTGAGCTCACGATACTCTACAGAGTTAGTATAGTATATAAATGAGTGTATAAACCTGTCATCAGACGTTTGACGGCCGTCATGCTTCCAAAGGTGCTACTGCAATCGTGTGATGGGCAAAGGAAATCACTGGAACCTCAGTTTCGGGATGGCAGTTTCTTAGGCGTAAAATCCCCAAATCATAAACCCGGAATCTGATGATTTGCAAAGCCGTCTGTGGTAAGGGTCCTCTTATCGTGCCCGCAAAGCCGCCCGCCATTTTAAGAGTTGATCAATCGTGAAGAAGGGGAGATCTTGGAGTGAAGAATATCACTATAGTATGGCTGCTCCTTCTTGCGATTCTGCTGCTGCACTGTCGCATCCAGCTCCGTCAAAGTATCAAAATGTCATTGTCTTGCCACAGACAAATCAGTTGATTGCGTTGTTGACGATTGTTCGCGATCGGAATACAAGTCGAGCGGATTTTATCTTCTACGCCAATCGCATAATTCGATTGTTAGTCGAAGAGGGTATTGAATTTCCCCCCTTACTAAAAAGCTTTGGATCTAATTTCAGGTCTCAACCATTTGCCGGTGGTGGAGAAAAAGGTCACTACGCCAACAGGTAAGCTATCGCCGTCGCAATGAGTTGATGGTAGGATTGGACTATCATGGTGTGACATTTGAAGGCAAGATCTGTGGAGTGTCGATTATGAGAGCAGGAGAGTCTATGGAACAAGGTCTCAGAGACTGTTGCAGGTTCCATCTCGTCCGAAATAGCGAGCTAAAAATGCTAGGTCGGTGCGAATCGGAAAAATTCTAATCCAGCGAGACGAGGAGACTGCTCTCCCCAAATTATTCTACGAGAAGTTGCCCAAAGACATCAAGGAACGATACGTCTTGCTACTAGACCCCATGCTCGCTACAGGAGGAAGCGCTATTACGGCGGTCAAAGTACTTTTATCAAAAGGTATCCATCCTAAAGCACTAAGGTAACAATAGGAATTCCTGAGGACAGGATCTTGTTTTTGAATTTACTTTCTGCGCCAGAGGGGATTGCCGCGTTCAAAGAAGAGTTTCCTCAACTTCGTATTGTGACTGCATTTGTGGATGACTCTCTAGACCACAGAAAGTAACATCCAAAATTTCAACAGATCGGTTGACCTGTAGATTTGTTGTTCCAGGATGTGGGGACTTTGGAGATAGATTTTTTGGAACGGACTAAAAATGGCGGAAGATAAAGGCGGAAGATAAAGGCGAAAAATTTGTCTAGCGTGGGTAAGACGGGGACGATGTACTTCTATTCCTGAGTTTCCATTTCAAATGCCACATTGCAACGACCCTATAATCCAAAAAGGTGAATCACCTGCCACTCCAAAGTATACAACAACGACCACATCTTCTCTCCACACACAAAACAAAACCCATCCCACTCAGTTCCTCCAAAATCTTATACTTCGATCCCCTCATCGTCATACTCCTCATCTCGTTCTACACCGCCTCCCGTCCCCGTAGCGCCGCTCCGTCCAACCGCCTCGGCAGCATCAATCCAGTCCGAGTAAACATCGATAGGAGCCGACAAATCTATCTCATTAGACCCGTCCCGTTCACTCAAATCGGGTAAAGGAATGAGTACTGTTAATGACACACTGATGTCCCTGTCCGCAGACTTTACAAATCAAGTTTCCGATTCGATGGACCTTGTCGAGTTTGCATACGACGCTGTCGTCATGGTTGCAGAAGAGACAGGCAAATTGCGTAGGGAGGGGCTCGAGCTTTTTCTTTCCCGTGGCACGTTTTGCTGACTTCTTGCGTTTCCCCTGATGTTAGCGCTATAGGGAACGATGGGTTTGCTACCATTTTGTGGTTTGTGAAGGCTTGTGATGAGGAGTTGTGCTTTAAAGTGGAGAAATTTCGAAATCGGCGTGATGAGATTTTCTTTGGTCGAGATCGGAATGTGGTGTGCTTGGATTTTCGATGGTGTTCGCGAAACATCTTTCGCGTCAACACATTCTAGAGGCATCTCAAAACTATTCGATGGCGATAAATCTGAGGAAAATAATTCGTCAGTGGTTTGGATCAACGTTTGCGCTATTTAGATGTTGCTTTCGGTAATTTTCGCCGGTTTCGGCAACCTGAAAGTTGCCTTGCATAATGGGCTTGCAAACCCCATTCTTCGTACGACCATTTTGCCGAAGAAAGGGGTTTTATTAAAGGGCAAATTTCGGTTTGCCCTCGTGACCATTTCAGTATCATCAACAATCCCTGGATATCTCAACTTTCTATTTTTATTCACGTGGGCTATCGTCGAGTTACACGAGTCACATCATACGATATCGGGTGAGTTTGGGAAAACGTAAACATTGCCCAAAATAATGTTTCGGAGGAAAGGCCTCCGGGAAAGGTATCCATGCCTAAAGCGTCTATGAACCCCTGCGTTCGGAACCGGGTTTGCAACTTGAAGAAGGGGGTCTCTGCAACTGTATCGCAAATCGGCAAGGTTTAGTGTCGGGGCGTAGGGCGGATAAATAAGGTTCACAACGCATGGACCCAGCCTCGCGTGATTTGGTCAGCAGTGCAAGGAGGAAATTGCGTTGGGCTGTGTCCGTGAGGTTTGGGCCGTGGGTGGTACAAAACCTCCCACGAAAATTTTAGGCTTCATTTTTGAAATCGCGCTTCAAACCTTAAACAATAGAGAACACGTGTGAAAAAGAGGACAACGAAAAGTGTGAATTTTGGTACATTCGAAGGGTTGTGATCCCCATCTCTCTGAAATGAAAATTTTCAACTCAACTCCTGCTAGAATGCTCCCCTGGATATCCTCTCGTCCCAAAATGACAATGCTCTGCAATGCCGGAATAGTATATACATCTTTCTCAGATAGTATGCCACACTCTCATAGAACACTTCGATAAGCCTCTTCCAGGTCTTCGTCCTCGTCTTCATCCAGTTCTCCAAAATATCCCTCGTCTTCTTCCTCCCAGTACCGTCGATCTTCCTCTTCAGGTTTGATTTGTGTTTCCGTCGCCGCTTCGTCTTTCGATCGCGGGATCGTGAGGTTTAATTGTGGTGTTCGTGGGGTAATAGGAGTGACCTCGTTTGACGAACTCATGAGCGAGTCGGGAGAGTTGAACGGACTGTATTTATGCGGTCGTTGATTCGGGAGAGAGGTCGATTTCTGTGCAGAGGACGAAGAGTTTGGTCTTTGGTCTTGCTCCATGGCCATTTTCAACCAGTTCGGCACAAGTGAGAACCCGACGAGAGCGTCTTCCAAATCACTTCCACTGTGCGAAAAGTTGAAATCTCGTGACCTCCGGGGATCCCGAGCGGGACTTGAGCTCCGACTCGCAGGACTGTATGGAAGGTAGGAAGTCTGAGGGGACGATGGTGCAGAACGACTGGGGATGTCAAAATATCCCAACACTCGATGTGGATCGGAGGAAGCACTGCGTGTCATACTTGTTGGAGTCGCTTTCGGCGGAAAATTCGACTGTTGCGGTGATCGAGGTGAAGCGTAGGCAGGCAGCAGATATCGATCGCTTGTATTGCTCATTCACTGATAGTGTCCGCTTGAAGGACTTAATAGTAGGAGGAAGCGGAGTAGAGAAGAGACTTTTGTGGATGGTGAGGCCGGGGTGACATGCGAGTGATCTTATATGTGGATGCACGAACGAGTCACGAAATTGCGGCTGCGTTAACGCCGAGCATTGGCACGCAACCCAATCCCCAAGAAAATTAGTAAGGCGTTCAGGGTCCTCTTCATAATTCGGTCCCCGATTACATGTCGGATTGCTAATTCCAGCCAATAAGATGTTGCCAAGGGATTGCAAATGTGGCTTGTTTGGTTGGGTTGTGCGACGACAAATTTGGCTGCATGCTCGGCGGAGATGCTTCCAAATGGGGTAGCCGGGGAGCAAGTCGGCGGACTTTCGGATGAATCATCGAAACAGCTATAATTCACAAGCGTGACAATATTTACCTTTATATTAGCACGGACACCAGCCGACCACAGCCACCCCAAATAGCTGTATTTTTTTTAGCGGTCTCGGCCCCCCGTTTTAAAATTTTTCTTCGCGTTTCACAATCGTGGGGGTTCAAGGAATGTAGGCGCACCGTTGTGCTTCATGGGACCGTGCACAGGAGCAACCCCAGCAGAGCAATTGATCTTCACCCCTGTGCAAAGCAAAATTTGCGCGCAGGTGGCGGCTTGATCGGCTTGGTGTGCCGATCCACACTTCCGTTTCCCCGCATTTTTCGATCTTTCCGATGAGCTATGCGCCGCGGAAATCCCTTGTGCGCCTTTTGATTAGCCACTCACACAGCGATCGGTCCAGGCGGCGTTAAGTGTCTTGCAACTATAACAAAGGCGCACGGGGGGGAGGAAAAAAATGTGCTCTGCATAAAATCGGATACGGCTCGGACTACACCGAATCTTCGTGGCTCACAGATCCGGTCCCATTCTTCTCAAGCTGGGAAGTAACATCCGGTGAGAGCCGAGCCGAACAGTCGATATTCAGTCTCTCAGGATCTGACCGTCACATGCAGATTGGGCGTGGTATGAATCGTCAATTGCGAATTTAAAGTTTTTTCATGCATTAATTCCGCGATCCCCGCATTAGTAGCGGCGAAATGTCCGTACTTGCTTATGTATTCCATTTTTGAAACTACCCCTCGATAGTTTGAAACTTGGATCGCCAATGTTTTCTCAAAAAGAAAAATTCTGACGAGAGCGTCAAGAGTCGTACTCCTGTCAGAAGATACCCATGCCTAGAAAGAAAGCCACAATTGACACAATGCTCCTAAAATCGCAACGATATGTATTCCCCATTATATCCAGTATAGCGATGCAGAGTAAAAATCCCGGACAGCGATTAACCATGCACGAAATAATTAATCCAATAGTTCCTCGACTAGAGCGCCACCGGTAAGTTGAGCCTTCAACTTTTTCAAATATCCAATCGCAACCTCCACCTTGACTGCCCGGCAAACCTCGCGCTGATCCTCTCCAATCTCAGGTTGACAAACACGCTCGTCCTGAGGAACCAATTTCCATAAATCCTCCAGCGCCTGGTTCAAACGAGCGCGAGAGCGCATCGCACTGTCATTGTGCATTTGCCTCCTTAATTTGACGGCGTTATGACCGGTCGGCCGTTTCGGTGGGGGAACGTGAGCTGTGGAAATGGGTTTGCTGGGTCGTCCTGGACCTCGGCGGCGAGTACGTGGCGACGGAGGTGGAGTCAATCGGTCTCCCGTGGGGGATGACAATTCGGCAATGGGAAGCTTGAAAGGCGGCATAATGAGATTGTGGGTGTCTGTAGAAGCACCCGCCTCGTGATATGGGTTGGCGTAACAATTCGCCACTGTAGTGGTTGCGTCGCAGAATTGGTAATTGAAGTGTGGATGAGTAGGCGAAAATTCCCTCGTACTAACGACATCGTCTGAAAAGACAGCCTCGTTGGCGATGGATGAGATCGATAAGCTTAATTCCCCATGGTTGCTGAGTGGAGGCGAGAATGGCGATGGTTCGTCCTTGATCGGAAATGCGTAATCATCCACGTTGCGGGGGTCAACATACTTTTGTTCTGGCGAGGTGGGATATATTCCGACTTTCAGGGGATTAATGGAGGTCTAGAGGGTCAGCGAGGCGGTACTTTACATGTCTGTACCAAGGGCGTAGCCCAAGCTCCCAGGCTAACCGTTTGTGGGAAGATATACTTGTTGCGCCCCATGAAATTAGAGGTAAGGGGGATATTAAAGGGATCGGCGTTTCGATGTTCCAAGAAATTGATCGATTGAACACTTTCCATTTCGGATTGAAGGGTGACTTGTTTGAAAGGAGTAGTCTAGACCTGACTTGGCAGTTGTGATGCGGTATACCCAACGCAAAGTGAACGCAGACTAAGAAGAATATATGGGGTGGCGAGGTGGTTACAGTGGTGGGACGATCTTTTAAGGTTCAAGGATGGGATCTGCGGTGGAGAGGAGAGCAATCCACCAATCACAATTGTAACGGAGGGAACTGCACTCAGTCTAAGCACCGACACGGGGTGGAGAAGGGGGAAATAGGAGAGGCTTTTACATGATTTAAGCCGACAACTGCAGAGAGCGAACCGCGCAACCAACGTGGTCGCGGAAAGATAAGCCGATGTGCACTTTGACATGTGGTAGTCTTCCCCGGACAAAAGTTGAACTACAATGGATGCTTAAACAATATTAATCATAATAATTAAATTATTCGTGCCTTGGCTGGCTCATGACCTATTCAAACCCTCGTCTTACGACTGCTGAGCGCCACGATGATGAGGTCAAGTCACGTCAGATTCAATCATGGCCTTGGCAACCTATCCCCGGTCAACAATCGCCGGCGCCGCGAAAATTTTAAATGGTGTGGGTTTGGGCCGTTGCGCAACAACGTCGAGCGGACGTCGATTCCGATAGATGAACCCTCCATTCTCGGTCAATTGTCCGTAAGAGAAATTTATTGATAAATATGTACACACAGATCGCCCCCGAACCCCCGAATTATGTATATTGGGTTCTTAACGGACCCCACAAACTCCAAAATTATGAATTCCCAAAAAGCAATTGGTTGATGGCAGCGGAAAGAGCTACCGATGAAAGCAAAACCCCAACCCGCCGTCCCACATATTTCCCAGATGATGACGGTTCCTAATGACCTCTTCCCCCCACCCGCTGCTCGAGCTCCTTGACTCGATCCTCTAAGTAGAGAATGTAATCAATGCCAACTTCCACTTTATCCGCCCGTCCAATCCTCTCTTCCTCATCTTCGTCGAGGTCGTCCATAGCGTCATTGCTAGCCTCACAGCCGCCCTCCGCATTGAGCGCATTTAGCCGTTTGCGTCGTCGGGCCACAGGAATTGTCTTCCACATCTTGTCCAGAGTCTCGTTGAGGCGAATTCGTGAGCGCATTGCTGACGCGTTGTGCATTTGCCGCCGCTTTCGGTCCCGCGCTGTCATGGGCTTTGAGTTGTTATGATTCGAGACCCCTGACGATTTGGCCGCGGTATTTGTGGGACCGGAATTTGACTTTGCGGGTCGTCGCCGAACGGGCGTGGTTTGTGGGACGTCGGCGTCTTTTTGCACCTTTGCCTCAGTTTGGGAACGGGGAACGGGTCGGATGGCAGGACGGGGAGAAATGGGGCTCATGGGAGCGGGAGTTTCGTACATGGGAGAATTTTTGAAGAGTGGTGTAGTCTGTGAGAAATAGCCTACGGTTTCTGGTAATTCGGCCGAGTATAGAACTGAGTCTTTGGGTGAGATTGTGCCCTCTGAGGACATTGTCGAATGTGATAATCTTCTCAGCTCGTCTGGCGAGTACATGTAGTCATCCGAGAGCGCTGGTGATGAATCGCTCGATTTTGACGAATATGGCTGAAAAGGAGGAAGTGCTCCAATCGAGCCGAGAACGGCGAGAGGGTCATTTCGGCGCTAAAAGGGGTCAGAAATGGAGGTGGAGCGCATTGTACCGCTTGAGAACCCCAGAATTGAGAGCCGAGCTCAAAGTCGTAGGCTTGTAAGCCGTTGATGCCCTCAGGATGTCCCAAGGTATCAGCTGAGTATTGGAAGCTATCATGAAGGAGCTCGTCCCAATTATTGTCGATCCCTTCCATGGTGGAAGCGAGGCCGGCGAATATGAATTGATTAATTTAAAGCGTGGCGCACGTGCTGAGTCGCCAACAATTAATTCGCGAGAGTGAGTTCAATAGATAGTTGGGACAGGTCAATCAAGAGGGAACAATGGTCGAAGAGGGTCGGTCGTGTGTCGAGCGGTTGATGATGATGAGCTTTGGCGGGGGGGATGGGGCTCCTAAATAAGTTTCTTTGCGTTCATGCAGTGTGTTTACGATCATGTGAGTCTATGCACGGAAATTGAGGAGTTCAGGTTGATCAATTGTGTGCCCGACACAATCTTGTGTCGCCAAAGGAACTAATTTAAGTCAACAACTTTATTTCCTTCGTTTTGGGAAGGTCAAATTGTCGGGAAGTACTGAAAAGCCAAGGCAAAGTTGCTACATTGAGCCGTTCCAGCTATGATTCCCCAAGTCGGACGGCGTGCGCCCCAAAGGGGAAGACGCCTAATTGGGAAAGAACAGAGAGACGTCGCACAGCTTTTCCTGCCCACCAATCAGACCGCCAACTTGAGACAACCTTCGGAGCGGAATAATCTGGCACCCTCGAAACAAGAGTTTATGCTTGCATAGAACGCCACGTTTCCGCTCCACAATTGTCCACCTTCCGAACAACCGAACGCGCAAATTGCTCGAAGCAGGGACCTCACCTCCAAGTTTGGGGAGGCCCGGATCGACGGAATGACATTACGTACCTCCCCATTTGTAATTCGAAGATAAGAAGAAAGGGAGCGCCACGATGGGCGCTTGAGTGCGGCTGAAATGAAGCCACCTTTATGCATCAGCACCATGGGTCCGCCTATTTTCGTTCCTCCACCGACGATTTTTGCGGCACCTGGTTGGAGGTTCTATTCGTCTACAACAGGGTCCGCTTGAATTTAGCGATCTTCTATCTCACCCGTCGGCTCTCAACCGAACTACACCAAATCCAATATCAATACGGTTTTAACTCTCGTCTCTTCTCCCAATGCAAAATGCAATTCGTCACTGCAAATCTGGCGATTGAGCGATTTATTTGCGTAACGAATTATAAGGTAGTTCTAGATACAGTTTGTGAAACGATCTGCTGCAAATCATTGGTTGCACGTGGCGGCTAGGGCGATCACGTAAGGGAGCGTGCCCTCCCATGATGCGGTCCAACTAGAAGCGTTGGCAATCGCACCACAAAGGGAAGTTTTTTTCATCTCAATAAACCCAAGCCAACGATGTGGGAAACGCACCCGACACATCCAATCATCAGGGAGAATTGTAGTTACCTGGGCTCGTGCAGCCGATCACTTTCTCAAGTTTTTCTCGTTTAGGTAATTCTAACGTCCCCGAAACAAA
>Ga0335073_10010266_pt1 | contig 13157 bp, 16 predicted proteins | sample Lox_Sample_22_FD_207093 | JGI IMG/M metagenome (GOLD analysis project Ga0335073, IMG submission 207093) | Soil microbial communities from Loxahatchee National Wildlife Refuge, Florida, United States - Lox_Sample_2.2 | ecosystem: Environmental > Terrestrial > Soil > Wetlands | place: USA...
ACGAGATGACAGGGGGCCGGATGGACCACGATCTGATCACCGCGGCCACGATCGGCCGTGATCGGACCGATGCCGCATGAACGAGCCGTCCGCCTGCGCACCCCGCCAGCCGATGAGCTCCCGGGCCGTGATCCGGAGAAGGGAACCGGAATGACCGTCAACGAGCACAGGCCCCTCGACCCGGAGGTCGGACCCAAGCCTGGCGGCCAGCCCGTACGTGCACGGCGAAGCCTGGCTGCGACCCTCGGCCTGGACCGGTTCAGCGGCCTGTACGTGTGGGCGGCGCTGGTCCTGATCTTCACGCTGTGGGTGCCGAGCCTGTTCGATACGGCCACCAACTTCCGGATCATCGCCGGGTCGCAGGCCATCACGGCCATGGTGGCGCTGGGCCTGATCGTGCCGGTGGCCTGCGGCGCGTTCGACCTGTCTATCGGCGGCACCCTGGGCATGGGGGTCTGCATCGTCGTCTGGTTCCAGGCCAACGGCCACGGCTTCATCCTGGGCATCTTCGCCGCCGTGGCCTTCGGGCTGCTGGTCGGGCTGGTCAACGCGTTCATCGTGGTCATGCTGCATGTCGACTCGTTCATCGCCACGCTCGGGATGGGCAGCATCCTGTCCGCGGGCACGACCTGGGTCACCGGCGGCTTCCAGGTCGCCAACGGCATCTCCCCGCACTTCACCGCCATCGGCCAGAAGCAGGTCCTCGGCCTGCCGCTGCCGGTCTACTACATGGTGATCCTGGCGCTCATCCTGTGGTGGCTGCTCGAGTACACGCCGGCCGGGCGGTACCTGTACAGCGTGGGCGGCAACCCGCAGGCCGCCCGGCTGGCGGGCATCCGGGTCGGCCGCATCACGACCGCCGCCTTCGTGGTCTCCGGTGTGGTGGCGGCGTTCGCCGGCGTCATGCTGGCCGCCGAGCTCGGCTCGTCGAGCCCGGACGTCGGGGTCCCCTACCTGCTCCCGGCCTTCTCCGCCGTCTTCCTCGGCGCCACGCAGATCCTGCCAGGCCGGGTGAACGTGCTCGGCACGCTCATCGCGATCTTCCTGCTCGCGACGGGCGTGAAGGGGCTGCAGCTGGCCGGCGCGCCCGGTTACATCAACGACCTGTTCAACGGTTTCGCCCTGATCATCGCGGTGGCCCTGGCGGTCCGCTCTACCCGCAGCCGAAAGGCCTAGCGCTCGTGATCGACCACGCCGACCCAGCCCTGGGTGCACGGCGGATCGAGGTCGCCACCGCGCTGTTCGGCGCGTGGTCAGGCACCGACCTGGACGGGCCGCGGCGCTACTTCGCCGATGACGGGGTGCTCTACGACATCATCGGCGGCGAGCACCGCGGCTGGCCCGCCATCCGCGGCTACTTCGGCCGCGGCCGGCAACGCTACCCCGACCTGGTGCTGGAGCCGACCGGGGACTTCTGGTCGCGCCCGGACGGGCTGGCCATGCTGTGGACGATGAGCGCCACCCAGGCCAGTGGCGACCTGGGCGCGGAACTCGTCGGCCGGCGCTGGACCGTCGAGGGCATGTCGTACCTGATCTTCGACGGGCTGACCGTCATCCGCGAGGCGGACTACCACGACGGCGGCTCGCGCGAGCGCTCGCTGCGCGGCGGTTAGCTCCCTCAGCCGGTCAGTTCCACCGCCCGGGCGAGGAAGCGGAGGTGCACGGCTACCCCGATGGCGAGCAGGTCAGGAGTGGGACGGGGGGTGCGGCCGAAGACGTCAAGGGCAGTCAGGTTGACGCAGGCGCCCTTCACCGAGTTGAACGCCTCCCAGGCGCGCCAGGTCGGCTCGTCGTACTCGACGCCTACCGTCGCGGCGATCCGGGTCTTCCACTGCCGCGGGGAACCCAGCCGGCGACCGCGGATCAGGGCGAGGTAGGCCCAGTCCTCGGCGGCGTCGCCCGCATGAGCCAGCTCCCAGTCGATGACCGCGGCCACCCCGGTGGCGTCCTGCAGCGCGTTCCCCGGTCCGGGGTCGCCGTGCACGATGACCGGCGGCCCGGTGGGGCGCAGGTTGGCGCGCAGCCAGGCGAAGCCCCGCTCGAGCAGCGGAATCGGGCGCGCGACGGCCGAACGATACACGTCGTGCCAGTGTCGCAGCTGGGCGTCGATCGCCCGCTCCGGTTCGCCGCCGGCCGGGATGCCGTCGAGGGCGGCGACCTCGTCCACCGCCTCCGGCTCGAGACGGTGCAGCCGGGCCAGCGCCCGCAGCACGTCGTCGAGGCCCTCGTCGTCGGTCCGCGCGCGGCCGTCGACGTACTCCATCACGAAGAACGGATGGCCGAGAACGCCGGGATCCGGCTCCTCCCACAGGATGACGGGTACCGGGTAGCCGCGGGCCCGCAGGATCCGCATGACCGATGCCTCGCGGCGGCCCTCGGTGGCGAACATGCCGTCCTGCTCGATCCGCACCACGCCGTGCCCGCCGGTCCAGCGCGCGTCGAGCATGAGCCGGCTGAACCCGCCGGCGATGACGGTCGCGTGCTCCAGCCGGGTGGCGGCTCCGGCCTTCTGCGCCAGCCACTGGCCGAGCCTGCCCACCAGCTCCGGGTCGGCCGGCGGCGGACCGCCCTCCGGATCGCGGTGGTGGCCGGTGAACAGCTCGAGCAGCGGGGCCGCCGCCCTGACGTCTTCCTCGAACCACTGCCGGCACAGGGCATACGCGGGCCTGGCCCGTCCGGCAGATCCGGCGTCGCCCGCCGCGTCGCTGCCGGTCACCGCGTCGCTGCCGGTCACCGCGTCGCTGCCGGTCACCGCGTCGCTGAGCAGGCGACCGGTCGCGTCCAGGACCTGCCGGTCATCGGCGCCGGGCAGGCTGAGCAGCTCACGAAGCACCGCGGCCCGTTCCGGGTTCGGGTCGGGGCCGCGGGCCGCGCCGTAGGCGGCCACCTCCTGCCAGCGCCGTTGTTCCGCGGGACTGAGCGGCAGCCGCGCCGCGCGCTGCCGTGCGTCGCGCAGGGTCGCGTCGTCGACGAAGACGGTCACAGCAGTGCCAGGGCCTTTGCCTCGGCCGCGAAGTCGTAACCGGCGCCCCAGACCGGGTCGGACATCGCGTCGGGCGCGTCGGCGAACGGCGACGAGCAGAACCACTCGTAGGTCTGCCGGTGCCCCGCGGCGAAGCCGCGCTCGTCCGGCAGGCTGAGCCGCCGTGCCTTCTCGGTGGAGATCACGGCATGGTGCCTGGCGCCGAACAGGTGGCCGAACAGCGGGCCGGGAACCTGCCCGAGCACCTCGTCGGGCAGCAGGCGGATCTCCGCTTCGACCCCGACGATCTCGGCGAGCGCGTGCACATAGCCCGCCGTGGTGATCGCCTGCCCGGTCGCGTTGACCACCTCACCCGCGACGGCCTGCGGGAACTGGGCCATGGCGAGCAGTTGCGCGGACAGGTCGTCGACGTGGCCGTAGTTCCCGGTGACCAGGCCGCCATGCGGCAGCAGCACGGGCAGGTGGCGCCGCAGCCGCAGGAACATGGCGGTCTCCATGTCCAGGATGTTGTTGTCCGGGCCGTAGATCGCGGCCGGCCGGGCGATGCTGCCCGGGAACCCGGTCTGCCGGTGGCGCTTGCGGACCTCTGCCTCGGCGTACGCCTTGAAGCCGCCGTAGCTCGTAGTCGGCTCGGCCGAGGTGGGCTGGTCCTCGGTCCACGGCATCAGCGGGCTGGGCTGGTAGGCCATGATCGAGGAGACGAAGACGTAGGCGGCGGTGCGTCCGTCGAACAGCGCCAGCAGGTCGGCAATGGGCGAGCCGCCTGCCACCATCACGAATCCGGATACGTCGAAGATGGCGTCCCACTCGGTACCCTCCAGCGCGGACCGCATGGAGCCGACGTCGGTCCGGTCGGCGACGTACCGGCGGACCTCCGGCGGCAGCGCGCTCGGGGTACGGCCCCGGTTGAGGACGCTCACCTCGTGGCCTTGCCCGGCCAGAAGATGAACGAGGCGACGGCCGACGAACGTCGAGCCGCCGAGGACGAGCGAGCGCATGTGGCCTCCAATGCCGGGAGAAGTGGGCCGCGAAGTTCAGTGCATGGTGTCTCGCCTGGCTGCTCAGGTCAGCGCGCCGGAGGCGCGGCCAAGCGGCGGTAGCTGCCGGTCGTCCCGGCCGACGGCGCCCGCCGCCCGCAGCTCACGTTCGGCCAGCCGCCAGCCCTCCCGGGTCCGCGTCCAGCGATCGATGTACCGGCCGTAGAGGGTCCACTCGGACCCGTCGTGACGGCGGTGCCAGGCGATGACCGCACTCTGGGCGGTGGCGGTACCTGGGCCCTCGAAGTCGATCTCGATGTTGCTCACGTGATGGCTTGTCTTCGCATACCCGGTCAGCGCGGTGCGCAGCTTCTCGGTCAGCGCCGCGCGCCCGGCGATCCAGTCGCCGGGGTGGTAGCTGACCCGGCAGCCCTCGACGAACAACCCCGCCTGCTGCTCGGGCTGGTTCAGGTCGGCCCAGCGAGCGTAGGCGGCCATCGCGGCCGTGATCTCGGCGCGGTCCAGCAGCTGTCTCAGCTCTGACTGATCGGGCACCGCGAACCTCCGAACCGTACCTGGGAGCTGCTCCCGGCACAGTAGAAACTATAGTGGATCAACAGTTTGTACCGCTTACCGGATCTGCTGCCCGAATGCCCTAGTGAGGCTGCCGCACATGACATTCTTCGGTGTTCCCGGCCAGGGGCTTGAGCTCTACCACATGGGCCTGACCGTCCCGGACCTGGGTGCGGCCATGGAGCAGTACACCGCGACGTTCGGCTTCACCTGGGCCACGATCCACGAGAGCACCCCTGAGGTGATCGTGGACGGCGAGCGGCGGCGGGCCGAGATCGCCGTGACTTACTCGATACAGGGTCCGCCCTACCTCGAGCTGGTGCAAGAGCGCCGCGGATCGATCTGGGGAGCGGACGGGTTCGCGCTCACGCACGTCGGTTTCTGGGCCGAGGACCTCGACGCCGGCCGCCGCTCGCTGGAGGAGTCCGGTCTGGTGGCCCGGGTGCACGACGCCGGCCGGGACGGGAGCCCGGCGCGGTTCAGCTACCACCCGTTCGGGGGCGGCATGTGGATCGAACTGGTCCACACGTCATTCAAAGTCCAGCTGGCGGACTGGATCGCCGATACGCTCGCCGGGCAGGGCTGAGCCGCCCGGGTGGTGCTGACCATAGTTTCTGTTGAGTCGTTTCGGTAAGGTGGCCCTACCGACGGGAAGGACGGCAGCGTGCTGCTCCGGTTCGATGAGTACCCGTACCACCAGATCACCGCGTCGTTCGCCGGCGTCGCGGGCAGCGACCCGCAGTGGAACGACGGGCACTATGTCTGCCTGAGCGACCAGGCCGGGCAGGTAAGCCTGACCTCGTCGCTGCGGCTCTACCACAACAACGACGTCATGGACGGGTTCGTGTGCCTGCGGCACGCGGGCCGACAGCACAACATCCGGCTGTCGCGACGGCTGCGCCCGCGGATGGACGAACTGGCCGTGGGCCCGCTGCGGCTGGAGATCCTCGAGCCGATGCAGACGGTGCGGCTGGTCCTCGAGGACAACGAGTCCGGCTTCACGCTGGACGTGACCTGCCGCAGCGCGACCGTGCCGTACGAGGATCCGGTCGAGGTGACGCGCGTCGACGGCCGCCTGATCAGCGAGCGGATGACCTACGAGATCACCGGGAAGTGCGCCGGGTGGGTCGAGGTCGGCGGCGAGCGGTTCGGCCTGGATTCAGCGACGGACTCGTTCTTCAGGAACCACTCGTGGGGATACCAGGCGGGCCGCGGCGGCCCCCGGCTGTACGCCGCCCCGACGGTCGGCGCGAAGCGGCGGGTGCCCGGCGTCCGGCAGTGGGTGCTGTTCGACATGCCCGACCATGGCGGCTTCTACTTCGTCGATCCGAGCGGCCGCCGGGCGTCGGGCAAGGGGGCCATCATGCTGGCCGACCGCAGCGTCGCGGTGACCGCCGTGGAGCATGACCTGCAGTTCTACGACGGCGGCCGCCGGCTGCGGTCGGGCACGTTCCAGCTGACCGACGCCGAGGGCATCGTCCGCAGGTACCAGGTCGAGGATCTCGGCTGGGTGTACTGCCAGGGCGGCGGGTACTTCGGCGGCTTCAACGACGGCCTGGGTCAGGGCGTGTACCGCGGGGACTATCACGTAGAGGGCGAGGTCTGGGACGTTTCGCACCCAACCCAGATCACCGACTCCGGCGGGCGGACCTTCGAGTTCGACCACGCGTGGGCGGAGAACTTCACCCGGCTGACCAGCGACGGCCAGGCCGGGCTTGCGCACTTCGAGTGCGTGGTCATCACCCAGCCGCAGGAATGGTCCGCGCATCCCGGGAAGGCCAGCACGGATGGCTGACCCGCTCAGCCGCCCGGCGCGGTGGACTCTGCGAAGGCCGCGTGCAGGGCGGTCATGACCTGTCTCGGCTCGTCCAGCAGCGCCAGGAACGGCTCGCCTACGGCATCGCGGACCAGGTCGGCGAAGCGATCCGGCCATATCGTGTGCTGACCGGCCAGCCAGCCGTCGAGCGAGAGCTCGGCGATCTGAGCAGGGGTCGCCTTGGCGGTGCTGCCGAACGCGGCACCCATGTCCGTGTCGATGAACCCCGGCAAGACGACCGTCACCGTCCCCCCGCTATCGCGCAACTCCTCGCGAAGATCGAGCGCGAGCATCAGGCAGGCCGCCTTGCTGGCGCTGTAGATCGGCGCGCTGCGCGACAACGCCACCGCGCTGACCGACAGGACGAAGATGACACCGGACCCGGGGCGGCGCAGGGCGGGCGCGAACGCCCGGGCCAGAGCCAGCGGCCCGAAGAAGTTCACCTCCATGACCTCCCGGAGCGCGGCATCGGTGACGTCGCCGAGCACGGGCCGCTGGCAGGTGATGCCTGCATTGCAGACGACTAGGTCGACGTCGCCGTGATCGCGCGCGGCGGCGGCAATCTGCAGTCGGTCGGTGACATCGAGCCGGACCGGCACCACACGCGCCGGATCAGGGAACCGAGGCAGCGACGCGGTGCCGCGCGCAGCGGCGACCACGGTCGCAGCCCGCCGGCTCAGCGCCGCCCCGGCAAAGGCCGCGCCGACACCGCGATTGGCGCCAGTGATCAGGACCTTGCGGCCGGTCAGATCCATCGCCCGCCCCTTTCAGCGGATCTTCGCACGACGAAGCGCCGCGCGCTCAGCGGTAGGTGATCAGCGGCCGGTCAGCTTCCAGGTGCGCATGATCGTTGAAGGTCACCAGGTGAGTCCCGGTCCGGCCGGTGATGAGCTTGGTGACGCTCGTGTTCACGACCACGCGGGCCAGGGCGGGCCACCGGTCGGCGGGCAGGCCGGCGAGCCGGGCACAGGCCACCGCGATGACCCCGGCGGAGGTGACGGCCATCGTGGTGCCGGGCTGGGCCGCCAGTCCGGCGACCACGGCCTCGACCCGGGCGGTGAAGGCGCTGTGCGGCTCCGGGTAGCCGGCCCCGCCAAGGATCCACCGGCTGATCGCCTCGTCCAGCGTCGACTGCAGGGCGCGGCGCGCCTGCGGCGTGACGGCGGAGGCGAACGGGTCGCCGGTGCCGTCGGCGGCCAGGAGCCCCACGTGGTCGTATTCGTCCAGCCGGTCATCGGCGCGAAGGTCGCCCGGCGGAAGGCCCAGCTCGGCCACGATCATGCGGGCCGTATCCCGCTGGCGCGCCAGGCTGCCGGACCAGACCTGGTTTACGCTCTGGTCGGCGTGCGCCAGCCGGGCGCCCACGAGCCGGGCCTGCCGGCGGCCGAGCTCGGACAGCTCGTCGTAATCGGCCGTGCCGAGGGAGCCCTGACCGTGCCGGACGAGCAGCAGCACACCCACGTCAGTCACTCATCCCGGGCCGGCATCCAGTCGGTGGTGGCGGTCTGCTGCCAGGTCAGCGGGGTGACCGAGGCCACCTGGTCACGGACGATGGCGTGAATGTCCGTCCCCGGCTCCAGCCGATCGGGGTCGACGACGACGTCGACGGCGAACTGGTACGGCTGATCCAGCGGCCGGAGCCTCTCTGGCCGGCGCCGGACATAGTAGGGCTGCTGGCCCTGCACCGTCCTGCGCAGCTCGGTACGGGTGGTGGCACTGCGCGGCACGTTGAGGTTGAGCACGGACACCCCGGCCGGCATGCCGTCCGCGAGTACCTGCCTGGCCAGCAGCCGGGTGAAATGCCTGGCGGCGGTCCAGTCGACGGCGCCGAACGTCCGCCACTCGCTGGTCCGGGCGGTGATCGCGGCGGCGATGGCCGGGATGCCGTGGGCGTCCGCCTCGAACGCGGCGCCGACGGTCCCGCTGACCCCGATGGCGCCGCCGATGTTCTCGCCGTAGTTGATCCCGCTGACGCACAGCCCGATCGGCCGGCCGGCCAGCTCAAGGACCGCGTGGGTCACGGCCATCACCGGAGATCCGGTGATGGCGTAGCAGGGCACCGCCAGCCCGGCGACCTGCAGCTCGACCCGCTCGACCACCCCGGCACCCGCGTCGGTCACGAAGGCCCGGCTCATGGCGGTCTGCTGGGTGGCCGGCGCGACGATGAGCAGCTCGCCCAGGCCGGCCACGGCCTCGGCGGCCGCCTGCAGCCCGGGCGAGCCCAGCCCGTCGTCGTTGGTGAGGAGGATCAGCGGCGGTTCAGGCACGAGCGCAGCCTACGGCGTCCCGCGTGGCGGCAGCGGGACCACCGTGCCGCGGTCCATGGCCCCCCGATAGATCATGTGCATGCCGCGGGAGGCGAACAGCCACCCGTCCGGCGTCCGTACGTACTCGTCGTCGTAGTGCCCCAGATGCAGGGTGCCGTCGCCCTGCGCGCGGTTGTTGAACTCGATGATGTACCACGAGCCGCGGGCGCGGTCGCCGTCGATGTCGATCAGGCCGGTGGTCACCACCTGCCCGACCCAGTCGTACTTGGCGATGGCGGTGCGCCACAGCTCCAGGGTCTGCGCCCGGCCGGAGGTGACCCGGCCGCCGCCCAGGTCCCAGCGGCAGTCCTCGGCCCAGGTCGCCGCCCAGGCCTCCGGGTCACGGCGGCAGACCGCGTCGGCGTACCGGGCCACCAGCGCCCGGATGGCCAGTTCGTCTTCGGTGTTCATGCCGTCTCCTCGGTTCCGGCCGCGGCTGCCGCTACGACGGCCCGGGTGGCCTCGGCCAGCTGCCGGGCCACCTGGCCGGCCGACCGCGACCGCAGGTCGGCCGACATCACCTCGACCGACAGCGGCAGGCGGACGCCCAGCTCCGCGATCAGGCGGAGGAAGCCGGCCAGGTCGAAGTCGCCGTCACCTGGCACGTTCCGGTGCCGGGTGCAGTCGGTGTAGTAGTCCGGGTCGACCCGCTGCCGCGGCCCGTCGTCCACCTGCACGGTGAAGATGCGCTCAGCCGGGATGGCGCGCAGCATGTCGTCGTCGTTCGCGCCCCGGAAGTGGTGCCAGCAATCCAGGCAGATGCCGCCGTTGGCCCGGCCGGCCGCCGTCACGATCTGCATGGCAGTGGCGGCGTCGGGAATGTTCGACATCTCGGGCAGGAATTCGATGGCCGCGGCCAGGCCGTGCTCGGCCGCGCGGTCGCAGACGCCGGCGAAGGCCTCGGCCGCGTCGTCGAGGGTGCCGGTGTAGGGGCCGATGACCTGGACGTGGTGGCCCGGCCCGAGCGCGTCGCTGATGGCGAAGACCGACTGCTCGGTCTGCAGGTAGGTGGCCCGTTCGGCGCCGGTGGCCGACCAGCCGCGCAGCGCCTCGATCTCCACCACCCGCAGCCCGTGCTGGTCGAGCACGGCCCGCATGTCGGCGTCGCTGGCGCCCTCGGCCCGCAGCCGCTGGTAGTCGCCGACGTACAGTCCCAGCGCGGCGAACCCGGCCTCGGCGGCGGCCCGGACCCGCTCCTCGAACGGGCGGAACCGGCCCAGGCTGAAGTGGCTGAGGATCAGGTCGCCGGGCCCGAGATCGGCGTAGCCGGGCAGCCCGGCTAGGGCGTCCGCCGCGGCGCTCACGCCGGCCGGCCCGCCGTCACTGGCCCGCCCCGGCCGGGACGCCGCTGTGCCCGCCCTCGCGGACCAGGTCCCGCCGGTGCGCCCACCGGCCGTGCTCGCCGGGGGCGACGTTCTCCCTGGACCCGGTGGTCAGGCCGCCGTCGACGACCAGGACGTGGCCGCTGACGAACCCTGCGTCGTCGCTGGCCAGCCACAAGGCGGCGTGCGCGATGTCGTCGGCCACGCCGATCCGGCCGCGCAGCGGCGTCCGGGTCCGGAAGGCTTCCCGGGCCTCGTCCATGGCATCGGGGTCGCCGACGATGGTCGCCGCGTTCATCGGGGTGAGGATCTTGCCCGGGGCGATCGCGTTCACCCGGATCGACCAGGCGCCCAGCTCGGCGGCCACGTTCCTGGTCAGCGCGACGACCGCGCCCTTGGCGGCGCCGTAGATGTGCGGGCCGAGCCCGCCTTGCAGGCCGCCGATGCTCGTGGTGTTCAGGATCACCCCGCCGTGCTGGGGCTTCATCACGCGGGCGGCGTGCTTGCAGCCGAGGAACACCGACCGCAGCAGCACGGCCATGGTGAACTCATATTCCTCGAGCGGGATCTCGTCGATCCCGCCGTGCGCGCCGATGATGCCGGCGTTGTTGAACATGCAGTCCAGCCGGCCGAACTCGCGTACCGCGGTATCGACCGCAGTCGCCACGTCCCGTTCGGCCGAGACATCACAGTGCTGGTAGCGGGCCCGGTCGCCGAGGTCGGCGGCGACCTGCTGCCCGCGCTCGTCCTGGATGTCGGTGAGGAGCACGCTGGCGCCCTCGGCATGCATCAGCCGGGCGGTGGCCTCGCCCAGCCCGCTGGCCGCGCCGGTGATGAGGGCGACCTGCCCAGAAACCCGTCCTGCCACGGCTCTCCCTCCGACCGCCCGGGCTGCCGCCCGAGCGCGACTATCTTGTCATCGACTACAATAACCATCGGTTCGGGGTTGGCCCAGCCCGGGAGGCGTACCGGAGCGGATGACGTGGAAATCCTGATCGTCGGCAGCATCGAGATCGAGCCGGAGCGCCGGGCAGCCCTGCTGGAGGCGGTCCGGCCTTACGTCGAGCGCACCCGATGACTCGGCCGTTCCGGTTCTCGGTGCAGGCCTTCGAGGCCGGGTCGGGCCGCCAGTGGACCGACCTGGCCCGGCGGGCCGAGGACCTGGGGTACTCGACCCTGTTCACCACCGACCATTATTTCGGGCCGGGCGCCATCTCGGACGCCTCCGGGCACCGCCCGGTCGACGTCGCGCCGCTGACCGCGATGATGGCGGCCGCGGCGGCGACGACCAGGCTGCGCGTGGGCTGTCGCGTGTTCTGCGTCGACTATCACAATCCCGTCGTGCTGGCCAAGGAGCTCGCGACGATGGACATGCTGTCCGAGGGCCGGGTCGAGGTCGGGCTTGGCGCCGGCTGGGTGGCCGCCGAGTACGACGGGCTCGGCATCCCGATGGACCGCCCCGGCATCCGGATTGAACGGCTGGCAGAGACCGTGGAGGTGCTCAAGTCGCACTGGTCCGGAGAGCCACTCGAGGTCCAGCGCAAGTTCGTCCGGGCATCCGGCTTTGCCGGCCGGCCGCTGCCGGTCCAGCAGCCGCATCCCCCGATCTTCATCGGCGGCGGCGCCCCGCGCGTGCTGAGGCTCGCCGGCCGCCTAGCCGACATCGTGAGCATCAACTTCAACAACGCGGCCGGGAAGCTTGGCGCGGACAGCGTGGCGAGTTCGACCCGCGAGGCGACCGTGGAGAAGATCGGCTGGATCCGGGAGGGTGCGGGCGATCGTTTCGACGACATCGAGCTCGAGATCGCGGCCTACTTCATCGCGATCAGCGAGGATCCCGCCGCGGCCGTGGCCGCCATGGCCAGGAGATTTGACGTCCCCCCTGGGGTACTGGCAGAGCATCCGCACGCCCTGATCGGCTCGGTACCCGAGATCTGCGAGAAGCTTGAGCAGCGCCGTAGCGAACTCGGCGTCAGCTACATCAACGTCGCGCAGCGCTCGATGGAGGCGGTCGCGCCCGTAGTGGCCCGGCTGGCGGGCAGGTAGCCGCGTCGGCAGCCATCCGCCGGCTAGCTGAGCACGGCCCGCACCAGGTCACGCGCCTGGCGGGTGGCGAACGACAGCCGCCGTGGCGCATATGCGTCGCCCAGTAGGCGCGCGCCGCGTGGCTGGATCGTCTCAACGGCGTCGGCTTCGTACAGCATAGATGCGGCACCCGTTCAGGCGGTGCGGCGGCGGAACAGCACCATGCTGAGCAGGATCGAGACGGCCAGGATGCCGGCGCACCAGGCCAGCGCGGGCCACAGGTGCGGGCCGGCCGGCTGGCGGAGCAGCAGGCCGCGGATGGTCTCGGTGACCGGCGTGGCCGGCTGGTCGCGGGCGAACCCGCGCAGCCACCACGGCATCGTGGCGACCGGGACGAAGGCGCTGCTCGCGTAGCAGAAGAACATCAGGAAGAACATCGCGCCGTTGGCCGCCTCGGGCGCGGAGACCAGCAGGCCGAGCGCGGCGGCCAGCCAGGAGACGGCCGCGACGAACAGCAGCAGGACGCCGAGCGCGGCGGCGAACCTGGCCGCCGAGGCGTGCGGGCGGAACCCGATGCCGAACGCGACCGCGGCCACGAGCGCGGTCGAGACGATGTTGCGCAGCAGGCTCGCGGTCACGTGCCCGGCGAGCACGGCCGTTCCCGGCACGTCCATGGAGCGGAACCTGTCGACGATGCCGCCGGCCATGTCCTGGCAGACGGTGACCGCGGTGGTGCCCGCCCCGGTCACCGCGCAGAGCAGCAGCACCCCGGGCACCACGTAGTCGACGTACCTGGTGCCGATGTCGACCGCGCCGCCGAACAGGTAGACGAACACCACCATCAGCATCACGGGCAGGAACAGGGCGGTCAGCAGCGCGTCCGGGCTGCGGACGGACAGCCGCAGGCTGCGGGCGGCCATGGTCAGGGCGTCAGACATGAGCGGTCTCCGTGTGGGTTCCGGTGAGGGCGAGGAAAACGTCGTCCAGTGTGGCGCCGCGCACGGCGAAGCTGGCGATCAGGGTCCGGTCCGGGTCGGCCGCGTCGAGCAGCGCCCGGACCTGCGCGGCGTGGCCGCCGGTCGGCACGCCGACGGTCAGGGTCGTCCGGTCGAGGTGCACCGCGCGCTCGCCGCAGCGCCGGGCGACTTCGGCCCA
>Ga0335073_10010267_pt1 | contig 13156 bp, 13 predicted proteins | sample Lox_Sample_22_FD_207093 | JGI IMG/M metagenome (GOLD analysis project Ga0335073, IMG submission 207093) | Soil microbial communities from Loxahatchee National Wildlife Refuge, Florida, United States - Lox_Sample_2.2 | ecosystem: Environmental > Terrestrial > Soil > Wetlands | place: USA...
AATGTCTTTGTAATTTTAAGGGTAGCTTTTAAAAAATTGAAAGGTTAGCTTTAAATTTGCAAAAAGCTATAATTGGCATACTTACTCCGGCATATTACTCCCCGTATAAAGGAAGCCCTCAAGGTTAGTCCCATTTCAAAGTATTTCAGGAATTAGCCGGCAAGGACTTCATGGGAGGGATTGTGCTGTATTCCGGTAAGGATGTTGCGCCTTTCGGCAAGAATTTATGGGCCGTGCCTTTTTTCGTGTTGTGGTAGAATGGTAAGGGTGAGTGAAGAAACAAGCCCGACAAAATCGAGGATTTGCCGGGCTTGTGGAGAAATTTATAACCGGTGCGACCAACCCAGTGAAAGCAGGAGGTTGCCGGTATTGTTGGATCCGTCCGCGCTGTATTTCTGGATATTGATGAACCCGTATTCGAAGCGGGCGTCAAAGAAGACCTTGTTGTGAGCGTCCAAAGGAAGCGCGAGCCCTACCCCGCCGGTCACGCCGACATTGAAGCGTTTGATGCTGGAGGTAATGTCGGTGTTGGCGGTGAAGTCCTGCTCGGGGACGGGATATCCCATATAGGTTAATTGGTCCCCTTTCTGGTCCACATAGATCGGGCTGGTGCCTTTTGTTTTCTCGACGCCATGGAGGAGGTAGCCCGCATAGAAGCCGGCATCCGCGTAGAACTGAAGCGTCCTGCCCCAGGTGAACTTCGCCAGGACAGGCAGTTCGAGGTAGTTGAGCACTGCCTTATTATCAAAATTCGCATAAAGGTAAGAGCCGGGGGGAACGGCCTGCTGGTACTGTGCGGGGAGGTTGGTGATCGGCTGGAGGCCATTGCGCTGACCGCCCTGACCGGCAAAATTCAGTTCTGCCTGGATAGAGAACCGGTGGTAGATATGCCATTCGCCCTGGATGCCGAAATTGGCGGCAAGGCGGGAAGTATAGCCGCTGCTCAGCTGGTTGCCGCTGCCGCCGCTGAGATCAGGAATGCTGAGGCCGCCGTGGACGCCCCACCAGGGCGCTTGAGCGAAGGTAGTGCCGGTCTGAAGGAAAGCCAGGAGTGTGAGAAGCGTAATTACTTTTCTCATAAAAACAGATTTTGATAAGAAAAATTTAACATGAATTTACGAATTTTAACAGCGGGATGGGGCGATTGGTTCGAAGTTGAACCTTTTTTTAATGGGGTGCTGGGACGGGCGGAGCCTGCCGTAGGTGGAGGGGTGCGGGGGGTGCGGGGACGACGGAGGTGGCGGAGGAGGTTTGCGGGCGCGGCCCGGCTTAATCCGGCGCCCGGTCGGCCCGGTCGGCCCGGTCAGCTTCTTCCTGGTGGCGCCAGAGATCCCGGAAAATGGGATTGTGGGCGCGAAGGTCCTCAAAACGGCCTTCAGCGACTATCCGGCCCTGATGCAGCACATAGATATAATCAAACCGGGGGAGGAGGTGGAGCCGATGAATAGAGGAGATGATGGCCTTATCGTGGAAGGTGGAGAACAGGCCGTCATAGATCATGGCTTCGGTGCGGGGATCTACGCTGCTGGTGGGTTCGTCGAGCAGGACCAGGCTGCTGTCGCGGGCGGCGAGGATGCCACGGGCAAGGGCAAGCCGTTGCTTCTGGCCCCCGGAGAGGTTTACCCCTTTTTCCCGGATATCGGAATCAAGGCCCTTGGGCAGGTTACGGATGACTTCGGTAAAATGTGCGCTTTCGCAGACATTCAGGATCTCGGCTTCGGTGAACGGGAGACCAAGCGTGATGTTATAGGCGATGGTGTTCTCGAAGATCTCCGGTTCCTGGGGGAAGAGGGTGACGGCTTCGTTGAGCCGGTCGAGCCAGGCGTGGGTGTCCGGGGAGTGCGGGGATACTGACGAGTGCGAAGAGACTGGCGAGTGCGAGGTCACTGGGGAGTGCAAGGTCGCCGGGGAGTGCGAGGCCGCTGGCGAATGCAAGGCCGCCGACGGGGTTGACCCCGACTCCACTTCGATCTCCAGTTCGGGTTCGGGCTGGTAGAGGCCGCGAAGGAGGGACAGGACGGTGGTTTTGCCGCTGCCACTCTCCCCTATCAGGGCGATGCGGCGGCCGCGCCGGATCGTTAGATGCAGCCCGTGCAGGCTTTGAGCGTGCTGGCCGGCGTCGTAGGTCGGCCGGTGAGAGAAGTTCAGCTTCCGGAGGATGATGGCGCTCCAGTTATCCGGCAACCCGTCAGGGCGGTCGGCGCGGTGCTGCCCGGCATAGGCGGCACTGATGACATCGGCCGTTTGAACCTAGGTGTTGTACTGGACGATCTCCGTATACTGCCAGGCAATATCCTGGAAAACGCTGGTGAACTGGTTCACATAGAGCAGAAGCGCAGCCAGTCCGCCGATCGGGAATAAGGTTCCGGGGATCCAGGTCTTGTAGACATAGCCGAAGGCGATGAGGCCATAGATGCAGATGATGATCATTTCGACACAAAACCATTTCCATTCATTGATCACATAGCTCCGCCGGAAAGGGCGGAAGATCGCCCGGACTTTGTTCATCAGTCCGGTCTCCATGCTACGCTCGAGCCGCAGGGTAATAACGGTCATAATATTCGACAGGCTGTCAAATAATGTCGCGGAGACGATATGCTCTTTCTCATTCACTTCATCGAGTGCCTTGACAAAAGGCCGGTCGAACCTGCGGATGATCAGGATATTCAGGAGGCCAAGGCCAAGGGCGATGCTGCCATAGAGCGGGATGAAATACAGCATGGCGCCCACGGACACCACAAACTTCATGATCGCGTAGACATACATGAATCCATGGTCGAAGAAATCCCGGAGCGCCTCATACGCTTTCCGGATGCGGTTGATGGTCGCGCCGCTGTGATGGTCCTGATGCCATTTGACGGGTAGATGGACTACCTGGTGGTATTTTTCCTGGAGGAAATTCCGGCTCACGTTGAAGGCAAGGCTGCGTTCCATGATGCGGGCCGGACCGTGAAAGCACCATTGAACGAACTTGATGATAAAACAGCCGATCACATAGAGAAGGGCATAGCGGAAAACCCCCCGGTTGTTGTGCTGAAGCTTATCCAGGAACCACCCGAACAGCAAGGGATTGAGGGAAATAACGATGTAGGCGATAACGAACATCGAGTAGATAAGGACGTATTTCTTCTTTTCCCGCCGGGCATAGCGCCAGGCCGTCTTCAGCAACGAGATATACGGGTTCGCCATCCTTGCGTAAAGATACGATTTTAGGCCTGCATGGTGCCGCTGATGTCGGGGCGGTCATCGGGCCGCTTATCCATGACTGCGCCGCTGAACATAAATTGAATGCGCAGCCGGTCCTGGTCGAAGATACAGGTGAGGGTGTCACCGTGGATCGCCTCCAGGAAGCGGAAGGTGAGGACAAGGGTATGGTCATTCTTCCAGCCGGCACTGGCGGCGACGGGCGAGTCGAAGTCGATGCGGCGGAGGGAAAACAGCGAGTGGGCGGAAGGTTTGCGGTTGCCTTTGATCATCCACTCGTTGATCCCGCAGGTGATGACGATATCCGGTTTGCCTTCTTCCATTAACGTAAAGACAACCTTGTCGTTTGCAAACGCGAAGGAGACCGCCTTTGCATTGAATTGATTCTTGTCGAGGAGGAAGGTCTTTCCGGAAAGGGAGCCTGCGAGGGCCGACCGGCGCTGAAGGGTTGGAGGCGGCAAAACGAGGGTTGTAAGCTCGCCGCGGAGCCGCTGGTATTCCGGCGTGTCGGCGGGGAGAGTGCGGTGTCCGGTCAGTGCGGGATACAGGTGATCCCAGACCGTGTGCATTGTCTTTTCCTTGTCGGCACTTTCGCTGGTGATCACCACAACGGTATCCTTATCGGGGAATACCATGCTGTATTGACCATAGGCGCCGTCTGCCCGGAAACCGCCGGTCGGGTTCAACCAGAACTGGAAACCATAGCCGTAACCCCACGAGCTGTTGTTCTTACCGGTGTCGATCTCTTTGTGTGTCGCCAGTTCCACCCAACGACGGCTGACGAGCCGGCGGCCGTTCCATTTGCCTTGCTGCAAATAAAGCTGGCCGAGTTTTCCAATGTCTTCGGTGCGGATGCGAAGGTCGGAGGCTCCCATATTGACGCCCTCCCTGTTTTCGGTCCAGGTGGCGCCGGTTATCCCGAGCGGGTCATAGAGCCGGGGTTTGAGCCAGGCATGGACGTTCTGACCCGTGACCTGCTTGACGATAGAGCTGAGCATATAGCTGGCGCCGGAGTTATAGAGGAACCGCGACCCGGGCTGGTATACGACAGGAAGGGCCAGAAAAGTCTCTTCCCAGGTTGTGCCTTCGGGGGTGTGTTCGAGTGTCAGGATGGAGTCCTTCTCCTGGCCGACCGACATGCTCAGCAGATGCCGGACCTTCAGCGCGGCAAGGTTGGTGCTGATGGCGGAAGGCTGATCCTTCGGAAAAAATGAGATCACCGGGTCGTCGAGCTTGAGCAGCTTTTCATCGATTGCCATTCCGACGGCGGTACCGGTGAAGCTTTTGCTGAGCGAGTAGAGTTGTTGGTGTAGTTGAGAGCTGAAGGGATACCACCAGCCTTCGGCGACGACATGGCCATGGCGGATGATCATTATACTGTGAAATTCCTGACCGCTATCGTGAATGGCGGCGAGGAACGATCGGATGGACGCAGAGGAGATGCCTTGTTGTTCCGGCGTGCTGCGAGGAAACACGTTCATGGGTCGCGCCGCGGCGAGGTTGGGTAGGATGAGCGAGCCTGCCAATGAGCCGGCGGTGGCAAGGCCAACCTGTTTGAGAAATTCCCTGCGTTGTGACATACTGCGAATCTACGTCATTCCGACCGAAGGGAATTGACCGGATTGGTTAAAGCTGCCTTAATGGCCTGGAAGCTGACCGTCAGCAAAGCGATCAGCAGGGCGATCAAACCCGCGACGCCAAATACCCACCACCGGATCGGCGTCCGGTAAGCATAAGATTGCAGCCAGCTGTGCATCACGAACCAGGTCACGGGGGTGGCAATGAGGATGGACAAAAGCACAAGCCGGAGGAAATCGAACGAGAGCATGGCGGTGATGTTGGTAACGGAGGCGCCCAGAACTTTCCTGATCCCGATCTCTTTTATCCGTTGACCTGCTGTGTAGGATGATAGCCCAAAAAGTCCCAGACAGCTGATTACGATCGCCAGGGTTGCAAAGGTCGTGAACAGCTCGCCGAACTTGCGGTCATTGGCATACTGGCGGTTGAAATAGTCGTCGAGGAAATAGTATTCGAACGGATTGCCGGGAAATGCACTGTTCCAGGCCTTTTGGACATGCGCTATGGTTTGGGGGAGATGTTCGGTGCTCATGCGAATGGCATAGTATTCGCCTTCATACCAATCGCAGGTGAACAGGACGGGTTCAAGCGGTTTTTTGAAGGAGACCTGATGGTAGTCATTGACCACGCCCACGACGATGGGCTTGAAGCCGTTCCACTCGTTGATCACAAGTGTCTTGCCAATCGCATCTTCCGGCTTTCTGTATCCCAGCAGGCGGGTGGCGGAAAGGGTAAGGATCACCGAGGTATCCGGATCTTTCTTAAAGTCCCTGGAGAACATTCTTCCGGCAAGGAGTTTCATCTTGAATACCTTCAGAAAATCATCATCCATAGTATTGGTTCGGACGACGATGGAATCCCGGGCATTGGCGTCATACCGTTTGACGGTCGCTTTCCATTCCCGGAGCATGCCGGGGATCATGGAAGGCAGGGAGACAGCTTCGATGGCCGGGTCCTTTTTAAGCTCAGCACGGAAGAGGTCGATGCCGCCGGCGAACGCATTCCAATTGTGCTCGTCGCTGGGAGCAATACCGGGGCGGTCGACGACGAGCACCTGGCTGATATTCATGCCGAGGTCCTGGTGCATCATATAATTCAGCTGCCGGTAGACAATGAAGGTTCCGGCAATCAGTGCGACAGAGGCCACGAACTGGCCGACCACGAGGCCTTTGCGAAGCAGCGCGCCGCCGGAGGAACTTTTGAACTTCCCTTTCAATACCGACACGGGCTTAAACGACGATAGCACCCATGCCGGGTAAAAGCCTGACAGGAGCGTGCCGACGACCCAGAGACCGGCCAGCAGCTCCAGGAACCAGGGTTGTTCCAGATAGGATATATCCAGGGAAAGGCCGGAGATGGTATTGAACGGGGTGAGGGTGGCGGCGACAATGCCAAAAGCAAGCGCCAGCGAAATAAGATTGATCATGCCTGCCTCGGAGAGGAAGCGCATGATCAGGTGGGTGCGGGTGGCGCCGACCACTTTGTAGATGCCCACTTCTTTAGCCCGGCCAATTGCCCTCGCGGTAGCCAGATTGATGAAATTGATCCAGGCGATCACGAGGACAAAGATGCCGATCAGGCCGAGGAAGAGGACGATGGTCCCGTTGCCGTTTGCTTCAGGTTCCTCCGCCAGGTCAGAATACAGGTGGATGGACGTCAGCGGTTGAAGCTGCAGGACCTCTTTCTCATGGTTGGCTGCCAGCTCCGGTTTGTACCGGGTCACCAATGCCGGCAATTGTGCCTCTACCGTGGCAGGGTCCGTGCCCGGTCTGAGCCGGACGAAGTTGTACATATCGACCCGGCTCCAATTCTGATCATAGCGGAGATGGGATCCGCGGCGCGCATATAAGGTTTTGTAGGAGAAGAGCACGTCGAATTTGAGGTGCGTGTTGGCGGGCACTTCCTTGAATACCCCGGTTACTTTTGCCAGCTCGTCGTTGAAGTCGTCGTCATGCATGTGAAGGGTCTGGCCGATAGGATCGCGGTCGCCAAAGTAAAGCCGGGCCATTTCCCCGGAGATGACGGCAGTGAATGGGTCGGCAAGGGCCGTTGCAACATCGCCGCGAACGAGTTGATATCCCATCATCGGAAGGAAGGCCGAATCGGCGTAGAGGAATCGGTGTTGTTTGATGGCAATGGGGTCGGGTTTTGCATTCTCATTGGTGATGACCACGTTGTTCTTATAACCCATATTATACAGCCGCGCATAGCTCAGGACCTGCGGAATGTCATGGAGCATCGCCGGACCAACCGCAGGGTAGTTCTCGGCGCTGGCAGAGATCAGCTCATTGTTGCGCCAGGAATGGATGCTGACGCGGTAAATGTCGGCGCGGTCGGGAGCAAAATCCTCATAACTCCACTCGAATCTTACGTATTGCGCAATGAGCAGGAAGACGGCCATCCCGACAGCCAGTCCGAGCATATTGATCGCAGAATAGGTTTTGCTTTGCAGGAGGTTCCTGAGCGCAGTTTTGAGATAGTTCCTGAACATACGGACAGTTTGTCTGAAGTTCGCCCTTTTTCGCCAATTCATCAAGTAATCGGATTGGATGATGTAAAAGATTATGGGGGCCTGGGCGGGGAGAGGTGTCCTCTGGATGATGTCGGGCGGCATCCTGAAATCTTATGGGATGAGCCAGATGATCGACAGGACGACGGGGCGGCTCCGGAAAGGGCTGTCGTTGCCGGCGTCAGACTTCAGTTTCGTACAGATCAGCGACAGTCATATCGGTTTCAATAAGCCGGCGAATCCGGATGTGGTGGGAACACTGCAGGTAACCATCGACAAGATCAATGCGATGCAGGCGCCGCCGGCGTTCGTGCTGCATACGGGCGATCTCACCCACCTGGCGCAGGCGGATGAGTTTGACACGCTGGACCAGTCGCTAAAGAGCGTCAGGACGGAAAAGATCTTTTACGTTCCGGGCGAGCATGACATTACCGATAACGGTAAGCTGTATATGGAGCGTTTCGGGAAAGGTACGATGGGGGACGGCTGGTTCAGCTTCGATTCGCATGGGGTCCATTTTATCGGATTGCGCAAGCCCCGGACCGGCGCGGCCACGCTGACGATCACGTGCGCGACCTGTCACAAGGGAGAACCGTTTCCGGATGGGGACGTGTTACACTGAGACGTCTACACCGAGCCCTTTGCAATGACCGTCCAATCGTCGCCGCCATGTCCTTTCCGGATCCACCGGTCCATTTCGGCTGCGACGGCGGGGATGACGGCGAGGGTGACCCCGCCCTTTTTTGCTTCCTGAAGGAAGAGGCCGGTGTCCTTGCGGGCCATATTCAGTTCCCAGGATGGGTTGGAGAAGTTGCCGGAGGTCATTCGTTTCAGCCGGTTGGGCAGGACTGCACCGGGGTTCCAGTTGTCGAAGAGCATCTGCAGGTCGCTGACGGGAACGTGCATGCCTTTGGCGAGCGTCAGGGTATCGGCGATGCCGGTGGTGAAGGCGACGAGGAAAAGATTACCCAGCAGTTTCATGGCGGCGGCGCGGCCGGTCTCGGGGCCGAAGTTGAGAAGCTTGCCGGTCATTTTGCCGAGGACCGGGGAGAACTGCTCAACGATCCGCTGGTCGCCGGATACCAGCATGTAGCCCGTGCTTTCGAGGGCATTGGGCGGCCCCATGAAGACGGGGGCGTGGAGATAGATGAAGCCACGGGATTTCCATTCGTTCGTACGGTGGATCGCGCCTTCCACGGAGGTGGTTGTATGATCGATGATGACGGCACCGGGTTGAATACCGGGTGCTGCGATCGCCAGGACCTCATCGACGGAGGCGTCATCCTTTAAGGTAAGATGGATGCGATCGGCGCCTTTCACGGCTTCCGCCGGAGTGGGTAACGCGAAGGCGCCATATTGTTCCAATGCTGTTGCTTTAGCGGCGGTCCGGTTCCAAACCCGGACTTTTTCGCCCTTATTGATCATTGCCCGGACGAAGTTAGCGCCCAGCAAGCCCATGCCTAAGAATGCGACCATGATGATTTTTTTATAAAGTTAGGTAATCAATTAGGTAATTTGTGGCCAAAAGGGGGTATGAAAAAACATTCACAGGCGGAGAAGGCGGCCATTTTCAAAGCTCTGCATGAACGGGCAGGTCTTCTTGTCCTTCCCAATCCGTGGAATGCCGGGTCGGCCAGGCTGCTCGCAGCGCAGGGTTTTGAGGCGCTGGCGTCGACAAGCGCGGGGTTGGCCTGGATGCTGGGGAAGCCGGATGGGGCGGCGGCAGTCACCAGGAAGGAGTCGATGGAAAATGCGCGGGAGATCGTAGGGGCGACCAGTTTGCCGGTGGCGGCGGATCTGGAGAACGGGTATGGGGACGATCCGGAAGATTGCGCCAGGACGATCCTGCAGGCTGCTGAAGCGGGACTGGTCGGCGGGTCGATCGAGGATGCGACCGGGAAGCCGGATGATCCGATCTATCCGTTCGAGCTGGCAGTGGAACGAGTCAGGGCCGCGGTAAAAGCTGCGCGCAGTCTCCCCTTCCCATTTATGTTAGCGGCGAGAGCGGAGAACCTCATCCATGGCAGGCCGGACCTTCCCGATACGATCCGGCGGCTGGAAGCCTTTGCGGCGGCGGGCGCGGATGTGCTGTATGCGCCGGGTTTGAAGACGAGGGAGGAAGTGAGCGCGGTCGTCAAAGCGGTGGCGCCGCGGCCGGTGAACGTGTTGATAGGGACCGCGGCGCTTCGGCTGCCGTTGGAGGAACTGGCAGCACTGGGGGTCAAAAGGGTCAGCCTGGGATCGGCGCTGGCGCGGGTGGCTTACGGAGCCATGATGCAGGCAGCGGAAGGGCTCCGCGAGAGAAGTGATTTATCCTTTGTCGGCAATTCGGCTACGTATGCCACGATCAATGACTTGTTAAAAAAAAGTTATCCTTAAAGACGGCTAAACGTAGGTGACAAAACAATGTCCAATTTGCGGCGGGTCGCCAATGAGTCTGAAACTAAACCATAAAACGGGATGAGGCATAAACTGATACTGCTGCTGATTTTGGTGGGAGGAGCCTTGTCCCTGCGGGCACAGACGGGATCTGAAAAACTTGACTCGCTGCACCGTCAGAAGGATCTGCGGGACGTTGCAGATTCCATTTTCAATCGTCACGCCAGGCCGGCGCCAACCGTCGCGGGCGCGTTCCACAATTCGCCTTTTCCCGCGGTTGGATATACGCTCGCCACCGGGATCGCAGCCGTATTCAGCGACCGGATGGACTTTCATACCGGCGACACATCCGGAAAAATAACCGACATCCTGTCCAGCGTGACCTATTCCCAATACAACCAGATCATCGCCCAAAGCTATGCTGATATCTGGGCCGGTCATGACAGGTATAATATTATTGCGGACTGGCGGTATATGAAATATCCGTCGACGACCTTTGGGCTTGGGGGACATACGCAATATTCGGATGGTTATACGATCGATTTCAATTACATCAAACTACATACGACGGTCATGCGGTATATCGCACCCAATCTCTACCTGGGTCTGGGTTATTATTACGACCATTTCAACAGCATCCGGGAGGTAGATCCGCCGCCGGGCGTGGTCACCAGTTTTGAGAAATATGGCCTGACGCCCACGGAAACGGGCAGCGGCCCAGTAGCGCGGGCATTGTATGATTCACGGGACAATCCGCCGAACCCGCTGAAGGGCTGGTATGCCAGCGTAACGTACCATCCCAGTTTTCCCGCGTTGGGGAGCCAGGGTTATTGGGCGAATTTGCAGATCGATATCCGGAAATATATAAAGCTCCGCGCCGACGGCCGGAACGTGCTGGCGCTTTGGCATTTCGACTGGCTGAGCGTAGGCGGCAAAACCCCGTATCTGCTGCTTCCCAGCACAGGCTGGGATGACCAGTTCAATACCGGCCGCGGATATATCCAGGGCAGGTTCCGGGGGGCGGACATGGAATACCTGGAGGCGGAGGATCGGTTTACCATCAGCCGCAACGGGTTGATCGGAGGGGTGGTCTTCGCGAATGTCCAGTCATTCAAGAAGGCGCTGGCGGCGCCGCAACTCCACGATTTCGATCCGGGCTGGGGCGCGGGAATCCGGATCAAGCTGAACAAGCATTCCAATACGAATATCTGCGTGGATTATGGTTTTGGGCTTCAGGGATCGCAGGGGATCGCGGTCAATGTGGGGGAAGTTTTTTGAGATAATCCCGCAGCACGTGATAGAAATGATTCCCCTCCAGCTTCAATTTCTCCAATTCGGTCAGCGCTTGTTCCCGGCCGTTAGCTTTGTATAAGGCGAAGGTCCGGTTGAGCGCCACGCCGGTCAGGAATGCTTCGGCGATCTCGTCTATCCCGAAGCCGCAAAAGATGCGAAGCGCGAGACCGATCCGGGCTTCGCTGGCGATGGCCGGGGTACAGACGGCAAAAAGCATCTGAAGCCGGCTGTCCCGGATATGTTGCGGCGAAAAATCAATGTCGATTGCGTCCGGGTCGTCGTACTGTTCGACGGCTGAACGGAGGGCAGGGATGAATCCGGCGGAGGTGGAAATGCGGCTGCCTGCGGTCCTGACGACGATCTATCTGTTGTTCACCGAAGGATATTACCGGCGCAGTGAGCTTTGTTGGGAGGCGATGCGGTTATGCCGGATGTTGATCGACAATCCGCTTACGGACCGGCCCGCGGTGAATGCCTTGCTGGTGTTGATATATACGGGGATCGATGATGAGCGGGCGGGACAGTGTTTTCAGCACGCAGCGTCGCTCGCGAAGTCGGAGGCGGACAAACAGGCGCTGTTAAAAAAGATTGGTCAGCTGGGACGGTGACTTTTTTGCTTTGCCCAGGGAAACCACACAGGGGCGGTATGGGTTCACCCCGGTCTTCAACAAGGTCTATTGCCAGACGAAGGCGGTTGACTACTGGTTCTCGGTATCTTTTCCGTGCCGGTTTGGGAATTAAGATCCGGCGTCCATTGGGGCGAATCTGCAGATCGGGTTTACGTTCAACTAGGGGCGGACGCGGGTTGAGAGGGCGGACGCGGGTTGGCGGGGCGCACGCGGGTTGGCGGGTGAAAAGATAATAACTAACTTTCTGTAAAGTTAATGTATGGAACTGCGGGCAGTACGGACGTCGTTAAAGGAGATCCAGTCGCTGCGATCATTGTATCTGCAGGAGATCAATGCCCAGGTGCGGTATAATGCCTGTCACGAAAGGGGTTGGACGGATTGCTACCTGCTTACCGCCAACGGGCTGCCGGTGGGTTATGGGTCGGTCAAGGGGCAGGAGATCAAGGGCAGGGACACAGTGTTCGAATGCTATGTGATCCCTCCGTTCCGGTCCCGGGTAAATGAACTTTTCGAAGCCTTGTTGAAGGCGGCGGGGGTGCTGTTCATCGAATGTCAGACCAATGATCCCCTGTTGCCGGAGTTGTTGTACGCGTTTGCCTCCAATATCCGGTCGCCGGTCATTCTCTTCGGGGAAGGCAGTGTGACGCGTTATTCGATACCGGGGGTCATCTTCCGGCCAAGGCAGGATGGGGATATCCTGTTTGAGCATCATCACGAGCCGGAGGGTGATTATGTCCTGGAATTGGAAGGAAAGATCGTCGCATCGGGCGGCTTCCTGACACATTACAATATGCCGTTCGCGGATATTTACATGGAGGTGACGGAAGGGTTCAAGCGGCAGGGTTTGGGAAGCTATATCGTGCAGCAGGTCAAACGGGAATGTTATCTGGCGGGGAGGGTGCCCGCGGCGCGTTGCAGCATGGAGAATGCAGCATCAAAAGCAACCCTGCTAAAAGCCGGTCTGGCTATAGCAGGGTATATGCTGGTCGGTGAGGTGAAACGGTAGGGGGTGTGGGCTGGCTGACCGGGTTAGCTACGGGGATTTCCGGTACGGTTCAACCGTTTGATAAAATATTTGGGGGATTCTTCATAGCCCTGTCTTTCGTAGAAGCGATGGGCGTCGGTCCGCCGGGTGTGGCAGTGCACTTCGATCCGGTCGCAGTTCCTTTCGCGCGCAAGTTGGGTAATATGAGCCTCCAGCCGGCTGCCGATGCCATGGCTGCGGGCACTGTCCATTACCGCAAAATAGCTGATACGTGCAAAATCGCCTTCGAGGGCAATCTGGGGAATGAAGTGAAGGGAGAGAAAGCCAACGACTTCGCCGGCCAGCTCATAGACGAGCAGGGCTTCGTCCGGATGGGCCGCGAGCCGCCGGATCTTTTCTTCGAGATCTGCGGGCGGGTCGTAATCCAGCTGGGCGATCAGGGCCCTGATGGCTTCGGTGTCGGCGGGTTGTGCGCGGCGGATCATGGTTGCGCAATTTCGTATATTTAGACCGGACTGGATGAAAAGACCTTTGTCGATCTGGAAAAATAAACTTTATGATACTCCAAAACAAAAATGC
>Ga0335073_10010268_pt1 | contig 13156 bp, 8 predicted proteins | sample Lox_Sample_22_FD_207093 | JGI IMG/M metagenome (GOLD analysis project Ga0335073, IMG submission 207093) | Soil microbial communities from Loxahatchee National Wildlife Refuge, Florida, United States - Lox_Sample_2.2 | ecosystem: Environmental > Terrestrial > Soil > Wetlands | place: USA: Florida...
CACTTGCATGGGAAGGAGAAGACAGTGGGCATCATTTGGATGCAGATTCCGATTCTGCTTCCGAAATTCGTGAAGAGCGGTTCGGCAATGAAACCCTCGACACCTCGAAAGGAGTTTCGCAGCATGATACTCCAAAATCGACATTTCAATGCACATTCTGTTATGCAAAGTTGTCCGAGAAGGCATGGAAACGGCATGAAGAATCGCAGCACATGCCTCGAAGACTGTGGACTTGTATGCCCTCAGGAAATCCAGTCTCTCCCACATCTCCATCTTTGATATTCATGATGGAATGCGTCTTGTGCAAGGTCGGAACCCTTTCAGCAAATTCACAAGCCGCGACATCATGGGCCAACAGCCATATACAAGTCTGCTCACATCGTGCTAAAGACTGTGTATCCAGATCTGTAGAAGAGAGGACATTCTATCGGAAAGATCATCTTATCCAACATTTGAAGCGATATCACAGCGCAGAACTGGATAAATATGAAATCATGCAATGGGAAACAGAGAACCCTCAACTTCGTCGGTTGTGGGGATGTGGCTTTTGCGGTCAATTGCTTGCGAATTGGGATGCCAGAGCAGCGCACATTGCAATCCACTTTCGACAAGGATTCGATATGAACTCATGGGACTCATCTAAAATTGTATTTGACGAGGCCGTAGAAACGGAACCACGTCTTGAAACAGAACCGAGTCTTGGAACGGACATTGGGATAGATGGGTTGGCATTTGATGCAAATTTGGGTACGATTCCTACGCCTAGTCCGTCTTCCATGGAATGGAATTAGCTGCTTCTCTGGTACATAACTGTATTTAAAAGAGTTCGCTGAGAAAATGAAGAATCACTCGAGGCTGGTTGTTGAAATGGGCTTGTTGTTGCAGCATCGCAATGTGTTGAACTGAGATCGGTATCCGATTTTATCCGAAGGCGCCAAGAAAGGCTCAGAGGAAGCTCGCTGGTCGTTTCGAGTGAAGCTTTTGCTTGACCACTATCAACATCCTCACCTTCTCCACTCCCACTCTACAAGCTTCTCAAGATGCTCAAGAGGTGTGTCTAAGCTCTATACACTTGCAATCGATGAATTGAGTTCGCTGATCAATGCAATTACAGCGGCGTCACCCGCTCTTTAAGAGCGTTCGCCCGGCCGACACCTTCGGCTTTCACTCGAACAGGTGCGTCCAATTCTCCTCAATCCATCCAAAGATTGCTGTTATCGGCGTCTTGGATGCTCAATTGAGCTTATCTGATATGTTATACAGCCCGAGTTGTTCCTCCTAGCATCAAGAAAAACTTCGCACCTGCAGTATGCGCACGCTTGGCTAGCACGGATTCTGCGCGAGTGGGCAAGATCCATCAGGTCATCGGTATGGAGCAAAGACACGTTCAAATTATCTTGGAAGAGTCAACAAAAAGCTAATTGTGCATCAGGTGCCGTTGTCGACGTCAAGTTCGATACCGAGCAGCTCCCTCCCATTCTCAACGCCCTCGAGACCGACAATGGCGGTAACAAGCTCGTCTTGGAAGTGTCGGTAAGCAATTTTCTGCACTCCTTCACCATGCGGTGTGGGATACTGATTGCATATAGCAACATCTTGGCGAGAGTGTCGTCCGCTGCATTGCCATGGACGGTACCGAAGGTCTCGTTCGTGGACGTGACGCTCACGATACTGGCGGCCCCATCAAGATTCCCGTCGGCCCTGGCACCCTTGGCCGTATCATGAACGTTACTGGTGATCCCATCGACGAGCGTGGTCCGATCAAAGCTACCAAGTACGCTCCTATCCACGCCGATCCTCCAGAATTCATTGAGCAGTCCACAACGGCCGAAGTGCTTGTCACCGGCATCAAAGTCGTCGACCTGCTTGCCCCATACGCTCGTGGTGGTAAGATTGGTCTCTTCGGAGGTGCAGGTGTCGGCAAGACTGTATTCATCCAGGAGCTTATCAACAACATCGCCAAGGCTCACGGTGGTTTCTCCGTGTTCACTGGTGTCGGCGAGCGCACTCGAGAAGGCAATGACTTGTATCACGAAATGCAAGAAACCTCCGTCATTCAACTTGACGGCGAGTCCAAGGTCGCTCTGGTGTTCGGTCAAATGAACGAGCCTCCAGGTGCCCGTGCCCGTGTCGCTCTCACCGGCTTGACCGTTGCCGAGTACTTCCGTGACGAGGAAGGTCAGGATGTGCTTCTCTTCATCGACAACATTTTCCGCTTCACTCAGGCCGGTTCGGAGGTGTCTGCCTTACTTGGTCGTATCCCATCTGCCGTCGGTTATCAACCTACTCTTGCCGTCGACATGGGTATCATGCAGGAGCGTATCACTACAACTCGGAAGGGATCTATCACGTCCGTACAGGCTGTCTACGTGCCGGCAGACGACTTGACTGATCCTGCTCCCGCCACCACCTTCGCACATTTGGACGCCACCACTGTGTTGTCTCGCGGTATCTCTGAGTTGGGTATCTACCCTGCGGTCGACCCGCTCGACTCCAAGTCTCGTATGCTTGATCCTCGTGTTGTCGGCCAGGACCACTACGACACTGCCACTCGCGTCCAGCAGATGCTTCAGGAATACAAGTCGCTTCAGGATATCATCGCCATTCTGGGTATGGACGAACTTTCGGAAGCCGACAAACTCACCGTCGAGCGTGCCCGTAAGCTACAGAGATTCCTGAGTCAGCCATTCACCGTTGCCCAGGTCTTCACTGGTATCGAGGGCAAGCTTGTGGACCTCAAGGACACGATTAGAAGTTTCAAGAGCATTATGAACGGCGAGTGTGACGACCTCCCGGAAGGTAAGCTCCCGCTTCAACATTTGGTTTAGATCACTGCTAATGTCTTGCGCAGGTGCCTTCTACATGGTTGGCGACATCGAGTCTGCTCGCGCCAAGGGCGAGAAGATCTTGGCTGATCTCGAGAAGTCATAGAAGATTTGAGTGGCAATGCTGAAAAGTGGAGGGCCTCGGGACAATTTTACATCCCTCTCACGATTTTGTACAGATCCAGAGGTCGTGGCGGACATAAAAGCTAGAACGGAGCGGGAATAGCTTTCTCCATTGTAATTTAGGGCGTGTGAAAATGTTTGTATTTCGCCGAAACTTTGACCCTCTATCAATTGTGATAATGATGTCTCGTGATATAGCATCAGGTTGCAAATCGCAGATGCAGCATCAGATTGCAAGTCGTAGATGTAGATTCGGGACAAATGGACCTGACAACGAAGGAATAATTATGCACCTGATTGTCAAACGGTTGACTTTGAAAGAAAGTCCAGTATGAGCGTGAGAACGCTTCCAACGGAAACCATTCTCACAATGTGATCGATATCCAGATATGTGATCGGCTCCAAGGTCAATTTCTCAGCTAGACGTGAGTATTTCGATCTAAGCACTTGAATTTGTTCTCCATATTAGATATAATGGCATGTTTTGGCCATACATTGGTCTATTCGTACATACTCTTTTCTCAGTCAATTCATAAAGGGCTTCCATTTTTGAGCGTCTCGATGCCATACAGCCCTTCATATTTCCCGCCTTAAGATGAGTCCATTACTTATTCACGGAGACAATCTGATCCTCCTCGATCGTTGGTAGGTACTGTCCGCCGAGAGTGGAAATGAAATCTAGTGCTTTCGCAGGAGCGGTTGCGGCAAAGGCTCTGGTGGATTCATTAGCATCTACATCCAATGGAAGGCAGATTCAGGACGCATTACTTGATGATACGATATTCATGCGTAATAAAACCGCCCATTTCAACAATCTTCTGCTTCGCCTGCCAGAGAACAGTGTCGGGTGTGTCTGCCGGGTAGGATACTAGCACTGCTTTCTTCGGTTGCGCTGTTTGGGTGGCTAGAACGGCTAGGAAGAAGAATGAGATAGCGAAGAACAGGTTAAAGATATTGAACTTCATCTTGAAATGACTCCGGTTAGTGAAGTGGAGGATAGAGAATGGTTGCTTTGTCTACAGGGACGTAACAGGTCTTCATTAATTGACTATTGATGTCACTCGAGACTCACGGGATAAGGCAGCAAATATTCAGCCTGAAGCGGCAAGGGGTGGGGCTTCGGGTGTGGCGTTTCACGTGACGGTAGCTTTAAGTGTTCACCTGCATATTTATCAACTCACTTCAGCATCATATCCATCCTCTATACGCCTGCAACTGCATTCAACACCACTTTTCGGAATACCGATAACCTCACCATCCACCATACTGATACTAGGTTGCGAATAGCGATGCACAGATAGTGGAGAGTTGCGGTGTGTTGGATGTCGCGCGGCTTTGGAACGAGCGCTTCAAGAGCCTGGAGAGCTGAGGCGGTTCGTGAACAATAGCAGAAGCATCATCACAATAGGAGCGCAGAACTGAGCTTTGCCACTGTGGACACTAGGAGGAGAGGCGTTTAAGGTCTGCTTTTGCTAGCACGGCCTCAAGGCTTGGACATCTTCTATAGCAAAGAACGATCGTCTCTTTATCCTGCCCTTCGCGTGAAGAGAACATCGTCCGATCATCCGACGTTGCATCACACTTGGCGGTAGTTCTACCTCCCAACCAGAGTCTTTGGCTAGTCTCTTTCCTACTTTTCACTGCCTTGCGAGCAGCCCTGATTGCAACATTCTCCACTGTCAATCTCGTTGATATTCGAAAGATGGCGGCTGCTGAAGGAATCGCAGCTGATTTCCAGGATGCTTTGGAGGACCTGAGAACAAGTGACGAGTATGCCATTGCTAATCTGGTCGTCATTGCAAGAGAGAACATCCAGTTCGCGGAATCAATAGCCAGGGTAGTGGTCAATCACATCAATAAAACGAGGCCAGACTGGAAATTGCCTGCCATGTATGTGCTGGATGCCATCTCGAAGCGAGTTGGGTCACCCTACACCATCTATTTCCAGCGAAATCTCTTCAAAACTTTCATGAATGCCTATTCTGCAATGGATACTGCGAATCGTCGCGCCATGGACGCACTGCTCCAGACTTGGAAGCAACCAGTGCCGGGTACAAGAGACCCAACTCCTGTTTATCCACCACATGTCACACAAGAGATTGAAAGGCCTTTGATGCAATGGCGAACTACGGCATTGCAACAACAGCCTCCACCTGCGCGTTCCACCGGTCCTTTTGTTCCGCAGTTCGCCCCCGGAGATCCCAGAGCAGCACGATTTGGACGAACTCCTACACCATCTAATACAGGCCCGCCGGTACCAGCAGATCGATCAAGTGCTCCACCTCAGTCGTATCCAAATCAAAACGGGCAATACGGCGCCTTACTAGATCGAGCTCAAGCATTCACACAAACGCCGCCACCAAGTCAAGGCCAATATCAACCACCAACTCCTCAGTATGGACAGACACCACCATCTCTACCGCCGCCTTCGGCATCTGGCACATATCAATACAACCAGCAAATCATCCCTCAGGACAATCAACAATCTTATCCTCCACGACCTTATTCTACTCCTTCCGTCCAGTCGGTAACTATACCCACTCAACAACCGATTCAACCTCCTATTGCAGCGGCTGGAGTACCACCAGTCGTACCTCCCATTGACCCTGAAGCTGCTAAGGCACTATTGGCTCAAATCCTTGGTAACCTAGTTCCTCAGCAAACGCCTACCAGCGTAAGCACTCCGCCACCACCTCCAGTACTCACACAGACACAACCGAGCAACCTTCCAGTCTACCCACCTCTCAACAATTTCAGCTCTCTCCTCGCTTCGCCTCCAACCATACGCCAAGCCGGATCCACGATACCACTCCTAAACGTGCGAAACAGCCCAACACCAGCCGCACCATCATCCTACCCAGACCTGCACAACCCGGCAACGCTCAAAGTGCCGCACCCGGAGCTCATCGCGCGGCTCTTCCAGCCCGACCAGTGCAAGCAGTGCGGGCTGCGGTTCGCGGGCAGCGCCGACGGCAAAGCTACCAAGCAGCGCCACCTGGACTGGCACTTCCACAACAACACGCGGCTGGCCGAGAGCACCAAGGCGTGGAAGCTGACGCAGCGCAGCTGGTTCGTCGGCGAGAAGCCGTGGATCGCCATGCGCGAGGAGCCGTGGGGCGCGGGTGGTGCCGACGCTGAGGGCGCGCCCGCCGCGCTCCCGGCGAAGGCCCGCCCGGAGGACCACGTCGTGCCGGTTCCCGTCGGCGCTGCGGACGCGCGCTGCCCCGTCTGCCAGGAGCGCTTCGAGAGCCGTTGGCATCAGAAGCTCGACACGCCAGTTTGGATCGACGCCGTCGATGTTAAGGGCCTGGGTGTTGTGCACTTCTCGTGCTGGCAGGAAGCCTACGGTAAGAAGACCGCGAGTCAGACTGGTACGCCGGAGCCCAGCGTGCTTGGAAAGCGGAAGTTTGGAGTCTAGCGAGGAGCCGAGAGACGTGGATCATAGGGATGCGGCGGCTCCGATGCGGTATCTGCACTTCGTGTTGGGCAGCGCTTGGAGTTTCTTGACGGCTGCATCTCGGAGACATTCTAGCCCGCAGATGGGTGCGGAAGGATCAGACCGATGGGAAAGTTTGAATTACGGGCGTGAAGCGGCGTTGTTTGGGGAGCCGCGCTGAGCCAGGTAGTATTTGATGCATAGCACGGAGTAAGGTTGATTGTGAGGTTACATGCCAAGAGCCCGTAGAGATGTCTTCAAATCGTATGTTTTGGTTCGTGTTCTTTGTTTTAGTGCCATAATCATCTTGTATTGCAATCTCTGATAGGTAACCTTGACGAATGGATCTAATCTACGATTCCAAGAAAAATTCGTGTTCTGCCGTGAACTCGACTAACTTCACCACCACTCTCCCACGCATGCTTGCTCCCGTAGAAAACGCCGCTTATTTCTATTGCGAAATTGAGTAAAGGCCTGATTCGAAAATAGCGGAATAATTCATCGGCCAAGAGTTGCCAAACTTTCTCTTCTACTGTTAGACGCCTATGAGAACGCGGGTGGATCATACGACTCTTGACCTCGCCGATTCAGGGCTCGGCGAAGTCTAAGCACCGCCTCGGCGGCGAAGTGTTACCTAAGTATATGTAAGTCCCAAATGTAGCTTTTTTGGCTTCAACTCCATGCTATCTTTGAACGATTCACATAGTCATAGAATAATGGTTGGAATTGGTGGAGTATTTTGCGCCAGGGTAACGAGACGGAGAAGAGCCTTGCCCATTGAGATGTCTATAGCAGGAAAAATGACTGGGTAAAGCTAGGATGAGTAAGACGGATGTGCTGTTCCTACAGATATCAAAAGCAGCAATTCCTGCTTCAAGATATTGTCTTACTGCGATTCTACCTACCATGCTAGCGGGAGACGGTACAAACAGTTGCGTATAGCGACAATGCTGGAAAGTCAGCTCCAAATGAATACGAAATCGAAAGACGGTGGCGGAGGTGCGAGGCGGCTTATACGCATTAGAGGGCTTCAGGCCGACACGACTTTGATCAATTACTGCATATCCGGCTGGATAGGTGACTCGCATGGACATGGCCGTTTAGGGGTAGAGAATGTTGATATGATGGCCAAAAGTAGAACCTGAGGTCGGAAACGAAGGCCAAGGTAGAAGCTGAAACCAGCATGCTTGTAAGCTGCTTTCAATCCGGGAATTGGGGTGGATGGACGGATAGTTTGGCAACGCACAAGCAGCCACTAAAGAAGCGCGCCTTGCGATGCTGTTCCAGCCGCTAGCCCAGAAATTAGTGGGAGCGAAGTGCAGAATGCTCTAATAATTAGGTGGGCTGCCGTAATGCAGCCACAGGCAAGCGGCGGGGAAGCTCAAACCCTATTACGAATGACGTGCTCGGCCACGCTCTCTTACGATATTTTCGCTAGGTATTCATTGATGGAGAATGCGCTTGGGCTTGGGCAATTGGTGAGTCGATCGTCCAGACCTGCCCCTTTGACCTCGCCGTTCATGCATTTCAAGCGCCTAGAATCCTGCCGCTGCCCCAGGTATCGTACTCTGCCGTCAAGCTTAACCCTTCATAAGTAGCCAGCACGGGCCGCGCCTGCGATTCCATTCCTTTATCGTGACCATTTGATCTTACAACCAGGCGCTTACTGAAGAGCTTGAGTAAAGGCTTTCCTTACTTCTGGCTTGAATCTTGTTCATCCTAAAGCCGCACAGTGCCGTCCAGAGCTCGAAGCAGACTCAATCGCGTGCGCAATCACCTCGACATGGCCGCGGAAGAGCACACTCCGAAGTTTGAGACGCTGCAGCTCCACGCTGGGTAAGTTCGCCTGTGTCCTTTGAACAATATCCAAGTTCAAATGAGTCTGATTGAAGCTCCGCAGTCAGGAACCCGATCCGGCCACCAATGCGCGTGCAGTGCCCATCTATGCGAGCACGGTTCGTTCCATATTCATCGTACGACCGACATGAAGCTAAGAAGCGTCTAGTCCTTCGTCTTCAATGATTCTGCACACGGCGCCAGGCTGTTCGGCCTGAAGGAGTTCGGAAACATCTATTCCCGTATTATGAATGTGCGTTGATTCCCCGGCGATCATGTGTCGTTCATGTCTTCAGATTCTCACATAATTCTATTGCAGCCGACTGTCGATGTTTTCGAAAAGCGTATCGCGGCACTGGAAGGCGGTGTTGCGGCTTTGGCTGCATCTTCTGGTCAGGCAGCTCAGTTCATGACTCTTGCTGCTCTGTGCCACTCCGGCGACAACATCGTCTCCACGACCAATCTCTATGGCGGAACGTACAATCAATTCAAGGTTTTTTTGCCACGTCTGGGTATTTCTTGCAAGTTTGTCAACAACGAGGAACCCGAGGAGTTGAAGAAGGCCATCGACGACAAGACCAAGGCAGTGTACATTGAGAGCATTGGCAACCCACGGTATAACGTTCCGGATATTGAAGCCATTGCCAAGGTAGCACATGAGGCTGGTGTGCCTCTAGTGGTGAGTAGGAGGATCCCACAACTCTCTCCTAATAAGCGCTGACACGGAAACAGGTCGATAACACCTTCGGAGCTGGTGGTTTCTACATTCAGCCCATCAAGTATGGAGCTGACATTATCGTCCACTCGGCTACGAAATGGATCGGTGGCCATGGCACAACAATCGGTGGCGTTATCGTAGACAGCGGTAAATTCAACTGGGGACAGCATGCCAAACGGTTCCCACAGATGGTGGAACCGAGCGATGGGTACCACGGCCTCAGGTTCTGGGATACTTTCGGTCCAATTACCTTCATCATCCGCGCGCGAGTTGAGATTCTGCGCGACCTCGGCGCCTGCTTGAATCCATTTGCTGCCCAGCAACTCATTCTCGGTATCGAGACACTGAGTCTGCGTGCGGAGCGCATTGCTGAAAACGCACAGAAGTTGGCCGAGTGGCTCGAAGCCAACAAGAACGTGTCATGGGTGTCGTATCCAGGTCTGAAGAGCCACTATCAGCACGAGCAGGCGAAGCGTTACCTGAAAAAAGGTTTCGGTGGTGTTCTCTCGTTTGGCATCAAGGGTGGCGGCGCTGCTGGAAGCCAAGTCGTTGACAACTTCAAGCTAATCTCGAATCTCGCCAAGTAAGTCCTGAACAAGATCATTGGGAATAAGAGAGTTTGTTAAGTTCTTCATAGCGTCGGAGACTCCAAGACGCTTGCCATCCATCCGTGGAACACCACGCACGAGCAGCTCTCGGAAGAAGAGCGGATCAGCACCGGTGTCACGGAAGATATGATTCGTATCTCGGTCGGTACGGAGCATATTGACGATATCATTTATGACTTTGAACAGTCATTTGCAAAGTCGGCCACGAAGCCCGAAGAGGCTGGCGACACCACGAATGCGGAATTGAGCGGCAAGGCTGAAGGCGATGCGGGTCTTGGAGGCTCAACATAGAGAATTGGATGTAGTCTGGATTTTATATTTATCCGCCGATGCGTATCTGCTAGCACCCCATATTTCGATTACATACAAGTCTAATTATATGCAAAGTCTCCGTCGTTACATGTAGAGCGCCGTTTTAGATATCGTGAGGCTGAAAGATGTGGCTGAAAGATGTGGCTGGTCGACAACCCCAGCTGTGGCGCAACAGAGCTGAACGTCCAAACATGTGAAAATGCCTCTTCGCAGCTTGTGACATGCAAAAAGCTTCTCCGAGTGGAACCCGCGAACCATGTTTTCGGCCGCAATCCCCACCACAACTTAGATCGGACATGCCTTTGTTTGGATAGATCCGCAACTAGGCCTGCAATCAATCGTCGCATTGGTTGCCAGTTCCTTGCCATCACGCTCACGTAATATACGTCCGCCGCGGTGTGATGCCGAGGCGAACAAGAGCTGTGGATTGAAGACACCATCTTCCTCTTCCTCTCTCAGCATGTGGCCTGATATTTGTCTTCTCCGACTTTGAAATCACTCCGCTCTCTTTATTGTATTATACTTTTGTCTCTTTAAGTTGGTCCTTAATTTCCACTTGGTTATCCAGCGCCGTCCTTTCCACAGGTAAGAATTGAAACTACGATTTGAGGGCCAGAGCTCCTGTCGTAAGAGCTTTTCTAATATCTCCTATCGTGCCTCGGTCCGCGAGTTAATATATCTCGAGAAGACTGTCTTATAGCTTGGTGGCGGCCGTGGTTAATGCTAGTGCAACAGGTCGAAAATTACATTCCTCACTTCCCTCCTTCCATCGCGAATTCCATATCTTCTAAACTCTTCACCGAGATCGTGATTCGTTTCAAAGACTCAGTACCTCGAATAAGTCAAGATGGTGGCTCTCGACTCTGTAGCCATCCGCACGGCGAGAGCACTTCAACCTCCACCTAAAATCGGGGAACCATACAGCGTACCGGTACCAGGTTCGCAAAAGGAGGGCAGAAGTCTGGTGTATAGACATTGGAGATTTAGAGATAGGTTGATGGACACTCTGGATCCGGCTATTCAGTCGATGCACGAAGCTTTCGATACAACCTCGAAAGCTGTGCCGAAGAATAGATGCTTGGGTTATCGTCCTTGGGACTCGAAGACGCGTAGCTTCGGTAACTATGTCTGGCAAGACTATGAGACGATCGCTAGAAGGCGAAAAGACTTTGGCGCTGGACTCGTGCACCTACACGAGCAGGCTGGTGTGTTCGGCAGAGCATACGGAGTAGGCCTGTGGTGCAACAACAGACCAGAATGGCAGATTACCGACCTCGCCTGCATGTCCCAAAATCTCTTCACTGTCTCACTCTACGATACTCTAGGCCCGGAAACAACAGAATATATCATCAATCACTCCAAGTTGGTCTGCGTCGTAACATCTATCGTTCACGTTCCGGTCTTGCTGATGTTAAAGCCGCGTTGTCCAACTCTGAAAATCATTATTAGTTTGGACTCCATGTACGAAGGCGACCAACCACTACAGTCAAAGGGTGAACTTCTGCAGCATTTCGCTGAAGAGCGCAGTGTTGCTCTGCATTACATAGGTGACGTCGAAGAAATTGGCAAGCAGAACCCTCGACCCTTCAACCCACCCTCTTCACAGGACATTATAACCGTTAATTACACGTCGGGCACCACTGGTCATCCAAAGGGCGTTCTTCTTACACACGCGAACGCTATTGCGGCGACAAGTTCGGCCATGGTCTTGATGAAGCAAACCGATGACGACGCAACATGTTCTTTCTTGCCTCTCGCGCATATCTACCAACGCGTAGGCGAGCACATCGCGCTCTGGGCAGGTGCGGCAATCGGTTATTTCCATGGCAACATCAACGAGATCGTGGAAGACCTTAAGTTGGTACGGCCAACGGTCTTCAGCGGAGTGCCGCGCCTCTACAACCGTATCGGGACGTCCGTCAAAGCTGCAACGCTAGAGGCTGCGCGTCCAACTCGTCGCTGGCTGAGCCAGCACGTTGTTGACACAAAACTCGCTAATATCAACAACCCGGACCCAAGCAAGGCCACGACACGCCACTCCTTCTGGGATGCCCTTTGGTCGAAGCGTGTTCAAGCGCAAATCGGCCTCGATCGTTGCCATACCATAATCTCTGGGTCTGCACCACTCGATCCATCGCTCCACCAGTTCTTGCGCATTGTCTTCGCAAACTCCAACTTCGCACAAGGCTACGGTCTCACGGAAACGTACGCGATGGCGCTGTGCCAGCTGGATGGCGACCTCTCTGTCGGCAACTGCGGAGCCGTGATACCCAGCAACGAAGTATGCCTGAGCGACGTGCCAGACATGGAATATCTGACGACGGACAAGCCGCAGCCGCGCGGCGAACTGCTGGTCCGCGGCGGCACGGTATTCCGCGGGTACTGGGGCAACCCGGAGGGCACGGCGAAGGCCATGACCGAGGACGGGTGGTTCCGCACGGGCGACATCTGCACGGTGGACGCGCTCGGCCGCTTCGCCGTCATCGACCGCGTCAAGAACGTGCTCAAGCTCGCCCACGGCGAGTACGTGTCGCCCGAGCGCCTCGAGAACGTCTTCCTCGCCAACTGCGGCTGGCTGCAGAGCGCCTACCTGCACGGCGACTCATCCAAGAGCGCGCTCGTCGCCGTTTTCGGCATCGAGCCTGAGGGCTTCGCTGCCTTCGCCGGCCGCGCCCTGCACAAGACGCTCGACAAGAATGATCTGCCGGCCCTGGCGGAGGCCTGCAAGGATGAGCGCGTGCGCCGCAAGGCCACGAGCGAACTGGCGAAAGTGGCCAAGGCGAACAAGTTCAACAGGTGGGAGTACTGCCGCGCGCTGTATCTCTACGTCAATCCGTTCACCGTCGAAAATGAGCTTTTGACTCCAACGTAAGTCTGACTTTTCTATACCTGAAATGTAAATATACTAATGAATTCTTAGGATGAAGCTCAAGCGTGCGCAGGCCGCGAAGAAGTTCCGACCCGAGCTGGATGCTCTCTATGCTGAAGTCGAAGCTGAAGATGCGAAGAAGGCGCCAAGGGCGATGCTGTAAAAAAAATAACCACTAGAGCATAGGGCGTAGTGGATCGGGAGGCCGTATTGTTCGGCATTATGTATATTGGTTTTTCTCATCTCTAGAGAGCTCAATGAGACGCTTTCCAACCTATTATTTTTGCACAAGACTTAGCTTACACAGCTTGGAAACGGAATGAAGACCCAGCTTCTATTTATGTCGATTTGCAGAATGCCAGGTAGAATAAGAAAGCTCAGCTAACCAGACAGCAGATTTCAATCACCCACCGCTGCTATCTTTCAGCC
>Ga0335073_10010269_pt1 | contig 13156 bp, 13 predicted proteins | sample Lox_Sample_22_FD_207093 | JGI IMG/M metagenome (GOLD analysis project Ga0335073, IMG submission 207093) | Soil microbial communities from Loxahatchee National Wildlife Refuge, Florida, United States - Lox_Sample_2.2 | ecosystem: Environmental > Terrestrial > Soil > Wetlands | place: USA...
ATACTTCCGGCCGAGATCGCCAGCCGGTTCCGGGCGTCTGTGCTGTTCGTGCCTGCACTGCTGCACCGGCTCGGCGAGGCCACCATCGAGGGCGAAGTCGGCGGCTGCAACCTTGGCCGGCGGAGTCTTGACTTCCACTACCGCGGCTTCGCCCGGCTCGGCGCCATCGTGGAAGAGGACGAGACCGCCATCCACATCAAGGCCGACCGGATGCGCGGCGCGCACCTGTACCTGGACACGCCCTCGCACACCGGCACCGAGAACCTGATCATGGCTGCGTCGCTCGCGCCGGGAACCACGATCATCGACAACACGGCGCTCGAGCCCGAGGTGCTCGACGTGATCGCGTTCCTGACCAAGATGGGCGCGCGGATCACCGGCGGCGGGACCGGCTTCGTCACGGTCGAGGGCGTCGACGAGCTGACTGCCGTCGAGTACACGGTCATGGCCGACCGCATTGACGCCGGCGTGTTCGCGATGGCTGCGGCCATCACAGGCGGCGAGGTCAGCCTGGTCGGCGCCTCCCTTGAGCATTTCGGTGTGGCGCGATGGAAGCTAGAGCAGATGGGCGTGGAGTTCGCCACCCACGGCGCGATCGTGCAGGTGCGGCGCGAGCGTCAGCTGCGCCCGATCAACGTGATCACCGACACATATCCCGGCTTCGCCACCGACCTTCAGTCGCCGATCATGGCGCTGTCCTGCCTGGCCGACGGCACCAGCTACATCAGGGAGACCATCTTCGATGGCCGGTACATGCTGGCCGAGGAGCTCGCCAAGATGGGCGCGAAGATCGAGGTGGCCGGGAATGCCGTACTGGTGCACGGGCCAACGCCGCTGCACGGGTCTGAGGTGATCGCGCACGACCTGAGGTCGGGCGTGGCGCTGATCCTGGCCGGACTCGCCGCGGAGGGAGAGACCGTCGTGGCGCCCGGCTACCTGATCGACCGCGGGCACGCCTCGGTCGCCTCCAGGCTCGCCACGCTCGGCGCGGACATCAGCTGCGAGGCCGTCGAGTAACACGGCCTGCGCGGCCGTTAACTTGCCCAGCTGCTGATCACGTCGCGGCCAAACCTGGCCATCTCCTCGCGCTGCGGCGAGAACTGCAGCAGCATGAGGTCCACGCCGGCCTGTCCATAGGCGCGCAATCGGTCCAGGATCTGATCGGGCGTGCCGATCAGCCCGCTGCGCAGCCCGCGGTTAGACACGCTGTACTCCTCGAGCGACACCTGCGACTCCAGCTGAGACCCCTCCACGAAGTCCCGGTACGACGCATATGCCTCGGGCGAGGAGCGGACGTCGAGTACGCGGTCCAGCTCGGCCTGCGCCTCGGCTGCGGTGTCGCGGCAGATCACGTAGCCAGAGACGCCGAACGTCAGTGGCGGGCGGCCTGCCGCGACCCGGCGCTCGCGCATGTCAGCCACCTTTTCTGCGATCACCTCCGGCGCGTCGCCGTGCATCACGTATGCGTCAGCCTGCGCCGCGATCACGTCCTTGGCCTTGGCCGACTCTCCGCCCATATAGACCGGCGGGAGCCTGGACGGCTTTGGCTCCAGCACGGTGTTCTGTAGCTGATACAGCGGACCGGAATGGGTCACCGCGTCCTCGCGCAGGAGCCGGCCGACGACATCGAGCCATTCCTGCGTTCGGGCGTACCTGGCATCGTGTACGTCGAATGGGGCACCGTACTGAGCCGCCTCGTCCTTCCACCAGGACGACACTACGTTCAGCGAGGTCCGGCCAGGCGCGATGACGTCAAGCGTGGACAGCGCCTTGGCGGTCAGCGCCGGGGCGTGGTAGTTCGGCCTGACGGCGAGCATCAGCTCCAGCGTGCTGGTCGCCGCAGCCACGGCGGGCGCGAGCGTCCAGCAGTCCAGCGACGGCGCGTGGTGGCCCTTGATGTCGTTGAGGTTGAGTTCGGCGATCAGCGAGAGCTCGAACCCGAGCTGCTCGCTCTCGGCCGCCAGGTCCCGGAGGTAGGGCCAGGAAACGGGCATGCCCTCATCCGTCACGTTACGCAGCCAGCCGCCGAAGATCGGCATCCAGTACCCAAATCGCATTGAGCTCCTCCGTGCGCTCGCTACCGGCCGGCCTGGGCCAGCAGCCCGCCGAGATAGCCGGCCACCGCCGGCAGGGCCGGGCTGGGAGCCACGGCTTCGATCTCGGCGTTGTAGTTGGTGGTGGTGTTGATGTCGTAGGTAACGAGCCTGTCATCGGCTGTCTCGATGAACTCAAACCCGGCGATTGCGATGCCGTGCGCGGCTGCGAACTCCAGGTACCGGCCGATCACCGGGTGCGCAAAGCCCGCACGCAGCGAGAACAGGCTCGGCTCTGGGGATGGGCCGATTGCGCAGGCATCGGCCGGGCACAGCTGGAAACCACCCCTGGCGGTATCCGCGGTAATTGCGTAGATGAACTCCCCGCCGACGATCTCCACCCTGGTGATCTGCGGCAGCGCCGCATCCAGGTACTCCTGGAGGAGCGTGATGCCGTCAACCGGCGCCTCGTACTGCGGGCCGGCCAGGTAGTCGTCGAAATCCGCGTGACTGGCGAAAAGCCGTACCCCAAGGCCCTTCCCGCCCTGATTGTGCTTGGCGATGAAGGGAACGGGCAGCTTGCGAGCAGCAGCAGCCAGCTCTCCGCGGCCGGCCACCGCTACGGTCCTGGGCACGTCGAACCCGGCCGCCCGCAAGGCCGCGAGCTGCTCGACCTTGCTCATCTCCAGGTCAAGTACACGGCGGCCGTTGACAACACGGCGGCCATGGGATTCCAGCCAGGCAAGCACGCCGCGCGTCTGGTCCTTTGCGAACGAGTGGCCTCTGGTATGCGCGGATGCGCTCATCCGCGACCAGAAGATGCCGGGCGGCGGCTCGGAGTCCAGGTCGAGCACAGCCTCGCCGAGCAGCCACTGCTCGTGCGGCAGCCCGGCGGAGTCGAAGGCAGCCGCGAGCGGCGCATACCACTCCGGGTTCTCGTGCAGCACATAGAGCTTCGCTCGGTTGGCCACAGTGCTGTCCATCACAGTGCGAGTTTCATCCCCTCATGGGAGGCAACGAAGCCGAGCCGCTGGTAGAACCGGTGCGCATCGGTCCGCGATTTGTCGCTGGTGAGCTGTACCAGCGCGCACCCACGGCGCCGTGCTTCCTCTATCGCCCAGGCCATCATGGCGGCACCGAGACCGCTGCCGCGCGTACCGTCCGCGACCCTGACTGCCTCGATCTGAGCGCGGAGTGACCCGCGGCGGGCCAGCCCGGGCAGGAACGACAGCTGCATCGTCCCGACGAGCTGGCCTCCGGACTCGGCAACCGCCAGGATATGGGCCGGGTCCGCGTCCATGGCCTCGAATGCGCTCAGGTAAGCGGCAAGGTCTGCCTCATCGCGAACTCCGTCGCGGGTCGCGCCGAGCTGATCGGCGGCGATGAGCGCCACAATCCCCGGAACATCCTCCCGTCGGGCCGCGCGCAGCAGCACCGGGCCCTGGTCCAGCTCGAGCTGGGCAAGTGCGTCCATACGACTATTTTGTCCCATCCGGGCGACCGGCTGGGGCCGGGGCGGGACCGTGCGCGAGCCTTCCGTGTGCGGTTACTGCTGCTATAGCCGCAGCAACCACGCACGGACGCATTCCGCGCTACGGATCGATCGGTTACAGCTGGTACATCGGGCCGATCCAGGCCTCGTCAGCTGCGCTCGCCGAGCAGGCCTGCAGCACGAGCGGCAGTCCGTTGCTTCCGCTGACCGATCCGACCGCCACGCACATCCTGGCTGTGCTGGGCGTCGCGTCCAGCTCCCACAACACGCCATGGCCGGTGGACGTCGCCCCATAGCTAAACGTCTCGGCTAGCGCTCCGGTGCACGGCGCGGCCGTCAGCTGAGTGCCAGCCGTCGTGGCCGGGGCGTCGAGGCAGATACTTGGGGCATAGAGCGACTGAATCTCGATCCCCAGACCCGAGGCCACCTGCAGCCAGTCCTCGCTGGTGTACCAGTCGGGGGTGCCGGCCGCCGGCGAGACACCTACCTGGGCGCCGGCGGAGCTGACTCCAGAGATCACCAAGCCGTCGCCGGGATAGGCTGCCGGCCCGGCGCCTGCCAGCGGCTGACCAGCCCAGGCGTACCAATCGAAGAAGGCGCTCCAGGTCTGGTCGTCTTGGTGCGCGCACGGCTCAAGCTCGACAGCGCTGCCGGCGGCGACTCCGGCAGGCGCGCTGACGCAGTATTCGCCGGCGCCGACGGCGACCAAGTCGGTCGGACTGTCAGCAAGGCCGTGGGCAAACTCCTGATCAGCCTGGCCGTCGCAGGTCTGCACGGTGAGCTGCACGCCAGCCGCGTAGTCTGCGCCGGGCACGGTCAGGCACAGGCTCTCGTCAGACAGTGGCCGCACCGTGATGCTGCCGTCCGGGTTAGCCACAGCTTTGGACTGGCCGGGCGCCATGTCGGTCCACACCTGCGCGGCCACCTCGTCGTCATTCGAGAGCACGACGCCGCTGCCGGGACCCCCATTGCCCGTTACCCGCATGGAGAACTGGAACGAGTTGGACGCCGTGTTCGTCCCTGCGTACAGCTCCTGGTACTGGTACGAGACCGCAGTGATCATGGGCGTGCCCACGTTCCAGAAGTCCCGGCTGTTGCCCACGCACCGGCCAAGCACGACCGGCCTGGTCTCGGCCGGGCCCGAGGCCGCGGCTTGCACGCAGAACGAGCCGTCGGTGGTGGTGATGAAGGACAGGGTGTAGTCCTGATTCAGGAACAGCGCGACGGCCGTGAGCTGCGCGCTCGCACCGCCGTGACAGCCGGTCAGGTGCAGCGCCACACCCGTTGCCGCTGGCGCGGCCGGGACCGCGCACAGGGCAGTGTCCACTACCGGATGCAGGAGAGCCGGACTATATCCGTTGCTTCCCGTGTAGCTGGATATCCAGTACTGGTTCAGTTTGGACGTATAGGTGCTGGCCGCTGTTATCGCGGACCCGGCCTTCGTCGGCCGCAGAGCCTGCATGATCCACGAATTGTCGATCCCGCCAGCGAGGCCATCGAGGTTAGTCCGTGACCATGCCTGCGTGGCCAGGCTGGCACACCCCGCCAGGCCAACCCGGTCCCCCGCTTCGGAGGTAGGGAAACCAAGGCAGTAGCTTGCCCGGGCGGCGGGGTGGATGAAGAAGACCGGCGTGTGAGCAGACGGAGCGCTGGTGGCGAATCGCTCGCTCTTGTGATCGTCGCAGGTCCACAGCTGCAGCCTCGCCCCGCGCCGATACCGGCCGCCCGGCACGTTGAGACACAGGCTCTGGTTGGCGGCCGGTCGCAGCGTCTGATGCCGGCCGAACACCCAGCGCTGGCCCGCGCTCCCGGTGTCGGCCGCTATCCGGACCGCGGCGCCTCGGCCTGGGTGGGCACTGACCGCGAGGACAAGCCCGGTATTAAAGGCGTACAGCGGCTGGCCCGCCACGGCGGCGGTCGCACGTGCCAGGCCGGCGGCCCTGGCCGTCGTGGCGGCATGGTGGGTGGCAGCGGCCGTCGCGGTGGCTGGCAACGATCCGGCCATGGCGGCAGCCGAGGCGGCGAAAAGGGAGAGCGCGATACGCCAGCGCACGTAGGCCTCCAGATCTCGGCCCGACCGAGACCGCGACCATGGGGGGCCCGATCGTGCTAATCCGAAGATTGGCATGATAAGCCGGAATAAGGCAATACCGGGATGGCCGCCGGTTAACCGAGAGGCGAGCGCCACGTCTCGGTACGGGGATGTCGCCCGTTTCGCTGCGAGCAGTCGCCTTAGGCGCGGTGGGGGTAAGCGGCGGCAGCTGCCAGGAAGGCGTCGTTCGCGTCCGGATCGGCGACGGTGACCCGGACGCCGTCGGGCAGGTACGGCCGGACGCTCACCCCGACTGCGTCGCACGCCTGGGCGAACTCGGCCGACCGGTCGGCCAGCGGCAGCCAGACGAAGTTCGCTTCCGTCGGCGGCACGGTCCAGCCCTGGCCAAGCAGCTCGTGCCGGACCCGGTCGCGCTCTTTCACCACGAGCTCGACTCGCTCCATCAGTTCCGATTCGGCCGCAAGGGAGGCGATCGCGGCCGCCTGGGCGAGCGAGTTCACCGTAAACGGGAGCATGGTCTTGCGGACGGCCTGCGCCACCGGCTCGTGCCCGATCAGGTAACCGACTCGCAGCCCGGCCAGCCCGTAGGCCTTGGAAAACGTGCGCAGTACGGCCACGTTCGGCCTGCCGGCGTACAGGCTGAGCCCGTCCGGAACTTCCGGGTCGCGGACGTACTGCACGTACGCCTCGTCGAGCACCACCAGGCAATCGGCCGGCACCCGATCCAGGAACGCGGTCAGCTCGTCGCGCCGTGTGGCGGTGCCAGTCGGGTTGTTGGGGGTGCAGACGAAGATCAGCCGCGTCCGGTCGGTGATCGCCGCGGCCATCGCTGGCAGGTCATGGCCGAAATCCTTGAGCGGGACCTGCACGGAGGTCGCGTTCGCCAGGTCGGCCAGATAGGGGTAGGCCTCGAACGACCGCCAGGCGTAGATGACTTCTGCGCCGGGCTCGCCGACGGCCTCCAGCAGCTGCTGGGCGATGCCGACCGATCCGCAGCCAACCGCGACATGCTCGGCAGGTACGCCGAACCGGCTCGCGATCGACTGGGTGAGTGCCACGGCGGCGCTGTCCGGATACCGGTTGACGTGCCTGGCGGCATCTGCGATGACGGCCGCGACCGACGGCAGGGGGTCATAGGGCGACTCGTTTGAGGACAGCTTGAAGGTCCTGCCGCCCGAGGGCGTCGGCGCCTTGCCCGGCGCGTACCCCGCGAAGTGGTCAAGCACCTGCCGGAATCGTGGTGACTGCTCGGACACCGTCGTCCTCCTGAGCTGTTCGCTGCTGAGCTGTTCGCGGCTGACCGGCCGAAGCGCCGGGCCTGCCTGATCCTCTCAGGGTAGATGCGGATCGTCGCTGAGGCCGGCCGACCGCAGCGTGGCCGGGCGAACGACAGAGGGACGCAGCATAGGCGGATGCAGCAGCACCGCGCTGCCGCGGCGGTAGAGCTTGGCCGGCCGGCCGCCACCTGAGGAGGTCACTTGGCCCGTCTCGAGCAGGAAGTCTTGCGCACCGGTGACCTTTCGGTGAAAGTTGCGGGGGTCGAGCGGCACGCCCCAGACGATCTCGTAGACGCGGCGGAGCTCGGCCACGGTGAACTCATCCCGGCAGAAGGCGGCGCCCAGCGAGGTGTACTCGAGCTTGGAGCGGGCCCGTTCCACCCCATCGGTGAGGATGCGCTCGTGGTCGAATGCCATCTGGGTGAGCGCGCTGACCGGTTGCCAGCTCATTTGCGGCGTGTCGGGCGCTGGAAGGTCGGGCGCAAGCGCGAGGTAGGCCACCGATACGGCCCGCCGGGTCGGATCGCGGTCTGGGTAGCCATAGCTCTGCAGCTGCTCGAGGTGCACCTGGGCACTGGGCAGCCCGGCGCGCTCGGCCAGTACCCTGGCGGCGGCCGCAGGCAGATCCTCATCTAGCCGGATGAAGCCGCCCGGAAGGGCTTGCATCCCCGAATAGGGGCTGGAGTCTCGGCGCCAGGCCAGCGTCGCGAGTCGCCCGCCGCGGACGGTCAGAATGACAAGGTCGACGCTGACACCGATCCTGGGCACGCCCACAGTCGCACGTTAGCGGGACCCGGGCCGCCGTCGCACCCAGCCGGGCCGGCTGCAGTCGGCCGGCCGCGCGGACCCGGCCCGGCCCTGGCGAGCCCAGCTGCATCCGCCGAAGCCGAATGAGGCCTGCCGGCCTCCACCCCTAGCCTGATTCGTCCAGGTTAGAATTGAGTGGTGAACCGACTTGGGGAGCTTGAGCGCGCCATAATGGATGTGCTCTGGGAGGCCGCAGACCCGCTGAGCGTTCGCGAAGTTAGCGGCCTGCTCACTGATCGGGACCTGGCGCACACCACTGTGATGACGGTGCTCGACCGGCTTGCCAAGAAGGGCTTCGCCCGGCGGGAGCGTAATGGCCGTGCGTGGCACTACCGTGCCGCAGAAAGCCGGGAAGCATACGTGACCGAGCTCATGCTGAGCGCGCTGGACCAGACCGGCGACCGGCAGGCTGCGCTGGCGCGATTCGCTCGCAGCGTGTCCGGCACCGAGGCTCAGGCGCTGCTACGGGCCCTGGGAGCGCTCGGCGAGGCTGCCCGAGGGTGAGCCCGTGTCTGTTGCCGTTGTTATCCTTGCCGCGATCGCCATCGGCTGTATCCCCGCCGCCAGCGCCCTCGCTGCTGCTTCCTGGCCCCGCCGGTGCCCGGCGGCAGCGATCGTCCTGTGGCAGGCTCTCGGCCTCGGCTGGGGGCTGGCGGCCGTTGGTGCTCTGGTCGCCTTCGGCTCAACAGCACGGGCGGCCGTAACTAGCGGGGCGCTTGAGCGGCTAGCCAGCATAGCCAGGACCGACAGCCCCACCGCGGCTATGGCTGTTATCGGCACGCTCCGGCTGGCCTGCCTCGCGGCCGCCACTGTTCTGCTCGCGGTGCTCCTGTGGATTCTCGTAGCTGCCTCAGCGTCGGTGGTACGCGCCCGCCAGCGGCAGCGCGTCCTGCTCAATCTGCTGGCGCACGGTGATCCGAAGGTTCCCGGCGCCCTTGTCGTGGACCACCCGGCGGCAGCGGCATACTGCCTGCCCGGGCTGCGATCGGCGATCGTCATCAGCGCCGGGGCGCTCGACCTGCTTGACGCTGACGAGCTCGCCGCCGTTCTCGCGCATGAGCGGGCGCACCTGCGTGAGCGGCACGACCTGGTCCTGCTGCCGTTCCTCGCCCTGCTCCGGGCATTCCGCTGGGCCGATGTGACGAGGCGCGCCTACCGGGCCGTGGGCTTGCTCGTCGAGATGCACGCCGATGACCGCGCATTGCGCCACAGGTCGGCCAGGGAACTTGCGACCGCGCTGCTGCGGGTCGGCGCGGCCGGTGGTGGCGGCGTCCCATCTGGCGCCCTGGGTGTGGCCCAGCGCTCGGAGGAGTGCGAGGTGGCGGCCAGGGTGATCAGGCTGCTGCGGCCCGCACCCGGCCTGAACAATGCTGCCGTCGTCCTCATTGCCGCGGTGTCCGCCGTCATTGTGGCCGCACCAGCCGCCCTGCTGGTGCTCCCGCTGCGCTGACGAGCCAAAGGAGTCAGCCATGGCCGATGTTCACAGTTCACTCAGCGCCGACGTGATTGCGTACCTGCAGTCGCAGCGGCTCGGCCGACTCGCCACCGTTGACCGCGATGGCGCGCCGCAGAACAACCCGGTCGGATTCCGCTACAACGCCGAACTCGGCACCATCGACATCGGCGGCCGCAACATGGGAGCCAGCCGGAAGTTCCGCAACCTGACCAGGAACCCGAAGGTAGCCTTCGTCGTGGACGACATCGTCTCGGTGCAACCGTGGCGAGTCCGGTGCGTCGAGATCCGCGGCAGGGCAGACGCGCTGCGTGACCAGACGGGCCAGCCACCGGGATTCTCCGCAGAAATCATCCGCGTGTATCCCGAGCGGGTAATCAGCTTCGGGCTCGACGCGGTCTAGCTGCGGCGCCTCGCGTCAGTCGGCGATCCGGATCCGCAGCCGACGGAAGCCACGGCCCTTGTTCTCGATCTTGGCGACTTCGATCTTCCCGATGTGCTTGGTACTCGCCACGTGCGTGCCCCCGTCAGCCTGCTGATCGAGTCCGACGATGTCGACGATCCGGACGTCGGCCACGTCCTCGGGCACCAGGTTCGTCGCGGTCCTGATGATGTCCGGCAGCCGGAAAGCGTCGGCTCTTGGCAGCACTCGCACGTCGATCCGGCGGTCCGCGCCGATCTCTGCATTACAGGCTGCCTCGACCGCGTCGCGGAACCCGTCGGGAAGCTCGGGCAGGTCGAAGTCCATTCGGGCGGTCAGCGGCTCCATGTTTCCGCCGGTGACAAGCGCACCGTAATCACGGAATACGACGCCGCACAGCACGTGCAGGCCTGAGTGGGTCCGCATCAGGGCCGTACGGCGATCGTCAGCGACCGCGCCGCGCACTGTCGAGCCGGCCGGCGGCACTGGGTCGTCTTCCGCCGGGATCAGGAGCAGATCGTCGCCCTTCCTGGCGCCAACGATCCGGGTCTGCACACCGCCCCAGAGCAGCACACCCTCGTCCGGCGGCTGGCCACCGCCACCGGGGTAGAAAGCTGACCGGTCCAGGACAATGCCGTCCACGCTGGAGTGGAGTACGACGGCATCCCATTCGCGCAGCGTCTGGTCGGTTAGCTCGAGCCGGTGGGTACGCCATTGAGATTCGGTCATCCAAGACTCCACTCGTCGCCACCTACCGGACCGGCGCGATCGTTCGCCGTCCGGCAATCAAGTCCCGACGTACTCGGCGCGGCCGCCGGGTTACCAGGGACCGTATGGCCCCTGCCGGGTGCCCGGCTTGACGGACTTGATCTTCGGCCGGACGTCCACGAGGTAGATCGCGGCGGCGACGAAGGCGACAATCGGGAAGATGCTAACCAGACTCAGGTAGCCGACCGCGCCGGCGATGCCGATCACGAAGGCGACTCCCAGAATGATGAGCCAGATCGGCTTCGTCTGCTTGCCGGCGGCCTTGAAGCCCTCCGACGGGCGCACGAGCGCGTCCCCGAACGCCCAGATCTCGATGACGAACGCACCGAGCAACAGTATCCAGAAGAACCAGTTGACCACCGTCAGAGTTGACGGGTTCACGATGCCCACGGAGATACGCTACCTGGTCCCGCTAGGCGGCGGGAACCGATGGATCGTCCCGCCCTCGTGACCGGAGTGGACGTCGTCTGGAGCTGCGGCCGCGCCGCTATCGCCAGTCTCGCCGTCCTCATCGTCACCGTCATCTTCGCCGTCATCGAGGTCAGCCACATCATCGGCCGAGTGCGCGATCGCTAGCCTGCGCGGCCGCCCGGACACCGCAGCAGGCGTCAGGTTCTCCGGCCACGTCAGCGCCGCCTCGTCGGGTGGCAGGCCATCCGGGTCGCCCTCGACCTCGGCCGCGTCGGCCCTGGCGATGGCCGTCTCCTTGCGGAACGACTCGTAGATCTCGATCAGCATCTGCTTCTGCCGCTCGGTCAGCTCTTCGTCGGTAAGTACCGCTTCACGGACGACTGAGCCAGGAGCCCGGTCCTCGAGGAACCCGGCCTGGACGTACAGCGCCTCCGCCGATATGCGCAGCCCCTTCGCGATCTGCTGCAAGATGTCGGCGCTCGGCCGCCGCAGCCCGCGCTCGATCTGGCTGAGGTAGGGGTTAGAGATGCCGGCCGACTGCGCGAGCTGGCGGAGCGAGATCTTCGCCTGCTCGCGCTGCTCCCTGATGTAGGCGCCGATGGCGCTCACGTTCACCGGGCTCATAACTTCAGTCTCCACCATGGCGCTTGCAACTGCAAACGGTAGCCGGGCCGCCACCGTACGGAAGATGCGGGGCGGCTCCCCGAACCGGTCCGTTACAGCGCAGCCGGTGAGGCCGGTCACATGGGCAGACCGGCCACGCCGCCCCTACCCCGCCTCGACCTGCGGAAACGTGCTCAGGTGCGGAACATTGCGAACCTGGCTAAGTCCCGTGAGAGGCCGGGCGAGGGAATCGGGCTGTCGGGACGGTGCGTTCTTCTCCGCGAGGCGTCGGCACCTGGACGGATAGTGGTTATCTGTCCAGATACCAGCCAAATCAGCTAGCTGGCACGCAGGCAGGTAGCTAGCGCGCTGCTGCCTAGGTGCCACCGCACCGCTGGACAGACGTGCCCGTTCCCTTGGCCCTCTTCCCCTGACGAACGGAGAGCGACTATGCGCTCGCGCACCGGCCTCGGCTCGGAATCGTCCGCGTCCGGAACAGGGTCGTCTGGTGGCCTGGGCGGCAAGCACCGCATCGCCATCGCGGCCGGCGTCGCCGCCATCCTCATCGTGTCCATGGTGTGCGCCGCGCTGGCCGGCGCCTTCAGCAGCGCCACGGCCGCCGCAGCCAGCAAGGCAAGCGGACACGACGTCGGCACCCACGGCGGAGTGGCCGCCGCGCCGCGGCGGGCCACGTCCGCGCCCGGCCGCAAGTCAACCGTCAAGGCTCCTGCCGCCAAGGCTCCAGCCGCCAAGGCTGCAGCCCTCGACGCTGGCACCCAGGCCGGCCTCACCTCATGCAGGTCCGTCGCGCACATCGGCGACTCCACTTCGGTGGGCATGGTGTCGCCGGAATCGCTTCCCAACCCTGCGCAGCGGCTCCGCGCTCAGTATCGCGACGTCGGCGTGCAACACGCCTTGATCGATGCATCTGGCGGCCGGTCCATCGTCGAGGAGATGCCGGGCCAGATCAACGGCTACCGGGTCGCCACGGCCTGGTTCCAGCAAGGATTCCGTGGCTGCTGGGTCTTCGCCCTCGGCACCAACGACACGGCAAATGTGGCGGTGGGCTCGAACGTGGGCCTGACCGCCCGGATCCAGGAAATGATGTCTGCCGCACACGGCGAGCCGGTCATGTGGGTCAATACGCAGACCGACCTGACCAGCGGGCCGTGGTCCGAAGCCAACATGCAGTCGTGGAACAACGCGCTCGTCGCCGCCTGCAAGTCGTATCCCGACATGCGGATCTTCAACTGGGCTGCAATGGTGCAACCGCAGTGGCATCTCGACGACGGCATTCACTACACGTCACAGGGCTATGCGATCCGCGCGCACGCCATTGCCAGGGCGCTTGCCAGGGCATTCCCGGCTGACGGCCAGAGCAGCCAGTGCGTCGTGAATTAGCCGGTCGCAGTCCTAACTTGGGGCACAGGTCGTCCATTCCTGGCCGATAGCGGCTCCCCGTTCGTGGTCCTCCATTCATTACATCATTTGTCGATCTCGATACGTAATCAGGAAACTACTTTGGGTAGTTCCCCCGGCACTTGGGTGTCGAGGCAGGGGGGAACATGCCGAAGCCGGTTGGCTCGGACCAGCGTTACATGCCAGGGCTTGACGGACTTCGCGCTATCGCGGTGCTCGCTGTCATCGCTTTCCATGAGCAGTTCAGCTGGGCGCCGGGCGGCCTGCTCGGCGTCGGTGTCTTCTTTACCCTCAGCGGTTACCTCATCACCGACTTGCTGCTCAGCGGCTGGCTGGCGACCGGCCGGGCGCACCTGGCCAACTTCTGGATACGGCGTGCGCGACGGCTGCTGCCCGCGCTGTTCGTGATGCTGGCCGTG
>Ga0335073_10010270_pt1 | contig 13155 bp, 10 predicted proteins | sample Lox_Sample_22_FD_207093 | JGI IMG/M metagenome (GOLD analysis project Ga0335073, IMG submission 207093) | Soil microbial communities from Loxahatchee National Wildlife Refuge, Florida, United States - Lox_Sample_2.2 | ecosystem: Environmental > Terrestrial > Soil > Wetlands | place: USA...
CGCGCTCATGCCGCAACGCTGGTTCTTCGATTGCTTCATTCTCTGGCTGATTCCGAAAACGCGCCGCGAGCTTCTCTGGACCGGCCTCCTCAGTTGGGGGGCCGGAGTCTGGCGCTGGTATCGCGTGCCACAAAGCTTCGCGGAAGTTGGACGCTGGACCATCTGCTTTATTTATCTGCCAATGCTGGCGCTGGTTCTACTGCAGAAGCCGAGCCCGATTCAACCAGGTGCAGAAGAACCATCACCAATGCCAGCAACACCCAGCCGATAAGCTGGAGCTGTCTCCAGTGCAGCGTGAGAACCAGATAAACCGGGCTGCAAAACAACACGCCGACGCTGACATACAAGGAATTTCGCGCCCAGATTGGAATCTTCACCTCGTGTTGCAGAAACTCAATCACGATCGCGACCGCCAGGAACAAGATGCTCAGGTCATGGACGTAAACGTGGTAGCTCAGCAAGACGGCAGCGACTAATCCGGCCGCGAACATCAATTGTGGAAATGACGCCGAACGCGGCCACATCTTCCGCCAGGCAAAAGTCACGGCCCCAAGCAGAATGATCGAAGCGACGGCGATTAAAATGTTTCTTTCCAGGTGCCGGTCACGAAGGAAAGCATCCACCATGCCTCGCAGGTTGGCGATGTTTCCGTGCGGCATGTTCCAGACATATTTCTGATTGTTTTCACTGGCCCACACGTACGCGGGATAGCGCCAGAGACCGTGCCAGCCTGTCACCATCAGACTGAGACCGAACAAGACAACTGCCGCCGCCGCGAAGCCACCCGCGAATTTTTTGCGCCCCGCCAGAAAAAGCGAAATCGCAAAAGGCAGAACCAGGTTGAACTTGAACAGCCCCAGCCCGGTCCACGCCCCGGCGGACACTTCAGCCTTTCGCCCCAAGGAAAGGAAAGCCATCGCGTAGCAGAACAGCAACAAGATGGAATCCTGTCCTTGAATCAAAGCGATGAAGATGGGAAAGAAGGCGAGTGCTGCCAGCCACCACAGCCACGGCGGCGCCTGCCCGATCACCGCAAAATGTTTGCGCAAGATGAAAATCAACCCAAAAAGCAGCGCGAGATTGACGACTGCCCAGATCAGATACGCCGTCAGATAGGAAAAATGCGACAAGGGCAAAAACAGAATTGCCTCGAACGGAGGATGATTGAACGGCAGGATCGTGCCTCGTCGTTCAATGGCGAGAGGCGAAAAGCCGCGCTGCACGCTTTCCTGGAGATTGTCGTTGTATAGCTCGCTTCCCTTGCCTGCCGCCAGGATCTGGGAAGCGGTGTAGAAAATCGTGAAATCAGGAAGCCCGAGGGGAATCGACTTCCAGCTTTGCCACAGCATGATGCACTCCAAAACCAGCATTGCGCTGAGATAGAGTGCTAGCTTTCGTTGGGTGGGCCTGGAGATCATCATCCTTTGGGCAGTTCCGTGAATCGGTTCTTGCGGAAGCCAGGTCCGCGAATTTCGCGGAATTCTAACTCTTTCCTGGCGCAATTCGCCCTGTTGATTACCATTGGGGTTCGCTCCCGCAGAAACCGGCAGGATGAGCATCGGGGCTAACGGCTAATTATCTTAATATCTATTAGATACATGGGAGATGTTTAAATGGCGAATTCGTCCCCGGTTGGGAACGCTTTGACATCAGTCTGCAGAAAATTGCATTTTCAAGACAGGTTCGTCCTGTAACATGTTATGAAGGTTGGAATTTTCGCATAACCGGGAAATCGAACTTGAGCACCGTTGTGCTCGACCTTCCGCTTCCGCTGACGGGGAAAAGGTTGAATACAATGCATGTTTTGAGAAGGTTATGGGAGAAGGACGGGCAAGACATCGCGGAGTACGCGATCATGCTGGCCGTCATCCTCGCCATTGTCGTAGGCACGATTCGACTGATCGGGTCCAACGCCAATAATGTCTTCTCCTCGGTCGCCAGCACAATCCAGTAACACGGGCCTACCCAAGGCCTAAAGCTACCGCATAGTCACCAAACGAGTTACAAGCCTCCTGATTTCAGCGGGAGTGGAGAAGATCGGGTGGAACCTGCCAAGACACAACTTGTGCGGTTGCGCAAGAAATTATCTCCCGGCCAGCGCACTCCGGGGTATCATGAGATGGGTAAATCCAACTAGGCCTTTGCAACCGATGGGCAAGAGGCCGGTGAATGTAAGTTTCTGAGTTCAGAGGCGCCCACGGGGATTGTGCTCCTGATGGCGCGCGCTTCCGCAGCAGCCCTTAGGAGGGACAAAGCCGTGAAATCTTATCTCGGGAAACTCTGGCGAGACGAGGCGGGCCAAGACATCGCAGAATACGCGGTCATGCTGGCCGTGATCCTCGTGATCGTGGTAGGGACCATCCGTCTGATCGGTTCCAACGCCAACAATGTGTTCTCATCTGTCGCCAGTTCAGTCCAGTAACGACCGGCCGACGCATCAACGTCCGGATCGACGGACGAAGTTCGTTGAATGCGAAGTGCAAAACCCCTGTAAAATGTTCGATTCGCCATACTCGCCGAGCATCAGGGGAGGTTTGATTTCTTGGGGGCTTGATGGCTCGATTCGCCGCTTGCGAGCTTTAATGATTGCAAGAGTGTGGCTCCATTTCTAGCCGGCGCGTAGCGCGTTGGGAACTTCAGCAGTTTCTTGAGGAGCAGTGATGAACCGCAGCCGCCTTCTGTTGATCGGACTGGTTGCTCTGGCACTGGGGGCATTCGTCAGTCTTTCCGTCTACCGCAATTTGCAATCCTCATCCGGTTCCAATGCACAGCCGGGCGCCGACGTGCTGGTAGCGGCGAACGATTTGCCCGTGGGAGTGAAAGTCGAGGACAAGGACGTCAAGGTCGTTCGCTTTCCCGCGGCTGACTTGCCGGAAAACACCTACCATCTGAAAACTTCGGTGGTGGGCCGGGGCGTGATTGCGCCAATCGCCAGAGGCGAGTTTTTTCTTCCCAGCAAGTTGGCCGGAGAGAATGCCGGTTATGGACTGCCAGCCCTGATCCCGCCGGGCATGCGCGCCGTCTCGGTGCGTGTCAATGAAGTCGTTGGCGTAGCTGGTTTTGTCGTTCCCGGCACGCACGTGGATGTGATGCTGATCGGCGCTCCTTCTTCCGGTGGCGGCGCGGAGCAAGCCACCACGGTGCTGGAAAATGTTGCCGTGATCGCAAGCGGCCAGAAACTGGAAAAGAGCGCTTCAGGGCAACCGCAGGTAACGCCCGTGATTACGCTGCTGGTCTCCCCCGACGACGCCCAGAAATTGGCTTTGGCCCAAAGCCAGGGAAAAATTCAGCTTTCCCTGCGCAGTCCGCTGGATACCAAGCAAACGGACTTGAACTCGGTTCGTGCCGATTCGTTGTATCGCAACGGGGCCACTCCGGCTCCGGCAGCTCCCAAGGTCAGGCCAAAACGCGAGATTGTGATTACGCCTGCCGCGCCCGTTTCTCAGGGCTATCAGGTGCAGGTGATTCGTGGCGACAAGGTGGCCAGCGAAAAAGCTGACGACACCGGCAACGGTAGCAATCAGTAAAGCGCTGAATTCAGCAGAAAGGTCAATCAGTCCCCGGCGTTGAGGACAGCCAGAATGAGCATTGGCAGAATGGTGGGAGTGGTAGGAATGGCTTTGTGCTTGTTGCTTGAAACCGGTCCCGCAGCGTCGCAGCAGGAAACCCCGCCTGCCCCACCGGCGGCGCCCAGCGCTCAACCCGCTCCCGAGCAAGCGCCCCCAGGAACTCCGACCGAGAATCTCCCGCAAGCGACCGAACCGGAAGCAGTGGGATCGGCCCCTTTGCGCGTCATGGTGGGCAAATCGCTGCTCATCAATACTAACGGCGAACGGATTAAACGGGTGTCCGTCACGGATCCGAACATCGCTGATCCTATCGTGATCACGCCGACGCAGATCCTGGTGCACGGGCGTTCTCCCGGCGAAGTCTCGTTGTTGATCTGGGATGAGCTGGAACGGTCGCGCAGTTTCGATCTGCGCGTGGACGTTGACGTAACCGCTGCCGCCGAGGAAGAAAAACGGGTCTTCCCCGAGGAACAGATCACCGTGACGCCTTCGCGTTCCGCGATTGTGCTCTCCGGGCATGTTTCCACCGAAGATGTTCAAAAACGCGCCGGAATGATTGCGGAAGCCTACACAAAGAATGTTGTGAACGTGCTTACTTTCGGGCCAGTGGGTTCGCAGGAAGTCCTTCTCGAAGTCAAATTCGCCGAAGTGGACCGCACGGCTTTGGCCCAGTATGGAGTGAATTTTTTCAGCACCGGATTAACCAACACGATTGGCACCACCACCACCGGCCAGTTCGGGAACTTGTCTACCGGGTCGATAACAGACACCTTTCCCAGCCCGCCTGTGACTCCGCCGTTCACCAGCAACATCACACCCGGCAATCTGCTGAATATTTTCCTGTTTCGCCCGGACATTCATTTGGGAGCCGTAATTGAGGCGCTGCAGCAAAAGAACATTTTACAAATCTTGGCCGAACCGAACCTGATCGCAGTCAACGGCAAGGAAGCCAGTTTTTTGGCCGGCGGCGAGTTTCCTTTCCCGGTTGTGCAACCGGGATCGGGCGTGAACTCGGTCACAATTCAGTTCAAGGAATTTGGCGTAAGGCTGAAGTTTGTGCCAGTAATTATGCCGAACGGCAACATTCACTTGAAGGTGCAGCCGGAAGTCAGCACTCTGGATTTCACCAACGCCCTCACAATTTCGGGCTTCACCGTTCCGGCGCTGAGCACGCGCCGTGCGGATACCGAGTTTGAGTTGCAGGATGGGCAGAGTTTTGTGATTGCCGGATTGATGGACAACCGCGTAACCAGCATCATGAACAAGGTGCCGGGCCTCGGCGATGTTCCAGTATTGGGTGCTCTGTTCCGCAGCAAGAGCCTGCAAAAGAGCAATTCCGAGTTGATGGTGTTGTGCACGGCGCGGCGGATTGCCGCAAGCACACAACCACCGGCTCTTCCCAAGGCACCTAAGCCGTTCATGGACAAGCAGAAATTTGACGCGCCTCCTAAACCGCTGGGGATCGGGAAGTGACGCGAGGAAGGCATGCCTGAACTGTCGGTAGTCATCGTCGCCCAGGATAGCGAGCAGCGCGCCGTGCTGCAGGTGCTGGTTGATGGCACCAGCGTGGCCCGCGTAGTGCATACCTGCGCGAGCTATCCGGCAGCCGCGACAGATCCGGTCATGCGGCGAGTGCAGAGCGCCAATCCCGAAGTCGTACTGGTAGATATGCCCGGCGACAATCACCTGGTCGCGCTGCACGCCATGGAGTTGATTCAGCAGGAACTGCCGAGCTCGGCCGTTTTTGCCGTGGGCAGCCTCGCACAGCCCCAGGTCATCGTGAATGCAATGCGGGCCGGCGCGCGGGAGTTCATCGAACGTCCCACCACGACGACGGACCTTCTGGAAGCTTTCATCCGCCTGAATACGGCGCAGCGCAAGGTCCACAAGGAGAAAGCTCGGGGCAAAGTTTTTACCGTGGTGAATGCCAAAGGCGGCAGCGGCGCGACCACGACCGCCGTGAACCTTGCTTTGGCCTTGCAGGGCGAGCATGGTGGGACGGCGTTTGTGGACATCGCTCCGCTCGGCCATTCCGCGCTGCACATGAATCTGAAACCACTGTTCAACGTGGGCGACGCGATTCGCAATCTGCATCGCCTCGACAGTTCCCTGCTGGAAAGTTTTATGACTCGTCACAGCGGCGGATTGCAGGTTCTGGCCGGAGCCAACACACCGTCCGCGGTGGAACCTTCTCCGGCCGAGTATGCCAAGCTGTTCGATCTGATGGTGAGCCACTTCCGATATGTAGTGGTGGATGCTTCTTCGCGCCTCGATGCCACAACACGTTTGGTCTGCAACCTCTCCCAAATGGTTCTGCTCGTTGCGCACGCCGATGTGGCTTCGCTGTGGAGCGCGGGACGCATTCAGCAATATCTCGCCGAGACAGGCGGACGCGAGCGAGTCGGACTGGTGCTCAACCGTTTCCGCAAAATACCCGGGTTCAACGAGTCGGACGCCGAAAGTGCTTCCGGGGTAAAACTGCTGTGGAAAATCCCTAATCAATACTTCGCGGTTTCGACCGCCATTGACCGCGGAATTCCGCTCATGCACCAGAACCACACGGAAATCGCGCGATCTTTTCTGGGTCTGGCCGCCCGCCTGACAGAAAACGACGTGGATGTAAAACGCAAGGCTTGGTCCTTGTTCAAAACAGTGTAAGGTTCAAAACGGTGTAGGCGCTAATGGGGAATCTGCAGACATTCGAGAGAGCTGAGTATCAGCAGGTCAAGGCCGATCTGCATCGCAAAATTCTGGACCGGCTTGATCTCGAAAAACTCGGCCGCACCCCGGGCGATGCAGCACGGCAGGAAGTGCTGCTGCTGATTCGCACCACAATCAACGCCGAAGCCGTGCCTCTTAGTTTTGCCGAGCGTGACAAGCTCTCGCAGGAGATTCTCGACGAGATTTTCGGCCTGGGCCCGCTCGAACCCTTGCTCAAAGACCCGACCATCTCCGACATTCTGGTCAACGGTTATCGCAAGGTCTACGTGGAGCGGGCGGGGAAGCTGGAGCCTACTGGACTAAGTTTCAAAGACGATCCACATTTAATGCAGATCATCGATCGCATCGTTTCGCGTGTGGGCCGGCGCGTGGATGAATCTTCTCCCATGGTCGACGCTCGTTTGCCCGATGGCTCGCGCGTGAATGCGATCATTCCGCCGCTGGCCATCGACGGCCCCTGCCTCTCGATCCGGCGTTTCGGTCGCGATCCGATTACGGCGCGAACCATGATCGAGAACAAGACTCTCACCGAGCCTATGCTGGAACTTCTTTCCGGGATGGTAAAGGGCCGGCTGAATGTCGTGGTTTCCGGTGGAACCGGCGCCGGCAAAACAACTTTACTTAACGTGCTCTCTGGCTACATTCCCAACGCGGACCGGATCGTCACCATTGAGGACGCCGCCGAATTGCAACTCAAGCAGGAGCACGTGGTCCGGTTAGAGACCCGGCCTCCCAATATCGAAGGCAAAGGCGCGGTGCGCCAGCGCCAGCTGGTGATCAACAGTTTGCGTATGCGCCCCGACCGCATCGTGGTGGGCGAGGTGCGCGGCGAAGAGGCCTTTGACATGTTGCAGGCCATGAACACCGGCCACGAAGGCTCGCTGACCACAGTCCACGCCAACACTCCGCGTGATGCTCTGGCCCGTATCGAGAACATGGTCTCCATGGCGAATTTGAACATTCCCGAGCGCGCCGTGCGCTATCAGATCGCCTCGGCGGTCCACGCCGTCGTTCAGATCGCGCGCCTTTCCGACGGCTCCCGCAAAGTGATTTCTGTCTCGGAAGTCACCGGCGTCGAAGGTGACGTCATTACCATGCAGGAGATCTTCATTTTCGAGCGCCGGGGCATCGACGAAAGCGGTAAAGTAAGGGGAACGTTCCACGCCAGCGGAATCCGGCCGAAATTCGCGGAACGGCTGGCCGTAGCCGGCTGCCGGCTGCGCCCAGCCATGTTCGATTCCCGCATGGAGGTTTGAAACGCTCCAGACTTTATGACGGCCACTCTGATCGCTCTCGGTGCATTTGTCGTTGTCGCCCTGGTGGTGTTTGTGGCCGGGTCTCTGCTCAACGAGCGCAACGCCCAGGCCCGTCTGCTGCGCGAGCGCCTGGCTAGTGTTGAGAAAGCCGCCGAGCGCAAGCCCAGTGAAGAACTGGCCTTGCTACGCGACGAGATGCTCAGCGAGATTCCGGCGCTCGATAACCTGCTGCGCCGCTCCGCGCGAATCTCCGATCTCCAGACCCTGCTCGCCCAGGCCAACCTGAAGATTCGCGCCGGCAATATTCTCGTCTTGTGCGTTATCAGCGCGGCGGCCGTCGGCACCGCAGGGGTCCTTCTCACGCAATCGCTGAAAGGCAACGAATCGCTGCTCTTTGGAGTGATGGGAGCCATGCTCGGCGCGATTTTGCCTTACTCGTTTGCTTCTTACCGCCGGACCAAACGCTTCCAGCAGTTTGAGGAACTTTTTCCCGAAGCCATTGACACGCTGGCCCGGGCAGTGCGGGCCGGTCACGCCTTTACCACGGCGGTGGAAATGATCTCCGATGAAATCGGCGAGCCGGTAGCCACTGAGTTTCGCAAGTTGTTTGAAGAGCAAAAGTTCGGTTTGCCCGTGCGCGATGCGCTTTTGAATCTGGCCGACCGCATTCCGCTGGTGGACGTGAAGTTCTTCGTTACCGCAGTAATGCTACAGCGTGAGACGGGCGGTAACCTGGCGGAGATTCTGGATAATCTTTCTTATGTGATCCGCGAACGTTTCAAGATCATGCGGCAGGTGCGCGTGTACACGGCCCAGGGTCGGCTGACGATGCTGCTCTTGATGGCCTTGCCTCCCATCATCATCATTGTGATGCGGATCATGAATCCGAGCTTTATCGAACCTCTGTTTACAGACCCCCTGGGACATGCATTGATTGTCGGCGGGATCACGCTGCAGACAGTTGGATATTTCGTGATCCGGAAAATCATCCGGATCCAGGTTTAAGAAATGGCGCTGGTACTGGCAGTCATATTGTTTCTGACGATTGCGCTGGTCGTGTTTTCCTTTGGCGCGGCCGCCTATGCGCCGTCCTCCGTCCTCGGTGCGCGCCTGCGTTCTTTAGCCGGGCAGCGTACCCAGGTGCAGCAAAAGCCGGCCTTCAAGGAACGCCTGGAACAGGCGCTGGATCCACTGAGCAAGGCGCTGCCCTTATCGCCAAGCGAAGTTTCCCGAACCCGCAAATGGCTGATTCAGGCAGGCTATCGCGAGTCGCGCCATCTTTCCATGTACGTAGGATCGCGGGTACTGTTCGCTTTCCTTGGCATGGTTGCGGTGGTCGCGTTTGAAGGAAGTTTTGACCTGCTGATGATGATCGGCGTGGGTGGCATGGGGTTCTTTCTGCCCCGTTTTATGCTCAAACGCATGATCCGCGACCGGCAAAAACGCATCACGCTGGCTTTGCCTGACGCTCTCGATTTGACCGTGATCTGCGTGGAAGCCGGGCTGGCGCTCGACCAGGCTCTGCTGCGCGTCGGCGAAGATTTGCACCATGCCCATCCCGACTTGAGCGATGAATTTCATCTGGTGAACCTGGAAATGCGGGCCGGCAAGCCGCGCGCCGAAGCGTTGCGCAATCTGGTGGACCGCACCGGTGTCGATGACATTCGCGCCCTGGTTGGCACTTTGATCCAGACCGATCGCTTCGGCACCAGCGTGACCCAGGCTTTGCGCGTACATTCTGACTCCCTCCGGACTGAACGGCGCCAGCGCGCCGAAGAACAGGCCGCCAAAACCACCATCAAGATGGTCGTTCCCCTGGCATTGTTTGTCCTGCCTTCGATCATCTTTGTCACATTGGGCCCAGCCGTGATTCAGTTGGTCCGCATGCTGATGCCCTCGCCACAGTGAGGCTTGGCATGTGGAACGACCGGGCCCAGGAGTTGTAATGCCGTTATCAGCTTCCGCAGGATATGCCTTTAACCGCACCCGCAGCGCCTACCTCGCTACTCAGCTCGCGGTGGCGAAAACCCACTGGCTGCGCTTTCGTGGCTTGATGTGGCGCGACACCGCTAGTTTCGGCGCCGGCCAGGGTTTGTGGATTGTCCCGTCGCAAGGAGTTCATACTTTTGCCATGCGCTTTCCGATTGACGTTGTCTATCTGGATGGAGAACGAGTAGTCGTGCATGTGGAAAAAAGCCTGAAACCGTGGCGGGTTGCGCCCCTGCGTTGGCGCGCGGTGTCTGTGCTCGAGCTGCCGGAAAACACTCTTAGCGTCACAAACACCGCGGTTGGAGATAAGATCGAGATTGCCTTGGATAAGGCCCCAGGAGCCGTTTCCGCGTGAACGATGTTCCCAAATTCTTGGTGGAATGGTCCTCGCCTTGGGAGGAATTCCTCACGGCCATCGGGCCAGCTTTGGGGCGCTCTCCGGAACGCCTGGCGGGCGAAGCGCCGACCGGCCTTTTTCCTTATCGCGGAATCCTGGTCTCCTGGGTGCTTGAAGTCATCCTACTCATCGCCGTCATTGTGATTCCCGCGAAATTAGAGAGCATGCGGCCTTCCCTGCCCCCGCCCATGCCGAAATACGACGTGATTTATTTCTCTGGCGATGAATTGCCCCGCACCGAGGATGTCGGTGGCGCGAAATCCGGCCGCAGCGGACGCGCCGGGGGGCAGGAAGCGCGTCATCGCACCCAAACCATCCGCGTGGCGCGAGGAGATACGTTACGCGACACGGTGGTCGACGCTCCCAAACTGAATCTGCCCGTCTCCGACTCAGCGGTGGCAAATTTACTCGCCTACAAGCCGGTTCCCGGGCCGGCTCCTTCTGAAGGCCTGACCTCCACGCGGCATGCTTCGGCAATGAACTCAGCTGTCGTGCCACCATCGCCTGATGTTCAGGAAGACCAAATGCGCAAAGCTCCGGCGCTGAACGCGAGGGTAGTTGCGCCGGCTCCTGAGGTTCGTGAAGATCGCATGGAAAAAGCGCCCGCGCTCAATAGCTCCGTCGTGCCTCCGAGTCCTTCTGCTCCGCCACGGAGTTTGCAGTCGCCGCGCCTGCCCGGTTCGCAAGTCGCGGAAGTTGTTCCGCCGCCGGTTTCGGCCCCTCCCGAGGACTCGTTTCGGAACCCGAAGCTTGCCCTCCCCGCGCAGAGCGTCGTGGCGCCACCGCCAACCGTCACGCCGCAGCAAATCGCCTCGCTGGGACCCGGCTTCGGACCGGGTGAGTTGCACAAGCAAGTTGTGCCGCCTCCGGTGCAACTGGGCGGCAGCGCAGACGCACGATCGGCCAACGGTTCAGGCTCATACGGAATCGCCAGCGCGAGTGTCGTGCCGCCTCCGGTCCAGGTTGCGGGCAGCGGCTCATCGGGGCGCCGCGGTCCGAATGGTCTTGGCGGTGGGTCGGTTGTGCCGCCTCCTCCTTCAGCGGTCGGGACTGATTCGATCGGCGGAAGAGGTCATGGAACGCGTGGCGCTGGCTTGGGCGGACCGATGGACGCGGGATCGGTCGCAGCTCCTGCGAATAGCGGCGGCAACAATGCTGGCACCGGAGTCGTCGTCTCCAGCCAGCCCGGATCCAAGGTGGGCGCGCCGGGCAACGGCGGCGCGGGCTCGCTCGCAATGTCACCCACTGGAGGATCGAAACCCGGCCTGGGCGGCTCGGGCGGAGGCAGCGGCATTGGCCACGGCGAAGGCCCGGGCAGCGGATTCAGCGGGCCAGGCCCCGGCGCCGGCAAGGAAGGATCAGGCCACGGATCGGAGACTACGGCGCGTGCAGGAATTTCGCCTTATCCCGGTCCCGGCGGCGCGGGCAGTGCGCCCGGAGCGAAATCCGCCATGCCCGGGGTCTCAGTGCAGGGCGGGACGCACAGCGTAACCTTGCCGAGCTTTGGCGCAGGCGGCGATCCGCCTTCCGATCCGGCGCGTTCCTCTGCGAATTCGAAGAACAACGGCCCTGACATCACCATCATCGCGACCTCGCGCTCAGGCGGCGCGTTGAATTTTTACGGACTTCTGAAAGGCGACGTCTACACCAATTACATCGATACCGCGGCGGGCACGCTCAGCATGGAGTATTCCGATCCCACTGCCGGCGAGCACGCCTATGCAGGGTCGCTCACTCCGCCCCAGGCGTTGCGCAAAGACTTGCCCCCGGGATTGCCCAAAGCCCGTTTGATTCTGGTCGGCAATCTCGATACATCGGGATTGCTACGCGATCTCAGAGTTTACGAGCCGGGCCCGGCAGTGATGACCAGCAAAGTGCTGGCAGCGTTGGCGCACTGGAAGTTCACTCCCGCCATGCGCGGAAACGAACCCGTCCAGGTCACGGTCATGCTGGCCTTCAACATCGACACTAACGACCGCTTCTAGGTCGTATTGTAGGGACAAAAACGGTTTGGTCGACTCCGTCGTCCTCCGCACGGCTTCTCGGCGCAATTTCCAGCTTGCTATAATTGTTTTGTTTGGCAGATAGCGTACCGACCGGCAATTGACCAGCCCCGCCCGACTAGCGGGGCTTTCGATTTTCTGGAAATCACCGTGGCCTGACGGCACCCGCGCCCTTCGCAAACCATAAATCTCTCCGTGCTCTGTCCAAGCTCTGCTTGGGCGAGGATTTCTCTGGACGGTCCCGCTAAGCTGGGCCGGCGCACCTCCGAAAGCGAGCGATTTCATCCCACGGCGGCGCCAGGCGCTAACCCGGCCTTTCGCCAATCTCGATCTAGGGCTGACCCACGGCGGCCGCGTTCCCTGCGACAGGTTGGGGTTTCGATCCACCTTGACTTACACTCTGAAAACGGCTCCCTCTTTGTGCTTAGGATTCTGTTCAACACCCACCCTCTCTTTCGCAAAAAGCACAGGGACTAAGGATCGGGGAGCAAGAATGGAGGAATATGCCCGCGAAACGAAATCCACGATCTCTCGGAATAGCCGGGGCGGCTTTGAATCTGATCGCATTTGTTGCAACTTTCGCTGTAATCTGCAGCTCCGCCCAGAGCGTTCCTGTCAGGAACATCGTACTGGTGCACGGCGCGTGGGCGGATGGTTCTGGCTGGAAAGGAGTTTACGACATTCTAGTTCAGGACCACTTCAACGTAAGCATGGTTCAAGAGCCTGAAACATCTTTCAAAGATGATGTCGCGGCCACCAAACACATACTTGCGCTGCAAGATGGGCCATGCATTCTTGTCGCCCATTCTTATGGTGGCGCCGTAATCACAGAAGCAGGAAATGATCCGTCCGTGGCCGGCCTTGTTTATGTTGCCGCTCACATGCCCGATGTTGGAGAGAAGGAATCGGAAGACGGAAAGCGCTTTCCCAGCGATTTAGCCAAGTCATCGGCCATCAAGAAGACGCCGGACGGTTTCACGTATATCGATCCCGCTCAGTTCCACGAATTCTTTGCCGCCGACCTTCCCGCTGAGCAAGCCGCATTCATGGCACGCTCGCAGGTCTTCAACTTCGCCGAGAACTTTTCAGCGACGATCACGGCTGCCGCATGGCGGACAAAGCCAAGCTGGATGTTGGTGGCAGGCAGCGATCGTACGATCAACCCTGAACTGGAACGCTGGTATGCGGCCCGCGCCAAGAGCCACAAAGTTGAAGTGCCA
>Ga0335073_10010271_pt1 | contig 13154 bp, 14 predicted proteins | sample Lox_Sample_22_FD_207093 | JGI IMG/M metagenome (GOLD analysis project Ga0335073, IMG submission 207093) | Soil microbial communities from Loxahatchee National Wildlife Refuge, Florida, United States - Lox_Sample_2.2 | ecosystem: Environmental > Terrestrial > Soil > Wetlands | place: USA...
GAGCGTTGTGGGTCGATTCCGCTTGCATATACCAAGGCCATTCCAGAGAGCGGAGCGAACAAATCCAGTTGATGTACCAGGTCTACAGCAAAGCCAGAGAAGTGACCGTTTGGTTAGGTACAGCAAACGACTCGACTGATCTTGCTTTCAACTGTTTGGAAGAGCTCTATGATTTACATACTGAAGGATTTTGTTACAAATACAGTCGAAGTCCTATCCGACTGAAACGAAATATTGACCACACACATTGGGAAGCGCTATGCTCTTTCTTCTCCCAACAGTGGTTCTCTAGGCTATGGATTTTTCAAGAGAGCGTATCGAACATGGAAACCAAAATTCAGCAAGGCCATCGCGATATAAGCTGGTTTGCATTCTCTTGTGCCTGCGAAGTTGTCTCGTATTTACGCCGTGGCAGCACCAGGGGTATAGCAGTCCCAGTGAACATGGAAAAGGACTATGATTCACAGACACAGCATCAGAATCAACACTTGCACGAAATTTATGCTGCCAATTTTTCTTCATTGTCTTCTTACAGTGGCAATACTGTCGATATTCTTCTTTCGGATATCCTGGATTGTGGTGAATCCTTCGGGAATGACTTTCCCACAAGGTCACTTGATGCTGCTTTAGACATGGAGAACGTTCGAGGTATTACGACATTTTCAGGGAAAAGTGGCCAAATTGACACATCGCCGCTTCGGCTGAAGAATTTGCTACCAATTGTTCGACAGTCACATGCTACAGACGCCAGAGACAAAGTCTTTGGATTACTGAGTCTTGCTTCAATTACTGCGGAACAACTCCCTAAAGCGGACTACTCCAGAACCGTGCGGCAGGTATACATTATGACGGCTCGGTACTGGTTGGAATCCGAGCTGACTGCCGATCTTGAATTTCTCAATCATGTTCAAGATTCAAAAGAAGAGCATCAACTCCCTTCGTGGACCCCGGATTGGAGTTGTCCATTGACTTCGCCTCTACTCTTGCATGCGCACAGCAAATATTCACGGAATGCTTTCAAAGCCGCAGGTTCGTCTGCTGTTACTGCGCAAATTGACTACAAGTTCAGCAAAGACAGTGTCTCAACTGCTCTCACGTTGAAAGGAGTTTTTCTCATGACCATCCAAAGCATCGAAACCGACGACACCCGTGGCAGATTCTACCACGGCATCATCGCAGAAGTTCGGAAAAAGAAGCCTCGGAACAAAGGCAAGACTTATCCTACAACCACTCAATCATACTTGTATGCATTCAGAGAAATGATTGATCTCGGCAAGCCTTCCAGTTATAACACGCGTCAGAATTATTGGGAATTTGAATCTGGCGGAAGAAAAGCGTTCAAGATTCGAGACTACGAACGCCGTGGGCTCGAGCCGGAAGAATACACTTTGGATCGATTCAAAGGCATCGTCGAGAAGTCAGAGAACGCCCACTATGTTAAGGACGGCGTATTCCACCGGTCCTTTTTTGTTTCAAGTTCTGGCTTCATTGGCTTGGCTCCTCTTTCGGCCGTTTCAGGAGACATCTTATGTTTGTTCCTTGGCAGCCGGACTCCGTTCGTTATACGACAGGTAGAAGGTCATTACACATTGCTTGGCGAATGCTACATATACGGACTTATGCATGGAGAGGGAATGGAAGATCTGCCGGAAGAGAAAATTGTTGACATTGAGCTATGGTAATTCGGCCATGGTAGTCTTAGCTGGTCCTAATGGTGTGGATCCGAAAGGCTTGAACTGCAAGCGAAACTACGGCATCATACTAGATAGCGAAGCGTTAGTTCACAAGCGACAGCATATGTACTATTTCCAGCCATGATCTACTCAAATACGGGCAAACCCAAGATGCAGGCTCACAGCAGGCGGGTGGTAGCCCACACGGTACCCGGCATTCTGACATCCCCACCTCTCCACACATTGGCACCACGCCCACATTGCACCACCCGCAATCTCCCCACAATCGATATCGAGCCTACTAACCGACAACCACACTCCGATAGGGCCTCGCCCACACCGGTGTGAAAACTAAAGGAAGCGCTAGATAGCTAAGGTTGTGTGTGCTTGTATTCTGTGATTGGACTAAGGAACAGACTTTAAGTAAGCCCTTCATCACGTGCTAAACCATTGACCGCTAGGCCCATGCTCCTACTAGCTCAACACCGGTAACACCAACCCACACTCCATGCTCCGCCGGGGGCACCATATGCGGAGGCGTCAAGGCGGCAGGCGCGGGGGACTGTTGGCCTTGCAGCGGCGAAGATGAGGAGAGCTACCGCAGAGATCAAGGCCGACATCGCGAGTCTTCGTTTCTGGGATTTGAGATGGGGAGCGGAAGTTGGTGCATCGCCATTCTGGAATCCTACAAGCTGCATTTGCTTTCGAAGGAGAGTGCCTGCTGATCGTCTGTACCTCGCAGGTGCTCTGCCGTCTGCAGAGATGTTCTGAAACTATCATGGGTTTTCATGGAAACGCTATCGCTGACATTTGGTGTTCGGGTTTCTTTCCGTGTGGTGATCAAATGAGGATGGCGAAAGTCTGCATGGTCGGTCGGAGGATCTCCCACCAAAGCGGGTTTAAGTGTCAAGTTGAGTGAAACTCTATAGAGTCCCGATTCATTCCTTGGTTTTTCTTCTCTTCTTGTATTTAGGTTCTGATGTTCCCTCACTGCCGCTTGCAACTTTGGATGCTGCTGGAGAATTGTCCCTGTTTCCGCTACCAGCTGATTTGATTGCACCGAGACCAATACCTTTCATGGAGAAATTCATCAGCGAGCTCTTTGAGTTCCCTTTTTCAATCTTCGAACCAACTGGCTCCGGAATGGATGATTCATCAATGGGTTGAAGCTTAGAAGCGTCGTCTTGAATATTCTTCCATACCGTGTCGTCCGGAGATTTTGTTGCGGGCGTACTTGGTTCCGTGCCTCCAACATCATCACTGCTCCACCAACCCTCCGGCCTGGTAGAAGCAGTTTTCTCTGTTCCGTGGGAAGTTGTTGCCGTCGGGCTGGATGTCCGTAGAGAAGGGAACCACGACCTGCTCGGGAGAAAAGATGATGTTGCAGCATTAACTGTATCCGATAAAATCTCTGAATGTTTCTTGAGCGAAGTGGGAGTACCAGATGTGTCCTCTTCTTCCGATGGTGACATGATGTCGCTGAATTTGCTGACTGGTCGTGGACGCGGTGATGATTGGCGTAGACTTGTCACACTTTCTGAATCCGCTCTATCACGTCCTGTACCAGCGTACTTCTCCAAAGCGTTGAACACATGAGGAAATACCTGTTCATGGACGTCAGAAGCCCATAGGAAGTCAAGGTGTTCATAGTGTGGGACTTCTTTGACAACAGCGTGTCGTGGAAGCTCCTTTTGCATGACTTTGATATCGACCAAACTGTCAGAACCACCGTATACTAGAACGATGGGTGTCTTGATATTCCGAGTGGGAAATCGGGCCACTTTGTAATATTTTGCTGCATCCGAGATGCTAAATGGTGCACGAACCTCGTCGTCATACATTTGAAATTTCTTGTTGCGGATGATTTGGAACCAATGGACGACAGACTTGGTGGAAGTGAACGAGTAGAGATGAGGAAATGCGGCCAACTTTTGATGCTGGGTGATATTCTTGCACTTCCAGTTGAAGAGGAAGGATAGTGACATTTCCATTAGCCTGACGAATATTGGTGGATAAAGGAGAGCTTGCCACATGGTGGCCGACGTGAGAATTGCTCTGCGGCCGAACGCCAGGAATAGTACATCAGGCGAAGCTTTGACAAATGAGTCCACGATGCCGCTCTTCAGACCGGCTGGCGACATGGCGGGTGCGAGTGCAATGAACACATCTACTTTGTCGTTGAGTGTCGGATGAATAGAGAGCGTTGCAAAGGCTTGCGCAGTGCCTTGCGAGAAGCCGATGTAGGTGAGCGATGGCTGCTGCGTTGTTTCGAGAATATAGGAGATACTGTCGGGAATGTCGTGAAATGCAAACTGATCGATTGAGAAATCCCAAAACTTAACATCCGAGGGTGCGCAATTGGTCGACTTCTTGGAATATTTGTTTCCTCTGTTGTTGCCAAGCCAGACATCGTAGCCCTTTTCTACGAGCAAAAATGGCAGACAGCGCTCCCGCTCGGTCAAGCATACCCAAACTTCGCTATTCATCAGGAGACCGTGATGCAGATAAACAACTTTCTTCTGCAGGCTATGTCTGCCTGAGTTGACTCGCATGTCCTCCTCTCCTCGCCGCCAACCAAGTCGATGCAGTCCAAGTAGATAACCGTCTTTGGTGTGCACAATGTGCTCTTCAGCATAGTAGCCAAAGAGCTCACAGAGCTCGACAAAGTCAGAGGCCTGGGCAATGGCAGTCGAGACAGCTTTTTTCTTGTTGCGAGACTTTCGCGCATGCGGAGTGCTTAAGTAGTTAAACAGACGCCTTGATACGCGATAGAATAAGTTGATGATAGGCGTAGGAAGGGCAAGAGTGATGATTCGAATAAAACCTTCAAGCCCGATAAGCAGGAAGGACGTGAAGAGAACAAGATATTCCCAAGGATGAAGACGGCCCAGTAGCGGCACAGGCATAGTTGCGATCCAGGAGGCTCGTGGTGCTTCGAGGTGCGGAACGGTTACAGGCTTTCAACAGTAGAGGTGAAGATGGAAGAAGGTAGGTAATTTCTTGCCATTGTTTTGTAGATCTTTTTGGATTGTGCATGGAGTTTTACAAAGGCGCGCTTAGTCAAGGCTGTGCTGCAGGAGGAGGAAGCGGTTTGAGGTCATTCCATGTGATTGAAGATCTACAAACGGCAGGGAGTGGCCCTATACAACCACTGGGAGACCCCTTATTATCGCCTTTTCGTTCTTCCATCACCATTGAAAGGCGAGAGCAAATGCCTGACACCACCTCATTCCACAAGCACACTACATGGCCCGGTAACTAGAGCCGTACTAGTTCAGTACGATTCAGATCGCGTAGCAAGATTCATTAAAAGCCGTTCGCAGAAGCAGCGTCTAGCCACTGCGTCTCCAACATGCCATCTTCCTGCAAAGACGTTCGTACGTTTCTCACAGCAACGAAGCTCTCGGGCTTGAATGATCGCTGACCCTCAATTCACAGGAGCGGCGCTTGCCGAGTGCCTCGCAAACTCCGACTGCATCCTCGTACAGCGGAATAAAGCTAGTGACTGCTTACGGGAACCTCTCGTCGACAGCCTACCCACGCGATGCCAACAGCTGAAGAAGGGCTACGGCGAATGTAAGCGCGGCATGATTGATATGAGGAAGCGCTTTAGAGGAAACAGACCCGTAGCAATGGGTACAGAGCTCGAAGCCAGTAGCTCAGGTCAGCTGTATGCTGGAATTGGGCAAAAGAAGAAGATCGCGGATGTTCAAGAGCAAGACTTAAGCAGCTTGGAGAGTGATGGCTCCAAATGATGAGAGTGCTTCTGTGGTCATCTGTCGAAGAGTGTACCAACATTTGCATCAGCTTGGCGTGTATTTTTAACCGCATTCAATGGTGCCTGGGTCTTTGAAGAATTGTACAGTACTGCATTGGCATGTAAAGAGCCGTCGTTTGTTGAAGTGGTACTCTCAGTTGCCTCTCTCCGCTCTGGCGAATCTAGCTAGGTTCGTTGTTCTTCGATTACGCCATTGAGAACTAGAGGCCAAGAATACTAGACATTAGCTGATATCAAAACCATGCTCAAGCCGCAAAGTTGTGGGAGAGTCTAGTATCATCGATACTAGCAGCTCAGTGTACCCTAGCACTTCAGGCCGTGCTTGGAGAGCCTTCGCTCAGTTTGAGTCATTGGAAGCGATTCGGCTAGTTTATGACATGTTTCAAGTTCGCTGTTCCCTTGTACAAAGTAACTCTCGAATCGTTTTGACCAAGCGTTTCGCGGTTGAAGATTGTGGTGCGTTTGCTGTAGCAAACCATCTAGCAATGGAAACGTATTTGGAACGCCGTAGTGATGGACATCTCCAGAGCGTTCTATTGCTATTGAAATGGCGCTGCTCATTCAATAAGCCCATGATAGCCCTAAATCACTTCTCCATATCCTCGCTTGCCGGCAAAGCAGATCAAGGTGCGGCGGCCACCGTATTGCTCCACGATCCTCCATTCACTTCTAGTTCAGGAAGTCTGTGTGGAAACTTGACGAAATGAAGAAGTTTAAGATGACCATTCAATCAAAGATTCGATAGTCAATATCGCCATCTAGCAATGTCGAGCAAGATGTAGCTTGGCATCGGCTGCGACTATTGAATCTGCACGCCATAAAGAGCTGAGCACGGTCCGCAATCGCGACCCAACTCAACCTTCTGTGCAACGAACACACCAAACGCGAAATGAAGAGTTGATCGGCCTTGTTGTATAAAGACGAAGGACGCTCCGGCTCCTGTGAGTCAGCTCGTGTTGAGTTTTGGCGTACATCTCTTCCATTAATTACCAATCTAGATTCCCATAGAGCTTGTTCTCCGCCCGGTATTCCGTTCTATCTTCCCTCATCCTCGAAGAGCATTGTGCTCTCTACGCGAAGCAATCCTCATGCTGAGCCTGTGCTCGATGATCCGTAAGAGGTGAATAAGAGAAAACTGACAGCAAAACGCGAAAACCATCAACAAATTCAGCACCAGTGAGAACCATCATCCGGTATGTTGCGTTTTCCACGCTTCCAAATCCATATCCGAGCCATGCCACGCTTCAAAGAGCGCTTCAGCCGTTACAACACCATGCGAGGCCGTTCCTGCATCGGCAGTAGATCCATTTGCCTTTGTCCCTAACCGTAAAAACACGAAAATAAGTACCAGAGTGGATGCCAATGGCACCACTGTTAAAACAAAGTCCACAAGGGATGATTGACATAAATCCTCGTGAAAAAGAGACGTTTGGCGAAAGAAGATGGTGTCCTTTTAAGAGTTGAAAAACATGCTGAGAGGCAAAGGCAAAAGCATAAGTGCCGCACCGTCAGCAATTTGGTTCAACTGTCGAAATCCCAATGTTAGTAGCCACTAATAGTAGGCGGTGGTCTCCGATCTGGACCATTCTCATCGTCCCAGAAGTCCTTCCGGTAGTTCATAGGTGGACTTGAACCCGGTTCAGTCATCTCACGTTCTTCACTTTCAGTCTGACTCCTCGACTTTTTCTTTTTGTGTCCGCTGGGAGGCATGCGACGTCGCGCGTTGATGAACCAGTTGTTGACTTGCGCGATGGTTAACCCTGTTCTAGCGACGAAGTTGCTCTTCTCCTGGTCATTCGGGTACGGATTATGCAGATTTGCCTCGTACCTATTACTATCAGCACACCATCCATTCGCTTTCGGGAAAATCAAGAAGATCATGAGTTAAAATTTCCTTGGAATACACATACCACTGTCTCATTAGTCCAGTTGCTTCCTTTGGTAGATTTCCGCGCCGCCTGCGGTGGAATTGCGGCCGTGAAGGTTGAAGCGGATTCATACGGTTGGTATCGTACCAGTACGGCTGGTAGCCCCCGTACTCTGAGTATCCTGTACCTCGATCGGATTGCGCTTGTGGAGGTAGTTGTGCTTGTGCTTGTGGTTGCAGCTGTACCGGCGTATAAAGTGGTCCTGATGGATAAAATGGCTGTACTGGCTGTGGGAGAGGATGTTGACCTTGAGGGTATACGCCCATGTGTGAAAAAGTCGAAGATGTGTCACTGGACGTTGGCTGTGGTGGAAATATAAGAGACGGAAAGGTCAGGGATCTTGAATGGCCTCGGCCAGCTGGTGAGACTCTGTCTGTTGCATGTGTCGATGATTCTGAAGGTAAACTCTCCAGTTCTTGCATAAGCTAAGAGTAACACGTTAGTTGGGATCTATCAGACGTTTGGATTCGCTACTTCACTCTGCCCGCAGAGGCAGAAACAATGTTTTCTGTGACCATCATCGACAAAACGATGGCGCGACGATTACGAACAGTCAAGAAGCTAGGCACGGTGGAAAGATCTTACCTCACGGAACCCTGGCAAGCTGGTATTGCTAGGAGCCGTAGGTGAAGTTGCCTTCGAGTCTTTGCGATCATCGGGATGCATCTTCACCGTCGGAGAATGTGGATTTACGAAGGACTTTGGCGTGTTGATGCTCCAGCTAGTCCTTGTTGACTTTGCTTTGGAGTGAGTATGAGCAAAGTCCAAGTTGTACGGTTCTGATCTGCCTCGAAAGAGTAGTTGTGGAACCGGTGAGAGCGTGAGTGTTTCCATTGCTGAAAAATTCAGAGATGTTCTAATACTGCTGGTGGAAGTCAGCCTCTGTTCCAGCGCCGAAATTTCGACCCGTTAGAACCGCGGAAGCAGCCGTCGGATAGAGAATATTGGAGACGACATGATGGCGGGCGGCACCTCGCACAATAGCAGCTTCCAACGTCTTCCGTTGCGCTCAACCATGGTACGATCGAAGAAGTCTGACTTGATTTTTGATTTTTCAAACGAGGATGAACTCACCTGCCACGCAGCGCGTACTGGCTGACTTGGACCCCGAACTCCCTCCTAAATCAATGATTGCTTGTCTAGTGGTGGCTGCTCGTATTCGATGTCGACTTCATTGACGGCTTCAGAAAAGACCTGCGTACAGGTAATTGATATGTATGAGATGATTGGAAGCCATGGAGATTCAGCAGCAACAGACGGTCTTAGTGAGAGAGCAGCGAGAAATGTGTGCAGGTCGCCGGACGGAAGAGAAGAGGATTAGATATGTGCACGTATGCGCACGACGGTCAGCAGCATTGAAGAATCGACCCTGGACGAATCATCGCACGCTGCGGCCCGCCATCGTCCACCGTGGCGACTCCCTCACTCATGAGATGCGCCCTGGGCTGGGCAGCGCCGGAGCCAAACAGGGCCAGCGTTTTGACAGGTGAAGCCCTAGCGCGAAGTTTCGACTATTCTCCGAGCGGCGCTGAGGAAAACAGAAACTAGCCGCACCCGACTGCACGACGTTTGAGACGGTGAAGTTTAAACGCGTGCATGTGCCCGATCTGTGTCGGCGTTTCGCATCATCGACATCCCGTTGGAAACTGTCCCGAAGCTGGCATCAACTGTTTATGTGCTGCGAGTGCTGGTTGTTTCCGGCTCCGAATTGTGCTAGTCAGATTAACCGCTGTGCGATTCCGATCGTTGATCCTCTGCCATCTTTCATTTGGGTAGAACACGCCAATGGCGAGACCGTGTGCGCAGAACGCCCGCTTTCTTAGGGGCAGGCTGGAAGTGAGTGGGCAGGAATCCGCGCAGAGAAGCGCAAGCCAAGCTGGCCTTTGGGCATGGCTTGAAGGAGTGATCGCCCGGATCTTCGAAGCGACGAGATGTGAACCACTGTCAACCGCAGATTCAGAAAAACGGAACGAGGACCATCCCTGCTGCGCACAAGTGGGAACCGATGCCGTGAGAGGCTGGGCTTGGTGGTGTTGCTTAGCAGCCATTCCTTGTAGAAAAGTCGCGCAACAAAGGCAAGCCTTCGAATTTTGCACAAGTGAGACACTGCGCGTCACCGCCACCTTTCGAAAATGAGTATTACAAGTCACAATTGAGAAAGCCCTTTCCCCGGAACCATACTCGTGTGACATCCGTCACAAGGCAACTGTTTCGAGAAGACTTCCAACCACTATGCCGTTAGCAGAATCAATGCTACTGTCAATTACTCGCCGCACGCATTCGCAACCCTTACCTTTGGTGGGCTAAATCGACGGGCGAATGTCCATTCCCTACCGAAGCTTCGTAGGATTTGCTGGCTGCCGAGTCCAAACCATTGACATTTTGTCCATTGTCGGGATAGGCCAAAGATCAGCCCGCTCACCCATCTGCCCCTGAAACGTGGCTTCTGGGAAGGCTGCGGTCACGGCGGGATGAGCCTTATACCAAAAAGCAAGCGAATCAAGCTATGATTCCCCCGACCAATCTCCATTTCTTTAGCTTTCGCGTGTCTAGCGCAGCAGTGACCTTTTCGCCGAAGCCATGGAGGTTCCAAGTTTGGAAGCGGGTGTCAAAGCGCGAGCAGTTTTCTTCACATGGGTTTGTGCCGCATCGATTTGTGTCAGATTTCCTACCCTGCCCATCTTGGAAAGGGCTGATCATCCAAGAAGCTGGATTGTTCATGCCAGAGCCGTGAAGAGCGCCGGAGAATTGTACGCCGCGCACCCTTTTCGTATCTGGTGGAAGGCGAGGTTAGATCGCTCTAATTCTCCGAAACTAGACCATTGCACATGGAAACCATTTCCATTTGGGCTTGAGTTGACCAAACGGCACCGAAGCCGGGCCCAATGGGCAGATGGCTCGGGACTTTTGACAGGTGTCTAGAAATACGCCGCCATGTTGGCGGGAATGGCTAGTCGAGACGGCAGTGATGTGCTCGAGGCGTTGTCGAGAGAATTGGATGATTGGCGCTGGGTTGGTCACTGACTAGTCCAACGCCACAGCAAGACAACAAGCGCACGCATAATCTCCGCATGAGATCTGCGATCGCACAGAGGTCTTTGCACAAGTGTCACGCAACTCTTTTCGATCCAGAATTCCAATTTTCCAATCCAGACATAGCGCTGGGAGCACAGCATCTCTCTCCGATCCCGCACTTCTGGCAGAATCCAGGGATATCGGAGTATCACAAGAGGACTGCAGCTTGTTCCAACCATTCAGCTTTCAACCATCTCCTGCGCGTGATACTCAGTCCGTAGCATCGCATTTGGAAACCCGACGCCAGGAACCTCCCTCGCCGGTAACTTATCCCCAAGAATCCTTTTCGGGGATAACCTTTCTCATCTCTTTCAAGCCATTCGATCCAGCGGTCCGGATAAGGGCTTTGTTTTTGCCCTCATAGCTTTGGTGGAGAGCCGAGTCATTTGGCCACGTCAAAGTCGTGCTCCTAACCAATTTTGGTACCTCTGTTCTGTCTTGCATGCTGTCGTTTCATGAGCTGCAGTCATGCTTCGCCCTGGTCAACTCTCGACGGTTCGGTTTGATGACAGCAAGAAGCATAGCCAACACTATAAGCTCACTGCATCAAACTTCAATAGAACCGCCATGCTTGCTACAATGAAACCTCGCCATTGGAAATAAAAAGCAATCTAGGCCTTCGGATTCCGTAAGGTGCATTTACTTCCGAACTCTATCATAGCGTAACTGAGGATCTGCTCTGGATGCACTTTTAAGAGGCCGGTCCAAAAGTTTCCCTGCTTTCACTAACAAGATCGTCGTCCATGCTAGAACTAAAGTAACTCGATCGACGCTTCATAAATCTGCAGATGCCTTTCTCAACCAGAATACGACAACTACGTACACGGTAGTGCGGAGTTAAAAAGCCTCTACAGCAATGGCATCGGATGACATTCTCCCGATGGAAGTGCAATTCACTGCCGTGTTCGATAAAGTGGTTTTCGTCCTTAAAGTATACACAACCATCTCCATGGCGTTCAAGCAGCGTTACGATGGAAACATTTCCAAAAGTACTTATTCAGCTTCGAATGAACTTCGTACAGCGCTTACTGCTTTTGTCCGCATACTTCAAGATTCTCAGGAGGGCCCGCCCAGTGAATATACTTTCCATCAGGGCATACTCTAGGGCACTCCGCAATCTTCTCCTCCGTGCTGGAGAGAGAGTGTGTTTGTACGAGAATGCGAACATCGGCGTGCAAAACACAACAGCATTGATGGGTTGCACGATGCAACAGCCGATTGTTGATTACCACTAGACCGAAATACGGAACTCCGTACTCGGTCATAGTGTGTTGCGGTTTACATTCAATGATTCAACAGACTGGGTATGCAGTTGCAGCGCTTAATCTTCATCGTGTGCTTTGTGAGTGTGTGTGAGTGCGCCAACAATCCCAATGAACAAGAAGCGCCGGGATATCGTCTCTGGAGTAGACAGATATCTCTCAACGCGATTCTCGTAATAATATTGAAAGGCGCAGGGATGTGAGGAGAAGCGGGTGTAGGGAACGAAAACCTAATCTAGATCGGCAGCAGATCCCTGAATCGGATCAGCCTTCCAGTCAAGTCTACTCCGTACGAAAACAACTCTCCGAAGGTTACTGCGTACTTAGTAATTACCAGCCAGCGGTTGGAGTACTTTGGAGGTCGGCGGCCTTTCTCCGCGCGCGCACAGACTGGTATTTCAGCTGGCTACGCATTTGACACTACAGACGGTGAGGCGCTTTGGTGGGTATGAGCTGAGAATAGAACAACTCCCTGGCAAGATGGCTGCAAGCCAACGGCCATAACTGCGCCCTCGCCATGGCTAGCGTTCTGCTTTCGGCGTCATCTAAGTAGTTTCATCTCATCAAACATCTTCTTTACGAGCGTCGACCGACCGTCAAACGCCAAAATAGACGATTCGGTAGCCAACTTCTGGACTTTGGTAAGCTTGCCTATGTTTGTAAACATTGTCCGCGTTGAAATTCCGAAATTCGACTTGCGCGTTGTTATGAGCCCATCGCGCCTTGGGTAAATGATTCCAAATGGTCTCCACGGTTTCTCCTGACCCGGTACGACACTCTGTTCTAACTCTGGACGACACCAATTCGGATTCGAGAGAATATTAGCACACGCCTTAGAGATTCCGCAGATGCAAGCATATCTGCTGCATTATTTTTGTCTTCATCTGTTTGACTTCTTTGGCACGCTGGTTTTGCAATGGAACTAAGCTTCCAACTTCAAATTTGAGCGTTTCGTTGTTGTCAGTCTGTCACTTTCCCAGTTCCTCTTAAAGCTTCGAATATCAGCATGATTTGACCAGTCATCAGATGATACGTAAGGATTGAAACAATATTTCTCATTCGCTTTTTGTTCATGTCTCTTATAAGATCAGAATGCGATCACTTCTCTGTTTCTACAAGCCAATTCCATTTCGGATATAACAGAGGAAGTCGTATTCTCAAAATTGAAAACTATCGCTGGATTTCATGGCTTCAAGAAAACTTACCAAGTAGCAAGGTCGCAAAAGACAGTAGACGTTGACATTTCGCAATCCTCAGGACAGTGACACAAAGCTTACGCTACCTAAGAACATCAGCTAGAACAGCAGCATCCTATATTCACCCAGCCAGTGATCATCCTACGCCAAGCTCCTCCAATTCTAACTCAATCAGCGCGTTTACGAAACTGCAGCACAGGACCATCCTTCGCAACCGTAACAAAGTGCGAATACAGCTGGAA
>Ga0335073_10010272_pt1 | contig 13154 bp, 11 predicted proteins | sample Lox_Sample_22_FD_207093 | JGI IMG/M metagenome (GOLD analysis project Ga0335073, IMG submission 207093) | Soil microbial communities from Loxahatchee National Wildlife Refuge, Florida, United States - Lox_Sample_2.2 | ecosystem: Environmental > Terrestrial > Soil > Wetlands | place: USA...
CGTTGGCTGGCAGTCCGCGGCTAGAGAGCAGGTGTTCGCGATGTGGGATGAGGTTCTCGCGCCGCACATCGCCGCCCTGCTCGAGCGGGCCCAGAGTGCGTCCGAAGCGACCGGCGCCAAGCTCGCGGAGGTGGACGTTCGGCGTGGCCGGCCTGCCGACGCACTGATGGAGCTGTGCGGGCAGGTCGACTTGCTGGTGATCGGGTCCCGGCGTTGGGGAGGCGCGGCTCGCATTCTTCTCGGCCGCACCGGTGAGGCCCTCATGAACGAGGCAAACGCCGCGGTTCTTGTGGTGCCTCGACCCGAGGTGTGATGCCTACATGAGTGCGGGGGTCTCGCGGGCGGCCTGGATGCCGGCGGCGGCGTAGGCCTCGTCCTGCTCGAGCGTCTCTTGCTCGAGCAGGGCCTCCACGAGCGAGTCGAGCCGTTGTCGGTTGGCGCTCATCAGGTGTGTGACCTGTTCGTGCGCGTCGTCGATCAGATGACGGACTTCCTCGTCGATGAGCTGTTGGGTCTGCGGCGAGACGTCGCTGGCGCCCGGAAACGGCAGCTGGCCCTCGTCGGGGATGACGGTTACCGGACCGATCACGTGGCTCATGCCCCAGAGCCCGACCATGTTGCGGGCGAGCTCGGTGGCCTGCTTGATGTCGTTCTGGGCGCCGGTGGTGACCTCGTCGTACACGAGCTCCTCGGCCACGCGGCCGCCGAGGGCGACTTTGATCTTGCCGAGCAGGTACGGGCGGTCGTAGCTGAACCGGTCTGCGTCAGGCGCTGAGAACGTGATCCCGAGCGCGATCCCGCGGGGGATGATCGATACCTTGCGGACGGGGTCCGCCCCGGGTGTGAGCATCCCGATCAGCGCGTGCCCCGCCTCGTGATAGGCGGTCCGCCTTCGCTCCTCTTCGGACATCAGGATCCGACGCTCGCTCCCGAGCACCAGCTTCTCGAGCGAGTCGTGCAGATCGCTCATCGTGACCACGTCGTGCCCCCGGCGCGCCGCGGTCAGCGCGGCCTCGTTGACAATGTTGGCCAGGTCGGCGCCGACCATGCCCGGCGTGGTCGCGGCCAGACGGTCGAGGTCGACGTCGCCGGCGAGCGGCACCGAGCGTGTGTGCACGTCAAGAATCTTCCGCCTCCCCGCCGTATCGGGCGGCTGGACCGCCACACGTCGGTCGAAGCGCCCCGGACGCAGCAGTGCCGGATCGAGCACCTCGGGCCGGTTGGTCGCGGCGATCACGATCACCCCGACCGACGGGTCGAAGCCGTCCATCTCGGTCAGGATCTGGTTGAGCGTCTGCTCCCGCTCATCGTGGCCGCCCCCGAACCCACCCATCGCACCCGCGCGCGAGCGGCCGATCGCGTCGAGCTCGTCGACGAAAACAATCGCCGGCGCGGCTTCCTTGGCCTGCTTGAACAGGTCGCGCACGCGCGAGGCACCGACGCCGACGAACATCTCCACGAACTCCGAAGCGGAGATCGAGAAGAATGGGACCCGCGCCTCGCCCGCCAGCGCGCGCGCCAGCAGCGTCTTCCCCGTCCCGGGAGGACCCGTCAGCAGCACCCCTCGCGGGATCCGGCCGCCGAGGCGGCGGTACTTGTCCGGATCCTTGAGGAAATCGACGAGCTCGGTCAGCTCCGCCTTGGCCTCATCGATCCCGGCGACATCGTCGAAGTCGACGGTGTGACCCGATGGCTCGACCCGCTGGGCTCGCGACCGCCCGAACGCCGCGGCGCCACCGACTCCGCCCGAACGTCGCAACCACACGAACAGCAGCACGATCAACACCACCGGACCGAAGAACAGGAGCAGCGTGAGGAGCGGCGAGGTGCCGGTCGATGGAGCGGTCGCGCTGATCTCAACTCCCTTTGACTGCAGCAGCGCCATCAGCGCACTGCTGTTGGCGAACTCCGGGATCACCGTCACGAACGCCGACGCCGGCGTCGTCGCGTCGCTCGGATAGCGCACCGGGGTCCGGAAAGTCCCGCTGACGGTGGCGCTCTTCGACGAGATCGCGCTCACGTTGCCGGCGCGTACCTGCTCGAGGAACGTCGGGCTGTACGGGATACGGACCGTTTTCGGCTCGAACCCATTCGGATTCAGCGCGATCAGCAGCGCCAGGCCCAACAACGTGATCGCGACAAGGACGCCGACGCCGAAGTTCTGGCTCCTCGGTGGAGGAGGGTGAGTGTTATCGGGTGCGGGTCCGGGCATGCGACGTTGTCCAATCGATGCTCAGGCTAGGCGTGAGCAGGCGCTCCGGCGACCGGCTAATACCGCCATCTGATGCGGAAAAACCCTGAGAGCGGTCAGGTCGAGAGAACAAGCCGGCTGGCGTCCGGAGCCGATGAGAGGTTTGCCCGCCACTCGGCGATTTCGCGCAGCGCTGCGGTGGGGCGCTCCTCGGTGATTTCGGGCGCACCGGCGAACACCAGTCCGGACTCAGCGTCAAGGCAGATGACTTCGCCCTCGGACAGCAGCCTTTCTCCGATCCGGGCGGTGCGCGCCGTCAGATCGAGCTTGAGACCGTCGCAGCTGACAAGACACGGCTTCCCAAGCTCACGCGCCACGACGGCAGCGTGAGACGTGCGCCCGCCCGAGCCGGTAAGAACGCCGGCAGACACGGCCACCGTCGCGATGTCATCCGTCACCGTCTCCGCACGGACCAGTACCGGCACGAGCGTCGCGATTACTCGATCCTTGGGCATTGCACCTCAGTTGGTTCGCGGGCAGGCACATGCCTCGCGATCGTCCTCACTGGTGACACGCAGCGCATCCGGGGAAAACCGCGGCCCTGGTCAGGGCCCCCGCCGCCGCTTGTTACCGCCCGCGGCGCAACCGTGACAAGCCGCGCCGGCGGCCCCTGCGCGGCCGCAACCGGCGAGGGTCGACCTTGCCGAGCAGCCTTGGCTGTTGACCCACTCGTTGTCCCCTCCGTGCCAGCAAGCCTCCGCCGACGCCGACCGCGGTCAGCGCGGCCAGGATCACTCCCGGTTTGGCCGACAGGCGGCCGTACTCCTTCTGCACCGCAGGCCAGACGCGATCGTCGATCACCTCGGACGCCGGATCATGGCCGGGCGATGGTGGCGCCGGCTCGACCGGCGGCAGAAAGGCGATCTGAACCCTCCTGAGCTTTGGGAGGGCGCCGCGCCACAGGTGCGAGGTACCCGTGATTGCCGCTGGCACGATTGGAACGCCGGTCTGCACGGCCAGACGACCAGCGCCATGACGTGCGGCGCCGAGCGCATCGGGTCGCTCAACTCGCGTACCCTCCGGGAACACCACGACGAGACCGCCGGCCGTCACAACGGCAGCGGCGGTGTCGAGGGCGTCGGAATCGGACTCGCCGCGGCGAATCGGAAACGCACCCAAGCGCAGGAACAGCCATGCAAGGGGGCCCTTGAACAACTCGATCTTCGCCATGAACCGAACATGCCGGCGGGTGGCGATACCGATGAAGAACGGGTCGACGAAGTTCTTGTGGTTCGGCGCGACGATCACGCCGCCGTCGGCCGGGATGTGCTCCGCACCCGAGACGCGCACGCGAAACCATGTCCGCAGCACTGCGCTCGCAAGCGCTCGGATCACCGCGTAGAACGGCGCTGAGAAGCCTGGCGCGCGGGCGTAGGCGTGTGCCTTGCGCTCGGCTTCGATCAAGCGGTCGGCGTCGCGGGGCACGCCAACAACAATAGGTTCTGTGGCCGGCCCGATCACCAAGCGGCTAATCATCGTCGCGGGCAAGGGCGGCGTGGGCCGGTCCACGATCACGGCGGCGCTCGCCATCGGTGCAACCCGGCGCGGGCTTCGAACGATCGTGGCCGAGACCGCCGGCCGCGCCGACGTGGCACGCATGCTAGGAGGGCGTGGCGCAGATCCGCTCGTCGAGGTCGAACTCGAGCCCGGGCTTCACCACCTGACCATCGACCGGAGAGGCGCGCTCGAGGAGTATCTCCGGGACGAAGTGCCGGGGTTGTTCGGAGCCGCAGCGCTCGCGCGCAGTGCGACGTTCCAGGCGTTTGTCGATGCAACACCGGGAATGAGTGACCTGCTCACCATCGGCAAGGTGTGGGAGCTAGTCCAACGACCTCGTCGCAAGCCGCGCGCCGGTGAATACGACGTGGTCATCCTCGACGCGCCGGCGAGCGGTCAGCTTGTTGGACTGCTCGGCGCGCCACGAACCTTCGCCGCGATCGCCCGGGTCGGACCCGTGGCCCGTCAGGCCGGGACCATCGAGCGCACACTGACCGACCCGCATGCAGTCGGTGTGATCGCGGTGGCGACGCCGGAGCAGATGGCCGTCAGCGAAACGCTGGCACTCCAGGCTTCGCTAACCGAGCGGTTCGGAATCGGGCTCGACGCCGTGGTCGCCAACCGGGTCCTCCCATCCCGTTTCACTGCCGAGGACGCGCTGGCGCTCGCTCGCGCTCCGGACGATCCCGCCGTCCGGTCCGCTCGCTGGTTCGCGGCTCGAGCGAAGGCACAGCGGGCGCAGCTCGCCCGTCTGCGGCGCGGGGTCGCGCCGGCGCGGTGCATGACCATGCCGTTCCGGTTCGAGGCAGCGCTCGGGCGCGACGACATCGAGCGGTTCGCGCATCTGCTCCGAGCAGCGAAACCGTGAGTCAGCTGGCGCAAGCGCTGTCGGGAAAGCGTGTGGTGATCTGCGCAGGCGCCGGCGGCGTCGGGAAGACCACCGTGTCGGCTGCGATCGCGCTCGGGCTGGCAGCGAAGGGTCGGCGCGTGGCTTTGGTCACGATCGACCCGGCGAGACGCCTCGCCGAGGCGCTCGGCCTCGATGCGCTTGACAACCAGCCGCAGCCCGTCGATCTCGCCCGTCTAGAGGGGTTGGGGACGCACGTGCGCGGCGAGCTCTTCGCGATGATGCTCGACTCCAAGCGAACCTTCGACGAGCTCATCGAGCTGCTCGCACCAGATCCGCGGACGAAGGAACAGATCCTCGCCAACCCGATCTACGGCCACATCTCGACGGCGGTGGCCGGCTCCCAGGAGTACACGGCGGTCGCGAAGTTGTTCGAGCTAGAGCACGAGAAGGACTACGACGTGATTGTGCTCGACACGCCGCCGTCCCGTCATGCGATCGACTTCCTGGAAGCGCCGGACCGCCTGACCGCGTTTCTCGAAGGTCGTGCGCTCAACGCGCTCCTTCGCCCATCCGGGCGTGCAATGCGGGCGGCGGGGATCGTGTTCGCAGCCCTGCGCCGGATCACTGGCGTCGAGCTGCTCGACGAGCTGACGACGCTGTTCCGCCTGCTTGCAGGCATGCTCGACGGCTTCCGCCGTCGCGCCGCCGATGTCCATGTCCTGCTCGGCGCCCCCGAGACCGGCTTTCTAATCGTCACCTCGCCGGAGCGCTCGGCGATCGACGAGACAGTCTTCTTCGCGGCCGAGCTCGACCGCGCCTGCCTTCACAGGTGCGGGGTGATCGTGAACCGCGTGCACCCGCTTGATCCCGCGCCCCACGACACCGTTGCGGTGGCCGCCAGGCTACACGAGCAGCTCGGTTCCCGGCTGGCGCGCAAGGTCGCCCACACCCACGTCGAGCTCCAGCGCCTGGCCGACCGGGATGCCGGCGCCATCGACCGGCTGCGCCAGGCACTCAACGACGATCCACTCTGCCTGCCCGACCGAGGCCTCGATATCCACGACATCGAGTCGTTGGTCGCCCTGAATAACGACCTGTTCGCCGGCTAATGCAAGTTTCGGCCTACTACTGACGCCGTTTCGGGATTGCACGCGGATGGCGCATGCGCCCCGCCGACCTAGTGTCGTTCGTAGACCCCAAGATCGAGAAAGGAGGTGAGTCATGGCTGGAACACTGACGCGTTGGGACCCGTTCACCGAGCTCGGGGATCTGCGTTCTCGATTTGATCGCATGTTCGACGAGTGGCTGGATGGTCGCGAGCGCGCGTGGACGCCTGCAATCGACGTCGTGCGTGACGACGGCCACCTGGTCGTGCGCGCCGATCTGCCCGGGATCAAGCCCGAGGAGGTCAAGATCGAGGTCGAGGACTCCATCCTCACGATCTCGGGTCAACACGAGGAGCGCACCGAGGGAAAGGACAAGGACTACGTCCGGCGTGAGCGCCGCTACGGGTCCTTCTCGCGCTCGATGGCGCTGCCTGGGGGCATCGATGCCAAGAAGATCAAGGCAAAGACGCATGACGGCGTCGTCGAAGTGACGGTTCCGCTCCCGAGGAAGGACAGCAAGGAGCCGGTCAGGATCACCCCGACCGTCGCTTCATGAGTCCTCACCCGCGGGCCCGGCCGGATCGCTCATGCCGGCCGGGCCCCGGGTCGTATTGCCGCGGGCGGACGGCTCGCGCGTCAGTAGTTAGTCACACGTCGGCTGCGGCTCGGAGCGGATGGATGACATCGATCCGTGCTCGATGCTGGCCAGAGAATGGGATATTCCCAAGGAGAGTGGCGTTCCGTGGAGCCACCACGCTGCCCAGTATGTGATGACATCATCGGTGTGTACGAGCCGCTCGTCCATCTCGCGGGCGACTTCGCGACACGCAGTTCGCGTGCGGCGGAGCCTGAGATCTGCTCCAACGGCGAGTGCTTTCACCTCTCCTGCTACGAGCGGATCATCGGCGACGCCTAGCACGCGCGAACGCCCGTAGCGACAGTCGGTAGTTGTCCGCATTGGGTATGCACGCCACGGCGGATGGAGCGTCACGTCGACTCTCCCAGCATGTGGGACCCCCGTCAGCAAGGAGAGTTTGAATGGCTACAACAGTCCCGAATCCGGATAAGTCGGCTTCGAGCGTCGCCGGTTATCACGCCGCAGTCGTCCACGACTTCGGCGAACCGCTCACCGTGGAGCAGGTGCCGTGGCGCCGGCTCGGTCCTGGCCAGATCCTGGTCAGCGTCGAGGCCTCGGGACTGTGTCACACCGACATCCACGCGGCGCACGGCGATTGGCCGATCAAGCCCAGCCCGCCATTCATCCCCGGTCACGAGGGCGTGGGAATAGTTGCCGAGCTTGGCCCAGGCGTCACCGAGGTCGAGGTCGGCGAGCGAGTTGCGATGCCGTGGCTCGGCTATGCATGCGGGACGTGCGATTACTGCATATCCGGCTGGGAGACGCTGTGCGAATCCCAGCAGAACATGGGCTACTCGATAGACGGAACGTTCGGCGAGTTCGCGATTGCCTACGCTCGATATGTCGTGAAGGTGCCTGACGGGATCGATCCGTTTGACGCGGCACCGTTGACATGCGCCGGCGTCACGACCTACAAGGCGGTCAAGGTCGCCGGCACTCGCTCCTCGGATCTCGTCGCCGTGTTCGGTGTCGGCGGGCTCGGCCATCTGGCAATCCAGTACGCCGCGATCGCCGGCGGCCGCGTGGTCGCCGTCGACCTGGTCGATGAGAAGCTCGAGCTCGCGCGCGAGCTCGGCGCGGAGTTCACCGTCAACGCAACCCGGGAGGACCCCGTCGAGGCGATCAAGGCGCTCGGTGGGGCCGACCAGGCGATCGCACTCGCCGTTTCTCCGCGAGCGTTCGAGCAGGCCTACGGCACGCTGCGCCGCGGCGGGAAGCTCGTATTCGTCGCGCTCCCCGCCGACAACGAGGTGACGCTCCCGATCTTCGAGACCGTGCTCAACGGGATCACGATCGTAGGCTCGATCGTCGGCACGCGAACGGACCTCCGCGAGGTGTTCGCACTCCACGGCGCCGGCAAGACGAAAGTCATCCGCGAGGTGCGTCCGCTCGCCCGGGTCAACGAGGCGATCGCGGACGTCGAGGCTGGGCGAGTCGCAGCCAGGATCGTGCTCGCGCCCTGACTTTTCATCCCGCCGTTCTTCGCCAGTAGAGTCGGCCGCGTGGCCGACTCTACTGGCGTCCCGCAGGCTTCGGACCGGATCGGAATCGTGCTTGCCGATGACCACGCCCTGATCCGGAGCGGTCTTCGCCGGGTGCTTGACCGGGAGGCGGACTTCACCGTGGTCGGGGAGGCAGGAGACATCGAGGCGGCGCTGGCGCTTACCGAGCAACATCGGCCGGGGGTGGTGGTGCTCGATCTGAACATGCCGGGCACACCGACACTGCCGGCGATCCCCCGGTTTATCGAGGCTTCCCCGCGAAGCGCGATCGTGGTTCTCACGATGGAGGCGGAGCCGGGCTTCGCCCGCACGGCGTTGAGCGCGGGCGCGGGCGGCTACGTCCTAAAAGACGCGGCCGAGGCGGAACTGGTGGAGGCGGTCCGCGCGGTGCTCGCGGGCCGCACCTACCTCGACCCCGGTCTCGGCGCCCGGCTGGCACGCACGCCTCCGGCAGCGAGCGGGATGCATCCGGGGCTTTCGCACGGCGAGCCCAGCTTGGCCGTCGGGACGGATTTCGCCGGACACCGGATCGACGCCTTCGTCGGCCAGGGCGGAATGGGCCTCGTCTTCCGCGCGACCGACCTCGCCCTCGGTCGGACGGTGGCGCTCAAGCTGATCGCGCCCGACGCCGCCGGCAACCCGGTGTTCCGCGCCCGCTTCGAGCGCGAGTGCAGGGTGGCCGCCGCCATTGATCACCCCCACGTCGTTGACATCTACCACGCCGGCGAGGACGAGGGAATGCTGTACCTGACTATGCGGTATGTCGACGGGACGGACCTGCGCCGGTTGCTCCGCCGTGAGCAGCGCCTTGACCCATCGCGCTCGGTGTCGATCGTCGGCCAGATCGCAGGGGCGCTCGATGACGCACACGCGCTCGGACTCGTCCACCGCGACGTCAAGCCCGGCAACGTGCTGCTCACGGAGCGTTCGGGATACGACCACGCCTACCTCACGGACTTCGGCATTACCAGGCGGGCCGACGATGAGCACCTGACCCGGACCGGCGTGGCCCTCGGGTCGGTCGATTACATGGCGCCCGAGCAGGCGCATGGCGGCGAGGTCGACGCCCGCGCGGACATCTACTCGCTCGCGTGCGTCCTGTTTCAGATGCTGACCGGGCACGTGGTGTTCGATCGCGAAAGCGACCTCGAGAAGCTTTGGGCACATGTCCACGACCCCCCAGGCAGCCTGGCGACCCTCAACCCGGAGCTTCCGCCTGGTCTTCAGGAAGTGCTCGATCGCGCACTCGCCAAGGATCCGAGCGATCGCCCATCGTCGGCTTCGGATCTGGCCCGCGATGCCGCGGAAGCGATCGCACTCGGACAACCGCCAGCTCGTTCGTAGAAAACCGCAACCCGGCGCGGTCGGTCACCGATGTCAACCGGGCCGAGCTCGCCTACGGTCTCCTCGACGATTCATTATCGCGAGGAGCCACGATGTTTCGAAAAGTTCTGGTCGGTGTGGATGGGCGCCCTGGGGGCCGCGACGCCGTCGCGTTGGCGCGGCAGCTGACCGCACCGGGCGGTGTGATCACGCTCGCTCACATCTACGGCCAGGACCTGCTGATCGGGCGCGGCGGATCGCAGACGGTCATCATCGAACAAGCCAAAGCCGAGCTGTTGCTCGAGCACGAGCTGAATTCGGCGCCACTCGGCGCGGAGCTGGTCGCGTCCTTTGATCATCGCGTCGGCCGTGGCCTTCACCTGCTTGCCGAGCGACTGACCGCCGACCTGATCGTGGTCGGCTCTACGAGGCACGGACTCCTCGGTCGTGTCCTCATGGGCGACGACACCCGCGCGTCGCTGACCGGTGCGCCGTGCGCCGTTGCCATCGCTTCGCGTGGGTTCCAACATCATTCACACGAGCTCGAGACCCTGGGTGTCGGCTATGACGGCTCGCCCGAGAGCGAGCTGGCGCTTGCCGCCGCTCGCGAGCTGGCTGCCCAGCACGGGTCGACAATCTTGGCCCTTGAGGTCGTGTCACTCGAGGACGTGCAGAACGAGGCGCCGCTCCCGGCGGACTGGCCCGAGGGCACAAGCCGACTAATTCACCATTCGAGCGAACAGCTACGTGAGTTGGGGGATGACGTCCTGGGCGATGCCGTCTACGGTGGTCCTCGCGAAGAGCTCGTTCGATTCGGCGAGGACCTCGACCTGCTGCTTATCGGATCACGCGGCTATGGACCGCTCGGGCGCCTGTTCCACGGCCATGTGGCGGACTATCTGGCACGCCATGCACCGTGCCCGCTGGTGATCTTGCCGCGGGGCGGGGGGCCGGCCGGCGCAGCTGATCGCGGGCGCCCGGCCGAAGCCGCCGTCACAACCGGGGCGCGTCACTAGCTTCCGCAGAGGAGAAAGAGCTCATGTTCAGCAAGGTTTTGGTCGGGGTGGACGGGCAGTTCGGAGGACGTGACGCGATCGCTCTGGCCCGGCAGCTGAGGGCCGAGGACGGGGAGCTCGTGCTGGCCCACGTCTATCCCCTGCACGAGGATCCGATCCGCGACGACGACTATGAGGCCTCGGCGTATGCGAAGGCCCGGGGCCTGCTCCTCGACGCGCGCGATGAGGCTGGAGTGCAGGCCGGTCTCCGCTGGAGCCCGTGCGCCTCTCCCGGGCGGGGGCTGCACGAGCTGGCCGAGTCGCTCGGCTCCGATCTGCTTGTCGTCGGTTCATCTCTGCGAGGCCTGGTCGGACGAGTGCTGCTCGGAGACGACACGCGCTCCGCGCTCGACGGAGCACCGTGCGCGGTGGCCGTTGCGCCGGTCGGATACGCCAAGCACCCGAAACCGATTGGGAGAATCGGGGTTGGCTACGACGGTTCCTCCGACTCGGTGCGCGCGCTCGACGTGGCCAGAGCGCTTGCTCGCGAGCTCGACGCGAGCGTGGCGGCGCTCGAGGTCGTGGCTTACCCCGCCTGGGTCTTCCGCGCTCCCGATGCCGGCGACAACGCCTCAGTCCGCCAGCTGATCAGCGACGCATACGAGCGAGTCGAGTCCATCGGTGACGTCGAACCCCACGCCGCGTACGGTCATCCAGCCGAGGAGCTCGCACGGTGGGGCGACACGGTCGACCTGCTGGTGGTCGGCTCGCGCGGCTATGGCCCCCTGGGGCGACTCGTGCACGGGAGCACATCACGTGCGCTCGTCCAAGCCGCACACTGCCCCGTGCTCGTGTCGATCCGCTCGGCTGCCGTAACGCGCGCCCCGCGGGCCGCCGACGACGATCTCGCCCTCGCGGCTACCTGACGATCAACGAATCTCACCGAGGAGGCAACGAGATGTTCAGCAACGTGGTGGTCGGCATCGATGATGACGACGGTGGGCGAGACGCGATCGCGCTCGCCCAGATGCTCGCTGGCGACGGCGCCAAACTCACGCTCGTCCAGGTCTACCAGGGCGGCTCTGCGGTCTCGCGCCGCTCGAATCCCGAATATGAGGTCAAGCAGCACGATCGGATCCGCAAACTGCTCGAGACCAGGCGGGCCGAAGCCCGGATCGAGGCGGACCTTCGCTGGTACGGATCGCCCTCGGTTGGACGTGGGCTGCACGAACTGGCTGAGCTGACGGGTGCCGACCTCCTCGTGATCGGCTCGTCTCGCCGCAGTCTGCTGGGGAGGGTTCTGATCGGCGACGACACGAGCGCCGCGCTCAACGGTGCCCCCTGCGCGGTCGCGATCGCCCCCGCCGGGTATAGCCGTGAGCCGGCGGTGATGCGAGAGGTCGGCGTCGGCTACGACGGCTCCCCCGAGAGTGAGCGCGCGCTGAAACTGGCCAGGGTGGTCGCGACCGAGCATCACACCACGCTGTCGGCGTTCCGCGCGATCTCCACTCCCGCCTACCTGTATCTGGGACATCTGGGCACGGCTGCCCCGGTTGAGCTCGCCTCGGTCCACGATGACGTCGACGACGCCCGAGAGCGCATCGCGGCGCTCGGCGACGTCGAGCCACACGCCGCGTACGGGGACCCGGTCGAAGAGCTCACGCTGTTTTCCGCCTCTCTCGATCTGCTCGTCGTCGGCTCGAGGGGCTACGGTCCGCTCGGGAGGCTCATTTACGGCGGGGTCGCGCAGCGGCTCGCCCGGACGGCGCGTTGCCCGCTGCTGGTCTTGACGCGGTCCGCGCGGACGGCGCTAGACGAGCTCGACCAGGCGGCGGTCGAGCAGCGCGAGGATGTCGGCGGTGATCTGCTCGACCGGCCGGTCGGTTCGCACGGTTAGGTGCCTGCTGGCAGGCACCTCGTTGAGCGGCTCCCACTTAGTCTGCTCGCGAACGACCACCGCGAGCCCTGCATCCGATACGCGATCGCGATCGCGATCGCGGTGCGCCGCTCGCTGCGTCAGGACTGACCTGGGAGCCTGACATTCGATGAACAGCAGTTGCCGGCGAGCGCCGAGCGCAGCGGTGAACGCAAAACGATCGCGCCGGTGGCGGAATGTGGCGTCGACGATCGCGCCGCCGTCCTCCGCGATTGCAGCCGACGCGCGGCCGCCGAGTGCGGCGTACGTGCGCTCATTCCAATCCTCGGTGTAGGTCTCCCCCGGCGCTCGGTCGATTGCCCTGAGCCCGGCGAGGCGTTTCCGGATCACGTCCGAGCTCAGGTGCGGGAGCCCGGTCAGCTCCGACAGAGCGTTCGCCAGATGCGATTTTCCGCTGGCGGGGACGCCGCATACCACGATCACGAGCGGTCGTCTCGCGCGCCAGGCAAACCGCTCGGCGAGCGAGATCAGATCGCGGGCATGAGCGCTCTGCCGCCCGCGCGCCGCGCTCGCGCCCGGCAGTTGCGCCCCGCGCAGGAGCGCGACTTTGGCGCGGACGAGCGCGCGGTACGCGGCGTAGAACGCGATCAGCGAATCTGGACCCGGGTCGCCGCCGGCATGCCGGTACGCCTGCACCAGGAGCTCGGCGAAGCGCTCACTGCCGCCGGCAGTCAGGTCGAACACGAGGAACGCGAGGTCGTCGGCAACGTCCAGCTCACGCAGCCCCGGATCGAACTCGACGCAGTCGACGATTCGGACCCGATCGCCCAGGAGCACGTGCTCGGCGCGGAGGTCGCCGTGTCCGTCACGAACCTGGCCACGATTCGCACGCACGGCGAACGTCCGGGCGTGAGCCGTCACGAACGCGTGCGCGAACCGCTCGAGGCCCAGCACTCGCTCGATCTCGCCCCGCTGTTCGACGTCGCCGAGAAGCTCGTGGAGGTTGCGCTCGAAGCGGCGCTCGGCAGCAAGCACCGGCGCACCGTCCGGCGTCGCGCGCGGCGCGTCCGCGTGAAAGCGCGCCAGCACCCGCCCCACTTCGATCACGTCGCGTGGT
>Ga0335073_10010273_pt1 | contig 13154 bp, 14 predicted proteins | sample Lox_Sample_22_FD_207093 | JGI IMG/M metagenome (GOLD analysis project Ga0335073, IMG submission 207093) | Soil microbial communities from Loxahatchee National Wildlife Refuge, Florida, United States - Lox_Sample_2.2 | ecosystem: Environmental > Terrestrial > Soil > Wetlands | place: USA...
ATTTACTCAATACTTCGATATCCTTGGGTTTACATGAAATCAAAGCTTGATACTAATTCAAAAGATTGGTCTTTACAGTACTACCTCAATCCTAATGGCAATCATGTGTTAGTCACGTTGGGTGCTCATGCCGACCGTATCAGGGCAGGAAAAAGATCTGAACCACGTCGTGATACTTGTGCTTACATTTATCATGTTCATGAAGGATCTGGATCTTCTAAAATTATAACTTCAGGCGGAGAAAACATAACGATTCATTGGGAATAACATGATACCTTCGTTGTACCTACTTGGAGTCCACTTATTCACAAATCTGAAGCCATCACTAACACATAACTCTTCGTAATGTCAGATAAATACCTACTTGAAGCTTCAAACATGTATTCTATAGAAGAGTAGTTTCAGAAACGATTCAGAGTCATCTCTTCATTTTGTTGTCTCAAGGGGTTAAAATTTAATCTCTTGTGTTTGTAAAGTTCATTCTAGTTTAAGCCAAGTTGGATCCAAAGTTTCCCGACTCGGAAGTTTCGGAATTGTACCTACCTACCGAAAATCGTGTCAGCTTGGTCTCACAAACTTCGGTGATGACCCGAACAAAGTGATTTCATGTAAGCACAGAGGTCTGGAGTAAGCCCAGTACTAAAGGCCTTCATAATCATAATTTCGTTCTCAACTACTCTCATAAAAACTAATGGATGATATCGGCACTTATTTAGTTCAATTTTGAATGTCATAATACATCCGGGCCAAAAGAGTAGCCATGAATTTCAAACTTGAGAATATCAAAGTACATAACAGCAATCTCGGCGATAGATATAATTATAGTGGAAAATATGGATGGATATTGAATAGAATATCGAATTTCTAACACAAAGTAGATTCCAGATTATCCTTCAGGATCTTATAACTTCATTCGACGTCTTCGTCATGAAATGCCTCTTGAATTCCAGAATCGGGACTGGAATGATTTCGAAACATGTAGAGCAAAGGATTTTCTGAAATTCAAAACGTTTCCACCACAACTGAAGCTTAAAATTGCTATTATCGGTGCAGGTGTAGGTGGACTTGCAACAGCTATTGCTCTAAAACAAGATGTCACGAAGTAAACGTTTATGAACAAGCTTCAGCTCTAAGTGAGGTAGGTAACATATAACATGGCAACAGAGATGTGAATGAATTGTATATGAAGTTATTCACTCCTTGGGAATACTTTGGTGGTTTGATTCCGTGAGAAATACGACTAACAACCTTGGAAGATAGGAGCTGGAATTCAAATACCACCAAATTCTACTCGTATTCTTCATTCTTGGGGCCTGGAATCTACTTTGGACCATACACCTCAGCTGACCCCGCGATATATTTAAATCTATCACTCATACGTAAATCTACCACTTCCAAATTAGGCGAGAAATAGGGGGAGCCTAAGTTTAGCGACCCCCTACTAATATTCGCTGTATACCCCACTAATTCTAGGTGGTTCTCCACTAATTTCAAGTGGTTATCCGCGAATTTCAAGTCATTTTCCACGAATCTCAAGTGGTTCTTCACCATCGTTACTTTCAACGAATTTTAGGGGATATTCAACGAATTTTAGGTGAGTTTCCGCGTATTTCAGGTGGTTATTCACTAATTCCAGGCGATTATTCGCGAATTCCAGGTGATTATCCATTAATTTCAACTGGTTAGGTAGTTTTCCACGAATTTCAAGTGGTTTTTCACGTATTTGAGTTGAGTTTCCACGTATTTCAGATGGTTTTCCCTCGAAGTGAAGGCGACTTAATGTATTTCGAATACATTCAAAGTTTAGTGGGTAGCTGCGTAAAATTAGTGAGTTACCACCTAAAATTAGTGAGTGTCCAGTAAATATTAGTGGGTGCCACTAATTTAAATCTACCGGTCTTGGTAAGCCACGCTGATAGATTTGCGCGTGAGTGATAGATTTAAATAAATCGCGTGGTCAGATGAGCTGTACACTCACCTCTGAAAGACGTCTTTGAACTAATTCTTTAAATTCTAGGGTTGGACCTGATCAGCATGTTATGAGCTACGCTATCACTGGAGGAGAAAGTTACAATATGGTTCTCACACATCCACAAAGTTCAATTGAATTTCACGAGTTATGTTCATCTGAATTGTCAGCGGAAATGAGAACACATTATCAAGATTGGGATCCAAGGTTGGTTACAATTTACAATACGGCTACTATGGCTAATAATTTGGGTCGTGAAGTCTAACACCACTGTAGTTTGAAAGCCTTGATTGATATGATACACAAAGCTACGGAATGGTCAATTCAATCCATTGAAATTCCAGATATCTGGGCTTCAAAATCCGGTAAAATGATTATCCTAGGTGACGCAGCACATGCTGTGGTACCATACATGGCTTTAGGTGCTGCTATGGCTGTTGAAGATGCTTGTGCTTTAGCCGCCAGTCTTCGACATATTCAAAATCCTACTGAATTATCCATTGCAATGAAAAAATGGGTTACAGTACGAAAACATCGAACGAAAATGGTACATGAAGCTAGCTTTGGACATGGTCTCATGCTTCATATTGATGAAGCAATGAAACATGATATTGACGGTAGTAACATAACTGAAAGCCCGAATCAATGGAGTAATCCAATTGTCACACAATGGGCTTATGGTTACAACTCAGAGGTAAAAATTCTTCAAAATACATTGGAATACTGATTAAGATCAGTAAACTCATTCGTTAGAAGATCCGCAAGCAAATATTCCAACCATCCAAAGTCCTGCATTTGAAGAAGTGGATTAGTAACGCCGAACGCTTGTAATTGTCTTGAATTGTGCTCATTTTGTCTGGTAACATGGTCGATGTTGGTATCTGGGATCGACGTCTTAACTTGGTTCTGCTCAACCATTTTCACATTCATTTCCGCTCTCAAACAATTGTTATTCTCGTGATTTTGACTTTGACTTTCTTCAAATACAAGCCCTTCATTCAACATCTATAGAGCTGCCAGACATGCCACTGCTGACGAGCTCAGAGATGAAAGTCGTCGAAGAATTTGTAGAGATCGATCCCAAGTATTTGCAAAAGCTTCTAAGGAAATATTACCACGAGTATACCCATAAACTTGAGCTAGAATTAGAGCTGTAGCGGTCGTGGAAGTGACTATCACGATTAGTATGAACGAAGGAATATCTATGTCTTTTGGGAAATCTTATAGAAAACTTCCTACCACCAAGCAGGAAGAGGTTCAATAATTGATATATTCTCCCAATTTTGACTTTCATAAGTCAGATTAATTACTTCAAGAGCGCTCAAGATACAAGTACGAGCACAAGGAAGTGCTAAGGAGAATGGTAACCAATTCTCAACCGCTGAAGATAGTAAACCCTTTGCTCGAACATTAGGGGTAAGCAGAAGAGATAGTATAGGTCGAAATAACAGAATCATGATCTGAAAATACCTATATGTTTGATCTTGGTTACTTATTGTATCTCCGAGTATCAAATGCCGGTGGTTACTTACCTCAAACGAAGCATATTGGCTTGCCTAGAGAAAATAGGTTCTATCATGTCTTCCACCATATTCTTTCGTACTTTCAGTTTATGAGGTAAAGAGAAATACCATCGTTGTAATGAAGCTTCGAGCTTTATTACAGTGTTGAAGTCAATATTTTCGACCTTCTCCATTGGTGAGAGATTCTCTTTGATCATAGGCGTGATTCTCCCTTCACTAGCATACATGGTGGTAAGTACCTCTTCAGTGATCTCATAAAGTCGTAGAAACTAAACATAAAATTCAGTTTGAGTGATAACTTCTTGGATCTCAGCTGTATCCTGACTCAGTATTGTCGAAAGATCTACATCATCTAGACAAGCTGAAAGTGGTACTGCAAGAGCATCTCGTTTCGATATAACCATTGGTAATCCCAAGGTCATTGACACTAATACTCTGAAATTTTGTGAGTACTTGAGATCTTCTCCAGAAGTTTAACATTCAACATATAACATACCGATCCATAAATATATACCCATGCCATAATCGACGAGCCAATTCACGTTCTTCCTGTTATAATATATTCTCTATAATCCTTAAAATATGCAATCCAAGTCCTTGACTAATCCGAATTGCTATACCAATAACTACCCAACATCTATGAGGTGATTCCGTACTTTGAACATATTGACCCAAAAGTAACAAGGCCTAAACATGTTCGAGAGATCCTCTTCCAATCAAATTAACTTGAAGTAGATGAGTTGCTCTTCGACAGAATACCTCTGCTACTGCTGCTTTCTCTACAGGATCTTCTCTTTTTCGTACTTGACACACAATAGCAAAGATCAAGTTCAGGATACAGAATGTAAACTTCTCGGTGCAGTCACTTCCATCTCCAGTCCAAAGTCTTTGATACAGGTGTATGAATTGATAAGGTATCAAAAATGGATGCAAAATGTGAACTTCTTTCCAGTACACTTCAAGCATCTCATCGGCTATTGTTCTAGATGGTAGAACGAAAAGTTCGGCAACAGATCTATGAGTGTAGTTGTCTTTCAAGTCATTCCAAGAGTCTGAGATGTCGCTATGCAATGACTTTGTAGGAGTCTGATGGAAGCAAGATGTAAGACGAGATGTGATAGCTCTTCTAACCTGGTTCATGAAACTTGCTGTACTTGAACTGTCTTCTAAAAGACTTGACTCTGGAACTTCGATAACATCCATACTGTCAACACCTTCTTCATATCGAGTAAATGAAGAAACACTCAATTCATCATTGGGATTGATTCGAATTGAATTCTTAGGAGTAGAGTCAGTAGGAGTAATTCGTTGTACACCTTCACTTCTTATGCCATTAGTCTGTCAATCTTTTAGCTGCTGTTCTTTCTTCCTCTCAAAGAAACGTAAATCTTACTGATTTCTCAAAGCTTGATGACTGAAAATTCGGCTGTAGATCCTTCGGTACTTGTCCCGGGTGGATTGAGATTAAAATCTTCTTGCAGTGTTTCGAGGCCGAGTGGCTCCAAATGACGTACATGTTTCTCCAAGGTAGCACATAGCAACATATCCGGATACAATTATTAGAGATAGCGAAACGTTTGGTTGATATGAGACTAACTGCGCAGAAACTCCAGTAGATTTATTCTACTAGGTATACACACTTCGTGCATGGTTTACGACGCCTTTTACAAGCACCACAAACTTAAATTAAGTCAATCATTGTGTTCTCGTTCATAAAAGTCAAAACTAACCAGGTTGTCCTCCATCATATCTAACCTTTCTAACTCGGCATTCTTCACATGCTTGAGCAATCTTTGGTCTCCGGGCTTCTGTATCATTGGTTCTGATTACTCTCGAGGGTTTAGAAGTTCGGTGCGTTCCATCAGTTGGTTTTCTCTGATCCATAGTAGAGGATTTGTGCATTCCCCGACGTTTCCGAACACATGTTCTGTATTGCTGATAAAGAAGGTTATAACTTCGGATGATGTCCGAGTTTCGGTTTCATTCCGGTCATATCACCTCTAAGAAATACGCTGAGGTAAGACGCTAATACCTTTCTCCTATTCTCCTCGTATTACATTGCTATGAATACACCATGCTAGGGCGGAGAATCGAAAGTACTTTGCCGGCATTCTCACTCATCTAAATTGTCATGAAGGAAAATTCTCACATCTCTAAACGCCTGGATGTCTCCTTAGGGACCTAGTAAAACGGTCATCAGGGCAAAATCTCTGTATCGAGGTCGTTGAATATTGATCTGAGACGGATTTTCGAGATCTGAGGTAGTCTTTAACATAAGTTAGTGAGGATGCTTTATTTGGCTGTCAACTTTGCGCTTCAGTAAATAAAACTCCTTTAAATCTAAGGAGACTCCTTCTCTTTTTGCTTTCCTTCGCAATTCAACAGTCGTTACTTGTTAGCTAACCGTCAGAGCTTCCAAAGAACTACACTCTCTCGAAGTGATCGAATTTGTAGCTTTGGAATATGTCTAAAGGATTACTGGAGAATAATGGACGAATGGCTCTGGCGACAATTCAATAGCAGAAGAAAATACTGCAGCTCTCAACCGCTATCGAATCCAGCTTGGTGTACTACGAAATGTGAACATATCCGCTACGGTACTTGGTCAAAGAGTGAGCTCGCCTTTTTGGAATGGTGTTAACAGATTGGTATCAAAGAGCCACTGCGATGGAAGAAGCTGGTACTGCTCTAACTGCGAGAAAGCTTCATACACAGTGGTGGTTGTGTCAATGGATACCACCATTTGGTACGACTCCAACACATAGGTCTGCTCTTTAGAAGGTGTATAAACGGCCAACAGTAGCGCGCTTAAGTGCTTCCAACTCTATACGTCCAAAGCTTAAGAAGCGTCCCTGCGGTATAACGGACTCTTGTGGCTTAGTATCAGAAATAGTAGATTCGTGGTTGATTGTGAAAGGAAAGAGCTAAGAGTGTAGATTGTTTCGAGGTTTGACATTCAAGCATACTTCAGATTTGGCATCCTGAAGTACTCCACTTCTTAGTTCGGTTTTCGATCTTCATTTGTACAAGTCGTAGCTACAACTGTTGGAAGGTCGGTTCATTGAGGATACACCATCAAGTGGAACGTTCCACCTCAGTTAAGTGATGATATATCATACTAAATGCCGAGCTTACTTCTCGATTCATACGACAAATAGATGCCATTAAGGACCTCTCCTTTCATTGGAAAACCTTCCTGAGTAAGCTCACTTAATACGAAACTAGGCGTGCTGTCTTTTCTATGATGCTTCACGCGTAGTATTGAGTAGATCATGTTACCGCAAGCTAAGGATTTTATCGTTTCCTTTGAATTGCTACCTTCTTGATGACGGCGATGGTCCAGTCCCACGCATTTCATAAAAGAAAAGAATTTCGGAAGTATTGTCCTTCTAGACCGTCGATCATGGGTAGGGAAACGCTTTTGATAACACTTCTTTTGGATGTGTTCGATGAGAGAGAGCCATGCCAGTATCACAAGAGGTTCCGATTGATCTAGTTTCTATTTCATCCATAGCTCTAACCTTCACGGCATGAGGACATGTATATCTTTTGAAGTCACGAATGTGCACCACCTTTCTACCACCGTTTTAACCGTTACGGTCCTTCCCACCCATCCACTATCTCCTGGACGAAAATTCTTTGTAGTAACATTCAAAATCGGAATCTGTTGTTCCCATGGATCGTCAACTGTGTGTTCAGCCTCCTCTTCCATATCATTATTATCAATTTCTGGATGTAGTGATTGTACAACGGGCACTTGCGACATACATTCAACTACGACTAGACGTTGGTTGAAACGATGAGCTGTTTCGATACTGGAAGCAAGCGTACGTCCTATGCCTTGAGCTGAGAAAGATGAGGTCCCGCGGTGGATAGAAATGATGTTTAGAAGAACGAGTACAGGATGACGCAAAACTTTATGACCTCCTATGGTATATGTCGATTGTTCAGCCAGATCATTATGTACTTGAAAGTGTGAAGATGGATCACTTGCTCGTAAGCCGTAGGTACCAAGGAAGGCACGTAGTGATTCAAGACTTGGGCAGAAGGCCAGCTTCAATGTTTGAGCTTGGCTGATTTGGTGTAGAGTGGGAGTGAGTAGAGGATGCGTAACCGAGGTGAATTGCGTGTGGATTGGTTCTCGTGATGGTAATTCCGTTATTTCTTCATCGTCTCCATCAGTTTGGAAAGGATGCCTTTGTGTATCAACGTCGTCAATGAAGGCTTTCAGGAAATCATCTTGGTTACCGCAGACGATGAGAGTAGATGGTGAAGCATGAATCTCAAGAATATACTGAATAAAATCTGCAAGTTCAATTGGATGAACCACGATTGGCTGCATATTTGAAGTTGTCGCGGCCATAATTGAAGATATTATCAGCAATGCGAGCTCGTTATGAAGAACTGTTTGTGGTAGATAGTTGAGCCATTTCGTTGGCAAGTAATAAATTGATCAGAATACTTCATTTCGGAGCTCTAGAATTCGATTACAGCCAGTGTTTCTGTGAAAGTTGTACGATCGTCGCTATCGTATCGTATATGAAATTGGAGTGTTGAAGTCGAACCATTTTTCGAACGAAATTCCCCACCAAACTTCGACCGTCACATCCCAGTTCGACCTTTAAAACAACTACTATCACCAACCTCAAGCCATCTTGACTTCGGTACCCAAGATGGAGTCTATATCGAGGATATCTGGTATGCTTGAGACAGGTTTGTATGCTCTAGATTCAATTACCGTGCATCTCAAACCACTGACAGTCATAAAACTACAGCTCGTGACCTCACCCTCGAAGCTGCTCGAGATGCCAGTTCCTCCCGCAAAGTACGACGGCACATCTCTTCCTCACAGCTTAAAGCTCTCCTAGAAAGTAGAAAAGATGCTGAAGTCATCGAAGGTCTTCGCCGTGTATTGGCAGTATGCTACTTCGAATTCTCAGAAGCTATTGCTAAACGCTGATAATCTCCAGATATCCTACCAAAATCCATCCTCTTCCCTAACTCACTTCTCTGCCGTGGTTAAGAACATTGCTTCCCCAAATCTCGAAATCAAGAAACTCGTCTATGCCTTTCTCGTCCGACATGCCGAATCCGCTCCTGATACCGCCCTCCTTTCCATCAACACCATTCAAAAATCGCTATCCGATAGCAATCCACATCTTCGTGCTTTAGCTCTACGTACAATGTCATCTATACGAGTACCAGTCATATCACAAATTGTAGCGCTGGGAATCAAGCGAGCAACAGCAGATATGAGTCCATATGTTCGAAGAGCTGCAGCTCTAGCAATACCTAAGTGTTATCACTTGGATCCTAATACTCTACCTTTGTTGACTGAGCAGTTATCAATACTGTTGGGAGATAAACAGTATTACGTGGTTGGTGCTGCTGTTCAAGCATTTCTCGACCTTTGTCCAGAGAGATTTGACTTGATACATCCACATTATCGTAGTCTGGCACGGAAGTTGATCGATATGGACGAATGGGGACAACTGGCAACTCTAAGATTGATGGTTGTATACGCTAGAAAATGCTTTCCGAGGAGAACGAAGAAAGTCAAAAAACCGGAACAAGGACAGCGGGAAAAGTCAAAGAAAGGGTTTTACGAAGATGATTCCGACTCCGATACTAAACCAGATGACAATACTGAAGACGGCGATGAAGTTGTCATCTACGATCCTGACCTCAAACTCATCCTCGACTCTTGTAAATCACTCCTTCAATCCCGAAATGCCGCTGTCAAAGTTGCAGTGGCTCGTTGTTACCTCTACCTCGCCGACTCCAGCTATCTCGATCTCACTACCGGTCCTCTAATATCACTTTTGCGTGCATCACCGGACATTCAAGCCGTGGCATTGCAAGATATTGTACACATCTGTCTCATTAGACCAGATCCTTTTGTTCATTACACTTTGCATTTCCTCATCTCAGCGACCGATACACCTTCGATCCAAGATCTCAAACTCGAACTCCTCACAATAATATTTCCTCATGCACCACCGCACATTCGTTCTCTCATCCTTACAGAACTGTCACATTTTAGCAACTCTTCTACACCCACTCTGGTTCGAGCCGCCGTCTCAGCAATCGGTCGTTGTGCCCAAACTGCTCCGACAAAGGTATTAAGCGATCGCTGTCTTCATCTACTGCTTGCTCAACTTTCATCTCCGGACGAGAATCTTGTATCATCTTCTCTTGATGTTATTCGGCAACTCGTCCAGCGAGATCCTTCTGCTCACCGGACAACTGTAGTGAAACTTGCCAAAAATTTGGATAGTCTCACGGCTCCGGCGGCGAGAGCGAACATTGTATGGTTGGTTGGTGAATTTGCATCTTCAAGTGCAGAGACTGATATTGGTGCTGATGTTCTCCGCATTCTTGTTCGTGGCTTCGCAGAGGAAGACGAAATCGTACAACAGCAGATTGTTCTACTCGCCGCGAGAGTTTATCTCCGGTACCTTAACAGCCTCAAGTCACAATCTCAAGATAATGAAATCGATGACAATGGACATACGACAAATGGAGACCAGGCATCCGCATCTAAATCTCTAACCGAAGATGATCAACCCATCACTAAACTATTCACTCACGTACTTCTTCTTTCAAGATATTCACCATCATACGACCTTCGAGATCGAGCACGGCTCTACCGCAATCTACTCGCAGTACCATCCTCAACAGAACTAGCTACTCTTCTCTTGCTAGCTCCCAAGCCCGTTCCTCTTGCACCTTCACCATCTGAATCGAGACGAGCGTTCACACTTGGCTCCGCTAGTCTCACTATTGGTGATGTGGCCGGAAGTGGCCTTAGAGGATATGAAGACCTACCAGCTTGGGTACAGGATGGCAAAGAACCCGATCCGAAGCTTCGGGATGAGATTGGAAGCACCACAGTACCCTACCGCGGATCGGAGAAGACTGTACGATCAGCTGCAGACCGACTTGATGCTGCTACCGTCGTCAATTCACACGCAAATGGATTGAGTCGTGCTGGCGGAGTGGCAGGGAAAAGTTTAGATGACTGGTTGGGTGAAAGTGAAGATGAGAGCGAAGAGGAAGAAGAGGAAGAAACAGAGGAAGAGGAAATTGAAGAAGAAACTGAAGAGGAAGAGGAAGAGGAAAGCGAAGAACAAACTGACGATGAGATGGAACAATTTCTGAATAGCTAACTTGTAATATTTATCTGCATGTATCTTTTTTTGCCATTGCTAGCAATAGTTATGATCCAGCTACTTCGATACCCAATGTACCTTATACAGCATAGTTCAATGCAATAAGCCATTGTATGAATGAGAAGAAGCTAGTGCATGAAAGTCATTGGCAGCACTTACCCAGTATTGTTCTAATACTTCATTCACCTTCACAAGAACTCTCTGACATCCTAGCAATCCCTCAAAATGTTGAATTCGCTCTTCGGCACTCATGGTAACAAATGTTCGGATTAGACTCTCATCAGAACGTGAACTGTAGTCTACGATCTCTCCTTCCTCGGTTGATACTGTATGTGCTAACTCTCCGAGCTTCATGAGAACTACCTGCGCAGCAAAAGCATTGAATCCTGCTTTCCGTAAAAACCGTTCCCATGTGGTTTCGTCAGCAAGAAGCGTTGATGTGCTGATGAGGTGATTTTGCTGTAGCGAGTGAATATCAAAATGGTATAGCGACGTGCAGAGAACAATCCAGGTCGCGAGCTCATAATCACCACCAGACACGTAGACAAGCTGGTGGTCAGACTCAAGAGTTGATGCGAATCCTTGAAATTCAGACAAGGTCAAACAGTCGCGTTCGTCGAAATTTTGAACTCCGTCTGACAAGCTTGAAGAATCTACAGCGAGAACAAGCAATAGCGAATACTTTGTACTCAAACTAACCAGACGATCTTTGATCCCGTAGAATGAAGATTCACGACCTGGAAGAGGTCGCTGATTAATTTTCTGAACGGTTGTGAGGATGATGCCGGTCGATGGAGATATTGAGATGTCTGCATCACATTCCAATGAAGGAGCATTACTGAAATCTCGCTCAATGATTTCGATTTCAGGATTGATCTGTTCGATGAACTTTACCAGCCCTCGGTGCTGTATGAGGATAGCGGAAGAGAAAATGACAGTGGTCTTCGGAAGTTCGGAAGGTAGTTCAGGGACAATTTTTAACCCGGACGTTGAGGCATGGATCAACGTTTGATGCGGTACTTCAACTGAAGAGGCCATCTCTGCGCTTTCGGTGTTTTGCTGTTGTTCTTGCCTAGATGCAGTTTCCTGAATGCCTCCAGACTCTGAGAAAGCGATTGGTGGCTTTGCACCTTGGATTTCCATGAACGTTGATAGAGAACTGAAGGCTGAGAATACATCATCCATCGTCTCACTAGGTTGATGGCTGGTATTGTGAGACTTCACTGTCTGAATACGAACTGTTGGTGGATGTTCGATCTCGGATTCGTTTGTCTTCTCGGCTTTCCTTGTATCAAAAACGGCTTTTAGAGATGCTTCTTCACATAAATCATCTTCAACGTAGAGCATAGATAGCTCATCGTCACTGTCAAGATCATCAAGAACTCTGAGTCCTTCACGTTTCCAGACAAGTTCTTCGCTCCTGATACGATTTTCAAAGCCGAGATTCAAGATTCTCAAACCACTACCATCTATTGTCCATTCCTCCTTTGAGACGTTCGTAAGCTCTTGCGGAATTGGCATCCATCTTAATTGATGCTCGATCTTTGATATGCTTCGTAAGCTCTGACATTCACTTCGAATATATCTGGACTCATGCAATAGAAGCTTTCGTTGTGATATCAATTCCACCTCATCTGAGCGCTGGAGAGCATCTAATTTTGACGTGTACAGCAGCCATGGATGAGAGAGACGGACAGAACTGACAGTTGGAACTTCTACTCTCGTTGTTGCATCAATTGCTTCAAGATATTCATTCAACAAATTCTTATCAGCCGCCATTGCCATCTGCTCAATAACGTCTTCAAAAAATGTATCAACACTGTCATCAGAGGTCTCTGCGTCAAACTTTGTCATCCGCGGAAAAGGAACAAGAGCTTCTTCAAGATCTTTAAGAACGGAAATCTCTTTTGCCCTTTTGACTGGTATGGATGTACAGTCAAGAAACAATGGAACCTCAACCTTTGGATCATAATATTTCCGTTTCATCGGAGTCACCGAAGGAGATTCTGCTACAGATTCAATTGGACTGTATATTTGTATTACTTTATCGGTGTTCATAGGTGACTCTCTGTCGCTGTCCGTGAAGGAATGTACAGCATCGAGCTTCAACATGTTGGTTTCAATTGTTTCGATATCTCTTATGTTAAGGCTTTCATGCTCTGAGAGTATCTCCAGCTGCGTAGAATCTGATGAAGGTTCACTGAATAGTGGTAGACTAATTGGAAGGAGCGGAGGTGTGACTGGCTCGAGGCGCATGGTAAGGCATTCACGGTATTCAATCTCAGTAGATTGTCGCTCGCACATTGCTTCGAATGAGTCGGTCAACGCACTTTGAAGAAAACGTAGGCCTTCACTAGGTAGTTCGAAATTCTCATTCTTGATATGACTGAGGAAGTCTTGTATGGAGCTGTTGAAGTCTGCTATCCAAGGCAAGTTCTTGTCACATTCCTTGTTCGCAGTGACGAGTGGTGTTAATTTCGAAATACTGTC
>Ga0335073_10010274_pt1 | contig 13153 bp, 12 predicted proteins | sample Lox_Sample_22_FD_207093 | JGI IMG/M metagenome (GOLD analysis project Ga0335073, IMG submission 207093) | Soil microbial communities from Loxahatchee National Wildlife Refuge, Florida, United States - Lox_Sample_2.2 | ecosystem: Environmental > Terrestrial > Soil > Wetlands | place: USA...
GCTGCATCGAAGAATTCCCGCAAAGCTCTGATCTTCACGTCGGGCACCATCGTCGGCGGGATTCCCAGTGAAATTCAGGTACTGAAAAGCGGTCCAGAGAATCTGATGAAAACAGTACTCGAAGCGAGGAATTCGTATTCGATCTGGTTTTCGTCCTCTCACTCCGTCTCCGCGGTTGAAGTCAATCTCAGGCCGCCGGCGGGACTGCCACCACTGACCGTGAGTGCAAAATAGCATCGCCGAATCGCCAGAGGAAGAAAAAAGCGGGCGCCAGCGAAAAGGGCAAAGCAAGCCAGTAAAGCAAGCGGACGAGCCGCCTGTTTTGTGGCCTCTGTGCATCAAGTCCGGGAATGCGCGACAGACGTCCCGGCCGGCGCCGCAGCACGTTTCCCGGCGGGCCGCCGGCAAATCAGTAGACCGCGAAACCGAATTGCGAGGGAGCCAGTAGAGGGCCGAAAATGGCTCTCCTGTAACGATTTAGACAATTTCCGGCGCTTCCGGTATCTTCCGCTCGCACCGCCAATTCCTCCGTTCCAAACGGGGATGTCACCATTCAATGGATACCTATTTGTTTCAATCGGTTATACTCGGCATCATAGGTCCAAACTGGGAAGGATTCTGTCTATGAGCACTCAGAGCGTCGAACCGAAGGCTACACCCGCCGCCGGCTTGGTCCAGATCGGCTCCGTCGAGGACGTAATCCAGCAACGCCTGCGCGAAGAGCGCGCCCGGCTGGAAAAGGAAGCCGGGATCGTCAAGCACGAAGTCCATCATTTCAAGCGTCCCCAGGAGCGGCCGTTCACCGCGCAGCAGCGCGGGTCCACTACCCTGCTCTTTGGCGGGCTGACCTGGAAACACGAAAAGCTTGTCCATGGCGCGCTCGAAGGACTCGGCTACCGTGCCGAAGCCGTCCCGACGCCGAACGTCAAAGCGTTCCAGACCGGCAAGGAGTACGGCAACAACGGGCAGTGCAATCCGACCTATTTTACGGTCGGCAACCTGGTGCAATATTTGCAGTCACTCGAAGAGCAGGGGCTCACGAAACAGGAAATCATCGACCAGTACGTGTTCTTTACCGCCGGCGCCTGCGGTCCATGCCGTTTCGGCATGTACGAGGCGGAATATCGGCTGGCGCTGCGCAATGCCGGGTTCGAGGGTTTCCGCGTGCTGCTGTTCCAGCAATCGGGCGGATTGAACCAGTCGGACGCCGAAGCCGGGCTGGAAATGAACCTGGATTTCTTCCTCGGCATTCTGAACGCGCTGAATTGCGGCGACGTCATGAACGAAGTCGCCTATGCGCTGCGTCCGTACGAGGTCACGGCCGGCGAGACCGACCGCATTCTCGACGAGACCATGGATTACCTCCATGAGGTCTTCCGCAAGAAACGGCCATGGAAGCTGGATTCGGGAATGGCGAAGTACCTGGGCGGATTCAAGGACACCGCGCAGTACGTCGGCAAGTTCGTCAATCAGCTGAAAGGCGATGAGTATTTGCCGGCGCTGGAGCGCTGCCGCGACCAGTTCAACCAGGTCGATATCGACAGGCTGCGGGTGAAGCCGATCGTCAAAATCACCGGCGAATTTTGGGCACAGACCACCGAAGGCGACGGCAATTTCAATATGTTCAACTTCCTGCAGCGCGAGGGCGCGCAGGTGCTCGTCGAGCCGATCGGAACCTGGATCATGTACATGATCCACCAGGTGATTCAGAAATACAAAGACCTGAAGGGTCTGGACGAAGGCGCTGTACTGCCGCCGATATGGCAGGTCGGCAAGCGCACGAAGATCGAAGTCGGATTCCGGCAGAAGGTGGCGAAGCTGAAGCTGGCCGAGGCGATTTTCAAGAACGAATATCACAAGATCGTGGATTCCCTGGGCGGCATCGCGCATCATCTGGCCGATCAGTATGAGCTGCAGCGGCTGGGGCATCCGTTCTACAACTCGCGCGCGGGCGGCGGCGAAGGCCACCTGGAAGTCGCCAAGAACATTTATTACTCGAACAAAGACCTGGCGCACATGGTGCTGTCGCTGAAGCCGTTTGGCTGCATGCCATCTACGCAATCGGACGGCGCGCAATCGGCGGTGGTCTCGAATTACAAGGACATGATCTACCTGCCGATCGAGACCTCGGGCGAAGGCGAAATCAACGCCCACAGCCGCGTGCAGATGGCGCTGGGCGAAGCCAAGAACAAGGCGAAGAAGGAATTCGCCGAAGCGCTGGAGGCCAACGGGCTCAAACTCGATCAGTGCCGCGCCTGGGTGGAAGCGCATCCGGAGTCGAAGCGGCCGCTGTACCAGGTGCCGCACACCAAGGGCGTGGTCGGCCTGGCGGCGAATTTCGTGTACCACATCGCCGCGGAGATGAAGACGGCGAAGGCGTCGTAAGCCGAGCCTAGATCGGCCGGCCGCGAATTGCGTTCGGACGAAATCCTGAACCGTTCGATACTGTGAATCCGTCTGCCGTTGCTTTATCGGTATCCTCTATCGAATTCCTCTGACCGGACGGGGCATTGCAAAATGACTGTCTAAGTACTGCGTCTGCTTTTTCCCAGGAACGACGATTCTCACCCGTTGTTATTGTGAGAGCGCCGTTTTGGGATGGACTTCTTCTCGCGTAGAACTGCTGCCCGTCCGGTGGTTGTGCCCGCACACGCGGGAGCCGCGCCGTTGAGCGCGGCCGAGCAACTCGAACGCAACTTCCACGAACACTACGAAGCTCTGTACCGCTTTCTGCGCTGCTCCTGGGCTTCCGACTCGGCGGCGGAAGACGTGGGCCAGGAGGCCCATCACGGAAATTACTTCTTCGCGAGTTTCAACTCGTACGACAGGCTCACCGGGCGGATTTCCGCATCGATTCCGAAGACATTTCCGATTCTGCCATCGGTCGGGGTGGCGGTGGAGTGGTAATGCTCCGGATACTGATGGCTACAGGGCTCGGCCTGGGCGCGGCGGGGACCATGGCGGCGCAGCAGCAGCCGTCGGTCTTCGACATCCTGAGTTTCTTCGATCAGACGAATCCGACCCTGTTGCTGCCGTGGTTCTGACGCGTTGTTGCCGTGGGTTCCGGGGCGGAAATCGTGAAGAAAGCGACATTTTGCGCCGGCCCGCTCGGCCCCTAAATCCTCCCGTTCCAACCGGGAAGTCGCCACTCGATGTAGATCCATTTGATTTCAATCGGTTAACAGGTCAAGATAGGTCAAAACGGAAGGGATCTGTCTATGAGCACTCGGGCTGTGGAAAAGCACTTCCTCATCGGCATGGATGTTGGCTCGACGACGGTGAAGGCCGTAGTGATCGACGCCGCTTCGGACGAAATCCTCTGGCGCGACTATCAGCGGCACGATACCAAGCAGCCGGAAAAGGTTCTCGAATTCTGCAAGCGTTTCGAGACCGAGGTTGACGGCTTCGCGGCCGAGCGGTCGCGCATGTTCATCACCGGATCGGGCGGCAACGGGTTGAGCAAGTTTCTCGGCTCGAAATTCGTGCAGGAAGTGAACGCGGTATCGCTGGCGGTAGAGCGGCTGTATCCGGAGTGCGGGTCGGTAATCGAGCTGGGCGGGCAGGACGCCAAGATCATTATCTTCAAGAAAGACCCCGAGACTGGCCGAAAGAAGAAAGTCCCGTCGATGAACGACAAGTGCGCGGGCGGCACCGGCGCCGTCATCGACAAGATCAACGCCAAGCTGCGCATCCCCGCGGAACAGCTTTGCGAGATGGGCTATAAGGGCGTAAAGCTGCACCCGGTGGCCGGCAAGTGCGGCGTGTTCGCCGAGACCGACATCAATGGCCTGCAGAAGATGGGCGTGCCGCCGGATGAGCTGATGGCGTCACTGTTCGAAGCCATCGTGATGCAGAACCTGTCGGTGCTGACGCGCGGCAATACGCTGCAGCCGGTGGTGCTGCTGCTGGGCGGTCCGAACTGCTACATCAAGGGGATGCGCGATTGCTGGAAGAGCAACATCCCGAAGATCTGGGAAGAGCGCAATACCCCGCTGCCGGAAGGCGTGCCGCCGGAGGACTTGATCCGGACGCCGGATAACGCGCAATATTTCGCGGCCATCGGGTCGGTGGAATTCGGCAAGACCGAAGACGAAGGCGTCGGGCAGTATCTGGGCTACGACAAGCTGGAGTGGTACATCAACATCGGCCGCGACGAAGAGAAAGCCAAGCGCGGCGGCACCGGCGGACTGGCCCGGGACGAGGCCGACCTGGCGGCATTCAAGAATAAGTATCGCCACAAGAAGTTCATTCCGGCGACGTTTCAGCCTGGCGAGGTGGTGGAAGGCTTTGTGGGAATCGACGGCGGGTCGACATCCACCAAGGCAGTGCTGATTTCCAAGGACCACAAGCGGCGCATCCTGGCCAAGACGTACCAGCTATCGAAAGGCAACCCCATCGAAGATACGGTGGAGGTGCTGCAGAAGCTGGAGCGGCAGATTCGCGATCAAGGCGCGGATCTGAAGATTCTGGGCGTCGGCACGACGGGGTATGCCAAGGACATTCTGAAGGACGTGATCGGCGCGGATGCGGCGCTGGTGGAGACGGTGGCGCATACCGAGGCCGGGCTGCACTTTTACGACAACGTCGACGTGATCTGCGACGTAGGCGGACAGGACATCAAGATCATCATTCTGAAACACGGCAGGGTGAAGGATTTCAAGCTGAATACGCAGTGCTCGGCGGGCAACGGGTACTTCCTGCAATCCACGGCGCAGGGCTTCAATGTGCCGGTGGAGCAGTATGCCGACACGGCGTTCGGCGCCAAGGGCTTTCCCAGCTTCGGCTACGGTTGCGCGGTCTTCATGCAGAGCGACATCGTGGATTTCCAGCGGCAGGGATGGAAACCGGAAGAGATCATGGCCGGCCTGTGCAACGTGCTGCCGAAAAACATCTGGCTGTACGTGTCGCAGATTCCGAACCTCTCGGCCATCGGCACGCGTTTCCTGCTGCAGGGCGGAACGCAGTATAACCTGGCGGCGGTGAAGAGCCAGGTGGACTTCATCGAGTCGCGCTTCAAGGGCAAGGACGTGCCGGCGGAAGTCATCGTGCACGAACATTGCGGCGAAGCCGGCGCGATCGGCGCTGCTCTGGAAGCCGGGCGGCTGTTCGATAACGGCCGGGAGAGCACCTTCATCGGCCTGGAAGCCTGCCAGCACATTCAGTACAAGACCACGCGCAACGAATCGACGCGCTGCTACTTCTGCAAGAACAAGTGCCTGCGGACGTTCATCGACGTCAAGACGAACATCGTCAACATCAACTACCAGCCGCCGAAGAAGACCAAGGTGCCGCTGGAGCCGGGCGCGCAGCGTTTGATCATCGCCACCTGCGAAAAAGGCACGGTGGAAAACATCGAGGAGATGCGCGGCATCAAGGGCGAGCTGGACAAGATCAAGAAGGCTAATCCGAATTTCGTGGAGATCGCCGCCAAGGGCGTGTTCCGCGTGCCGGATGTGCCGAACGTGTCCGACCCCGCGCCGAAATTCCAGATCACGGCCGCGCAGAAGAAGCGGGCGGCGCTGTTGAAGAAGCGCGAGGAAATCCGCATCGGCATGCCGCGGGTGCTGAACATGTACTCGATGACGCCGATCTTCACGGGATATTTCGCGTCGCTCGGCATCCCTGCGGAGAACATCCTCTACTCGGATTACACCAGCGAGGAGTTGTATAAGGAAGGCGCCAAGCGCGGCGCCATCGATCCGTGCTTCCCCTCGAAGCTCGGTATTCCGCACGTGCACAACCTCCTGTATAAGGTTCATGCCAAGCGGCCGCTGGATATCATTTTCTTCCCGATGATCGATTGTTTGACCAGCGAGTTGAACGGCACGCAGGCCAGCCGGAGTTGTCCTACGGTGGCGACCACGCCCGAAGCCGTGAAAGCGGCGTTCATCAAAGAAGGCGACCTGTTCGCGGAGAAGGGCGTGAAGTTCCTGGATACGTTCGTCAACATCTCCAAGCCCGATCTATTCGAGCGGCAGATGTACGAAGAGTTCAAGGATCTGCTCGGCCTGACGCCGGAGGAGAACAAGCGCGCCATCGAGACGGGCTATCGCTCGCTCGACCAATTCAACAACTACACCATGCGCGGCGCGGCTCGCGAAGTATTGGAAGAACTGGAGCGCGAAGACAAGCTGGGCGTGGTGCTGCTGGGCCGGCCGTATCATAACGACCCCGGCGTGAACCACGAAATCCTGGAGGAATTCCAGAAACTCGGCTATCCGGTATTCACCGAAGACTGCCTGCCCATTGACGACGACATTATCTGGCGCCTGTTCGGCGAGGATGTGGCGGCCGGAGAGATTCCGCATCCCCTGTCGATCGATGACGTCTGGAAGAACTCCTACAGCGAGAACACCAGCCGCAAAGTGTGGGCCGCAAAGTATGTGGCGCGGCATCCCAACTTAGTGGCGCTGGAGCTTTCCAGCTTCAAGTGCGGGCACGACGCGCCGATTTATACGGTGGTCGAAGAAATCGTCGAGCACTCGGGCACGCCGTACTTCTGCTTCAAGGATATCGACGAGAACAAGCCGACCGGATCGATCAAGATCCGCGTGGAGACCATCGGGTACTTCCTCAAGCGCTACCGCGAAGATATGGTGCGCAACCGGCAGAAGGCGAAATCGATCGATGAGCAGTTGCGCGAGTTCGAGGCGCGGCTGCGGCGGCAGATGCTGCGCGAGAAGCTGGACGGCATGTCGGACGCGTTCGAGACGGGCGCGATGCCGCAGATCCACGTGAGTCTGGGCGCGCTCGAGGCATCGGCGGCGAACGCCGCTGCGGAGCGGTACGAGACGGTCAGCGGAGATTAGGCCGCTCCGAAGCGGCCGCGCGCTAGGCGACGGCGGGCGTTCCGCGCTCGACGTGCTAACGTGGTCTTGAGGACGCGCCGCGTCCACTCAACCGAAGACGTTCCTTACGGAAGAGCAATACCTCGAAATCGAGCGAAAGGCCGAGTACAAGAGCGAGTACTTCCAGGGCGAGATGTTCGCCATGGCAGGCGCGCGGTACGTCCACAACGTTTTGGTGAACCGGCTTCTCGGGATCATGTACCGGGAGTTTCGCCGCCCTTGTCAATCGCTGCCCAGCGACATGCGCGTCAATGTCTCGAAGAGAGGATTCTTCTATCCCGATGTGGTCGCGCTGTGCGGGAAACCGGAATTCCGCAACGACGAACACCTGGATACCCTGCTGAATCCCAGCGTAATTGTGGAAGTGTCGCCCCCTTCGAGCGAGCTTTGGGACCGGGGACGCAAGTTCGAGCAGTACCGGACCATCGACTCGCTGCGCGAATATGTCCTGGTTTCGGCGGAACGAATCAGTATCGATCTGTATACGAGGCAGCCGGACGGCCGCTGGCTGCTCACCGCGCTCGATTCGTTGGAACAGTCCCTGGATCTGCAATCCGTCGGCTGCAAGATCCCGCTCGCCGAATTGTACGATAAGATCGATTTCGACGCCTGATTCCGGCGCTGCGATCACGTATTCACGGCCCGTTTATCTTGCCCGCGCCCCCGTCGGTTTAGTAAGATTCCCCAAGATCGAATCGGAGCCTACGTGAGCACTGACAACGACGGCCTTCGGGACTTGAAGATCTCTCTGCAGGCATATAACTGGGCGGAGGCGGAACAATTCCGTCTGCGGCAGATTACCGGCGAAACGTTTTCGCAAGCCGACCTTTTTGACCGGATGCGATCCGCGTACGAAACGGCCAATGGGAACGGGAGCGTTCCCAGTGTTGCCGCTCCGGCCTCGTATCAGGCGATGGTGGAGGAGTTTATTCGGCTCTTGCAAGATGAGAGCCCGAGGTTTCGCGCTTTTCGAGATACGGTGATCAGCGTACTCTCCGATCGGCTCAACTCCCTCCGGGATATCCCCGATGGGTAAAAATTCGTTAAATATCCAGAGACAATTTGCGCCGAAGCAGGGCTCGGAGCTAGAATTCCAATAATTATTCGGACGGGTCACGGAGCGGAGGGCAGGCTTGGATTTAAACTTAGTCAACCGGTCGGCGATCTGGTATCTGCAGGAACTGGAGGCGACTGAGGATCGCGGAGACCTCACCACGACCGGCGCACTGTACTTGCTCTATCAGGACCGCCTGGTCCGGGAGAAGACGCGCAACGCCATCAAGACCGGTTGTGACTGCTGGATTCGTTCCTGCCGCCAGCAGGCCGCGCATCGCCATCGACTGGCCGCCGCCGGCAGGTGGACCGAGTGGATGCGGCTGGTGTTTCTGACGTCGGCCATCCGCAGTTGCATCTTCTGGCTGCACTACGGACCGCCGGTGGGACAACGCGCGGCGCTACGAAGAATTGCCGAGGCGTCGCTCCGCGTCGCGCACCTCTGCAATCAGTAGGCGCGCCCGCTGCACGATTTCCAGCCGGTGGCGCTCGATTTCCTCCTCGGAAAGCTCGACAATTTGGGGGTCGCTATCGGAGGCGGGGGTCATCCAGCACAGCCAGAGGGCACCGATGCACAGGTGGAATACCATGGGCAGGAGCGTGGCGAACCATTTGGTCCATAAGGGAGCGGTAGTGGTCCAGCCGGTCAGCAGCACCAACAGCGTGGGCGTGGCTAGTCCCTGAGCTGAATCGATCGTGAGAATCGCGGTGGCCCGCTGTGCGCTGTTTCGCAGCGGAAGATACTCGGTCCGCGGGAGAAGAAGCGAGATCCCGGCAAGCAGCCCAACCAGGATCAGCGCGCCGTAACGTTGCCATAGCAGCGCCGATTCGCGCACGCCCGGGCTGAACGGCACACCAAGGTTGCGCGTGGACCACGCCACAATTGTGCCGACGGCAATCAGGAGGGCGATACCCACAATCGCGACCTTGCGAAAGGACTTGTAGTTTTCGACGAGAACGAAGAATACCGAGATGATGGCCGCACACTCCAGAATCATCACGGGCGCCATCGTGGCTTCCCAGACTTTGCTGTAAAGCGACTGATGTCGCCAGAGCGCAGCCAGGCCGAGGTAACGAAGGGAGTGAACCGCCAGGTAGGTTGCCAGTAACCAATAACGTTTTGCGAGACCGTTTCCCATCATGCGGCACGCAGCAGCGGCGGGAACCAGACCTGCCGCGCACCACATGGTGTAAAACAAGACCAGCATTCACCAAGACTATACGCCCCGGGGACGTAATGGGTCAATTAGGTTAATTACCGCTACCGGGAGGCGGGCAGGCAGGATTGGTCGGATCCGGGCAAGGAGGCGGAGGACTGTCACAGCAGCGCGCCACTGCACCGTTCGCCGGCTTCATCCGGATGCCCGTCTTGCTTTGGGCGAACATAGCGACGGCTACCAAAGCCGCTACCACAAAGGTTCGAGTGAGAATCGTTTTCATAGTCGGAGGTTCCTTTCTAATTTGCCGGTCACGACGTAACCAGCTTCACTTAGTGTGGAGTAACTCGGCATGAACGGTTTAATACAAAGTACTAATAGAGTTCTGGAGCCAGACCATACTAACTTATTCGTTCATTCGGAACTTTGTCGCAGGCTTCGGGACTGGAAGGCGGCAAAAACCTCTTGCAGTTTGCTATTAAAGTGATATCATAATGATGTCACACAGGAGGAACCCGTGAAAGAACGAGAGATCAGCGGCATTTCGGGCTGGATGATGCTCCTGCTCGGTATGGCCATTTTCATCGCTGCAACCATCCAACTGGTCCGCGCGGCGGATGCGGAAGACGCGCTGTGGATTACAGTCTGCGTTCTCGCCCTGGTTTTTAGCAGCCTTGGCTTCTTCGGCCTGACGGTCGTGAACCCGAACGAGGCCAAGGTGGTTCAGTTGTTCGGCGTATATAAAGGCTCGCTGAAGCGGCAGGGCTTCTGGTGGGTCAATCCGCTGACGTCGCGGCGGCGTGTTTCGCTGCGCGTGCGCAATTTCGAAAGCGCCAAGTTGAAGGTCAACGACCATGACGGCAATCCCATCGAGATCGCGGCGATCGTGGTCTGGAAGGTAGTGGACACGGCGGAGGCGATATTCCAGGTGAACGACTACGAGAATTTTGTCCACGTGCAGAGCGAATCGGCGCTGCGCGTGCTCGCCACCACGTACCCCTACGACGCCCACGAAGAAGGGCAGATCGCGCTGCGCATTTCGTCGACGGAAATCGCGCACAAGCTGCGCGAGGAAATTCAGGAGCGCCTGGCTACGGCGGGAGTCGAGGTGGTGGAAGCGCGGATCAGCCACCTGGCGTACGCGCCGGAAATCGCCAGCGCCATGCTGCGGCGCCAGCAGGCCAATGCCATCATCGCGGCGCGGCAGCGCATTGTCGAAGGAGCCGTCGGCATGGTGGAGATGGCGCTGGAGCAGTTGAGCGCCAAGCATGTCGTGGAATTGGATGAGGAGCGCAAAGCGGCCATGGTCAGCAATCTGCTCGTGGTGCTGTGCGGCGATCGCGACCCGCAGCCGGTAGTCAACGCCGGGACGCTGTACCAGTAATCGAACGAGATGGCGGAACGAAAACCATTTCTCCTCAGGCTGGATCCGGCCACCCACGAAGCGCTGCAGCGCTGGGCGGATGCCGATCTGCGCAGCCTCAACGCGCAGATCGAATTTCTGCTGCGCCGCGCGCTGCTGGACGCCGGCCGGCTCCGGCCGAAGGATGAGACGGGGGGAGTGCCGCCAGGGGGATCACAATGAGCGCGACGAGTGCATCGAGGTTTTGGGAAGGATGGTCGCCTCCCGCGGAATTGAAGCGATCGGCGCCGCGACCGGTTGCCCTGACGGGGGGCGGCATCGGGATGATGGTTCTGGCAGTGGCGATGGCGGCCGGCGGTATCGCGGGAGCCATTGCTTTCCGCGCCACGGGGCGGCGTGCGACCCTGGAACTGCGAACGATGGAAGTCCAAGGCCGGGACGCGGAAGGGTTGGTGACGCGGCTCACGCGGACCGGCGGAGAGGACGAGACCTACACGGCGGCCTACCGTTTCGTGGTGGAAGGCCGCGATTATCAGGGCCGGCGCCGGATCTCGAGGAGCCACTGGAGGCAATTGCGGGAGGGTTCGCCGATTGCGGTCCGCTACCTGGCCACCGATCCGAGCCGGAATTTTCCGGCGGCCGATCCGCCGCGGCCGAATTCGATATGGCTATCGATTGGATTTGCCGGCGGGCTACTGTTCCTGGCGGGTATGTTTGTCTGGATGGTCAATGGCGCCCGGCACCTGTTGGAAGACGGACGTACGGCTCCCGGGATCATCACCGGCAACCGCCGGGTGTCCTCGGAGCACGGGGCGCACAACGTCATCAAATACGAGTTCCGGACGGCGGGCGGATCGACTTATAAAGGCCGCGCCAATCGCGCGAAGATGCCGCCGGGTACGATCATCTGCGTGGTCTACAACCCGGACAATCCGCGGAGGAATGCCCCCTATCCGTTTCAACTTGTAAAGGTGGCCAACTGATACAGTGAGGGAACGGGGATGACTATGTTCGCCGGGCGCACCGATTCGTTGTGGGACGGGTGGAATCCACCCGTGGAATTAACCCGCTCCGTGCCGCGGGCGGTCGAGCTGAAGGGCCAGGGCGTTGTGTTGGTGATCATGGCATTCGTGTTCGCGGCAGTGGGCATCGGAGGAGGGATCGCTTTCCGCATCCAGGGCGTGCACGAAGAGGCCACCGCTCGCCGGATGCAGGCCGAAGGCCAGGAAACGGAAGGCGTTGTCGAGCGGGTGTGGCGGAGCGGAGGGAAAAGTCCGCGGGACATGGCCGCGTACCACTTTTCGGCGGGTGGACAGACGTATGGCGGTGAAGCTGAACTTTCGAGCGACCATTGGGTTGGGCTTTCCGGCGGATCGCCGATTGCAATCCGCTATCTGCCGTCGAATCCCAAGGTCAGTTTTCCGAGCGCCGACCCACCCACGCCCGTTCCGCCGTTTGTGTCACTTGTGTTTGGAGGCAGTTTCCTGTTGAGTTCGGGACTGATGTACAACATGGTGCGGAGCGCTCGGCGGCTGTTGGAAGAAGGCCGCGCCGCGCCAGGGGTGGTTACCGGTAACCGGATGATGGGCGGGCGGAATCGGAAGAATCAGCTCGTCTACCAATTCAAGCTGCAGGACGGCGGCGTCCATCAGGGCAGGGCCAGTCGCAGCCCGATTCCGGACGGAACGAGGATCTGCGTGGTGTACAACCCCGAGAATCCGCGGCGCAACGCTCCGTATCCATTCGGTTTGGTGAAGGTGGCCGAAGAGTAGAGGTCGCGGTTTCCTGTGGGGCAGGTCTTCAACCCGCGGCGAGCTTGCAGCCCGCCTGCGGTCTTCGCAGAAGTTCCCGCGCGGTTGTGCGACTGTCGGCGCGGTGGCGTCCAGGCCGACGGAATATTGGCCGCAGGGTCGAAAACACGGTTCGCGCCCGAACTGCATATGCAATCTCACCGTGCAGGGCGGCTGATTGCGGAGTCCGACCAGGCCGACTGCCAGTCGGCCGCAGGCTGCCAGCCTGCCCCACAAGGCCGCGCGGTTTTCATTGCCTTTGAGTGGCCGAAGGCCGGCTGTGACAGGTTAAAATCAGGAGTCGGAAATGGCGATGAGGAAGCCACCTCATCCTGGCGATCTCATCACATGATTAATGAAAATCGTGCGACTCCGCCGCCGCGCCCCTAGCCAGCCCTACTACCCGGCCGGCCTTCACCGAGATCACCCCATCCAGATTTTGCAGCGTACCGTCGATCAATAAAAATCGCTCTCCCAGCACCGCGAATTTATAGCGGTCGAAGGTATTCGGCTGAATAATCGCATTCATCACTCCGGTCTCGTCTTCCATACTCAAAAAAACGAATCCCTTGGCTGTTCCAGGACGCTGCCTCACGATCACCGAGCCGGCCACGCGCACCAGCCGTCCGTTCGGCACTTTCGCAAGGTCGATGGCGCGCGTGACACCAATCGCATTCATTTCGGCGCGGCGCCATGCCATGGGATGGCGGCCGATGGTCAGCCCGGTGCCGCGATAGTCGGAAGTCAGACGTTCTTCGTTCGTCATGGCAGCCAGCGGCGAGGCCTGTCCGGTTTCTTCCAGCGATTCCAGCAGCGGACCCACCGGTAGAACCGCCCGCTGCGCCTGCCAGAGCGCGTCACGGCGATGACACTGCTCCAGCGAATTCAGCGCGCCGATTTCCGCCAGGCGGCTGATCTCATCCTTGCGCAGTGCGCGGACGC